>ENA-OPCA01001548-OPCA01001548.1-human-gut-metagenome-genome-assembly--contig:-NODE-1548-length-17370-cov-2.471152_pt1 | contig 17370 bp, 20 predicted proteins | sample MGYA00241076_ERZ501468 | MGnify/ENA primary metagenome ERZ501468 (study PRJEB25962, sample SAMEA2042633) | human gut metagenome | biome: human gut; feature: human-associated habitat; material: faeces... | reverse complement strand
TGATTTAATGGGAGATACCATTTGCATTAAGGTATCTAATTCTGGAAACCCATATGCTCTATCTTATGACTCTGCTTCATTCAGTGTAGATTATCATATTTGGTAGAAAGGAGTGATTAAATGGCACATATTGATTTAAAAAAAGATGCACATATTTTTATTCAAGCAGGTGTGACTATTCAAAACTTATTGAACTTGGTTCAATCATTTGAAACAAATGAACTTGAAGAGTTAAGAGACCTTATTAACGTAATCAAAGATATTGACACAAATGATGATAATGCAGATTTTAAGCAACAACTGATTAATGCTATTAACAATGCAGTAATGGAAAATGAAGTTGTAGATACTTTAGATAAAGATAGTACCTATCCTCCACAAGCTACAACTGTAAGAAAAGCACTGAATGGGATAACGGATAAAATTGCTCAAATTGTTAAAAATGTTCAAGATGAAACACAAGAAAGACAAAATAATGATTCATCACTGAACACCTTAATTTCGACCGAAACAAGCGAACGAAAATCTGATGTTCAATCTATTAATGAAACACTTTCTTCTAAAGCAGATAAAACAACCTTGTATGGTACAGGGATAAGCACACACACAATAACCCATAGTCTTGAAAAAGCAGATTTAATTATAAGTATTAATACATCATATGGCAATGGGTATGTGACAATAGATGGTGAAACTGTAAAAAATAAAATTCTTATGGATGGTTTAACTATTCAATCAGAATCAATTTCTGCAACATTTTCGGCGGAAAAAGGTGAAGAAGGAGAAAAATATATAAATCTTCTTTATTCAACCGAAACAGGCAAGCTTGATTTGGAAGTTACAGAACAGCCTGAACCAGGAAATTTTGCAAAGATGGATGTAACATATATGAAAGCAACAATTTCTGAAATGTATGCAAGAAGAATGTATTTTGATGGATTGAATACTTTGACATCATTGGCTACAAAAAATAAAAATTCATTTTTAGAAGCAATCAATGAATTAGTAGCCTCTGATACTTCAATTAACAATTCTATAGGCACAATAAAAAAACAATTAGAAAATACAACAATAACCGGTATATGGCACTATGGTACACTATTAACCCATACAACAAATGTAAATGATGTTGCCAATAATGACATTCCTGCAAATGTAGGGGACTTTTATCTTAACTCAAATACATTTTCAGTGTATTTTTGTGTAGGAGATGATAATGGCAATCATAATTGGTTATATATCGGCAATTTGACAGGCAGTTTTGATTATTCAAATTATGCAAGTATTAATTCTCCACATTTTGAAGGAATACCAACAGCACCTACTCCGTCTGTATCAAATAATTCACGACAAGTTGCAACCACAGAATATGTGAGAAGTGCTATTGATAAATATGCAAGTGGTGATAATCTTGAAATGATTGATTTGGCGGAAGGACTTAGGGATGGTAAACAAGTTGTGTGGACAGTTGGCGGTAATATTATGAATTTAACATTGCCAGCCCCAAAATTAACAAATCCTACAACTTCAGAAGAAGTCAAGATTACTTTTGACAAAGGTATTATTCCTTTTGATAATACTGTAAAAAAGGGGTATCTTCCTTACAATACGACAAGTGTTTCTTTTATTCCTATTACAAGAAACAAGACATATATTAATTGCGAATTTAATTTTGATACGCAACATTTAGAATTTACAACATCTAATTCAATAATTTCTCAAGACACTATAGATGCTGTTGAAACAAGAGTGTGGAAGTTTAGTTTATGTTATTATACAGTAAACGTTGTTTATAATGATTCTTCTGAAGAACCGGCAAGTCAATATGTAATTAGTAATTATGATTGTGATTGGTGTATTAATTCTGAAAAAATAGCATTACCATATCAAACATTGGATATGCTAAAAACCGTTGACAAAAATTGTATTATTAATTCTATAAATGAAGTTGTCGATAATGCTTCAAAGAATCAAAGCGAAGTAGGAACTCTTATTTATGCACTACACCCTGACATAACAACATATTCCACTTTGGCAGCTAAAGATTGGTATTTCGGAAAACTAATAAAAAGTGATGTGGACGAAGTATTTATACTGAATAACGATAGACAAGATGACATAGATTATCCTGATGGTGTCACATTAAGTGGCAAATTACCTTATAATGATGAGGTTGGGTATATGTTATCGCAAGATATACCAGCTTTAAAGAAAGCATTTTGTAAAGTGACAAAAAAATGTGTTGCATCTATTGATGGTTCAGATGGAGAAATAGAAGTGTTATTAACATTCTAAGAGGAGGAATTTATTATGACAAACATTAACTGGAAAGTAAGAATTAAAAATCCGATGTTTTGGGTACAAATTGTAGTTGCTATTTTTGTTCCTGTACTTGGGTATATGGGAATTACGGCGCAAGATCTAACCACATGGCAAGCAGTAGGCAATGTAATATTGACAGCTTTTTCTAATCCATATGTATTGCTGTTGATGGCAACGAGTGTTTATAATGCTATTATTGACCCAACTACAACAGGCATTACAGATAGCAAAACGGCACTTACATATACCACGCCTAACAGTGATAAATAAAAGAACATTCATTCTATACGAATGTTCTTTTTTTGTGCAAAAATTAAAGAAAGGAAGATTGCTATGAATATAATTGAAGTTGCTTATAAATGGCACGGTGGCTTTACAAAGCGTTCACGCACAGATTTTATAGCGTTACATCACGCAGAAGCAGTTAAATGTACTCCACAAGATATACACAGTTGGCACGTCTCAAATGGTTGGACAGGCATCGGTTATCATTTCTTTGTGCGTAAGGACGGCACAATTTATCGTGGTCGTCCGCTTGATGTGGTTGGTGCTCACGTTCAAGGTATGAACAGTTGTTCTATTGGCATTTGTGCTGAAGGTGATTATCATACAAAAGAAAAGACAATGCCACAAGCACAAAAGAAATCTATTATCGAGTTATGTCAATATCTTAAAAAGAATTATTATCCAAATGCAAAGATAGTTGGACATAGAGAAATCGGCGACAGTAATTGTCCTGGTCGATATTATCCACTTGATGAAATTAAATTTGCTGTTGCCGGAGGAATTACTGTTCAAGCAGAAAATCCTCAAAAGATTGCCTTGGATAAGTTGGCAACGAAGGGTATTATTACAGATGCATCTCAATGGACACTTACTGATTTCTTGACAAATGCAAAGGCAGTTAGAGTTCTCGACTTGCTTTCAGGCGGCACTTGGACAAGCGAGAAAACAAATTCAAGTATTCATTGGGCTCAGCCAAATGTCATCTCTTTAGCATCTAAAGATGGTGGCTCTTCAGACGGAACAAAAGTCATTGAGGATATTGACGGAATGGTTAAGAAACTAAACGTCTGGATTTCTAAGGCTACACTATTGGCTTTGGTTGATAAGCTTACAGGCGGTACAAAAGAAAAATACAAGAATAGAAAAACAGACCATTGGGGCAGAAATTTTCTTGATAGCCTTTGTGATAAAGGCATAATTACAGACGTTAAGTATTGGGACTCCGATTTCGAATCTACAGTAGAAAACGGAGTTTTTTTAGTGCTTTGTTGTAATGCGTTTGGTCTTTGAGGGAGGGTTTAATGTACACGATTACTCTGTTAAACGATAGAAGATTATATGGAGCTCACAAAGAAGCGATTATGCAATATGACAATATGGTCGGTAAAATTCAATTTTTAATTCCACAAACATATGACGGAAATGATATGAGAAATTTTACGACTGTATCATTGGAATATATCTCCCCTATTTCTCATTTGTATAAGCAAGAATTTTTAACTTTATCTGAGGAATTGGTAGAATATGCTGATGAACAATATTTAGAATATTTGCTTCCTATTGGCTCAAAAATGACTGCTGAAAATGGGGATATTGAATTACAACTATCGTTTTACCAAGTTTATATGGACGAAGATGGTGTAGTTCAAGACCCCGTTCTGAAAACACAATCTTGTAAGGTAAAAATTATTCCTACAAAGAACTGGGCTCAATTTGTACCGTCAGAATCTATGGCGGCACTTGACCAACGTATTGCTCAGTTGATTGCTTTGGAAGAAGAAATTACCGAATTACAAGGACAGATTATTGAACATCATGACAATTTTATAAATGATGATGTTATTTCTGATAAGACAACATATTCGTCAAAGAAGATTGAAGAATTTATAGATAAGAATGAACTTGATGAAACCGTTGAAAATATAACAAATACTGAAAAACAAACAATCTCTGATGAAGAGATAGAAAATCTATTTAAATAATTTAGGATAAATCGCATTATGCCGGCTAACAATGCGTTTTATTAATGAAGGCGAGAACACTCGCCACTTCAGTGGTGAGATGAATCGCCGCTAAAGAGAGAATATACACATGAGGTGATAATTATGGAAGTTACTCATGGCAGAGGATATGTATATTCAATTCAATATCACATTGTTTGGTGTGTGAAATATAGACATAAAATCTTATATTCTAAAATTGAGAAAAGATTAATGGAAATTCTAAATATGGTTGCGACTTATGAATGTTTTCAGGTATTGGTGTGTAATACAGACAAAGACCACGTTCATTTGTTAATCAATTGTTCACCACAACATTATATTCCCAACATAGTCCAAAAAATGAAAGGAATGTCTTCTCGGATACTTATGCGAGAATTTGGAGAAACATTAAAGAAGACACTATGGGGTGGGCACTTATGGAATCCTTCATATTTTGTGGCAACAGTATCAGAAAATACAGAAGAACAAATTAGAAGGTATATTCAAAATCAGAAAAGAAAGTGAGGTGAAGTCGGTGGAAAAAGCTTATAAGTATAGAATTTATCCAAATAAACAACAAGAAGAATTAATTCAAAAGACATTTGGATGTTGTAGATTTGTATATAATACATATTTAGCAAAACGAATTAAGTTATATGAAGAATCGAAAAAATCTTTATCATATGTGCAGTGTGCAAATGATATGAAAAAACTTAAATCTGAATTGGAATGGTTAAAAGAAGTTGATTCCACTGCTCTCCAATCTTCACTTAAAGATTTAGATGCAGCTTATCAGAAATTCTTTAAAGAACATTCCGGTTATCCTAAATTCAAAAGCAAGAAAACACATAAATTTTCTTATAAATCAAAATGCACTAACGGAAATATCCAATATTGTGATAAACATATTAAGTTGCCGAAACTTGGAATGGTAAAAACGAAAAACAAGTTAGTACCACAAGGCAGAATACTTAATGCTACTATATCACAAAATGCAAGTGGTAAATATTTCGTATCACTTTGTTGTACAGACGTAGATATTAAACCATTAGAAAAAACTAATAATTCAATTGGCATTGACTTAGGTCTTAAAGAATTTTGTATAACATCTAATGGTAAAATGATTTCAAATCATAAATATCTTAAAAAATCATTAGCTAAACTTGCAAAAGTGCAAAGAGAACTGTCTCGAAAGTCAAAAGGTGGTTCAAATCGTAATAAAGCAAGGATAAAAGTTGCAAGACTTCAAGAACACATTGCAAATCAACGCAAAGATTTTTTACAGAAATTATCTACTGAAATTATTAAAAATAATGATGTAATCTGCTTGGAGGATTTACAAGTGTCAAATATGATGAAGAATCATAGACTTGCGAGGTCTATTGCTGACGTTAGTTGGTCAGAATTTGTAAGACAATTAGAATACAAAGCTAATTGGTATGGAAGGCAGATTATTAAAGTAGATAAATTCTATGCAAGTAGTCAAATTTGTAATACTTGTGGATATGTTAATAAAGAAACAAAAGATTTAAGTGTTAGAGAATGGGATTGTCCATGTTGCAATTCTCACCATGATAGAGATATAAATGCTGCTAAGAATATACTTAATGAAGGATTTCGATTGTTGAAAGTAACTTAGTAATTATACATATGAACGGTTGGAACAATCGGGATAGCTTGGTAAATATTCTTACAGTAGTAGGAAGTTCCCAAGAATCACGTGGCTTTAGCCATGTGAGGTTCAATATATACATAACTTATACACTTTCATTAAATTCAAGGAGGAAATTAGAATGGCAAACGAAACACAAAAGTTTTTAAGTTACGAAGGTCTTGGTACATATGACAGTAAAATCAAAGCTTATATTGTAGATAAGGCTGACGCTGCCAAGACATCTGCTATCGCAGCAGACGCGGTTGTAGTTACTACAGATGTAACAACAGAAGGATATGCAAAGTCTTATACCTTCACTCAGAATGGTGCAACTATTGCTACGGTTGATATTCCAAAGGATATGGTCGTATCAAGTGGTAAAGTGGTTGTTAACCCTGAAGGGCAGGATGAAGGCACATACCTTGAATTGACACTATCTAATGCAACAAGTGACAAAGTTTATATTAATGTTGGTAAGCTTGTAGACATTTACACTGCTAAAGCCAATGCAACTCAGGTTCAGATTGCTATTGATTCTGCAACAAGAGAAGTTAGTGCCACAATTGTTGCTGGTGGTGTGGGTTCAACAGAACTTGCTGACGGTGCAGTTATTACTGCTAAGATTGGTGATGCTCAAGTTACAAAAGCAAAATTAGGCACTGATGTACAAGCTTCTATTGATAAAGCCAATTCTGCAATTCAGTCGGTTGCTACCGGTAAAACAGACGGTACAGTCGCTGTCGATGGCACAGATGTTTTAGTTGCAGGTTTAAAGTCTGCCGCATATGCTGAGACAACGGCTTTTGATGCGGCAGGTGTTGCAGATACAAAAGTAAAAGAACTTGCTGATGGTGCAGTAAAAACAAATACAAGTGATATTTCAACACTAAAAACAAAAGTGGCTAATCTTGAATCTGTTACTATTGAAGCAATCTCAACAGATGAAATAAATGCTCTATTTACAAAAGTGACTGAATAATTTATTCTCTGATTAATTCAAGGTGATACATATTTCTAAGGGGAGGGTGACGACTCTTCCCTTTTTGTATTGCTTGATACTATATGTTTTTGCAAAAATATATAACTCGTTTTGGAGGAAAGAAAATGGAAGAAAAGAAATTTTTAGATTTAAATGGTTTAAAAATAGTTGTAAATAACATCGAGAACAAGATAGATGGAAATAAAGGCGACATATCTGTTACTGATGATACTACTTACGAACCGTTAGAAGAAACGGAGGCAAGTTCGTAATGGCTATGTCTCTTAAAGAAAGCTTAGAAAGCTTAAAAAATCAAACATCTGCATATACTCCGGCAGTAATGATGCTTGAACCAGATACTGAACCAGAGATAACAGTTGATATGGATAATAGAACGATTACTGTTCCGTCTGAATTGCAGACAATAGGTGTAGCCACTGAAAATAATGCCGAAACAGTTTACATTCATGTTCCGTCTATTACATTTGACGGAATTGATTTAACTGATAAGACTGCCTATATCTATTTTGTAAACGCAGGCAAAGAAGTGAATATTTACAAAGTCACTGATGTTACTGTTGAAGATAATTCGATTAAGCTTGGCTGGACAATTACGAATGATGTCACTCGTTATGCAGGAACAGTGTCGTTTTCAATTGCATTTGAGTTAGATAATTCATACAAATTGACAACTACTCCTGCTACTTTAACGGTTCTTAAAGGATTGGACATTGACCAAACAATTTCAAAGCAAGACACTGCTATTGTATCAGCTCTATATGACAAGGTTAATGCTCTTAATACAAAGGTAGACAATGCCGTAAATTCAATGGATAATTCAGTTGCAACAATCAACTCATTACAGAGTGCTATACAATCGTTGCAGTCGGAATTGAACTATATGAAAGAACACGTTGTTTACGTGATAGATGATATTGAAAATTAGAAAGGAGGAACTTAATGGCTAAAGCAAAATATTTTACACAAAATAATGAAAAAGTATATCCTATATCGCACACCAAAGCAGTATATGATGGTAAGGGTAAAGTCTTAGAGGATAGATTGACTGAAGATGAAACTGCAATTTCAAGCCTACAAACGGACGTAAAAGGTAAAGCCGACAAGACTGATGTAGACAATAAGCTAAACTCAAATAGTACTATTTCTGACACTACTGTGGCTTTCACAGAGGCTTCAGTAAGGGAAAATATCGTTTCAAATGAAAAGAGTTCTACTCTATTTGGTAAAGTTCAAAAATGGTTCTCTGATTTAAAAAAAGTTGCTTTTACAGGTAGTTATAACGATTTGATTGATACTCCGTCAAATGCTACTACTACCATTAATGGTTTAATGTCGTCAAGCGATAAAATAAAATTAAACGGAATATCAAGTAATGCAAATAACTATATTCACCCCACTACATCTGGCAATAAACACATACCAAGTGGAGGCTCATCAGGTCAAATACTGAAATGGTCGGCAGATGGCACTGCTATATGGGGAACTGAAAAAACATATAGTAATGCTACTACTTCAAGTTCAGGGTTGATGAGTGCAAGCGACAAAACAGACCTTGATGCTTGTGTAGAAACTTTAAGTGCCGATGCGTCTATGTTTCTTAGTTCCATTAAATCTCCAGCTCCTGCTGAATTTGAATTTGTTGAAACTTTATCATTAAGTAATTTAACTTTAACAGGTGATGTAGTATTTTCCGATACAGGTTTATTTAATGGATATGCTTCATTAACTGAAATCACATCAGGACTTAATGATATTTTTCAAAAGAATATTGATAACGGATTTGATTTTGTTTACTATATGGTACATAATACAAGCAGTAAACGATTTGAATTTTCTGCTACTGACCCATTGTATATATCCAGTAGTCAGGGTGGCAAATGGTATTACGATGGCAATGAAATAGCTACTAAGTCTGATATTCCAAGTACTTCTGATTTTCTTAAAACATCTGGCGGTACTTTATCGGGCAATACAACTTTGACTTCAGGATATGGTTTTTTGTCAAGTTATAGTAACAATCTTAAATTGCTAAGGGTGAATTCAAGTTCAAATTACTTTGGTGAACAAGGTGGAGCTACTGCAATGTATAACTATTTTGGCTATAGAAATAGTGCTAATACAACTACAATAACTAATCATTTTGGTAGTAGTTATAATTCATCTTATAAGACCAATTTAAGCAACTATTACGGAAGATATGCCGCCACAAACTATTTCGGTTCAAGTGCTACAACAAATTATTTTGGGGATAGCTCAACTACATCATATTACAGAGGTAATACTATATACCTTGGTAGCTCAACATCTTATCCTGTGTATATGCAAGGCAGCACTTCATATAGAGTTGTAGGAACAACTACTGATACAACACTAAAATCCATGTGGCAAGTTCACAACCAAGTAATATGGCGGTAGGAGATATATGGTTTAAAATACCATCTTAATAAATTTAAAGGAGGGATAATAAATGCCGACTGGTTTATGGACAGATTATAAAGCAAGTTCATTCAATGGAGGTAATGGCACTTCTACAAATCCATATCAAATTGCAACTGCTGCTCAATTAGCTTATTTAGCATATGGTATTAATAATGGTATTTCAAACTATGCCACATCATATTTTAAGTTGACAGCAGATATTGATTTGGCTGATCATTATTGGACACCTATAGGTAATTCATCTCATCGATTTAAACGTTCATTTGATGGAAATTATTATAAAATCTCTAATATGAATATTGACACATCAGTTAATAGTTCTGATTTAATAGGACTATTTGGATATACTGAAGCTCCAAGTACTACTGAAGAAGTATCAATAGGAAATTTTTATTTAGTAAATCCACGCATAATAGATAAATCTTCTACTTATGCATCTTTTATTTTGGCAATTCATAATAGAAGAATACGTATACATGATATTGAAATAATAGATGGATACTATTCATACGCATCATATTTATCTACAGTAGAATCCAATTCATATTTTGGATGTTTTTTAAGCAGAAGTATCTTAGTATCTGCTTCTTATGTAAAAGTACATAATGTAAATGCACTTTCTACATATATTAGAAGCAATAAACAATATACAGGAGGATTAATAGGATATTATGTAGTAGGTGAAAGTAATAATGAAATATATAATTCAAATATTGTTATTACTGATTTAGTATGTCCTCACGGTATTTATGTAGGCGGTGCAATAGGATATTTAGATCATGAAAATTATTATAATATGTATTTACAAAACATATCAGTACAAATTCAAGATGGACAAGTTAATTCAAATACTATAATTGGTGGTATTATTGGTTATTATTGTAATAATATATCAAAATCATATAATTATATAAATATAAATAATATATCATCAGATATTCTTAATATGTATCCATCTCCAACAAAATTTAAAGCATTTGTTGGAGATTGGAAAACAGGTATAACTAGTGCTAATTTTAAATCTACTAATAAACTGAGTAAATTATATTATAATACTGAAGTCAGTAAAACTGGTTATAATAGTGGTCTATTTTCAGATACTGAAAATACAACAATCGTTAAATCTTATAAATATAGTGATACATGTAATGTATATGATACATCTACTAATACCACAGTTATGAATTATTATAATGTAGCTCACGCAATAGCATGCAGAACATTTTCAGTTCAAGTTACTAAATCAGGTTCAGTAACATATAGAGAAATAATTTATCTTAATGATATTTATAAACGAGCTCATACATTAGAACCTATTAAATTTATATTAATGTGGGATTTTGGCGATTTTAATCCATATGATGAAAGCACATTAAATTTCCCAATATTTGTATTAGTTACTGGAACCACATATACATTTCCTGATGCAGATATCTATTCATATCTTAATCCTACGTTAGAGAGATATGACTTAGAAAATAATAATAAATGGCTTGCAGAATCACAACAAACATTAAATGATGCATCCGGGATTTATCATCCTGGTGATACTGTTACTGTTAGTACTGATTTTGTTATATGGACTGGATCTGTTGATAAAACTAAAGTTATATCGTATAAAAAAGATAGCAGTACTGTAGTTGATGTCACAAATGTTGTTTATAAAAATAGTTCATCCACAGTTAGATCTATGGCTGATTACAAATATAAAAAAAATAGTAGTACTGTAGTATAAATATATACTGTAGTATTAACAAGTAAATATAATTTATAAAGGAGGATATATCATGTTAATTATAAATGATACTCAAATTCAAGAAGAAGGAGAGATATATGAAAGACCATATATAACACGTGGTATAAAAAGAAATTGTATCGAGATAACAATAGGTAAACAAGATAATGTTACATACGATACTCTTGTAAATACATTTTCTGATGGTGCAAGTATTATAAGACGTCTTAAAGAAAAAAGAATCGAAAAACAACTTGTATCTGAAGCCACTGAAACTGAAGAAGCAGTGTATCAAGAAGTTGAAATTGAATATGATCAAGATTATCCATTAACAGATTTTGTTGTAGCAGGTGATATTATTGACAAACGTGATGGTACATTTGTTGTATATATGGGTATGAAGACTGAGACTGAAATACTCGAGGAACAAAATGCTGAACTTATGCTAACTCTTGTCGGAGGTGAAATCTAATGTATTATTCTATGATAAGAAAATATTATCTTGATGGGTATGGCTATCCTAAGAGATATTATAGCGACGCTGATTTAGACAAGTTTGTGTCTAAAGGTATGCTAACTAAAGAGCAGTCCGAATCTTTAAAAGCAGAAAAAGGAAGTGATAAATAATGGCTGAGACTGTTAAAAAGACAGTGGAGTTCCAAATAGAGGATATGAATGCTGTGATAAATTGTTTGAATGATATTAGTGTTCGTGGGATAGATTGTATTAAATTTGCAAATGTTCTACATATTTTACAAAGCAAAGGTACTATTAAGTAAGACACCAAGGAGGGCTAATGGAAGTAATATCAGAATTACAAAATATAGATTTGATTTCGTGGATTATTGTTGGTTTTATGATAATGGCAATCATTGTAACATTCTATGAGGTCATATGTAAAGTATGTGCCATTTTCAATAAGCCAATAGGAGCAATGAAACAACGAAAGGCTGACCATGCATTGTTAGTTGAGACGGTTCAGGATTTAAAGCAATTACACGAAAAGCACGAAGAAGATACTAAGCAGTCAATTAAGCACGATAAGATTATCAAGGAAGAACTTTCGATGCTTACCAATACTGTCAATAGTATTGCTACCAATCTTGAAGATATGGAGCGAAAAAATAACGAAACCAAAGTTAAGGAATTGAAAGACACTCTTATCAATTATTATAATAAGTATCGTGTGGTTGGTGAATGGTCTGAGTTGGAAAAAGAAGCATTTTGGGAATTGTTTGAGGACTATTCCGCAAGAGGTGGTAATAGTTACATACATTCAATTGTTGAGCCAGTTATGCGAGAATTAAAGGTAGTTGATTAAAAACCAATAATCGAATATAGCACAAACAACACTTGAGGTTGTTTTGAACGTGGAAGCAAGATGTCGGTTCGCTTTCGGTGTCTTGTGGAGTTCTATGGAGGGTTGTGTGATAACCACATAGCGAATAGGCTTAGGCTGAAAGAAAACACATTACAATTTTAGGGTAGAGGAATTAAGTTTCCCCTACCCTATTTTTTACGCCTTTCAAGAATAATTTATAGAAATATAGATTTATTTTCCTTTTACTTTTTAGATTATAATAACACCAATTTTGATACCAATTTGATACCAATTAATTGATAAAAGTTGATACATTTTGATACTTTTAAGCCTTTTAGAATTATTTTCCAATCTTTGAGCCCTTAAAAAATGGCTTAAAATAAGGGTTTCTGAGGATTTTAAATTATTTTTGATATTATATCACTTTTTTTCTCAGTTGTCCACAGGAAGCTGATATATCTGAGCCGAGTTCACGTCTTACTGTCGCATTTATGCCAAGATGTGTCAATTTTTCTTGGAACGCTCTTATATCGTCATTACTTCCTTTTTCAAAATTTCTTTCTTCAACTTTATTTACAGGTATAAGATTTATATGCCCGTGCAGGTCACGGACAAGATTTGCCAGTTCCTCTGCATTTGCCATACTGTCATTTACACCGTGAATAAGAGAATATTCAAAACTGATACGTCTGTTTGTCGTCTTTACATATTCTCTGCAAGCCGTCAATAATTCTTCAATGTCGTATTTATGATTTACAGGCATTATACTGTCACGAATTTCATTGTTAGGTGCGTGCAGAGATATTGTCAGCGTTATAGGAAGTTTTTCCTTTGCCAACGCGTATATCCCCGGCACAACACCGCAGGTTGACAGCGAAATATGTCTGTATCCTATGTTAAGTCCTTTTTCATGGTTTACATTGTGCAAAAACTTTATGACGTTATCGAAATTGTCAAGCGGCTCGCCTATACCCATCATAACGATATTGCTTATACGCTCGCCGACGTCTTTTTGTGCAAAAATAACTTGATTAAGTATTTCACCCGGCGTTAAACTTCTGTAAAGTCCGCCTATCGTTGACGCACAAAAACGACAACCCATTCTGCAGCCGACTTGACTTGATATACAAATCGTAAGTCCGTGATGATAACGCATAACAACGCTTTCTATACAATTTCCATCCGGAAGTTCAAAGAGATATTTTACAGTACCGTCTATTTTCGATACATATTTTTCTCTGATTTTAAGCGTTGAAACATACGTTTCTTTTTCAAGTTTTTCCCTTGTTGCCTTTGACAGGTTCGTCATTTCATCATAGCTTTCCACGCCTTTATGAAGCCATGAAAAAATCTGCTCGGCTCTGAATTTCTTCTCGCCGATGGATGTAAGATATTCAATTAATTCATCATATTCAAAATCTTTTAAATCAATCATTTACTTAATCCTTTTCATCTTACAGATATAAAATCCGTCTGTGTTATCTATATGCGGATAGAATGTCTTTTCAAATACTTTTTCAAAATTTTCGTTATCCGCCGTAAAGCTGTCTGTAACAGCCTCATTTTCTTCTTTTTCAATCGTACACGTTGAGTAAACAATCTCACCGTTTATTTTAAGATATTTTGACGCATTGTCAAGTATCTGTCTTTGAATTTTCGGTAAATCGTTATCCTCTGTCCTGTTCCACTTTATTTCGGGCTTTCGTCCGATTATTCCCAAACCCGAACACGGAACGTCACAAAGTATTTTATCTGCCGTATTTATCATACTTTCGTCTATTTTACAGCCGTCCGAAAGTTTAGGTTCGATTATCGTTATTCCGAGCCTTTCGGCATTCTTTTTTATAAGCTCTATTTTATGTTCGTGTACGTCAAAGGCGTATATTTTGCCTTTGTTGTTCATCAATTCCGCAATATGCGTTGTCTTTCCGCCCGGTGCGGCACACATATCAATCACTGTGTCACCCTCACACGGTGCAAGCACTTTTGCTGTCTGCATTGCTGCTGAATCCTGTATTGTGTAATATCCGTCATTATATAAACTGTCCGCCGAAATGTCAAATCCGTCCGACACTATATAACCGTCATAAACTTCGGCATTTATTCCGTTGTCGTTAAACTTCTTGCAAAGTTCATCTACCGTTATCTTTAATCTGTTCGGTCGAATATTAAGTCTTTTTTCCATGCCGAAACTTTCAATCAATTTTTCGGTAAAATCATATCCGAATTCATCAATCCACTTTTCACAAAGCCACATCGGGAACGAATATTTGACAGATAAATATTCTGTTTTATCGGACGGATATTCGATTTCTGTTTTCGACACATTTCTCAAAAGTCCGTTTACAAATCCTGCCGATGCACCGTGACCATATCTTCTTGCCAGCTTTACGCTCTCATTCACTGCGGCGCTTATCGGCACTTTATCCATAAACATTATCTGATATATTCCCATTCTCAAAATTATAAGAATGTACTTCGATATTTTTTTCAATTTTATCTTTGAAAACTTTCCTATAACATAATCAAGAGTCAATTTTCTGTCTGTGACGCCGTAAACAAGATTGGAAATAAACGCCTTATCCTGTTTTGGCATATCCGTTTTCAAAGCTTTTTTCAATGCCATATTTGAATATGCTCCGTTAAATTCAACGTCGTATATTACTTTCATTGCAATTTCTCTTGCGTTACTCATTAATCTCTCCTACGATTTGCCAATAAAACAAGTCTTAAAAATTGAAGTGCCGTTGACGCAACCGCCGCAACATATGTCATAGCCGCCGCCGTAAGTGTTTTTCTTGCGCCTGTAAGCTCATCCCCCTCAAGTAAGTACATACTTTCAAGAGTTTTCATTGCGCGTCTTGACGCGTTAATTTCAGTCGGCAATGTTACAAGCTGAAATACAAGCACCGCACCGAAAAGTATCGCACCGACCATTGCCAGTCTGCCAAGTCCGAGTATAAGTCCGATTATGAAAATCGGCATTGAAAGCGTGTTGCAGACATTTACTATCGGCACAATTCCGTTACGAATTTTTATCGGAACGTATCCTACTTGGTGCTGAACCGCGTGACCGCATTCATGTGCCGCAACACCTATTGCGGCTACCGATGTAGAATTATATGTTGAATCCGACAGTCTTATGACGTTTTCATTTGGGCTGTAGTGGTCTGTAAGGTCGCCCGAAACGTGTTCAATTCTTATATTCTGAAGTCCGTTTGCATCAAGAATTTGTCTTGCCGCACTCGCCGCGGTAATTCCTCTTGAACTTCTTACATCATTGTATTTACTGAAAGTCGATTTAACTCCCATTGACGCAAACAATGTAAGTAAAAATGCAATTATTACAAGTACATACGTTGGGTCAAAATAATAGCTGAACATAATTACTCCTTTCCGAGTACAACTCCTAATTCAATTTCATGTCCTCTTGCATAATCTTCAACATTCATTTTTTTACTGTTTGGGAACTGTGCCGTTACAATGTACAATGTTCCCTCACCGCAAGAAATTTTAAGTCCTTTTCCCTTTTCAAGTGCAAGTATCTCTCCCGCCTCTTTATCCGAATTTTCATCACAAGCTCTTGCGGAAACAATTTTTAAAATTCCGTCTTTATATTTTGTGCAAGAAAGCGGCCACGAATTCATGCCACATATCAGTTTTGAAATTTCACGAGCCGATTTGCTCCAATCTATAACTCCCGTTTCTCTTGAAATCATAGGCGCATATGTATGCTCCTCATCATTTTGCGGAGTAGGTGTTATACTGCCTTTTTCAAGTCCGTCTATTGTTTTTAAAAGCAAGTCGCCGCCTATTACGGCTAAACGGTCGAAAAGTTCCTCTGCCGTTTCATATTCGCCGATTTCGGTTTCGGCTTTCAAAAGCATATCGCCGGTGTCAAGTCCGCTGTCCATTTTCATCGTTGTAACGCCGGTAACCTTTTCGCCGTTTATAATCGCCCACTGAATAGGTCCCGCACCTCTGTACTTCGGCAAAAGTGACGCGTGTACATTAACACAGCCGTATTTCGGATAATCTATTATATAATCAGGCAAAATTTTGCCGTATGCAACAACGACAATAAGCTCTGGTTTCAGTTTGTCAAGAACAGGCTGAAGTTCACCGTTTCTCAGTTTTTCGGGCTGATATATATTTTCTATACCTGCCTCAAGTGCCGCCGCCTTAACATCAGTCGGTACAAGTTTATGTCCTCTACCTTTCGGTCTGTCCGGCTGAGATACAACACCCACAACATCAAGACCTGCGTCTGTCATAGCTTTAAGGCTCGCCGCCGCAAAATCGGGTGTACCCATAAATAAAATTCTCATTCAACCATCTCCGTTAGTCAATAAATCTAATTACTCTGTCCAAGAACAATTTACCGTCAAGGTGTTCAATTTCGTGACAAAAAGCTCTTGCCAAGAGTTCCTTACCTGTGATTTTAAACCACTTGCCGTCCCTGTCCTGTGCTTTTACGGTTACGACATTCGGTCTTGTAACCTCGCCGAACACTCCGGGTACGCTAAGACAGCCTTCGCTGCCGGTCTGTTCTCCGCTTTCTTCTACTATTTCAGGGTTTATAAGTTCAATTTTACCGTCACCGATATCTATGACAACCGCACGTTTCAGTATTCCCACTTGCGGAGCTGCAAGTCCGACACCGTCACGGCTTTGCATTGTTTCATACATATCGTCAAGAAGTATATGAAGTTTTTCGTCAAACTTCACTACAGCTTTGCATTTCTTATAAAGGATTTCATCGCCTTTTTCCCTTATTTCTCTGATTGCCATTATGTTTCCCCTCTCTAATTTATCATACCGGGTGATTTGTCTATTATTATCGCCACATCTGAAAATTCCTTGTTTTTTCTGCAAGTCATTTCGGCTTGTGAAAGTATCTCACCCAAGTTA
>ENA-OPCA01001543-OPCA01001543.1-human-gut-metagenome-genome-assembly--contig:-NODE-1543-length-17386-cov-5.262766_pt1 | contig 17386 bp, 17 predicted proteins | sample MGYA00241076_ERZ501468 | MGnify/ENA primary metagenome ERZ501468 (study PRJEB25962, sample SAMEA2042633) | human gut metagenome | biome: human gut; feature: human-associated habitat; material: faeces... | reverse complement strand
TTCGTAATTTGTTGCTTCATACTCTTTTTTCATGTCTCCTATTATATCACTTTTTCGCTATGAACACAAGCTCTCAATTAACTGATGAATCAAATCTGTGATAAGTTTTGTAATTTCATGCTTTTCTTCTTTTTCCATCATTTCATCTTCCGGTGAAGGTGAAGCTTCCATCTCAAGTTCATAGACATCTTCCAATTTATTGACGGATACAGAATTTCTTACTGTGTAGTGACCCAATTGTTCATTTACAGCTAAATTGAATGAGTTTCGTGCGTATTTAGCGATTTCTTTGGGAACAGCAACATACATAACCTTAAATTGTCTGCCACCTACAGAAATAGTTTTAACACATTCCTGATTCGTACAGTAAGATTCAGCAAAATCGCTGTACATAATTGGCACAAGAATCTCTTCGGATTTAATTTTTTCTCCATTGTAGTTGCGTTTGATATGATTTTTCATAGGTTGTCCTTTCTGCCTGTGACAGCAAGGGCAACGCAGATACAAAAAAGTCAGGTTCGTGCAGCCTGACTATCCTTTTGCCTGAAAAAAGGTATAAGGAAGAAAGGGTACACATTTCAGCTTTTTGAAAAAAGCTTTTTATGTATCCAGACATTGCCCTATACGTAATCAGGCACAGTATGAATTTTTCGGAGATGTTGCTCTCCATTGAATTATCAGAAATAACATCAACGATGTATGTGTATTTCAGCCAAATACTAACGCTCCAAAGCGACTTCTTTTAGCTGTTCATACAAAATTTACGTCTTACCACTGGTAAAGTGTGTGTATTTCTGATATAATAAGTTTTAATATGATTTGATGTGGATTTTTACTTCATCTAATAAAAAGAATATCGTTAATCCGGTTAATTGCAATAGTATTTTCCGTTAATCGAGTTAATATTTGAAAATCAGAGGCAACCTATGGCAAATGAATCAATTCCCTATCTCTGCGGCGGTACATTTTTTACGCAACTGCTAAGAGCAAGACCTGTTCTTACAACCTCTACAGAGCATACAAAAGGACACAAAGAAAGCCTCTCTGAACAAGAAACGTTCAGGAGGCTTATTTCAGTTTATCAAATGAAAGATTTTATGAACTGTTCCAGTTTAAAGACTTATACCAGTCAATTCAAAACCTGCACCAACTCACTGGAAGCTTTTACATCTTTTTCTGATGCAGATATGAAATGGTCATTTGATAAAGATATAAAAAGTTCTGATTCATCTGCTTTGATATTGATGTCTGAGTTTGTACAAGAATTTACAGACCCTGATAAGTATATCCAGCTTACACGTTGTTTGCTTGGTATGATTAAAAGCGACCACACCATTGAATCTGATACTCCTTTTTACATATTTGAAAATGGTGCTTTTGTTACCAAAGAAAAAATGATTGAAATGGAATCTTTTGTGATAGAACCTTTTCTTCTGGGAATCTGGCACTTTATTATTATGCGTCGCTCCGATTGTAATGAAAGAGGTGCAGCAACATATCAGCAGTGGTATCCAAACCGTGGAAAGTATGCAGGAACAGTAAGTGATTGTATTGCACAGGAGATTTTCGTAGAATCCATCCCAAAAGCTGCTGAAGACAATAACTTTGAAGATAAAAATCAAAAAGCAACAACACAATATATCAATCATACAACTATTGTAAATCAGTACGGTGAGAAAAATGTACACATCGACCACGTTGATATATTGAATCTATGAAACTAAAAAGGAGGTTCTGCGATGTCAAATGATATACAACCTAATCAGCCTGTAACTTTAAGCCTTCATCCGGATACTCAAACAATTCAGCAAACAGGTGAAAAAAATGTATTTGCAAATCATGTTGATAATTTGAATGTCACATTGCAAACGCTTAATACACCACCTCAGCTTATAACACAAGCTCCAAAACCTGCAACGCTCTCTCTTAATAACGAATATTATAATCTGATTGTTGGAGGTGAGATGGATTTTTATAACATACAGCCTTTCACATTAAGCATTGACCGTTCCTTGAAAGAGTATATGGGTGATGAATTAGTAAAAGAATTTCCAATTTCATCGTCAGAAACACAAAAAAGAGTGCTTACCTTTCCCTCTATCTTTGCAAATGAAAATAACAGTTATGGACATACAGATGAAGAACAGGTTCTTGGACTGGGCTATATCCGTCAATTAAAAGTTCGCCACGATGCAGTGAAAATATATCCGCATATTATTTATCTTCTGCCGCAGCAGCGACTGAATGAATCTTTATTTGACTTAGATATACGGGGAAATTCATCTTTCAATGAGTTTAACAGAACGCACTGGTGTATAAAGAAAGTGGATCTGATAGCAGAATTACGTGAATTAGGATTTCAATTATAAGTTGGAGGTACATAATGAACGGCGAAAACAATGTGATAGAGAAATGGGTCAATTTAGATGACATTGCGAATCATCTCAGCGTGAGTAAGGATACCATTCGTGCATGGATAAAGGCAAATAAGATTCCCTACTACAAAGCAGGAAAACAGTATAAATTTAAAATCTCAGAAATTGATGACTATGTGAGAAATGGGAAGATTACAGAATAATGAAATTGCCTGAAATTTTAAAGATCTTAATTTTATCTGTACAAAAGTAAAATATGAAAAATGAAGGCTGTAAAAAACTTAAAAACAAATCCCGATAAATCAGCATTTAAATGTCGACTTGTCGGGAATTTTATTATTTGCAGATTCTTTTCACATCCATTAATTTATACAATTAAGATTATCGAATTACTTTAAGAATTAATAGGACTTTCTACTATTAAAACTTATTTTAGTTTTCCAATAACAACTTGTCTGTTTCTTCCATCATCAGTACAAGTTATCACTGTTAATCTGTCATCTCCAAAATTATCAAGTACTGAAATGCTTTGTGGATTAACAATATTATACTCACTAACTACATAGATATATTTCGTTCTATTATCATCATTATCTATCAAATATATTTCATCACCAATTTGTATTTGATCAAGCTCATTAAAAATTTCAGCATAAATGGTACTGTTATGTCCTGCAATGCAGTAATTTCCTTTGCCAACTGAACCTGTTCCTTCAAAATGTCCTGCAGCAACAGAAAGTGTTTCTTTATCTGTTCCATCCATAACTGGTACTTTAATATTCAGATTTGGAATTTCCAAAATAACGCATTCCTTCAGTAATTTTTGCTTGTATAATTCTCGACTGATGTGCTTATATGCAAACACTGATAGTATAGCAATTCCTGCAATTGTGAAAACCAATCCGATTCTTAGCATCCACTTTTTTGATGTTCCTTGCAACGTCTACACCGCCTTACTTTTAATCAAAATGAAAAGCTACTTAATTTTATCAATAATGTTTTGTTTCATCAGGCATAAATCAAACACATTAATAATATTGTCTTCACACAAATCGCCTGCTTTCCAATTTTTTAAAGTAGCGTCAGGTTTTGTCAGAATCCACTTTTGCAATAAAACTACATCAGCAATTGTAAAAGTTCCATCATTATTGACGTCTCCCTCAACTGTTTCAGACGATATTGCAACAAATGCTATATTGTTTTTATTTGCATAAGACTCCGCTGCTGAACCTGAATTACCGTAGATTGTTAGAATTTCTGAAACTTTACTTCCGGTGTACCCCATAGCATAGTCCTCAATATCAACAACACTTTCCGGAATCCATATTTTTTCCAATGAATCACACCCTGAAAAAGCATATCTTCCAATTTCAGTTACTGAATCAGGAATGTTTATTTCTACCAATGCGGTACACTTGTAGAATGCATTTCTTGGAATGGAAGTAATTGAGTTACTGAGCTGCAAATTGGTTAGAGAACTACAGTCACTCGTTAACATTCTACCTATAGATGTAACCGTATTCGGAATTGTTAAAGATACCAATTTTTTACACCCATTGAATGCACTTTCACCGATAGTTTCTACCTGATTCAGATCAATTGTTTCTAAATCTGTACTTGCAAAAGTACTTGAGCCAATTGATTTGACCGAATCAGAAAGAATTACCGATTGTATATTTTTATTTGCAAATGCTCTATCACAAATAAATTCTATACCGTTCGGTATGACAAGTTCTGTATCCGTTCCCACATAGGTTTGCAAAAATTTATCTTGAACAATTATCCAATCTGGTTGTTCAGAAAACCACTTTGTCCCATTAAATACACCCCCACCGAGATAAGTTAACTCTCCCTCAATCGTGATATCTTCTAATGCAGAGCAGGCAACAAAGGTAAATTCATTAAGTTCTGTTACATTTTTGGGAATTACAATGTGCGACAGTGAAGAGCATTCATAAAAAGCAGCACTTCCAAGTTCTGTAAGTGTTTCAGGCAGTTGAATTTCCGATAATTTCGGACAATAAGAAAATGCCCAACTTCCAATACTTTCTAATCCATCAGAAAGTTTGGCGGATTGCAACTGTGTACAATTTCCAAATGCACCAATTCCGATAGAATCAAGTGAAGATGGTAGTTCTATGCTTTTCAGTGAAGAACATCCCCTGAAACTATTCGTTCCAATAGAAATCAATGTATCCGGAAAATCAACTGTTTCAAGAGCAGGCAAATTTGAAAAAAGAGAATCACCAATTTTTGTAACACCATTCTGTAATACAATTGACGTAATCTGATCACTTTTATCATACCATGGCAATTTTGTTCCACTGTTGTACTCAACAGATCCCTGCGATTTAATCGTCAACACGCCATCATTTAAAGTATAAAAAATGTCAGCACTCGCCGGTATCGTTAAAAATGGAATGTTAAATACAACAAGCCCACAAATGGCCATTGCACTTACGATTTTTTTCACAAATTTCATATGTTTTTCCTCCTTACTATAGAAAAGTGCCATGCTTGAAATTGCATTCGAAACATAGCACTTTTTCTGATTTTATAATTGTAGTTTATCTTTTTTTCTTCTTCAGCTTACCGCAACCAATTACCATTGCTCCACCAATTCCTGTCATGCACGCTGCTAATCCGGCAATGACTTGATACCATTTAGAATAACCAGTTTGTGGAAGGGTGGTATCTGTTTCAGTAGTTGTTACAGCAGTAACAGTTGAACTTTCTGTAGTAATATTACCTGTTGTATCAGTAGTTGTTAGCATTGTTGTCGGTTCTGTGTCAGTTTCGATTGTTATTGTGGTTGTTGCTGTTGTCTGCTCAGTATCAGTTTCGGTTGTTGTTGGCTTAGAATCAGTTTCAGTTTCTGTCATCACAACAGTTGTTATTCCATCTGTTGTAACGGTACCAGAAATTGTCGTCGTATCTGTTGTAGATTCAGTTTTTATTTCATCTGTGGAAACAATAGTTGTCGATGCTGTTGTGGTAGTAACGATTGGTTCAGTTGCAGTTGTGGTGATAGGCTGTTCATCAAGCGAGATAAAGGTGAAGCCATTTTCGTTTGCGTAGATTTCGGCTAAAGAGTCCACTTCTCCATAGATCGTAAAGTCATCCATTTTCTCTGTCCAAGCCTGATAATCATATACGCCCTCAATATAATTACATTCATATTCGTAGCCAAATGCCGCTTCACAAATTTGTCCAGTACCACTCGGAATTTTAATTTCCTTTAAGCTATCACATCCACAGAATGCCATATCCCATACATAGTTTAATGTATTAGGTAATGTTACAGTTTTTAGATTCTTGCAATTCAGAAAAGCTTCCAGTTCAATTTCGGTAATACCGTCTTCGATTATCAATGTTTCAACAGAACAATAAGAATTTTCATCATTATATAGTTCTTCGCCTGATGTAGCGAATGCCTGAACATCAATTTTCAAAACAGGATACCCATCAATTTCTGATGGAATTACCAAAGTATTAACCATGCCTTCATACCCTGTAATAGTTGCTGTTCCATCTTGTTCAACTGTATACAGAAGTTTATAATCCGGCTCGGAGGCTTTTGCTGTTAAAACTATTGAGAACAATCCGAGAGTATTTACGGTTAAAGCACAACACAATATTGTCGATAAACTTTTTTTAAGAAAATTCATGGAACGCACCCCTTCCAAATAAATATAAGAAATTATAACTCATTTTTTATGAAACCTCTGTAACATTTGCAGTCATAGTTGCAACCGCTTCTGCAACCTTTGCTGTAAGCATCAATAAAGCATTCATAATATCACCTCCATTTCCACTTTATTATACCACAAATAATCACTCAAAAACGAACAATCGACGTGAATGGAAATTTCAGCGACGTAAAAGGAAAACAATCAGCAAAATAGCCAAAATCGTGAGTTCGATTTTGGCTATTTTGCTATTCTAAATATAATATAACTTCTGATGTAAAGAGATTAGCTGTGTAGTTAAATTTTGTACTCCCATGATATTTTTTTACTGTTTTTTTGACATTTGATAATCCAAAGCCATGCATTGCTTTGTTGGATTTTGTTGTTAAAAACCTCTCATCATCTATATTCAGCTTTCCGATATATGTATTTTCAACTTTTATATAAATCATGCCACTTTCAAATATAATTTGAATTCCAATATATTTATTATCATTAACTTTTTCAGCTGCACAAATTGCATTATCAAGCAGGTTTCCAATAATGACCATTAAATCCATTGGCTCAATATTCAATTTACACGGAACTCGGCATTTGCAATTGACAGATATACCGCAATTTTTAATTTCAGTATATTTCATATTTAATATAGAATCGATTATGATGTTATGCGTATTTGAAAACATTTCAGCAGATTTCAGTTTATCTTCCAGATAAGCAACACTCTCATTTATTTGATCGCTATTCGTGTTATGTGACATTTTCTTTATTAAGTCCAACTGATTTGAAATATCGTGTCGAAAAGCAAACAGCTCTTTTTCAGATTCCTGCATATATATGCACTGTTTTCTGTAGTATTCTTTTTCTTCTTTCAATGAAATATTGCCGATTCTTTCTTCATATATTTCAATAATGCTGTCATAAACAAAAAAAGAAATAACATTGATAGACAGCAAAATTAAAAATAATGCAGTGATGTGTATTGTTTTTGCTGTGTTTATCTGTATGGTAATTAAAACAGATACAATTGAAAGTAATGGAACCGCAGTAAAGCAGCCCCAAATAAAATAGGGTATTTTTATATCTTTTTTGGATATTTTAGCATTTTCAAATAATATGGAAACCATATAAATGATTAAATTATATATCATAAGACTTGTTATGCTTTTATAAGGTGTCTCTGCTATCAATGAAGCATTTAAAGTATTGCCAAGCACAGCACAGATTATATCCGTTATTAACATGATAAAAAATATCAAACCTACTGAAATAATTCTCTTTTCAAGTGAGCATTTATATCTGAATGAAATTATAAATAAGGAGATAATATTTATGAAAACATTTAACCCGGGAAGGTTCCCTAAAAATAAAGAGAAAATGGTCAGTATCGGATATGTTAAATACAGCAGCCAATATAAGTTGCTTTTTCTTTTGTTATCAGAATGAATAAAAGCATTCATAAACCTTGCAATATAAAACATTCCAAAAAAGTCAGATATTATCTGAAACATTGTATATACAGATGCAGTCATATTCAATCCTCTCTGAAAGATTCTAATTTAAAAGATGTAACATCATTGTGATATGTTTTTCCTATTTCAAGGGATTCACCATTATAAAGAGTGACATTTTCATAATGATACTCCTTTATGTGCAATGAATTAACTAAAATTTTTCTATGGATTCTCAGAAATCCATACCTCTTCAATTCTTTTTCTAATGCCTTTAGTGTTCCATAAATTGAAATTACATTATTTTTTGTATGCATTTCAGTTGTATGATTACTAACATTGAAATACAAGATTTCTTTCATTTTAATTTTATACCTGTCTGTTCCGATATTGTAAGTAAAATTATCTGTGAATCTTCCGGATATTTTCATATAGCGATTCATTATTTTTTCAACAGATTCTTGTTTAATCGGTTTTATAATAAAGTCCAATGGATGCGTTTCATGCAACTTTATACTATATTCAGGTTTTCCTGAAATGTAAACGATTTGTTGAAGTTCGTCATCCATAACAGAACGGATATGATTTGCTATATCTATACCTGTCCTATTGTCAATCTCTATATCAAGATATATTAAATCAAAAGTTTCATTATTATCCAAGGCAGAAAAAAATGTTTCACTGCTCGTGTATGGTTCAACTTCAATTTTTTCATCAATTTTCTCTGCATAATGAAGCAAAATTCTCTCTAAAGAAGAACAAATTTCAATGATGTCGTCTACAATTGCTATTCTAATCATAGAACATTTCTCCTACTTTGATTTTCGTATATTTGTTAAGCAATCTACTAAAATAGTTTCAAAAGTACGTTGTTTTACTCATAGTATAGCACATATTATCGCAAATTTCAAGACAATTATACAAAAAGCGAGTAATTATATAAATTTCAAACAGATTTCGTTTAATTTGTCCACTTGATATTAACAACAATCTTAACATCAAGCATTCAACCAAAAGTGAAATACATGAACCTGCTTAACGAGCTGCTCTAAAGTGTACAAGTTTGATGATAAATCTGTATAACCTCTAACACCCATAACCCTCTATCGTTATAAAGTGAACCCTTTTGATTGCAAAAAGGGTTCACTTTTTGCAATATTCATAGTGTTTTGTCAACCCTAATCCGTGGATATGTTCCCACGAAGTGAATTTCAGCACAAAAAATAAAGGCTTATTCATTACTTCCACTACCATTTAACGATAGCACTTGAATAAGCCTTAAAAATCAACACTTTTCTTATTTCTTTGGGTTCACTCTCGACATCAATACTACGCACTCAACGTGCCTCGAAATCCTGATTTTGATGTCTGCACTGTTTTCGTGGTGCTATTTCATTAATGATACAACTTGGTCGAGTGGGAGATTTTGATGTTTTTCTACACTTCTGTAATATTTTATGCTATAGTTGTATTGTTTACGACAAAGCAAACTCATCAGGATCTCCCTGTTCTAAAGTAAATGTTGTTCGTGTATCGTCATAATATTTGTTGAGCACACAGAATTCATCCGGAGCAGATGTTTCAGTTGATCTTGTTTCATTTGTTGTATCTAATCTAAATTCGTCTGGGTCTGATGTTTCGATAGAATGTGTCATAGTTTCGTCAGGACCATGATTATATGACGAAGACGCATGGCATCTAAATTCATCTGGATCGCTTGTTTCTGTTGATTCTGTTAATATGGAACTATCCATTGAAGGTGCAACTATTTTTTTAACTCGCTTCAGATAATTTGATAGAATATGTTTTTTCATCACGAAATTTCTCCTTTATATACCAATATTTTAACATTATAAGTTTCTAATTGATCATCATTAAGATATAATATCTCAAATGATGAATCAAATACTTGTAATTCATTTCTAATAATAGTAATATCCAACTGACTATTATAAAGTATAATTACTTTGTCTGCACTTTGAGTTTGTATACACTTCCTTATATCAGTTAGTTTTATGGAACTTGGTGAATAGGGATCACTTAAATCAGTTACATTCATAGTATAGATAGAACTATTTGAAGTGACAGTACTTTTTTGTACAGTTGAACTATATGAATAGAACTGATGGAAAGAAAAAACAACAATAAATAGTACAAATGACGCCGTCATCCACAATTGAATGTTTTTAACATAGCTAACAAATAGATTCGCTTTATTTTTCAAAGATTGAAAATCATAATAATACTGTGAAATAAGTCTTTGCGATAGACTACTATTTGTTTCATTTTTTAAATCTTTAAAACTACTCATATTATAGCTTTCGACTTTAATGTATTGAAATAGATATAATACTATATTCATGGCAAAATATGCCGAGATGATAAAAAAAGCTTTGTAGATCATATTGGTTTTAAACAATAATAATATTGAATCAAAACTTATGCCTAAAAGTATTGGTAATGCTGTTAGTAATACAGTAGTATAAATATTCATTTTATTGTCGCTTTTTTCGAGCCTACTATTTTCTACTTCTATATGATAACATAAACTCTCTTTTTCTTTTTCCAAGCGATCTTCCGTCATCTTTGAATTATTCAAACGCATATAGTAGTTATCATATATCTGCTCTATATGGTCGCTTTTATCGAAAATTTTCTTTAATGATATTAGTTTGAAAAGTTTTGGATGATACAAAACTTTATTGGTATTATCATCATAAGTTCTGCTAAGTGTTAATATGTAGAGTTTGTAAGCACCGAACATGATTTGAAAAAGACTTAGCCGCCATGTTCTTAGTTGTGACCTAACGGCAACACTGTTATCAATTTCTATCTCTCCATAGTTCTCATCTTTTGTTAACGAGAAAGCAGGAAGCCAAGAAGCAATTAAAAGTATTAAATTAATTATCTTCACTCTCATTTTTATCCCCCAAGTAGCATGTTCATAATACTATCAGAAATAGAAAGACCTAAGATACATTCGAGCCATTGCCATTGTCCATTTGGGTTGATTTCAAGGAAATACCATTTCCCATCAATATCCACTATGTAGTCTATAGCACCAAATCTTAACTGAAAATCTTTCATCATCATTTTAATACATTTTTTTATTTCTATCGGAATGTCGATAATTTCATATTGATTATTATTTCCAGCTCGCCAATCAATCATATTATCTGATACAATCTTTACAGCAAAAAAATCATCATCAACTACAGTAATCCTTACTTCAAAACTTTTTTTAATATATTCCTGAATATATACTGGGGTTAATTCTGGACTATCATAGCTGTCATTCTCATGCATTAGATTTGTTTGAATTATAGCTATTTCAGATGAAGTCTCAATTTTCCCTACAGAAATTGGCTTAATGATTCTTTGATCATTAATACATTTCCAGTGATCATTATTTCCAATAAATGATTTAGGCATTAAAATGGAGTGGCTTTTTGCATATATCAATTGAAATATTTTGTTTTCAGCCTGCCTTAATAAATAAGGTTTTGTGAGCACAACACCACTAAAGCTATTTGCCAGTCCATCTATAATAGCAAGAATATCACTATTAATGATTCGCCTGTATTCAGGAGCAAAATCACTTGTATCTGGGAAAGTAGGTTTACGATAGTATATACTTAGAGTTGTATTACTATTAATTGTATTATTTCTATACGATATTTCCCAGTAGGAGTTAGATATTGTAATTCCATAATCCGCAAACAAGTCAACATTAAATCTAAAAAAATTAGCTCTATATTTATTCTTTTCTATAATGTAGTCTATAGTTTTATCGTAAGAACATGTAATAATTAGAATTTTAGACATATACATCACCCACTATCGATCTAATACAATATTCATTTTTCACCATCAGAAAGATTCTTAAATTTCCACCATTTCAAACTGACAAGCGTGTTTTTTACTCTTCTTATCATAGTTCACGCCAACAAACAGCACTTTTCCATGATAATCCTTCAAACAGCGAATATAATTCCGGTCTTTGATTTGTTCCAGTGCAATACCAGTGGTTTGATTCCATTTCAGTTCTACGATCATTGCCGGGTTATGGTTACCGGTTCTCGGTATAAATACCAGATCTGCAAAGCCTTCTCCGCCCTGCAACTCCCGATAAACCGCATAGCTGTCTTGTGCGGAATAGTATGCCAGACTCAGCACACAAGCCAGCGAATTTTCATTGTTGTACTGAATCACAGAACAGTTGTCACTGTGAACTTCCTGAAGCATTTCCGCCACCTTTTCCGCATTCTGTGCCAACGTCAATTGCAGCAGCTTGTCGGAACGATGAATGGCATTGTTGACCGTCTGGAATTCCTGCCCCTGGATGGAATTGAGAAATTCCTGCCGCACTTCCTTGTTGGGAATCCAGGCGGTTTTTGTATCGAAGTCGTAAGTCAGATAGCCCAGATGCACCAGCAAAGTCAAAATATCATCCGCGGTTTCAAAGGTACACATATCGTTCTGAAATGTTTTCGTATTGATGGAAATATGTTCTCCGGCAATCATCCGAATGATTTTATCCCGCAAGCCGTTCTCATTGCGAACGATATACATCTTCAAAGCCTCATAGGTTTCTGTCTGTGTCCAGTAACTGTCAAAGATGCCATTCATCATCGCTGATGTTACAGATCTTGGATTGTAAATCGACACACCATTGACATTATAGCCATCGTACCAATCTTTCGTTTGTTCAAAAGACATATGATAACGTTCACAAAGCTGCTGAACCTCTTCTTCCGTAAAGCCAGTGAACTCTGCCAATCGCTTTTGATTGGTCATAGCGTATTCGTCAAACATATTCAGTGCAGAATGTTGACCGTATTTCTTGATTGGAAGAATCCCAGTCATATAGGCAAGTGCCACATAGGGCTGTCCTTTCAGAAGATCCCGCAGAAAATCCAGATATTCCTTTTGAGCCGCTGCATTGTCCCGATGTACCCGGAAAATAGAATCCCACTCATCAATGATAAAGATAAACTTTTCTTCGCATTGACCGTACAGATCTTCTAACGCAGTAATCAAACTGGTTTCTTCCGGCTCTATCCCGGAGAATGTTTGTTTCATCTCTTTTAGCACACGTTTCTGCAAGAAGTCCAGCATTTCATGGACATTTTTGGTTCTGCTCAGGAATTTCTGCATATCGACATGAATCACATTATACCGGTTCAGGTGCTTTTCAAAATCCGGTGTCTGTGCGATTTGAAACTTGGAAAATAATTCTCTCGAATCGCAGCCCTTGCTGTAATAAGCCGTCAGCATATTCTCTGCCATCGACTTCCCGAATCTTCTGGGACGGCTGACGCAGATCTCCTTGTTCTCTCCAAACAGGCACTTGTTGGTGAAAGAAATCAGCATGGTCTTATCCACATAAATTTCAGAATAAGTAACCGTAGAGTAAAACAAATCATTTCCCGGGTTCAGATAGATTCCCATGATGCAGCACCTCCGTTTTTTTCTAGTATACCACAAATTTAAGAAGAAATCAAGACAACAATGCCGTTATAAAATCTAAAAATCCTCCCCTGCTTTTATATTTTGCAAAGGAGGATTTTTGAAGTGATTCACTTTTCAATGGAAACCACGACACCTGATTGAAATGTAAAATCCAGTCGATCGAAAGAAACTGTTACTTTTGCAAGTAAATGCCGAACCAGTGTTTCATCAAATTCGGTAATGTGATGCGGCTGAGCAGCCAAAAATTCCTGTAGTTCCCGCATACGGTCTTTCTGCTCCTGTTGAGAAACATTTTCCCTTAAAGCCTGTTCCTTTTGCTCTCGCAGCCGAAAGATCTCCTGTGCTATCTCCTCATAATCCTCATGCCGTTCTGCACATTCGATCAACTTTTTCTGAAGAACATCTAACTTTCTCTGTATTTCCTCGGGCAGATTGGATTGTTCCATTTCAATCACTTCAGCCATATTTTTCTGTAAGACAGAAAGATATGTTTCACTGCTGCCTGTCAATTGATTCAAAGCATCCACAAAAGCTTGTTTCAAAGACTCCTCATAGACTGTTCGTGCATGACACGCTCCTTTTTTATCCAATCTGGTCATACATCGCCACACCACAGATTTGCAGCCTCGGTTATTCCAATGGATTCTGCGGAATTGTTCCCCACATTCAGCACAGTAAAGCAAACCAGTAAAACAGTGTTTTGCACTAAATCCACGCCGTCTGCCCATACAATCCACCTGTGAACCACGCCTTGCAATTTCCTCCTGTACCTGTAAGAACAATGCTCTGGGAATAATTGCCTCATGATCGTCCTCCACATAATACTGCGGCATTTCACCGTTATTTTTAATGCGTTTTTTCTTGAGAAAATCCACAGTATATGTTTTTTGCAGAAGGGCATCTCCCATATACTTTTCATTTTCCAGAATTAACCGAATCGAACTGTCATGCCATCGGATATTGCCTCTTGCTGTTCGAATGCTGTCCCGTTCCAGTCCCCTTGCAATCTGCTGACAGCTTGCTCCCTCCAGATACTCCCGATAGATTCGTTTTACCGTTTCCGCTTGTTCCGGATTGATCACAAGATCTCCGTTTTCGTCCTTATCATAGCCCAGAAAACAGCTGGCATTGACCATCACCTTTCCCTGTTGAAACCGATACTGCATTCCCAGTTTGACATTCTGACTCAGAGATTCTGATTCCTGTTGTGCCAGAGATGCCATAATGGTAATCAGCACTTCCCCTTTCGCATCCATTGTGTTGATGGACTCTTTTTCAAAATAGATTGGAATATTTTGTGCTTTCAGCTGTCGGATATAATTCAGGCAATCTACTGTGTTTCTGGCGAATCGGCTGATGGATTTGGTAATGAGCATATCAATCTTTCCGTCCATGCAGTCCTGAATCATCTGATGAAACTGTTCCCGATGTTTTGTGGAGGTTGCACTAATGCCGTCATCGGAATAGATTCCAGCAAAGACCCATTCCGGATTCCTGTGAATGACTTTCTCATAATGTGCAATTTGTGCCTGATAGCTGGTTGCCTGTTCCTCTGTATCCGTGGAAACACGGCAATAGGCTGCCACACGAATCTTTCGAGTTTCCTGTGACGCTACAGCATGATTTGTTTGCTTTCGGGGTGGAATTGTAGTGACCTTTGGCATTGTTGCATTACTCCTTGTTTTGTATCAAATGATAAAGATATTCTGCCTGCTGAAATGGCGTATTTCCATCTAATTCTGGTATTTGCTGCGGCAGTTCCAACAAAAATTTTGTCTGTGGACATACGGGCTTTCTCCTCGTTTTTCCAAGTCGCTGCATTACATCTGCACGATACTGCCACTCTGCATTTGCCCGAGCATAAGTTTCTTTGTCCAGAATTGCCGGATAAAAAGCATCTCCAAGGTAGCATTTTCGCTGCATCATTCGACGAACAGTGCTATGTGCCATGGGATGACCTGCTGCTCTTGCTGCCGACTGTAAACTCATACCGGCAATATAATTTTGAAAAATAAGGTGAATCTGTGCTGCCTCTGCTGGTATAATCACAGCAGCACCGTTTTCAATTCGGTAGCCGTAAGGAATCTGTCCCATCAAATTTTCTCCTTTAACAGCAGACCGCATTTGAGCCGAAATCCAATATGATTCCGATCATACAGAATTATTTGTTCTGCAAATGCAGAAAACCATGTCTCCTGAAATTCTGTCAACATTGCAGAATGCTGCTCTGTAAATCGCAACAGCTGTTTTAATTCTGCAATTATCTCAGTTTCTCCATGTGTTTCCTGTTCCAACTGTGCAATTTCCATACGGCAGGACTCCGCTTGTTTCTGCAAAGCATTCATTTCCTGCCGGAATAAAACAGGATCTACAACCTTTTGTGCATACAAACGGTGCAGTGTGTTTCTCTTTTCAGCATGAGATTCCAGCTGCTTTTGCAGTTCCTGCATTCGCCGGACATTTTCATCATTGCTGTTCGTTTTCAGCTGTTCTAACAATGGTTTCAAAATGTGCTTTCTGCTGAAAATCAGTTTGTTCAACATCGTAATAAAAGCGGCTTTCAATACCTCCTCCCGCACATATTTCATAGGACATTTTTGAGCACTTTCAATATGAGCCGCACACGTCCATGCAATTTCATTGCCGCTGTGGATCCTGCGTTTGCAAGTGCTGCCGCATTTGCCGCAAATCACCTTTCCGGAAAAAGCGTATCGCTTTTGATACTTTCCTGTACCACACACAATGCCTTTTTCGGCAGCTCGCTGTCGAAAAAGGCATTTGCTTTTGCAAAAGTTTCCCGACTAACAATCGGTATGTGATGATATGAAAGAAGATAACATTCCACTTCCCCATAATTTTTGTGCCGATGAAAATGTGCATCGGTATACGTTTTCTGCAGCAAAACATCTCCCACATATTTTTCATTCGCAGCAATTCCACGAATCGCAGCATCACACCAATGACGTCCATTCTTGAAAGGGATCCCCTGCTGTTCCAACAGATCTGCAATCTGACAAGAACTTTTTCCGGATAACAAGGCAGAAAAAATGTATTTCACAGTTTCTGCCTCCTCAGGTTCGAGCACCATCGCTCCCCTGTCATTTCTGCAATACCCATAAGGGAAAGACGATGACACATAGGTACCGTTTTGAAACCGGTGCTGTACCGACCACTTCTCATTTCTGGATATGGATAAAGATTCTTCCTCTGCCATGCTGCTGAGTATCGTCAGAAACAATTCGCTTTCCATACTGCCGGTGTCTATGTTTTCTTTTTCAAAGAAAACGGAAACCCCAATTCCTGATAGTTCCCGAACAAGAGCGAGGCACTCCGCCGTATTTCTGGAAAACCGACTGATGGATTTCACCAAAATGCGGTCTACCCTGCCCATGCGGCAAGCCTGTAAAAGGTCTTGCAGTCCAGGACGAATTTCTGCTTTTGTTCCAGTAATGCCAGCATCATAAAAGATACCCGCAGATTCCCACTCTGTATGCAGTTTGATCCACGCCGCATAATGTTCTTTTTGTGTTCCCAGACTTTCCATCTGGTCATCATGCTCTGTGGAAACACGGCAATAAGCCGCTACACGACATTTTCGATGAACAGCTGCTGAGCGATTTGCCTCAATTTTGGTAATATTTTTCATGCTTCTGCACCTCCTTTTGACGTGTCCATATTACCTCTTTTTCGGCGGAATTGCAAGCGTTTTCGGCAATAAGTCCACGTAAATCGGAGAGAAAGAATGCCGATTTTTGAGCGTTAATTTGTCATATTCCTCAAAGGAAATCAAACCGGAATGATATAACGCATCAGTCAGCTTTTGAGCACGGTGGTAATTCAGTTCATCCATCAATTTTTGTTGTTCCATAAAAGAATCCTCACTGATTGAAATTATCCCAAGAAACATAACCGGTCACATATTGTCCCACCGGTGTTTCTCCGCAGAACTCCGGCTTTGTGGTGATCCGATAACGACCGTTCTTGCAGGCAATGCCGTCATAGAGATAGTAAGTGCCGCTGATTCTTCTGGTTACAGATGTAGTTTCTGCACTGGCGAACAGCGGCGTGTTGGCACGAATGGCAACCTTCTGTCCTTTGGTGAACTTGCTGCCATTGGTGTAGACCACATTTCCGTTGGCATCAAATACAGAATATCCGACCTTGCAGGCTTTCTTCGCATTCTCCAAAGAGGAATATGCACCAAGCTGCGACTTTGCATCTGCCCAAGACTTTCTCACCCGGTAAAGCTGCTTTGTAGAAGGTGCAGAAATAGTGGAAGTTCCAGCATTCAAATAAGACTGTACCTTTTTCTTGAACTCCGCCCAATGGGGCAAGATGTACGCAGGACACATCTTGTACCGATTGTACATGGTGTTCAACTGGTCAATCGTTCCGTTTC
>ENA-OPCA01001535-OPCA01001535.1-human-gut-metagenome-genome-assembly--contig:-NODE-1535-length-17438-cov-2.285451_pt1 | contig 17438 bp, 16 predicted proteins | sample MGYA00241076_ERZ501468 | MGnify/ENA primary metagenome ERZ501468 (study PRJEB25962, sample SAMEA2042633) | human gut metagenome | biome: human gut; feature: human-associated habitat; material: faeces... | reverse complement strand
GTGCAGGATTGATATGCATACAAAAATACCGCTGCTCCTGTGCATTTTTCCAAATGCAAGAGCAGCGGTATTTTATTGCGCCGCTTTTGTTTTCTTTTGCAGCGCTTCGTGCATATATCCCATCAAAATCAGGATCACCAGCAGATAATACGGAAAAATCGCGATCGTGGTGTGGTTTGCGATCACGCCGAACAACGGCGGCATCAGGCAGTTGCCGATATAGGCGCTGGCCATCTGGACCCCAATGATCGCCTGCGACCTGTCCGCACCGAAACGGCCCGGCGTTGCATGAATGATGCTGGGATAGATCGGAGCACAGCCAAGACCAACCAGCAGCAGCCCTGCCAGCGTCACTGCTTCCCCAAGCGGCAGAAGAAACGCCGCTATCCCAATCGCGATGATCCCCTGCCCCATACGAACCATCTGGGTATCATCGAATTTTAAGGTCAGGAAGCCGCACAACGCCCGCCCCACAGTGATGCCGACAAAGAAAAGACTGGCAAAACCGGCGGCGGTCTCCGGCGCGATTCCCCTGTTCAGCACCAGATAACTGCTGGCCCACAGACTGGTGGTCTGCTCCAGAGAACAGTAGCAGAAAAATGTAATCAGAACCTCTTTTACGCCCGAGATCCGGAAAATCTGTTTCAGGGTCAGTACTTCTGCCGGGACTGCTTCCCGCTCCTCGGCATTCGCACCCGATTTCGTTTTCCAGAGCGGGAGGCTTAGCAGAATAATGATCGTCAGCACCATCTGCATCACACTGATGACCCGATACCCCGTCTGCCACCCGGCACGGGAAGAAAGCGCTGCGCCCATGATGTAGGGCCCGACCGAGGCTCCGATCCCCCACATACAATGGAGCCAGCTCATGTGGCGGCTGGCAAAATGGAGCGCTACATAGTTGTTGAGTGCTGCATCCACGCTTCCAGCTCCAAGTCCATAAGGGATCGCCCACAGGCACATGGCCCAGAATGAGCTGCTGACAGAGAACCCGAACAGTGCTGCGGCGGTCATGGCCACGCTGATGGCTGTAACACCGCCTGCTCCAAACCGGCGGGTCATTCGGTCACTTTGCAGGCTGGAGAGCACCGTTCCCACCGATATAATGCAGAAGATCACACCGGAATAGGAGACCGGAACCCCAAATCCCTGATAGATCGAAGGCCACGCCGCCCCCAGCAGAGAATCCGGCAGGCCCAGACTGATAAAAGAAACATAGATCACCGCTAACAGCAGATGGATCATCTTGCATTCCTCCTTTTGATCGATACAATTATATCACAACAGAAGAAATGCCATTAGGATAAATTCCTCAATTTTGTACAACAAAAGCGTCAACATCGAGAGCGCAGATTTATCATCTCGATTCCGTTCGGATTGTGAACGTGTCCGGAAGGTTGAAAATCTCTTTTTTCAGGAACAATGGATAAAAAGTTTCATCCTTTAATTGAGCAATCTCTAACCATTTAAATATATGCGTATCGGTTCCCTCTGTTCGAGTAAACGTGTTTTGCCTTTCCAGCAGGCCAGCATCTGCGGTATCCATCAAAAAATAAATACATATCTCGTGATATCGGAGACCATCTGTATCTTTTGTGAAAAAAGATTGATTCAACCATAATGGCCGGGATATCTTCAGTGAAACACCAAGTTCTTCCCGAACTTCCCGTATCATCGCTTGTTCGGCCGTTTCCTCCATCATCACTCTACCCCCGGGCAGAGAGTAGTACTCTGACGGTTTGTCATGGGACATTGCCAAAATTCTTCCGTTAGAAATTATGATTGCACCCACTCTGTAATTGAACTTTTCATCGCCCATCTTAAAAGAGATATCCACTTTCCATCACGCTCCCACATTCATTCTTATTCGTACATCCGCCCCTATTTTACCAGCAATAAGAGAACATAGCAATTTCTTCAAGCAAAAACGCCAGCGTACCATGTTTACGTAACACGATACGCTGGCGCTTCTATTTTCAGTTCTTACCCAGCCTTCGGTGTGAGCCATCCTTTTACAGTGTCCACATCGACCTTGCTTGCTTTTGCAATCTGCTCAATCGATACACCCTGTTCATAAAGGCTCTGTGCCATCTCAACTGCCATTTCTTTTCGGCTTTCAACTCTCAATTCTTCCATAGCCTTGCACATGCTGCCCACTCCTTTCGGGTTTTCTTTCAAGTAGCGCGTTCGTTCTGCCATCAGGTCAAAGTTCATCTCCTCTGCACTGGTGCAATTGAAATCGTGCATCAGTTTTCCAATGTCAGAATCATCACGATACTCGCCATTGACATACAGAATATGAGTTCCATCTTCAAACGGCAAGCCCAGTGTCAAGTTTATGTTCTGAATGACATATACAGGTTTTCCGGCCTTATAGTAATCTTTTTCCGTAATGAAAACGACATAGGAATCCGGCAGTTCTCGGTATTCCTGATCCTTGTCCAAATTTTCCACATCCATCACGCTGGAATGATATCTTGCCCGGTGCGGGTCAGCTCCATTGTCAGAGCGCTGAATCTCGATATCATATTTCTTGCCCGTGCTGTCGGTGGCATATGCATCCAGACAAATTGACCGTGCTCCAGTCACGCGCTTCAGGTCGGCCTGCGTTTCACATTTGGTCAGTATCAGATCAGGTTTACCCACAATGATGCGGAGCACCAGTTCTGCCAATGGAATATTATCCTTGAACATCCCGCGCATAACTCCTGTTTCTATTGTTTATTTTATCATAGAGCAGTCATTTTATCAACCCTCGTTCAACCACATTAGTTGGCGCTAATATAGTTCTGTACCATCATGTGCATCACCTTCTCCGTCTGCACAATTCCCTGTTCGTTGGAAAATCTAATAAACAATCGCATCGTCTGTTCGTAGCTTCCAATCGTCTTTTTGCTCAACCCCTTCAATTCACAGTGCTCTATGAACAGTTCCACATCACGTTCCAACATAAAAACAACCTCCTGGATCATCCGCTGCCGCTCAATGAATCCAGAAGGTTTATCGCTATGGAAGGTTTCAATTCATCACTATGGAATCCATAATTCTATAATTCCATAGCGATAAACATTTTTCAGCCTCCCAGAATTGCCAGATGTGCACGCAAAATATCACGTCGGCATGTGCATCCATCACACTGCTCTCTGCCGCTTATCCAGCCGCATTTTGTCAGCGATCATCGCGATGAATTCGCTGTTGGTGGGTTTTCCCCGCAGGTTGTGGATGGTATAGCCGAAGTAGCTGTTGAGGGTATCCACATCGCCCCGGTCCCACGCCACCTCAATGGCATGGCGGATGGCGCGCTCCACGCGGCTGGCAGTGGTACCGTTTTTAGGATAGGAAATTTACCTAATTGTTGTGAGGTATTCTCCGGTCTTCACAGGTATAGGCGCAAGTTGTTTATCGTGCCCTTATTATACCAGATGCCGGGGTATATATCCATCGACAAATCGCTCAAATCCGACAACTCAAAAAAGAAAAGTCCATGAAAATATCAATGCCCAGCGGCACCATATTTTTCCATAGACTTTTCCTCCATTTTGATTACTTCCTGGCGTTGTTCTCTGCCCTCAGCCGTGCAAACAGTTCGTCTGCCTCGATGGCCTCCTTGGTGAAGGAGTTGTTCTTCCACCAGTTGATAATGGCCACCACAACGGTGATAAGGGTGCTGACCAGTTGCTGGAGCTGCTCGTTGTCGATGGGCAGCGGGCTCTTGTTGAACGAAGCCAGCAGACTGTTCAGCAGCGCCACGATCAGGCAGATGGTTCTCGCCCAGGTCGCAGCACTCGCATTGGTGTATTTATCCATTTTGAAGTCCTCCTGTTCAGGCTGTGTGATCTTCCCTCAGCGGCAGTGCCTCCATCCGCTCGTATAGGTTCGTGCCGGTGCCGTTGCCCTTCAGTTCGTGGTACGCCTCGTATACAAGCCCCACGTTGGTCAGCCCTTCCGAGTCAACGTACCCTTGCTGGATGTAGTACCGGCAGCTCTGATAGAGTCTGTCGTGGAGCAGAGCCTTCACCGCTTTTTTCAGTGCCTTCTGCTCCTGGATAGTGGCGTAGAACGCCTTCCCCGCCCATCCCAGTGCCGCCGCGATGATCAGGGAGACCACCTCGTTGAAATGGGTCACGATAAAGCTTTCCGTGGGGTTCACGCTCCCTTCACGCTTGTCAGACCCGCTTTTGTAATGATACTCGGGTAATCCTTGTAGACATGGTTCATGTCCACCACGCCGCTCACACCAGCCACCTTGCCCTTGGAGCTGTACTGCCACATACCGTGCTTGCGGGTCGGCCGCTTGTTCCGGTAGTCCGCCAGCCATAGGTCAAAGTCATTCAGCTGCCACATGTTCAGGTTGTAGTCGGCAAAGTTCGAGTAGGTGTACAGGATCGCGTACAGCCCCCACTTTTCGATCTCCCTGAGCTCCATTTTGACAAGTTTCGTCAACTCGGCTGCGGGCAGACTTTTCAGATGGGGGTCCTCCACGTCCATAGCAATGGGCAGCTCAAAGCTCTTTCCTTCCAGGCAGGTCTTGAGCAGGTTCAGCTCCTTCTTTGCCATGCCTTCCGTTACCGCAACGGTGTAAGCATATACGCCAACTGGCAAACCCACAGATTTGGCCCCGGCATAGTTCGCTTCAAAGTACGGATCGACGTAGAGCTGCCCGCTCTTGGTGGAAACTGCACGGATCATCACGCCACCTACTTTTCCGCAGGCCTTGACTTTTTTCCAGTCAATGGTTCCCTGCCAGCGGGAAACGTCGATGACATCAAGCATTGCCCTGCTCCTTCAGTTTCTCGGCCAGCTGGGTGCACAGTTTCTCGTACTCCTCTTCGGTCAGGCGGTCGTTGGCAAAGAAGATATCCAGCTTCCGCTGCATCCCGTTGGTCTTGCCGCGTTCGATCAGGCGTGCACAGGTGTTGTAGAGTTCCATTTTGATTCCTTTCTGCTCACGTTCCGCATGAGCCATCTTAATGTAAAAAATCGCTCATCAGCACTTTTTTCAGTGGGCCAATAAGCGAAACGATACAAATGGGCTGACCCGACTCTTATTCCTCCGGCGTAACCCCCAGCTCCAACATGGTCAACCGGTACTCCTGATCCACCACCAGGCTGTCGGTGTCGGTTTGGGCGCTTTGCAGGGCGGCCAGTGTTTCGGGCAGGGTGTCCACGGCTTTCTGTCTTGCCGCTGCCTTCTGCCGCGCCGCTTCCTGCGCAGCCAGCTCTTCGGCGGTCGGCGGCTGTGGCACTTCCCCGTATTCGTACACCTCATACTCCGCCCCGCATAGCCGGATGCCCCAGTAAGCTTCCCCGGGCTGTGCATTTTGGTTGTGCGCGTTCACCGCAGCCTCGATCGCGCTGTAATCTGCCGGGGTGCCGTCGGTCTCGGTCGGTACCGTGTACCCGGGGCGGATCGTTGCTTCTTCCATTTTGAACTCTCCTTTCCGGGTGCTCAGAAAATATAGTTAATCTCCCCGAATAACTTAATCGTTGTCACCAGCGTATTCAGCGGCAGCACGATGCAGGGGCGCAGACCGTGCGAGTCCTCTCTGTGGCCGCCTGCACTGCTAAAACTACCATCCTTATAGAACGCGTACATATAGTTGCCGTTGTAGCTTCGCTTGGAGCGTGTCCAGTATTCATTGTCTGCTTTTCGCTTGTCGGTGGCAGCAGTCGTGTAGTCGAAGTAGTCCAGCTTTGCACCTTCTTGTGCCATCAGGCCATCTATGCCTTGCCAGGTGTAAACGCCCATCTCGACCGCGGAAAGCAGAAAGCACTTTCTCGAAAGGCCGTTTGCGCCGGAGGAAACATTGGCCGAGTTGTAATCCGCCTGCTTCACGTAGGGCAGATGCACGGTCATCAGGCGGTTTGCTACACTGGGTGTGATATTTCCACCCGGGTAGTTGACACACCAGTTGTCCAGTGCATACCCTTCGTAACCGTAGATGTAACCGCTACTGATGGAAGTGGACGCTGCAATGCTCGACCTCCAGAGCCATGCGCCGTTGGCCGTGCTGTCGTACAGCCCGCCGCCCGGAACGCCCTTATGCACCAGCTTATACCAGTAGGTCATGCCGCTCGGGTCTGCAATGCCAAATTCCCAATGCAAAAGAGCTGATGGGATTGCCGCCGTCATAGAACTTCTTGGCCACGCCGTCCACGCCGATATAGCCCTTGTGTACTGGCCTTGCGGTACCGCCCACGCCGGTGTAGATTTTGGAGACCGACTTGGCACTTCCGCCGATTCCGGTATAAATTGCCATGTTTCGTCCTCCTTATGCGTACACCAGCAGGATAGAGCCGGTTGCAAGGCTGCTTCCCGCACCGGGGTCACTGGTTTGAGAGGTGATGGTGTTGGTGTTCAGTTTGTTCCAATTGCCCCAAGCAGTGGTTGCGCCATTTCTAACGTAGATTCCGTTATCTGTGAACGCAATTTCATGGGCATTGCCGCCAGTCGAATCGCCCCATCCGCGAAGTCCAAACAGATATGCATAGGTTGTACCACTGTTTAAGCCGATTGTGGTGCAGTATTTAAGCCCTCTGAACGCGATTCCTCCGTATGGCGAATTCGGAAAGTTATTATAGGTATCCGGCGTTGTTGCAGTAGATCGATTATCTCCCTCATCTACGAGATAATAATGACAATGCGCGCTCGGTGGATAACTACTCGGCTTCTCGGACACATTGCCCCAGTTCGTGGGGTACACACTCGGCTTCCCGCTCACGCTATCCCACGTAGAGGGAAACGTCTCCGGCTTATCCGTCACGGAATTCCAGTCGGTCTTGATGCTCTTGAACTTGTCGCCCACGGTCTTTGCGTCTGCGGGTGCGCCGTCAATGGTCAGGGTCTTGTCGGTGTTCACCACCTTCTTGGCCGCTTCCACCAGTTGGCGGGCTTCGTTCTCGCTGGCCTTGGCGTTTCCTTCGCTGGTCTTTGCATTCCCCTCACTGGTCTTGGCCTTCCCTGCGCTTGCTTCGGCTTCCTTGGCCTTGGCGGTGCAGGTGGCCACGCTGGCTCCCATGCTGTCGGCGCTGGCTTTCGCGTTGGTCTCGCTGGTCTTCGCGTTGGCGGCGCTGGTGGCAGCTTTCGTTTCGCTGCTCTTGGCGTTGGTCTCACTGGTCTTCGCGTTGGTCTCCGAGGTCTTGGCTGCATTCTCGCTTGCCTTGGCGTTGGTCTCCGAGGTCTTCGCCTTGGTCTCGCTGGTCTTTGCAGCGTTTTCACTGGCCTTGGCGTTGGTCTCGCTGGTCTTTGCCGCGCTGGCCGAACCTGCCGCTGCAGAAGCAGAGGATGCCGCAGCGTTCTGGCTTGCCTTGGCTGCATTTTCGCTGGCTTTCGCGTTGGTCTCGCTCACCTTGGCAGCATCCTGGCTTGCCTTTGCCGCATCCCGTGCCGCTTCGGCCTGACGGAGCAGCTCTTTGATGTTGGCGATGCTCTGGTTCACAAAGTCCCGGGTCCACTCCATCGAGCTGGCGATGTATTCACGGACTTCCCGGCCATAGATCGCCTTCCGGATGCCCGTAATGATCGCATCAAAATCCATTCCTATTCTCAACCTCCTCCATTTTGAACCCTTACGAACTGCTCAGGCTGCCCAGCAGCTGGTTCAGGAAACTGATGATCGCCTGTGCAATCGTCCATACGCTGTCCATGGCCTGCTTCTGCACCTGCTGTTTGGTCAGCTTCTCGGGGGTCAGACCAAAGGTGAACTGCTTCTCGTTGGGTGCATCCAGCGGCAGCTTCAGCTTGGTGCACACCAGCCACTTGTCGATCTCGTGGGGGCTGGAGATAATGTGAGTCTTGATCAGAAATCCCAGTCGGTCATTGCTTTCCCCGCTGTCCACCCGGTCGTAAGCGGTCAGGGTCATCACAGGCTCGATGTTCTGCTTGTACCCCTTCAGCTCGGTCTGTGCTTCTTTGCGCAGGTTGTCGTTGTTCGTGTTGCCATCGACCTGGATACACTTCTCAATGATGCCGTACTTTGCTTCTGCCGCCTCATCCCGCACCGTCTCCGAGATTGCGCTCACGGTGGTCGTCTTGAAGATCCACCATCCGCTGGTGGTCGTCTGGGTGCCGTATGCGGTCACACGGGTCACCACGTCGCTGGACATCTGCTCCACATAGCTGAAATCCAGCAGGTTCACGCCATATTCAATGGTCTGTGTCGTGGTGGCATCCGTTTCCACGAGGTAATCGAGGTACCCCCGCCATGCCGCAGTGCCGTTGTCTGCCCGCACGATCCGTGTCCGCAGGTATCCGTCGTATTCTTCCAGCAAAAAGGTGTTCAGCAGGCTCCACTGACTCTCGAACAGGGTTCCCTTGCTGGAGGTGTCAATGGTGCGCCCGGGCTGGATGTTCACCTTTCCGATGCCAAAGGTCCCGTAAGGCCCCTGATAGTAGTCCTTCAACGCCTGCGTTGCAAGGTAGAAGATGCTGTTGGAGGGCACGCTTGACCACTGCTCCAGCTGGTTGTCGGTGGTCAGGTAGTAGGTTCCGCCGTTTACTTTCGGCACAAATCGCTGGAGATATCCCAGCACGCCCTCGGCATACAGCTTGTAGCTCAGGTCAAACAGCTTTTCCGTCTCGGTCACGTACCCCAGCCAGATCGGTTTGCCGTCCTCTTCCACCACCAGCCACGTTTTCTCGTACTTCAGGGTGGTGTACACGGGGTTCTTGTAACTGCCGAATGCCGTGTTGATCTGATACGGAATGGTCGCCTCAAAGCTGCCGAACTCGTTTTTAGCCAGGTTCAGCACCGGGTCTTCGAGGAATCGGTTGGAAACGCTTCCCTCTATCGTGTCGCCCTGGGAATCAAAGATGCACTCCCGGGTGTCCCACTGGAACCCCAGAGCACTCGTGCCGTTAAAGGTCTCCGTCTTCTTTGAGATGGTTCCCGCATAAACTTGATATCCGATGGCTCCTCCCTCCTTTCTGCATCCATTTTGAAGTCAGCTCGCAAACTTCACGCCATGCCAAGGGCTCCCCTACTAGGGGAGCAGTCAGAGAAGCTGACTGAGGGGTTTAATCCGTTCCCTGACGGAGAGGTTTATAGATACGCTGGCTGGTAATACAGGTTGAGCGTTCCCGCATCGGTCGTGGTGCTCGCCCGCACTTCGTACACGTCATATCGCAGATCGTTGTCGATCAGGCCGATGTCCACCTTTCCCATGCCCTCGTCCATCATTGGGCAGTACGAGACCTCCTCTGCCGGAAGTCCCAGCTCTTTTGCCTTTTCGTAGGGGTAGGTCTGGCTCTTTGCCAGTGTAACCCCCACATAACCGCCACCGGTCCATTTTGCTTGCAGCAGGCTCGGTTTTTCGCTGGGCGGCATCCGGAAGGTCTTGCTCTGGAGTGCCTTGATGGGGATGTCCTTGCAGTAGGGCACGGCCAGATCGGTCTCAAACCCAAAGGTATCCCACACCCAGTCCTCCTGAATGTTGTCGTACAGGAACTTGAACGGGTAAAGGCTGTAGGCAAAGGTCACGACGCTGTGTCCGTTCTTCTGCTTGATGCCCCCGTTCACCCAGACACGCCCCAGATAAAAGAACGCCGGGTCATCCTCCAGCCGCACCCTGGTCTGTGCCGGGATCGAGTTGCTCTTCGCCAGCGCTCTGGAAAGATACTCCAGCGCTCCGGTTCCCACAGGGGTCGAAAGGTTCTGTCCCCGCCACTCGTCCGTGTCCAGATAAAACTCCCAGTTTCCCTCCCGGGCCTTGAATACCGGGTAACCCGTCAGGCTCTTGGAAAGGTAGGTGGTTCCGTCTCGTCCGGGTACGTTCACGGAGAGGACTTTCTCCACCGGGGGAGCCACCACAGGCCGGGAAACCGGGATCATCTTCCAGTCATCCCAGGTGTTCTTGTCACCAATGGTGATGGAATGGTACATGGCTCCTCCTTAACTCAGCATGTCGGCAGGCGGCTGGAAGTCATAGGAGATGGTCAGCGTCACCCGTCCGTCGTTGCCGTTCTTGACGTTGCTGATCCAGCAGCGCCCTTTGTAGCTTCTCGTCTGCGCGGTGGAGAGCACGGTTCCGCCCAGCTCCATCCGCACCTCGCATTCTCTTCCCTGAATGATCCGCATCAGCCGGAAATAGGTGCTTGTCCAGTCACCTTCCCGGCTCGACCAGTCGGGGTAAAGCTGAATGCTCTGTTCGGTCTTGTCGGGGATGCCGCATCGCTCCCGCACATCGTCCATGGCGTGCCGTCCGTAGTCATCCCAGCTGGAATGTGGTACGCCGTCCGCCACGTAATAAAAGTCCCAGCTCCCGGTCGAGTTCTGGAACACCCTCTTTCCCAGCGGAGCCTTTTCCGGCGTGCCGTGGTAGGAAGGAAAGTCCATCGTCTCGTATTTTTCCTCAAAGGCATTGACATGCAGGGGATTCAGGGGGACCAGGTTGAAGTCTCTCGTGCTGTATTCCCGGGAAGCCCCTGCATTGTCATATACCTTAAAAATAAGCCCCGCAAATGTGGGGATCTTTGAGGAAAGCGCCGGGTCAGTTGCGCTCCGTCCCATCATCGGTTGTTCCTCCGGTTGATCTTCCCCAGCCCCTCGTCCACGTCGTTGATGATCTCGCCCACCAGTTTCCGGCCGTTCATCTGGACCTTCATGTTGGCCACGGCCCGGGCAATGCTGTCGATGTGCTCTCCCAGTGCCTCCACGCTCGAAACAATGTCGGCGTTGGGGTTTGTCTTCTGGTCAGCCTTGTTCGCCTCTTCCTGCTGGGCCTTGGTCACCTCGGCTCTGCGCACCACGTTGGCGGCAAGGCCTGCGGTGCGCTCTGCGTTCAGGGCTACCGTGCCGTTCTGGAACAGGGTGTCGTTCAGCCAGTCCACTCCATTTTGAACGTCGCTCATGTCCACTACGGGCTGGATGCTGGGTTCATACTCGAAGTCGTCGCTGGCAATGTCGCCCACTCGCTGGGCCAGATCCATCATGGTGGAAAGGGCAGTGTCGCTCACGTCCTGTACGCCCTGCACCACGGAGCCGGTCTCGTCGGTGATGCCCTGCGCCAAACCAAGGCTCAGGTATTCGCCAATGCCCGCCATCACGCGGCTGGGGGAATGGATGCCAAAGAAGTCGCAGAATCCGTTCACCACAGCACTGCCGAAGTCGCAGATACCGTTCCACACCGCACCCGCCGCGCCGGTAATGCCCTGCCATAGGCCGGAGACCAGGTTTCCGCCCACGTCCACCAGGCCCTTGAAGCCGTTGCTGATCCAATCCCACAGGTGCGAGAAGGCATTTCCCAGCCAGTCAAAGAACCCGCTGAAGAAATCACCGATCTTGTCCCAGTTGGTGATCAGCAGTCCGCCGCCAGCGATGGCTGCGCCAATGAGCCAGCCTTCGGGGCCAATGGAGCCCAGCACGCTCACCAGAGTGCCGCCCAGTTCTCCCAGACCGCCCAGTAAGCCGCCGGAGCCAGTGATCATCTCGCCGATGCTGCCAAGGCCGCCCAGTGCTTCTCCCAGCAGTCCCGTGCCGCCCGTGGCAGAGCCCAGCAGGCCGCTCATGTTGCCCAGGATGCTGCCAAGGTTCTCGGTCACGCCGGTCACCTTGACCACCTGTCCCATCACCTTCAGGGTACCGCCGCCCTGGGCCAGTTTGTTGAAGGTCAGCATGGTCTTGCCCAGATTCATCATCGTCTGGCCAAATTCGCTGCCCATAAAGTCCAGCACGGTGGTAATGCCGCCGGTCACTGCCCCGCCCCAGTCACCGCTCACAAGGGCGGTAATGGTGCCAAAGAGGTCGGTGATCACTTCGGTCACGCCGTCCTGGGTGGCCACACCAAAGGCTCTGCTGAGCTTCGCGGCCATTTCCGGGGCGCTCTTCTGCACCTGTGCCCAGACGCTGTTGAAGCCCTCCTGAATGGGCCGCCAGTTCTTCGAGATGGAGTAGCCCAGCTGCATCATCATCCGCTTGCCGGAGTCGTCCAGCTCAAAGGCATCCGCCAGATTCTCCGCAAAGCCCACAAAGTTGTACTGTTCGCTTTGCAGGTCTGCCAGTGCATCCAGTGCGGTCTCGCTGTTCTTGCCAAACTTCTTCACAGCCTCGTCGTACTTCAGCTGCTTGTTCGTCACCTTCTTCAGGCTGTAGCTCATGCTGTCCAGTGCCGTGCCCACGCCGATGATGGCGGTCATGGTGCCCTGGGTGGCGGCTTTCCGTGCCTGGGCGCTGTCGGCTCCGTATTGTTCCACCGCAGCCTTATAAGCATCCTCCCGGCCCGCAAGGTCCCCGTCGCCGTAGAGCTTGGCCAGCATGTTCTGCCGGTTGGTCACCAGCTTCTCCTGCTTTTCCAGGTAGGAGGCCTTGCTGTCGTAGGCATCCAACTGGGCCTGATTCAGCTCGTTGATGAGCTTCTGCTGTTCGGTCTGCGCCTCCAGATACTGCTGGTAGGCCGCCTGGGTCTTCTGGCTTGCCTCACCGAACTCGTTTTTGATGGCGATGTAGTCCTTCTCGGTGGCCAGCAGGATCTCCGCCTGGTTCTTGATCTTCCGGTTGATGTAGTCGATCTTCTTGTTGGACTTCTCGGTAACCTCGGCGCTGTCCTCGTACAGGGCGCTCCAAAGTTCGTATTCGTCCTCCGCGGTCTTGGCATCGGTCTCGTACCGCTCCTGAATGACCTTCAGGATGCTGTCCTGCTTGCTCCTCTGAAGCTCCGCAAGGGTCTTCTGTTCGCTCAGCAGGGTACCGTATGCATCTTTCGTCTTGCTGTTGTTTGCGCCCACCTTGACCAGCAGGGTGTCGTATTGATCTTTCGCAATGGCCACCCGTTTGGTCTGGAGCTCGATCTCCCTTGTCAGGCTCTCGGTCTTCTTGGTGATAAGCTCTTCCACCGTGGCCGTGTCACCGCCCGTCACTTCCCACAGCGCGTATTCGCCGGTGGCGTTGGACATCTCGGTCTTGTTGGCCTTCAGCTTGTCGGAGAATGCACTTGCCAGCGTATCCGCCAGTGACTTGCCGGCCTTGGAGGCTTTGGACTTGGTGGTGCCGCTGCCCGCTCCGTCCAGTGCATCATCCACGGTGTTCTGGTAGTAGTCGGTCAGCGCGCCAAAGGGGTTCATCTTGCCCCATGTGCTTTCCACGGCGTTCTTGATCTCCTCCACGGTAGAGGGGGTCTTGTTGCCGGGCTTCTTGATGCCGCTGTTGGAGGGGATCGGTACAGTATCCTGCGCCGCCTGCTTTGCTGCATTCTGTGCGCCCTTCAGTCCATGCTGATAAACGGGGTTGCCCAGATGGAGCGAATCCATCTTCATGGCATTGTACAGCCCAACCATGCTGTTCTGTACGGCAATGGTCGCCTCATCCAGAGCAGTGGTCATACCGTCTTTTACTGCAAGGGCCGCATTGTAAGCGCTGTTCCGCAGCTCGTCCTGTTTCGTCTTGTCGCCAATGCCCAGGATCGCACCCTCAAGGATGTTCTCCGCGTCGCTGGCTGCAACGTCACTGGGCGAATGGATGCCCCAGAAGGTGGTGAAGACATTCCGGATGGCGGCAGCGCTGTGCATGGCCGCTTTTGCCTGCGCCAGAACACTCTGGTTTTGCAGGCCTTCCACAACGCCCAGCATGACATATTCGCCGTTCTCGGCCATCACCTTGGAAGGTGAAGCAATACCAAAGAACGATTTGAACGCTTCAACGATCTTTCCGCCCAGCGATTTGATGCCGTTGACCGCCATGCCAACCGGCCGGTCGTCCTCAAAGATCTCACCGAACCAGTCAAAGATGCCCAGTGCCGCATCCTTCATGGCATTTCCGATGCCGCTGAACAGTTCGCTCCATGTTTCCGGAACGCCAAGGAAACTCAGGCCGTCTTTCGCCAGCTGCCAGCACTCCGGGATCACGGCACGGACCAGAGCGTCAAATGCCTCGACAATAGGCCCGGCGCAGTTCTTGATCACCTCGCAGAGCATCGTCACCACGGTGGTCAGTGCTTCCTGAATGTCCGGGGCGGCGTTGATGATGGCTTGACAGATCGGTCCTGCAAACATGGAAAGAACACCCATCGCCGCAGTCGCCAGCGCGATCACGCCAAGCGACTTTGCGAAGTTCCAGAATGCTTTTGCCAGTAGTTCCAATCCAACCGCCAGCTGAGGCATTGCTGTCAGAAGAGCACCACCCAGCATGGTGATGAGCATTCCGTCCAGAAATACCTGTAACGCCTGCCCGACAGTTTCCGGATCAGCATCGCCCAGCAGTTTAATGGCAGGGGCCAGGATCAGCAGCGCCGCACTCATCTTAAGCATAGCGGAGCCCAGACCATTCAGTGCGGAAGCAACGCCGAATTTTGTGAATACGACTAGCCCGCCAACCAGACTTCCCAGTCCGAGCAATGCGGAAATCCCGCCCCGTAAAAGCTCACCAATGTCCAATGCCGCAAATTTCTCTACCGCCGCAGCCAGAACATACAGTGCACTTGCCGTCAGCAAGATTCCTGCGCCGGAACTCACGCCACCTGTGGACATGCTGGATGCGATCGTCAGAGCGGTCAATCCAGCCGCAACCTTGATCAGTCCGTCGATGGCCGCATCCCCCATCACGGCAAACAGCCCCACGGCTCCTGCCAGTACAACAAGGGAGGTAGACATCACAAGGATGGCCGCGCCGGAGCCGAACTTCGTCTTGGATGAAAAGGCCGACATGGTGGTCATCAGGAGCATCAAGGTCTTGATGCTGGTCATGGCCGCATCCAGCCGGACAAGCTGAATGTTCGCCAGACTGCTCACCGCCTGTGCTGCAATCCAGATGCCGCCAGCCATGGCTGCGATCGCGGCTCCATTTTGAAATCCGGTCGGGCCAATCACCTTGTTCACCGCAGCCAGAGCCGTGGCCATGGTGGTCAGCAGTCTGCCCAGCGAAACCACCGCCATACCGGCTTTTACCAGGCTGGTGAACTTGATCTCGCTCAGGGGCTTCAGGGCGGTGGAAAGCACCTTGATGGCACCGCTCAGCGCCACCAGCTCCACCGCCGTCGAAAGGATCACTTTGTGGTTCATGGCCTTCTCGCCTACCACCAGCGCCAGAGAGAGCTGACGCATCGCCAGCATCATGGCAACGATGGACGCGGTCACAACGGCCAGCGCTGCGGCATTTGCTGCAATGTGGCCTTTCTGCATGACCTCCATGATCCGGGAAAGTCCCTTGGTAATGGAGCCAATGGCAATGCCCAGTCCGATCAGCGCCGCAGCAGTGCCCCACAGGGTCGCCGCGTTCAGGGCGCTGGCTTTCAGGCTGTCAAATGCTTTCGTGAACCGCTTGGTGGTAGGCTCCAGCAGCTTTGCCGAGATCGTCAGCAGGGTCACGAAGCCAAAGACCGTAATGGCAATCTCCGTGAACTGGTCGGGGTTGATCCGGCTCATCACGTACATGGCCCCGGCCAGGATCAGGATCGCGGTGGCCATGCCGGTCAGGGTCTTGGTGCTCTCGTTCTTCTGCCAGGTCTTGATCGCGCTGGTCAGCTGCTTAAAGGTGCCGGAGATGGAGTTGAGCATTCCGGTCAGTGGGGTCTCCAGCATTGTTTTCAGGCTCTTGGTGGCTTTTGCCATCTGCCCGATGCTGAACGCCAGCAGCCCCACGTCGATCAGGCTCATAAACCGGTAAACGTCCGTCCCGCTGATGGCATCAAAGCCCTCTTTCACAGCGGTAAAGAACTGTTTCACCGGGGCAAAGGCATCCCCCACCGAGCCGTTGATCTTGTTCATGCTGCGCTGGAAGCTGGAAGCAAACTCGCTCATGGATTTGCTCAGGTTCTTCGGCATGTCGATGAGATTCTGCTGGAAGTCCTCCAGATTTGGCTTTGTCAGCCCCAGTACCTGCACCGCGTTCTCACCAAGGCCACCCAGTTTGGAGAGCAGGGTCGAGATCGCCATGCCCAGCGCACCCAGGATGCCAATGCCTCCGCTTGCTGCGGTCCGGATCACGGCGCTCAGTCCGTCAAAGGCCCGCCTGCCCACGGAGTACAAGGTGCCCAGTAAGCCGGTGCTCTCCTCTCCCTTTTTCAGGAAGGTGTCGATGTACTGCGCGATCTTCGTGTTCTTCAGCATGCTGCCCAGTGCATCCACGGGGCTCAGGAGCTTCGTCAGTGCCGTCCTGATGCCGCCCAGCTTCTCCCGTAGGGTGCCGCTTCCGGTGGCAACTTTATAGATCGTCTCAAGGAAATCCCCCAGCCCGGCTCCCACGCTCAGCATCACCTGTGCCACAGGCTTCGCAGCGTTCGCCAGCAGCGAAAATGCTTCCTTTGCCACCGCGCCGATCTTGCTCAGGATCGTGGTAACGCCTTTCAGCACCGTGAACAGGCCCTTGAAGGTCTTCTTGATCTTCTCTGCGGTCTGGTCGGTGATGATGAGCTTCTGGGTCATCAGGTCGAGCCGTTCGGCAAAGCTGTAAATGCGCTCCCCGTCTGCTGGCGGGAAAATCTCACTGAACGCCTCCTTCACAGGGGCCACCACTTTGCCAATGGCATCCATGATGTTCCAGAAGCTCTGCACCAGATGCTCTCTGCCGGAAAGCTCGCCGATCTTCTGGGCGTACTCGTCCAGGTCCAGGGTTCCATTTTGAATCTCGGCGTTCAGCTTCGCAAAGGCTTCCGCATCCCGCTGGATGGTCTCCCGGTCATAACCCTTTGCGGCCATCTCCTTGTCACTCAGGGTCAGCAGCTTTTCGGCACTGGTCTGTGCTTCGTCAAGGCTTGCTTTCAGCAGCTGGGCACTTACGCCGTTCTGCTGCAATGCCTTGGTAAAACTGCCCGCTTCGGTGATCTGCTCCTCGGTCACAGCGCCGCTGGCCAGTGCCACCTGCTGGAGGGTGTAGCTGTAGGCATCTGCCTGATCCCCCAGCCTGCCTTGCAGCTGTGCCCATCCGCTGTTCAGTCCGTCCTTCAGCCGTTCGTTCAGTCCGTCGATGCTGGGCACAAAAATGTCGTACAACCGATCCGAAAGCTCTGTCCAGGTCTCGGTGGCCTCCTCCTTGTTGCCAAAGAAGGTCTCGAAGACAGCCATCCATTTTGAACTGACAGCGTCCTTGGTGGAATCAATAGCCTGCCCAAAGCTGGTTGCCTGCTGGGCCGCCAGTGCCGCACGTTCTGCCAGCTCGCCGTATTGACCGCTCAGCTTCTCAAGGGCCTCGGAGCTGGTCATACCCTTGTTCTTCTGGGTCATCTCGTAGGCCGCTTCCATCATGGAGGCGGACTTCTCAAAGGTCTTTTCCATAACCTTCGTGTTGGCCCACTTTTTGGAAAGGGAGCTCTCAAAGGTGCCAATGGTCACCTCGCCCTTTTTCAGGGTGCCCAGCTCCACCGCTGTGTCAATGAGCTCCTGCTTCAGGGCCTTGGTGGCCGTACCCATCAGGTTCAGGCTCTTCCAGTCCTGAAGCTGCAAATGTCCGGCGCTGTAGCTCTGGGTCAGGTTCCGGATGGTGCTCTGGAACGCAAAGCCAGTCTTGCCCGCG
>ENA-OPCA01001516-OPCA01001516.1-human-gut-metagenome-genome-assembly--contig:-NODE-1516-length-17579-cov-5.872860_pt1 | contig 17579 bp, 13 predicted proteins | sample MGYA00241076_ERZ501468 | MGnify/ENA primary metagenome ERZ501468 (study PRJEB25962, sample SAMEA2042633) | human gut metagenome | biome: human gut; feature: human-associated habitat; material: faeces... | reverse complement strand
GTTACAACTACAGACGTTAGCGGTGCTACAACAACTGATGTAAGTGGTGTTACAACTACAGACGTTAGCGGTGCTACAACCACAGACGTTAGCGGTGCTACAACAACAGATGTTAGCGGTGTTACAACCACTGATGTATCTGGCGGCACAACTGATGTAAGCGGTGAAACTACCACAACAACAACTGGCACTGGTGATAGCGAAACCACAACGACTACCACAACTGGTACAATTACTCCAGTTGGTACAACCACACTGGAAGTGGAAGTAAACCCGGCAAACTTCTACTTCTCCGTAGATGAACGGGAACTGAAGCCGTCTGACTTGTTCAGCAAGTTCGATATCGTGGATGAAGAAGGTACACACTTTGATGCTCTGGAAGCAGGTGCAGTTACCCTCGATAAGATCACACCGAAGGAAATCTTCGATGCAGAAGGCAAGGCTTACTGTGTAACAGAAGTAAACGCTTACTTCACTGATCCGACAAAGGCAGATGCTGAACCGGTTGCAGCTCCGGTAAATCCGACTGTATACATTGGCGTTAAGGGCGATGCAGACTTGAACGGTCTGTTGGATGTTCCGGATGATGTTGCAATTTTGACTTATTATGCAAGAGTTGCAGCAGGTCAGGAAAATGTTATGTTTAATGAAGATGAAAATCTGAATAAATTTGCATTCTTCTTGGCTGATATAGATACAGAATCCAAGGAAGGTGTAAACAGCGGTAATAAGCTGATTACAACACAGGATGGTATCTATGTTCTGACTTACTATGCAAAGAGTGCAGCAGGTCAGGAACCGACATGGCCGGATGTAGTTCCGTCTTTGAAGTCTTTGGAAGATTCTATCTGGTACGAAGGCTAAGTTTTTAAAGTTTACAGGTTAGGCAAAAGTGCGGTGTCTGGGACACCGGACACCGCATAATTTATATTTGAAAGGAAAATAGAAAAATGAAAAGTACATTTAAGAAGGCACTGGCAGCTGTTTCCGCAGCAGCAGTAGTTGCTACTTCTGCCGCTGTTTTCACTGCTGTTCCAGCACAGGCATTGAACGCAGCTTCTATTGGACAGGTTACTGTTACATTGGATCAGCTGAAGGCAGACAATTATCAGGTAACTGTTCCGGTTAGCGTTTATGGCGGCGATGGCTGGGATTCCCTGGCATTTGGTTTGGAATGGAGTACAGATGAACTCACTTTTGCAAGCAATGCAGCTGGTCAGGGCATTATTGATGCTATGCTGACTGGTGTTTCTGTTACAGATTCCGGTTTCCAGCTGAATCCGGCTGGTATCGGCGGATGGATTGCTTATACCACTGTTCCGAAGGGCAATGAAAAGACCTTCGTAACCAGTGAAAATCCGATTATTAACATCACATTCCAGGTAACAGAAAGTGCTCAGCCTGGTGATATTTACTATATCAATGGTCTTGAAACCTCTTATGATGGTGCTTACAAGGCTACCATTACCCATGGTGATGAAGCTGTAGTTGCTGCTCCGAATCAGGGTTACATCAAGATTGATGGTCCAGTTACCACCACAACTGAAGCTACTACAACCACTACTACTACAACTACCACCACAACTACCACCACAAAGGCTACTACCACCACAACTACCACAACTGCTAAGCCGACAACCACAACAACTACTACAACCTCTACTGCTAAGCCGACCACTACAACTACAACCGCTACTACAACTGCTACAAGCAAAGTTAGCGGCACAGAAGACACCAAGGATACTGGTAACACCAGTGCTACCAACGTTACTGGCGGTACTGGCGTAACTAAGACCACCACAACGAAGGCAGCTCAGCAGACCACTAAGAAGAAGACAACTGGTTCTACCAGCTCTCCGCAGACCGGCAGCATGATTCCGGTTGCAGGTGCTGTTGCAGCAATCGCAGTAATCGGCGGTGTTGCTCTGGTTTCCAAGAAGAGAAAGTAAGAATCTCTGATTCCGAATCATCTTCCGAAGAAAACAGATAAAATTTAAGGAAGTCATCCATTCAATTACAAGTGGGATTGGACAAAATCTTTACAAGTAAAGAATTTGGATTGCGGAAACAAGAGGGCATACTTCGCAAGAAGTGTGCCCTTTTTGTTCACCCCTTTTCTCCTGTCTGCATAAAATGAAGTACACCCATTCTTTGAGAATGGGCGAAAATCCGGAACAAAAGGAGGGAATGCAAGATGCAACAATTGCTGCAAATTTTGGTGGCTGGCGGCGACCGCCGTCAACAATATGCCGCCCAAAAACTTGCCGAGTCGCCGCAGCTTTCCGTGACGACAATCGGATTTTCTCAGTCAGATTCTGAAGAATTACCGGAATTTGATGTTCTCATCCTGCCCATTCACACGACAGCCGAATCTGTGCCGTCCCAAAATGGGAACTTGTCGCTGCCCGAACTGCTGTCCCATGTGAAAAAAGGCGGTCTGGTGTGCGGCGGCGTACTCCCCGAAGCTGTTTGCCGGATGTGTCAAGAACAAGAACTGTGTTTTTGCGATTATTTTCAGCGGGAGGAACTCTGTCTGGCAAATGCCGTTCCAACTGTAGAGGGAGCAATTCAAATTGCCATCTCAGAACGGGAAACAGTACTCTGCGGCAGCTCTGTTCTCGTCATCGGCTACGGCAGAATCGGAACAATCATGGCGGAGCGTTTGCAGGGCTTGAAAGCAGATGTCACCGTTGCGGCTCGCAGTTGCAAAGATGCGGAACGCTGTGCTGCAAATGGTCTGAAATGGATGCATCCGTCTGAAATTGCTGCCCGTGCAGGGAAATTTGACTGGTTCTGCAACACCGTTCCAGTCCTGATGCTGGACGAAACAGCCCTGTCCAACATGAAACCAGATGCACTGGTGATTGACCTGGCATCGAAACCGGGCGGAACGGATTTTGATGCTGCAAAACGCCTGCATCGTCAGGTAGTCTGGGCGTTGGGGCTGCCGGGAATCACTGCACCGAAAACCGCTGGAGCAATCATTGCGAAAACCATCTTCCATATTTTACAGGAGAGGGGACTCGCAGATGAAGGAAACAATTGGTAAACGCATTGGATTTGCGGTAACAGGGTCGTTTTGCACTTTTTCTGCTGCGTTTGCAGAGGCAGAACGACTGGTGGCGGCAGGTTACAGCTTAACGCCGATTTTCTCAGAACATGCCGCTAGCATTGATACCCGTTTTGGGAAAGCTGTGGAACAACGAAAAAAATTGGAGCAGATTTGTGGAAAACCTGCTCTGTTGACGATTTCAGATGTGGAACCGTTAGGGCCAAAAGACCGCTTGGATGCGTTGCTTGTTGCCCCTTGCACCGCCAATACCATGGCAAAACTGGCGATGGGCATCACAGATACCACCGTCACCATGGCGGTGAAATCCATGCTGCGGAACGAAAAGCCAATTATTTTGGCACTCGCAACAAATGACGCTTTGCGGGCATCGGCGAAAAATCTGGGCTTGCTGTTGAATACGAAAAATTATTATTTCGTACCGCTGCGGCAGGATGCCCCCATCAAGAAACCATCCTCGTTGGTGGCAGATTTTACCCAGATTCCAGACACCGTTGCAGCGGCTTTGGGCGGATTGCAAATTCAACCAATGTTTATACAAAATCTATAAAATCTAAAAACCACCATGCTATACTATCAAGGAAGTGACCGCCTGTTTCTCCACCATCAAACGGGCGGTTCTTATTTTGGAGAATGGCAGTCGTTCGGCTGTCAAAAAAAAGGAGTACGAACATATGGCAGGAATTATTTTACAGCAGGCAATTATTATGCTCATTCTGAATGTGGTCGGAATGATTGCATACTACACGGGCATTGTCAGCCGAGAGGGCGGCAAGCAGCTTTCCAATGTCGTGTTGGAAATTGTAACGCCAGTCATCATCGTGCATGCTTACTTAGAGGAGGAATATGATTCCCGTTTGGTTGTGAATTTGTTGCTGACGTTTGTGCTGGCGGCAGCTTCCTATGTCATCGCCATTTTGATTTCCATGTTGTGTTTCCGAGAAAAATCTGCCGGAAAGTTAGCACCGATCGAGCGATTTTCTGCAACATACAGCAACTGCGGCTTCATGGGCATTCCGCTGGCAAGTGCACTGTTCGGGGCAGAGGGCGTTTTCTATGTCACTGCGTTCCTGACGATTTTCTTCTTGTTTTCGTGGACACACGGTGTCATGCAGCTGACACAGACCAAGGATTTCAAAAAGGCATTGAAAGTGTTGCGTTCGCCAACGGTCATCGGTATCGCCATTGGATTGATCCTGTATTTTGTACAGCTTCCGATTCCAGGCTTGCTGATGGATACCATGGGTTATATTTCCGACTTGAACACACCGCTTGCGATGATTGCATCGGGTGTCAGCGTGGCACAGGCGAATTTGCTGGGAGCATTGCGTACAAAGCGGATTTATTGGGTCAGCTTCGTGAAATTGCTGGTGATTCCGCTGGCAGTTATGGCAATGTGCCTCTGCCTGCCATTTGTATCCATGGAAGTGCGGACGGTTGTTTTGCTGCTGACAGCTGCACCGGCTGCTGCAATGTGTACACTGCAATGTCAAGTACATGGCTTAAATGATATTTATGCTTCTCAGATTTTTGCAGCAACAACGATTCTCTCTATGGCAACCATGCCACTATTAATTCAGATTTTCAGTATGTTAACTTAAAAAGAGCGGAGCAAACATGAACATTTTCCCTTTTTTCAATAATATGTAAATTTTCATCAGAAAGCCCCTACAGAAACTTGCAAAATCCGGTTGAAATTGTTAAAATAATAGTATTGATTTAAATCGATAAAAGATTGCATCAATAGAAAGAAAGGAAATTGTGAATTGAGGGGGAGCGAATCCGCAATGTGGAAACCAGTCATTGACCGACAGATGGAACGAAAGTGGATGTATTTGCAGGTATTGCAGCTGATTCAGCAATACGGAGCAATTTCTCGTGTGGAGATTGCCAACAAACTGCATATGACAAGAGCATCCGTGACGCTGCTGATTCATGAGATGATGGAAAAGGGCGTTTTAGAAGACATCGGAACATGTCCAACCTCGGGGGGAAAAGGCAGAAGAAAATTATTGATGGATGTGCATCCTTCTCGTTGGCTGCTGATTGGTATTTCCATTCAGGGAAATCATTTGGTGGTTGGACTGACAACCTTGGGCATGAATACGCTAGAAAAGCAGTGCATTCCGTTTCCAGTGCTGCAGGCTTCATGGGTATCTGTGCAGGAACAAATGATTATAACGGTTCGCCAGATTTTGAAGAGCAACTATATTGAGGAATCGCAGATTTTGGGCTTGGGTGTTGGGTTGATGCCCAGCGTCTTGCAGCACTTCTTTCCGGATGCAACTAGGCAGAAACAACAAATGACAGAATTGCAGCAGATATTAACAGATGCCCTGCACGTTCCGGTTTTCTGGGGAAATGCACTGCCATCTATGGCACTGTATTGCCTGTATCAGAAACCAAAGCAGGAAATTGTTGCGTTATTCTGTGCAGATGGGGCGGATTATTACGTTTCTATCGTCTGTCGCTCGCACGCTATGGCGTGCTTGAATGGTAAGCCGATTTCTATGCAGGGATTGCCGCTTTCTCCAAATCAAACTGTGGGCGACTTGCTGACGCCAGTTGCATTGCAGCAGCGAGTGAAGCCGTATTATAGTGCGGAGCAAACGCCAGTCTTGTATGACTTGACAGGCGGAAAGCTGGAAACAATGACACTGCCGGATTTGTTTACCGCAGCTTGTGCAGAGGGTAAGGACTTTGACCCGATTTTGTCAGACTTGATGGAAGAGATGATGCAGCAGTTCTGCCAGTTCTGGAGTAGCATTCTGGTGATGTATCCGATTGAGCAGCTTTATTTGTATCGCCCTGATTTTACCTTGCCGCACTGGCAGGAAATTTATCGGTATGCGGAGCAGTATATGAAGCCAGAGTTGGCTGCAAAGTTATCCTGCGGGGATTTGACAGAAAAATGTCAGTATGCAGGCGGTGTGTTTTATGCATTGGACGGCGGTATTTTTAAGCTTTGTACCGCAGAAGAACAAAAAACATCGGAGTAAAAATAAGATTTCATAGAGAAAACAGTCGATTTGCTGGAAAACAGACCTGCTGTTTTCTCTTTTTTTAAAATTTTTGTTTTTTCTACACGAACACTTGCAAGCGAGAGAAAGATATGTTATAATAAGACCGTAGCAAATTTGCAGGGTTCGACAAAAACCGTGCACATGGAAGATTGCAGAAAGGAGTAGAATTTCCGGATGGGAATTCACACGCAAACAATGAGATTACAGGAAAAAAGTCGTACAGAGTTGGAGGCATTTCAGGCAGAATGTCAGCAGGCATACAAGCAGTTTCAGGCAGAAAATCTGAAACTGGATATGTCCAGAGGGAAGCCAGCACCAGCACAGTTGGAACTGAGCATGGATATGATGGATTGCCTGAAGAAGGGCGATTATCGGGCTGAAAACGGTCTGGACTGCCGGAACTATGGGGTTCTGGATGGACTGCCGGAAACAAAGGCATTCTTTGCACCGATGCTGGGCGTAAAGCCGGAAGAAATTATTGTATACGGAAACTCCAGCCTGAACATTATGTACTGGGTAATGTCTGTTGCAATGACCAACGGTGTTTTGGGTGGCACACCATGGGGCAAACTGGATCATGTGAAGTTCCTGTGTCCGGTTCCGGGATATGACCGCCATTTTGCAGTAACGCAGTTCTTTGGCATGGAACTGATCAATGTGCCGATGAACGAAGATGGCCCTGATATGGACATTGTAGAAAAGCTGGTTGCAGAAGATGACAGCATCAAGGGAATCTGGTGTGTGCCGATGTACTCCAATCCGGGCGGGGTTGTATATAGCGATGAAGTGGTAAAGCGGTTTGCAGCACTGAAGCCGAAGGCAGCAGATTTCCGGATTTTCTGGGATAATGCATATTGTGTACACCATCTGGTTGACAATCCGCCGGTACAGGCAAACCTGCTGGAAGAAGCAAAGAAGGTTGGCAACGAAGATATTTGCTATATGTTCGCATCCACTTCTAAAATCACGTTCCCGGGCAGCGGAATTGCAGTGATGGCAGCCAGCGAAAGAAACTTGGCAAGCCTGAAGAAGTCCTTGGGCTTTGCAACGATTGGTTTTGATAAGATGAATCAGCTGCGGCATCTGCGGTTCTTTGGCGGTAAGTTTGAAAATCTGCTGGAACACATGAAGAAGCACAAGGCGTTGATTGCTCCGAAGTTTGCAATTGTTGTCAACACACTGGAAAAGGAACTGGGCGATTTGGGCATTGCAAATTGGTCGAATCCAAAGGGCGGCTACTTCATCTCCTTCAATCAGAAGGGTTGTGCAAAGCGGATTGTACAGCTTTGTAAGGATGCTGGTGTCGTTCTGACGGGTGCAGGAGCATCGTTCCCGTATGGCGTAGATCCAGAAGATGAAAACATCCGGATTTCTCCGACATTCCCGACCGAAGAAGAACTGCAAAAGGCAATGGATGTCTTTGTATGCAGTGCAAAGCTGGCAGCAGCAGAACAGTTGCTGGCTGACTAATTAGAACAGAAAAACGATAAAAATAACACCGTTGCGGATGGAATTGCAACCTCCGCAGCGGTGTTTTGTGTTTTAAAATGATGGAATGATTGATTTTACTGTTTGCATTTTGCCTGAACAGCTTCAAATTCTTCTACCAGTTCGTTATCCGGTGCTTTTGTCAGCAGCGAAACAATAATAATCGCAGCTAAAGCCACAATAAAGGCTGGCAGCAGTTCGTATAAATCCCATGCTCCGCCCAGCGGACGAACGAGGAACTTCCATACAAATACCATGATACCGCCGGCAACCAGTCCAGCCAAAGCTCCCCACTTGTTGGAACGCTTCCAGAACAGGGCACACAGCATAACAGGCCCAAAAGTTGCACCAAATCCAGCCCATGCAAAGGATACGATATGGAAAACAGAGCTGTCCGGATTCCATGCGATACCGATGGAAATCACAGCGATAATCAGCAGAACGGCACGTGCTGCCAGCATGGCAGTCTTTTCCGAAAGCTTAATGCCGAACACGCCTTGCAGCAGGTTTTCTGACATACTGGAGGATGCTGCCAGCAGCTGAGAGTCTGAAGTAGACATCGTGCAGGCAAGAATTCCGGCAAAAATCAGACCGGCAAACAATGCAGCCAGAATGCCATGTTCACTAATCAGCGTTGCAATCTTCATGATAACGGTTTCAGACTCTGCACTGAAATTGTCCGGATTGTCGCCCAGTACGGAAATTGTACTGTTGGTCATCAGAGTTTTTCCGATGAAACCAATCAGAATGGCAATGCCCATGGAGATGACCACCCAGATAGAGGCAATTCTACGGGAGGTCTTGATTTTTCTGCTGTCTTCAATTGCCATGAATCGCAGCAGAATATGCGGCATTCCGAAATAGCCCAGTCCCCAAGCCAAGGTGGAACAGATGGTCAGAATGCTGTACGGCTTTGCGGAATTGGTTGTAATATCATAGGTGTGGTTGAAGGAAAGATAGCCCGGCAGAGCCTTTGCATTTTCCATGACAACGTCAATACCGCCAGCCTTGACAATTCCAAAGACAACTACCATGACCAGTGCAACGGTCATAATAATGCTCTGGAGCAGGTCGGTTGTGCTAGCAGCCAAAAATCCGCCGATGCTGGTATAGGCAATGATGATTACAGCACTTAAAATCATCGCAGCGTGATAATTCATCCCGAACAGCGTCTGGAACAGCTTTCCGCAGGCGGAAAAACCAGATGCAGTATATGGCACAAAGAAAATCAGAATAATGATGGCAGAAATGCCCATCAGGAAATGTTTGTTATCGTGATAGCGGTTCGAGAAAAAGTCTGGAATTGTAATCGAGCCGTTGTGCTGAGAATAAATTCGCAGCCGTTTTGCAACGAATAGCCAGTTGAGATATGTACCGATTGCCAGACCGATGACTGTCCAGCCGACATCGGCGAACCCAGTCAGCAGTGCCAGCCCCGGTAAGCCCATCAGCAAGTAGCTGCTCATGTCAGAGGCTTCCGCACTCATGGCGGTGACGATTGGCCCCAGCTTTCTGCCGCCTAAGTAGAAATCGCTGGTGTCTTTATTTTTTTTGGATGCGAGAATGCCGACTACGATCATTAAAATCAAGTATGCAACGATGGTAATCAACATACAAATGAGGTTGGATTTCATGAAATTGATACTCCTTTATTTTTCCGGTTGATGATGGGGTGAGGCAGGTTTATTTCTGGTTTTCCTTTTTCCAGTCCAGAAATTCTTCATAAGTACCTTGTCTGTCCAGACAGCCGTCTGGTGTGATTTCAATGATGCGGTTTGCAACCGTCTGCAAAATTTCGTGGTCGTGTGAGGACAGAATGACAACGCCCTTGAATGCGGTCAAGCCGTTGTTTACAGCCGTAATGCTTTCCAAGTCCAGATGGTTGGTCGGACGGTCTAACAGCAATACGTTGGAATGATACAGCATCATTCGAGAGAACATGCAGCGGACTTTTTCTCCACCAGACAAGACCTTGACCGGCTTATAAATATCATCGCCGGAGAACAGCATTCTACCGAGGAAGCCTCGGAGATAGGTTTCAGTTTCATCTGTTTTGGAATACTGCCGAATCCAATCCAGAATGGAAAGGTCACAGTCGTTGAAATAAACAGAGTTATCCACAGGGAAGTAGGAAGTGGAAGTGGAAACGCCCCATTTAAATGTTCCCTCGTCTGGCTGTTCTTCTTCCATTAGGATTTTGAACAGCATGGTAATTGCCTGTTCACTTTCACCGATGAAGGCAACTTTGTCCGTACGGCTCAGGGTAAAGCTGACATTGTTCAGCAGTTTCACACCGTCTACGGTTTTGGAAATGCCGTTGACCTGTAACACTTCTTTTCCCAGTTCCCGATCCATGTCGAATCCGATAAACGGATAGCGGCGGCTGGAGGCTGGCAGCTGTTCCACGGTGAGGTTGTCCAGCAATTTCCGGCGGGAGGTTGCCTGACGGGATTTGGATTTGTTGGCAGAGAACCGCTCGATAAAGGTTTTGAGTTCCTTAATCTTTTCTTCGGTCTTTTTGTTTTGCTGGCGAATCATCCGTTGCATCATCTGGCTGGACTCATACCAGAATTCATAGTTGCCGACATACATTTTAATTTGTGTATAGTCGATGTCAACAATGTGGGTGCAGACGTTATTCAAAAAATGGCGGTCATGGGAAACCACAATGACCGTTCCGAAATATTCAGAAAGAAAGTCCTCCAGCCAGGTAATGGCATCAATGTCCAAATGGTTGGTCGGTTCGTCCATGAGAATGATGTCCGGATTGCCGAACAGTGCCTGTGCGAGCAGGATTTTCACCTTTTCGTTACCGGAGAGGTCGCCCATGGTCTGGTACAGCAAATCTTCGGAAAGTCCCAGTCCTTGCAGGAGCTTGGAAACATCCGATTCCGCTTCCCAGCCGTTCAGTTCTGCAAATTCGGCTTCGAGTTCCGCCGCATGGTTGCCGTCCTCTTCCGAGAAGTCCGGCTTTGCATACAGGGCATCTTTTTCCTGTATGATGGCATAGAGCCGTTCATTGCCCATAATCACCGTGTCGAGAACGGTGTAGGCATCATAGGCGAAGTGGTCTTGCTTCAAAACGCTCATCCGGAGTTCTTTCGGGATGGTAACTTCTCCGGTTGTGGGTGGCAAGACACCGCATAGAATTTTCAGGAACGTGGATTTTCCAGCACCGTTTGCACCGATGACCCCATAGCAGTTTCCGGCGTTGAATTGCAGGTTGACGTTCTTAAAGAGGGTGTCGCCACCGAATTGGAGGCTGACGTTGGATACAGTAATCATGAATACTCCTTTCAAAATGTGAAATCAATATGATTAGTATAGCATATCTGCGGGGGAAATGCAAGCAAAGCGGCGATTTTTTCGACAAATGCGGCCTGCTTGACAGATTTTTTGCGTTGTGTTATGCTAACAGAAAAAGGGGAGATGATTTTGTGATACGTCCCAATACATCGGAACAAAAACGAATTCTGGTTCTTTTGAGTATTGTCATCGGGCTGTTGCTGATTGGAATTGGATGCTTTGGGGTTCTGCTGTATCAGAAATCTGCACAAGAACCGCAGCATTCCACAGAGGTTTCCAGTGTGCAAACAGATTCCACTACAACAGAATTGGAGATGAAAACGCAAACGACCACTGTTTCAACAAGTATGACAAGCACAACCACTGCAACAACTATTTCAACCACTATGGAAACAACAACCATTCCAGTTTGTGCAGAGTTAGCAACCATTTTAGAAAACAATGGTTATCCACTTTCTGATTTGGGGGACAGCAAACAGCTGATTGCTGTGGTTTCAAGTGGCTGCTCTGCGGTTGTCTATGGATTTTCAGCAGGGGAACAGGGCTGGCAGATGAATTTTGTATCCAATGGCTGCGTAGGAACAAATGGCGTTTCTGCAAACAGTCGGGAGGGAATTTCCTGCACACCAAAAGGGCTGTTTTCGTTGGGGTTTGCCTTTGGAACAGACCCACTTACAGATTTATCCATTCCATATCGGCAGTTGAACGAGAATTGTTATTGGGTGGATGACCCGGCTTCTCCGGTCTATAATCAGTGGCAGGAAACAACGGAAATTAATTGGAACAGTGCGGAACATCTGATTGATTATGCAAGTAGCTATCATTATGCCGTGGTGGTGAATTATAACTGTGACCCGATTGTTCCCGGAGCAGGCTCAGCTATTTTCCTGCACTGCACCGCAGGGGCATCCAGTACCGCCGGATGCATTGCCGTTCCAGATTCGCAGATGTGGGACATTCTGCATTGGTTACGGGAAGAAGATTTGCCGTTGATTTTAACATCCTGATACATCATCATACACATAACAAAAAACCCCGTATCCATTGGGAAATATCCGCAGGATACGGGGATTTTTCTGTACAAAATTTTGTTATGTACTTAGTCTACGGTTACGATTTCACCGTACAGTTCTCTCGGAGCAGATACTGCATTGGATTCATCAGTATCAATGTGCATTGCCAGTGCATAAGAATCAGAAACACGGCAAACAACATCGCCCAGGATTGCCTTTCTGCCGTCTGTATCCAGACGAACCCATACAACGTCCTTATCTTTTACGCCCATTTCTTCAGCGTCTGCCGGAGTCAAATGGATGTGACGCTTTGCAACGATAACACCTTCAGAAATTTCGATTTCGCCTTCTGGACCAACGATCTTACATGCACCAGAACCAGCAACATCGCCAGATTCCCGAATCGGAGCAACAATGCCGATGGAACGAGCATCAGTTGCAGAGAGTTCTACCTGATTTGCCTTCCGGAACGGGCCAAGGATGGAAACGTTCGGCAGGGACTTCTTCGGGCCTACGATGGTAACCCGTTCTTCACTTGCGAACTGTCCCGGCTGAGAGAGCATTTTCTTAACGGTCAGTTCCTTGCCTTCGCCGAACAGGGTTGCAAATGCTTCTGCGGTCAGGTGAACGTGTCTTGCAGATGTTTCTACAATAAATTTCTTTGCCATAGGAAAAACCTCCAATGATTTGATTGTTCCCTACCATTGTACTACTTTTTTGTAGTTTCGTCAATAGAATTTTGGAAATTTCGAGAAAAAGCGAAGTTTCCTTTTTGTAAAAAATCCGCTACTGGAAGATTCCGGAGAACTTTCAGCAGCGGATTTTCAAAAAGAAAATGTTTGATTATTCTGGGATATATGGGAGGTCATCAATCAAACGAATGACAAACCGCATAAGGTATGTGGTATCTTCTTCGTTCAGGTTGCTGTCTGGATCCAAGTAACAGTTTGCATTTGCCAGTGCGGCATCAGACAATACAACCATTCCAGCCAGATACTTGTTTAATACGATTGCATCCGTCAGAGATACAGCACCGTCCAAATCAACATCTCCATAGAGAATATCAGGGTTGATTGCAGAGGTTTCTGTTGTGGCTGCGGTTGTCATTTCTGTGGTTTCCGCAGTTGTTACTTCTGTGGTTTCAGCGGTTGTTTCGTCTGTTGCTTCAGCGGTGGCGGTGGTAGTAACTGTCGTTGTTGTGGTGGTCGTCGTGGTTGTAGCTGTTGTGGTGGTCGTTGTAGTCGGGTTGTCGTCCGGTGTTGTACCGTCTGGTTCTGTACCCCAAATCAAGGTATCTCCATCATACATGGTCATATACGGGGTATCTACCATCGCATCTTCGCCGCCCTGTGTCAGACCCTGGAACGAATAGTCATTGGAAGCATCCCAAACGCCTTGAATGTTGTCCGGAATGGAAATCCGGAACTGGCATTCGGAACGGTGTTCAGATTGTCCGGTCGGCATGACAACGCTGCCATCTGCAAACGAAAGCTTGACGTAATAGATGTTGTCTTTATAGTGAATCGGGTCGGAAATGGTCATCTTGCCCTCATCAGAAGCGTGCTGGTCATAGCCGATTCTGACAGATACATCGTCAATGGAATAACCAGCGTCAACCAGTTCGGAGATGTCGAAATAGTAGTTGTAGGAGAGGTTCGGAATGACTCTTGCCGGCCATGCGGAGTGGTTCATCGCAAATGCCTTAATTTCGGTATAGCTGCCAGCAGCCTGGTTGATGGATGCCCGCATGAAAAATTCTGTCCACTTTGGTGTTTCAGTCGGTGGGAAATCCGGATCACTGCTGCCGCCGTATTTCTGTACCATTGCACAGAGTGCAGCGGTATAGCCAGCGTTGTAGTCAATGGCAACTTCGGTATATTGATAATCTCCGATTTTATCGGAGTATTTACCAGTCTGGTCGGGGCCGCCAACCAGTGCACCATACAAGGTGTGTGCGTGCGGCTTTGCATCTTCGCCCTCTGTCTGTCCGATGTTGCTCCACTTGTCGTTCCATGCACCGGAAGATGTTCTGTGGTGCCATGCCTGCGGATATTTGTCGCCCATGCCGATAACATAGCTCATATCAAGGTCATTGTCGCCGAATGCATAATTCATGGTAGAATCTGCAAAATCGGTGTATTTTGTTGCAGCGGCTGCATCGTCTGCAAACAGTTCGTCTGCTGCAACATATGCCAGGAATGCAGTAGTGGTTGCGTGACGCATAGAACCCCACTGGAACAGCCATGCCAGACCGTCCGGTGTGTGTGCAATTTGCTTGCCGCCGTAACCCGTTGTCCAGTATTCCAGATGTTTCCGGAACTGTTCTTTCCACTGGCTGTCGCCAGTATTCATTGCATACAGCAAAATACCACCCTGCATGGTGTCGTCCCAGCAGTGACCCCAAGTGTATTTCAGTTCAGAGGACTGTTCTTCCTTGCCCAGATTCGGGATGTAATCAGTCTTGCACAAATCCAGATAGGATTGTTCACCGGTTGCCCGATACAGCCAGTTTGCAGCAAAGAACAGGTCATCATAGAATGTGCTCGGTTTATAATAATCGTGTTCTTTTGTATCATCGCCGATGGAGCGATTCTTGTCAGCCCGTTCAAAGCAAGCCTTTGCGTGTGCCAGATAGTTGTCTGCACGGTCTGGGTCGGAATCCTTGAAGCAGAGATAACCAACAGCAAGAGCCGCTGCCATCTGTCCTTCAATACAGCTATCATTGCAGGTATAATACGGCCGTTCATCTTCGCCTTTCATCAGCTTGAACTTCCGCATATAAACTTCCGCAGAACCCCACCATACATGGTCGAATGCACCATCGCCAATCATGTAAACGATTTCATCGCCCAAATCACAGCTTGCAACGTAATCCAATGCCCAGGCAAGGTTGTTCTTATATTCAGTCAGTTCGCCGATTTTCTCAACACCATCCTGATATTCCAGCAAGCCCCAGCCCAGCATGGTTGCAGCATAGGCGTTGGTCAGTGTGAATTTCAGGTGGTCGCCGGCATCGAACCAGCCGCCCGGAATATAGTCGTTGACCATGCAGTCATCTCGCCAGCTGACTTCGTTCCAGTCTGGCAGTTCGCCGCACTGCTGTACCTCATAGAAAAACATCGACTTCTGTAAGGCTTCGCCGTAGTTGTAAGTGGAGTTTGTGGTGTCCGCAGCTTCCGCAGTTCCGAACAAGCCGGAGGAGGCAGAAGCTGCACTGGTGATGGCAAGAACCGCTGCACTGAGCAGGGCAATTCCTGTTTTTTTCATCAAAAATCCCATTCCTTTCCTTGTGATAAAATTCATTTGATTTTTTGTGGCAGGCAGCCGACAAAAAAGCGATTACTTTTAGTTTACCACGAGGATGCCAAAAAGTCAAGGATTTTTGTGGAAACTTTTGTAGCTGTAAACTGGATTTTGTGAAACAAAAACAGACCCTCGGTTGCCCAAGCGGTCTGTTCTTGCATGTATATGAAAGGTTTGGAAAAAGATTAAGAAGAAAGCAATTGTTAAGCAGTCGTGTTTTCGGACGGCTGTCCGCCCTGTGGCGGTGTTGGTGCACCATTTTCACCGTTTTGTTGTCCGTTGCCAAATTCACCTTGCGGTGGTTCTGGCTGTTCGCCGTCTGCAAAGGTTGGCATTTCACCGTTGTTCGGCGGTGTACCGTCTTTTCCGCCAAAGTTGCCCGGAGCGGAGCTTTGTTCGCTGCCGTCTGTCAACTGGAACGAATCTGCAACTGTTCCGCCGGAAACCGTGCCATCAGTAGCAGTTCCGTCATCGGAGAGTGTGCCGGAATATGTTCCGTCTACAATCAGCTGGCAGTTGTCCATCTGGTCGCCGTAATAAACGACATCGGAAACCGCTTTTTGTGTCTGCATACCCATCAGGACGTTGCCGTCTGCATCACAGACAGCGATGAAGTCGCCGGCATTGGCTGAAATGCTGGTTGTATAGTAATACTGTGTGCTGGGATATTCCATCATGCCACGGCTGGACAGTGCCAAGATAGAACCGCCTGTCATGGTCATATCGGTTTCAAAGTCAATCGCACCATCGCCGCCGCTGACTGGGCCAGAAACAAAGACTGTTCCACCAGTCATGGTAATACTGCCGTTGGAGTCGATGCCGTCGCCTTCGCCGGTCTCGCCGGTGACCTGAATGTTCACGGAACCGCCGTTGACAGTGGTGACGGATACATTGTCCTCATTGGTGTTGATGCCGTCATTGCCGGAGGTGATGTTGATGGTGCCGCCGTTGATGGTGAGGTGCAGCTCCGTGTCCAGCCCCTCATTGTCGGCGGTGATGTTCAGCACACCAGTGCCGGCCTCACCCCCGTCCACATTCATGGACATCTTGGAGTAAAATGCGCCGTCGTATTTGTGGAGCTTCTCGCTGTCCTCCACGGTCATTCCGTCCTCGCTGAGCACCACGCTGTCCGGGTCGTAGATCCGGGCCACATAGGAGCCGGTGACGTTGTTGATAGTACCGTCAGCAATCAGCACGTTGGCACCGGCGGCGGAGGTGTCCACGGTCTCCGAGGCGGTGTCCTCGTCTGTGCTGCCGCACTCATAGACGTTATAGAAAATCACCGCCGGGGCCACAGTGCAGGTGATGTCCACGCCGTTCAGGATCAGCGTCACCACTGCCGCCGGGTCGTCCTCCGCGTCCTCCCCCAGGTCCACAGCGATCTGTCCTGCGGACAGGGTGCCGCTGAGGGCGTAGGTGCCGGGTTGTGTGATGTGGACCACCGTGTGGGCCTCCGCCTCTTCGGCGGTGTGTTCGTCGGCCTCCGTGCCCTCGCCGTAGGTGAAGTCGCGGCCGGATTCATAGCAGACAATGTCATGGGCCGTGTGGACGGCGGCTGACTCGTCTGTGGAGACCGCCTTCCCGTCCACAATAATGCCGTCATCCGAGAGGACGATGGAAACAGCGTCCGGAAATTCCTGCGCGGCCGTCTCGCGGCCCTGCGCGCCGCAGCCAGAAAGCGCGGCCGCAGCCATCGCCAGCCCCAGCAAGAGAGAAGCAATTCGTTTCATTGCAGCAAATCCTTTCCGTCAAGATGGAGGCAGTCTATCATGGATTTCTGAATTTCCACTGAAAAAAGGAGGAAAAAAATTGACCTTTTCACAAGTTCGGAGTAAGCTGAAAGCAAGTCATCAAAAACGAGGAGACCGCACACATGGACTACAAAAAGCTCAGAGACACCCGGAACAGCTCCAACCCCTTCGCCCAGCGGCTGGGGATCTTTGTGGAGGAGATCGGCCCCGGCTACGCCCGGGCGGTAAAGGACATCACGGCGGAGGACGCCAACCCTGTGGGGGTTGCCCACGGGGGCTGCTACTTCTCCTTGGCAGACACGGCCTGCGGCTCCGCCATGGCCTCCCACGGATATTATGCCGTGACGGTGAACGCCTCCTACAACTTTCTCCGCAGCGCCAAGCTGGGGGACCATCTGGTGGCAGAGGCCCGGGAGACCAAGCCCGGCCGAACTCTCTGCTTTTACGAGGTGGAGATCCGGGACCAGGCGGGGACGCTGCTGGGGAACGGATCCTTCACCTTCTACAAGCTGGACCGGGAGATCCCGCTGTGAGAAGCGCATACAAAAAGACCGCCCTTCGGCGGTCTTTTTGTATGCTTATTTCTTGAAGCTGTCCTTCAAGCTCACAGATCGGTTGAACACCA
>ENA-OPCA01001472-OPCA01001472.1-human-gut-metagenome-genome-assembly--contig:-NODE-1472-length-17954-cov-3.139393_pt1 | contig 17954 bp, 10 predicted proteins | sample MGYA00241076_ERZ501468 | MGnify/ENA primary metagenome ERZ501468 (study PRJEB25962, sample SAMEA2042633) | human gut metagenome | biome: human gut; feature: human-associated habitat; material: faeces... | reverse complement strand
GGAATTGAAAATGCGACCGGCATTTATTTTAAAGTCGTAGACAGTGACGACTGGGTAAAAGAAGATGCCTATCTCGCCATTCTGGAAAAGCTGAGAGAGCTGACCGGCGGTGTGGATACACTTGATCTTCTGATCAGCAACTTTGTTTACGAAAAAGAGGGTGAACGCCGCAAAAAGGTGATGCGTTATAAACATGTCCTGCCGGAATACCGTATGTTTGGCTGGGAAGATGTCGGACGTTTCCATGTCGGTCAGTATATCCTGATGCATTCCGTTATTTACCGGACGAAGCTTTTGCGGGAATGCGGTTTAAAGCTTCCGGAGCATACGTTTTATGTGGACAATATTTATGTCTTTGAGCCTCTGCCGTATGTCCGCAACATGTACTATCTGGATGTGAATTTCTACCGCTATTTTATCGGCAGGTCAGATCAGTCCGTCAACGAAAAGGTCATGACCGGACGAATCGACCAGCAGATCAAGGTCAACCAGATCATGACAGACTACTTTGTGGAAAAGAAGAGCGAGATCATGGGCAATAAGCCCCTTGCAAAGTATATGCTAAGCTATCTGGACATCATTACGACGATCTCTTCCATCCTGCTGATCCGCATCAACACACCGGAATCTCTCGAGAAAAAGCGTGAGCTGTTAAACTACATCAGCCAAAAGGACAAGAAGGTTTACAGAAAGCTGCGTTACGGTCTTTTAGGAAACTGTATGAATCTGCCTGGAAAAACCGGAAGATGGATTTCCGTGGAAGGCTACAAAATCTGCCAGAAGTTTTTTGGCTTCAACTAATCGAAAAAAATCTTGTTGTCCTTTGCAAATTGTGCTAGAATATACAATGGGTTTTTAGGGAATACGTTTACAGAAAGGATAATATGGGTGGATTTATGAAAAGACAAGACATTCATAAGGTACTGATTATTGGCTCAGGACCGATCATTATCGGACAGGCATGTGAGTTCGATTACTCCGGCACACAGGCTTGCAAGGCACTGAAAAAGCTGGGCTACGAAATCGTACTGGTAAACTCGAATCCGGCAACGATCATGACAGATCCGGACACAGCGGATATCACATATATTGAACCGCTGAATGTGGAACGTCTCGAGCAGATTATTGAAAAGGAACGCCCGGATGCACTGCTTCCGAACCTGGGCGGACAGTCCGGACTCAATCTTTGCTCCGAGCTGCAGGCAGCAGGCGTGCTGGACAAATACAATGTAAAGGTAATCGGCGTTCAGGTAGATGCAATTGAGCGCGGCGAAGATCGTATTGAGTTTAAGAATACCATGAATGCGCTTGGTGTTGAGATGGCAAGAAGCGACGTCGCCTACTCCGTAGACGAGGCACTTGCGATTGCGGACAAGCTGGGATATCCGGTTGTTCTGCGTCCTGCATACACCATGGGCGGCGCCGGCGGCGGTCTTGTTTATAATAAAGAAGAATTAAAGACAGTCTGCGCAAGAGGTCTGCAGGCGAGCCTCGTGGGTCAGGTTCTGGTAGAAGAGTCCATTCTTGGATGGGAAGAGCTGGAGCTGGAAGTTGTCCGCGATGCAAAAGGAAATATGATTACCGTATGCTTTATTGAAAACATCGATCCCGTTGGCGTGCATACCGGTGATTCCTTCTGTTCCGCTCCAATGCTGACGATTTCCGAGGAGGTACAGAAGAAGCTGCAGGATCAGGCATATCGTATCGTAGACGCAATTGAGGTGATCGGCGGTACGAATGTACAGTTTGCACATGATCCGATTTCCGGTCGTGTTGTTGTTATTGAAATCAACCCCAGAACTTCCAGATCTTCTGCACTTGCAAGTAAGGCAACCGGTTTCCCGATCGCTCTTGTTTCTGCAATGCTGGCAAGCGGTCTGACTCTGGATGAAATTCCTTGCGGTAAATATGGCACACTGGATAAATACGTTCCGGACGGCGATTATATCGTTCTGAAATTCGCGCGCTGGGCATTTGAAAAGTTCAAGGGCGTAGAGGATAAGCTCGGAACTCAGATGAGAGCAGTCGGCGAAGTTATGAGCATCGGCAAGACTTATAAGGAAGCATTCCAGAAAGCAATCCGTTCTCTGGAAAAGAGCCGTTATGGTCTTGGTCATGTAAAGGATTTTGATCAGAAGTCCAAAAAGGAGCTTCTGACCATGCTTGCAACTCCCAGCAGCGAGCGCTATTTCATCATGTATGAAGCGCTGCGTAAGGGTGCATCTGTAGAAGAAATCAACAAACTGACCAAAGTTAAGGATTACTTTATCGAGCAGATGAAGGAGCTGGTTGAGGAAGAAGAGAAGCTCGTTGCTGCTTATCACGGACAGGTTCCTGCAGATGCTGATTTGAAACAGGCGAAGCTGGATGGCTTCTCTGATAAATATTTAAGCCAGATCCTGGGTGTATCCGAGGAAGCAATTCGGACACGCAGAACAGAGCTTGGCGTTGTGGAAGGCTGGGAAGGTGTTCATGTAAGTGGTACTGAGGATTCCGCATACTATTACTCCAGCTATCATATCAAGGACGAAAGCCCGGTAGACAACAGCAAACAGAAGGTAATGATCCTCGGCGGCGGTCCTAACAGAATCGGTCAGGGTATCGAATTCGATTACTGCTGCGTACATGCTGCAAAAGCACTGCGTAAGCTCGGATTCTCCACGATCATTGTAAACTGTAACCCTGAGACGGTATCCACAGACTACGACACTTCCGACAAGTTGTATTTCGAGCCTCTGACTCTGGAAGATGTCCTTGCAATTTATGAAAAAGAACAGCCGGTTGGCGTTATCGCACAGTTCGGTGGACAGACTCCGCTGAATCTGGCAGCAGACCTGAAGAAATACGGTGTCAATATTCTCGGAACCACTCCGGAAGCCATCGACCTTGCAGAAGACCGTGACCAGTTCCGTGAAATGATGGAGAAGCTGGAGATTCCGATGCCGGAAGCAGGCATGGCTGTCAATGTGGAAGAAGCATTGGAAACTGCTCACAGAATCGGCTATCCGGTTATGGTACGTCCTTCCTACGTCCTTGGTGGACGCGGCATGGAGGTCGTTTATGACGATGAAGCGCTGACCTTCTACATGCAGCAGGCAGTGGGTGTAACACCGGACAGACCGATCCTGATTGACCGATTCCTGCATCATGCAACCGAGTGTGAAGCGGACGCAATCAGCGATGGCGAGCATGTATTCGTTCCTTCTGTTATGGAGCATATCGAGCTGGCTGGTATTCACTCCGGTGACTCTGCTTGTATCATTCCCCCGAGAGGACTGACAGAAGAGCAGATCGAAACTCTGAAAGACTACACCAGAAAGATCGCAAAGGAGCTGCATGTTGTTGGCCTGATGAATATGCAGTATGCGATTGAGGACGGCAAGGTATTTGTCATCGAGGCGAATCCCCGTGCATCCAGAACCGTTCCGCTTGTATCCAAGGTCTGCGGCATCAACATGGTTCAGATTGCAACGGATATCGTTACCCTGCCTTATACCGGACGCAAGAGCCCGGTGCCGGAGCTGAAAGAAAAGAAATTCGCTCACTACGGTGTAAAAGAAGCGGTATTCCCCTTCAATATGTTCCCGGAGGTTGACCCGGTACTCGGACCTGAAATGCGTTCCACCGGTGAGGTTCTTGGACTGTCTACAGACTTTGGTGATGCATTCTTCAAGGCAGAAGAAGCGACAAAGACCAAGCTGCCCACTTCCGGCTGCGTGCTGATTTCTGTTAATGACAGAGATAAGGCAGAGGTAGTTGACGTTGCAAGAGGCTTCTATCAGCTTGGCTTTGAAATTATGGCAACCGGCAGAACCTGTGACCTGATCGAACAGGCCGGTATTCCTGCCCTGAAGGTATGCAAGCTCAACGAGGGACGTCCGAACATCCTGGATAAGATCACGAATGACCAGATCCAGCTGATTGTCAATACTCCCCGCGGCAAGAAGGGTACAACCGACGACAGCTACATTCGTAAGGCTGCCATTAAGAATCGTATTCCGTATATTACAACCATGGCTGCTGCAAAGGCAACTGTAGAAGGCATCCGTTCCGCAAAACGTGACGGCAAGCTTCCGGTGCAGTCTCTGCAGGAGTTCCATGCAAGCATTATCGATAAATAAAATATCAGATAGCGATAATAAAAACAGCTGCCGTGTTTGTACGGCGGCTGTTTTTGCTACGGTGCGCCCGGCAGCATACAACGCGAATGGAAAATGAGGCTTCTTATATAAAAAAGAATGTGCCTTGGCACATTCTCGCGCCAAGGCGCGGTTGCTTTAGCAACCATCTACCCTTGCGCCGAGTGCGCATCCTCGCGGAGCGTTTATTATCGTATGAAAACGAAGTTTTCTATACGATAATAAAAAAAAGGACATGCAGCTCATCCGGAGATGAAAAGCATGTCCTTCTTTTTATTCAAAGAAATTTATTTCTAAGAAATTTATTTCTAAGAAATTTATTTCTTTGCGCCCTGTTTTGCAACTGCGTTCATCTTAGCTTCGATAGCAGCCTGGTCGCCAAGGTAATGATGACCGGTTACGTTGAAGTTATCGTCAAACTCGTAAACAAGCGGAACGCCGGTAGGGATGTTCAGCTCTGTGATTTCATTCTCAGAGATGTTGTCCAGATATTTAACCAGAGCACGCAGAGAGTTGCCGTGAGCTGCGATCAGAACCTGCTTGCCAGCCAGCATATCCTTCTTGATGTTCTCTTCATAGAAAGGAATTACTCTTGCGATGGTGTCCTTTAAGCTCTCTGTCAGAGGCAGCTCCTTCGGATCTACGTTCTTGTAAGGAGCCTGCAGAGCAGGATTACGCTCGTCGGTAGGCTCAAGAGCGGGGGGCTGAACGTCGAAAGAACGACGCCATACCTTAACCTGAGCTTCGCCGTATTTTTCAGCAGTTTCGGATTTGTTGAGACCCTGCAGAGCACCGTAATGACGCTCGTTTAATTTCCAGGTTTTGATAACAGGAATCCATTCTTCATTTAACTCCTGCAGAACATGGTTAGCGGTGTGGATTGCACGCTGCAGATAAGAAGTATAGCAAACATCAAAGGAGAAGCCTGCTTCCTTTAACAGAACGCCGCCCTGTGCAGCCTCCTTGTGTCCGGTTTCGGACAGATCTACGTCAGTCCAGCCGGTGAACAGGTTTTTCTGATTCCATACGCTTTCGCCATGGCGGATCATAACTAACTGATAACCCATAGTGATTGTTCCTCCTGATTGTGATTTAAGGCATTTAAGCCTGCTTGATTCCAAACAAGCATACACGATTTGAACGGAAAAATCAAGACTTTAGCTTGCCTTTTTAGACAGGATATGGTAATATCCTAACAGTTTGGTCATAGGGTTTGTCTGATACAGGGCTATAGATTTTGCAGTTTCTGAGATTAAAACTGCAGGGTTTATAGCTCTTTTTTATCGTATAGGAAACTTCGTTTCCATACGATAAAAATGCTCCGCGAGGATGCGTACTCGGCGCAAGGATAGATGGTTGCCGAGGCAACCGCGCCTCGGCGCGAGAATGTGCCAAGGCATATTTTTTTTATTTATGACAATAGAATGCTCGTAGAGCGTGCATTCTATTGTTGCCGTAGAGGAAAGGAAGGAGTCAAAATGGATCAGAATTTTATGAAAGAAAAGAAGGTGCTGCCGCTGGTATTGTCAATGTCTTTGCCGATGATGCTGTCGATGCTGATAAATTCGCTTTATAACATTATTGACAGTATGTTTGTGGCAAGGGTCGGAGAGAAGGCGCTGACGGCAATTTCTCTTGTCTATCCGCTGCAGACACTGGTCACGAGCATCAGCGTAGGCTTTGGGGTCGGAATCAGTGCAGCAGTCGCATTTTTCCTGGGAATGGGAGAACATAAAAAAGCGGATCAGAGCGCCTCTGAGGGGTTGTTTTTGAGCATTGTGCACGGTGTACTGATGTCGGTGCTTTTGACAGCAATTCTTCCGTCTTTTCTGAGACTTTTTACGACAGACGAAGAAATCTATCAGATGGGTATTACCTATGGAACCTGGGTACTGAGCTTTTCCCTTGTGATCTCCGTCTATATTGCTTATGAAAAAATTTATCAGTCACTGGGAAATATGATCGTTCCGACCTTATGTCTGGCAGCGGGCTGTCTGACGAATATTGTGTTGGATCCGATCCTCATTTTTGGAATTGGTCCCATTCCGCGGATGGAAGTAAAGGGTGCTGCGATCGCTACCGTGATTGGACAGATCGTGCCGCTTGTTATGTATCTTGTATGGCATAGGAAAAAAGGGCTGGGCGTCTCCATCCATATAAAAGATATGAAGCCGGATCCTGCGATCTGTGGCAGGCTCTATGCGGTTGGAATCCCGTCTTCCCTGACTCTGGGCATGCCGTCCCTTTTGATTACTTTGCTGAACAAAATCGCAGGCGCGTTTTCTTCGGTTTATGTGTTGGTGCTGGGTGTTTATTTCAAGCTGCAGACCTTCCTTTATCTGCCTGCCAGCGGTATTGTGCAGGGCATGCGTCCGATATTGAGCTTTAATTACGGGGCAGGAGAAATGAAGCAGATTTTGTCCGTGTGTACCGGACTGATCTTTGGAATCCTGATGGTCGGTACGGCGCTGTTTTTGCTGCTTCCGGAACCGATCATGGGTATGTTTTCCAAGGACGGTGTAACGATCCGGGAAGGGGCGGCTGCACTTCGGATCATCAGCCTCGGATTTGTGGTTTCCGGAATCAGCGTTGTGGCTTCCGGTGCACTGGAGGCACTTGGGGAGGGAATCCCATCCTTTATCATTTCCTTGCTGCGCTATCTGGTGCTTATCGTTCCGGTTGCTTCCATTGGAAGCAGGATATTCGGTATTACAGGTGTCTGGGGTGCGTTCCCGGTGGCAGAAGTGCTGACTGCAGCTGTCTCAGCCGGAATTTTTACAGCAAGATACCGGGCGTGTTTGAAGAGGCTGTGAAATCTTTTACATACCTGACCTCCTGAAATGAAAGAAACTATACAGGATTACTGTAAAAATCTTAAAAAAACTATGAAATAGCTAAAAATTTCAATAACTAATCAAAAAATATTCTATTTTTAATAAATCCTCTTGTGATTATAATAGGTTTATCAGCTGAGAACGAAAGAAATTTAGCAAAACAACCAAATGGGAGGAAAAAATGAAAAGAAAAGCATTAGCAACAATGATGGCAGCAGCTATGGTATTATCCATGGTTGGCTGCGGCGGAGCCAAAACAGATTCTACAGCATCTACAACCACAACAGAAAAAACAGAAGCAGCGGCAACAGAAGCTGCAGATTCTGCTGCATCAGCAGATGCAACTGTAGAAAATAAAGACAAGCCTCTGTGCTGGTTTAACCGTCAGCCCTCCAGCAGTGCTACCGGCGAGCTGGACAAAGAAGCTCTGAACTTCAACGGCAATACTTACTATGTAGGTTTTGATGCTAATCAGGGTGCTGAACTGCAGGGACAGATGGTTCTGGATTACATCAAAAAGAATGCAGAAACCATTGATAGAAATGGTGATGGCGTGATCGGATATGTTCTGGCAATCGGTGATATCGGACATAACGATTCTATCGCTCGTACCCGTGGTGTTCGTTCTACACTGGGAACCGGCGTAGAAGCAGACGGCACAGTAGATTCCACACCGGCTGGAACAAACGTAGATGGAAAAGCAAAGGTTGTACAGGATGCAACTCTGGAAGTAGATGGAAAAACATATACGATCCGTGAGCTGGCTTCTCAGGAAATGAAAAACTCAGCAGGTGCAACATGGGATGCTGCAACAGCTGGTAATGCGATCGGAATCTGGACCGCTTCCTTCGGCGATCAGATTGATGTTGTTGTTTCCAATAACGATGGTATGGGAATGTCCATGTTCAACGCATGGGCAAAAGACAACAAGGTTCCTACCTTCGGCTACGATGCAAACAGCGATGCTGTAGCAGCAATCGGAGAAGGCTACGGCGGAACAATTTCTCAGCATGCAGACGTGCAGGCTTACCTGACACTGAGAGTTCTGCGTAACGCACTGGACGGTGTAGATATTGATACCGGTATCGGTACAGCAGATGATGCTGGCAACTGCCTGGTAGAAGGTGAAGACTACAGATACAGCGAAGAAGATAGATCCTACTATGCGTTAAATATTGCTGTAACAGCTGAAAACTACAACGATTTCACAGATTCGACAAGAGTTTATGACAAGGTTGCCAACCAGCTGGATGAAAGCAAGAGCCCGTCTAAAAAAGTATGGCTGAACATCTACAACGCATCGGATAACTTCCTGAGCTCTACCTATCAGCCGCTGCTGGAGAAGTATGATGATCTGCTGAACCTGAAAGTAGATTACATCGGTGGAGATGGACAGACAGAATCCAATATCACAAACCGTCTTGGAAACCCGAGCGAGTATGATGCTTTCGCAATTAACATGGTTAAGACCGATAATGCAGCAGCATACACATCTCTTCTTTCCAAATAATTAGAGATCGAAAAAGCGTAAATGGATGAATTTATAGAGGGGTGTCAGCAATGATGCCCTTCTTTACTAAGAAAAGGAAGCACAGCTATGACAGAAGATAAGAACAAATATATCTTATCGATTAACGGCATGAGCAAATCATTCGGTAGAAATAAGGTTCTGAAGCATATTAGCATGAATGTCAAACCTGGAACCATTATGGGACTGATGGGTGAAAACGGCGCCGGGAAATCGACAATGATGAAATGTCTCTTTGGAACCTATCAGAAAGATGAAGGAACCATCGTACTGGATGGAAAAGAAGTGAACTTTTCCGGACCAAAGGATGCACTGGAAAACGGGGTGGCAATGGTACACCAGGAGTTGAACCAGTGTCTTGAAAGAAGTGTTGTAGATAACATGTTCCTTGGAAGATACCCAAAGAATTCCCTTGGGGTTGTCGACGAAGGAAGAATGAAAAAAGAAACCTCAGATCTGTTCAGAAAACTGGGAATTACAGTGGATCTGACCCAACCAATGAAAAAAATGTCTGTATCTCAGAGGCAGATGTGTGAGATCGCAAAAGCGATTTCCTATCATTCCAAAGTTATCGTACTGGATGAGCCTACCTCATCTCTGACTGCACCGGAGGTTGAAAAACTCTTTAAGATGATGCGTCAGTTGAAGGCTCAGGGAATTTCTCTGATTTACATTTCACATAAAATGGATGAAATATTTGAAATCTGTGATGAAATATCGGTGCTGCGGGACGGAAGTCTGGTTATGACCAAGGCGAGCACAGAAACAGATATGAATGAACTGATCGCCGCCATGGTTGGTCGTTCTCTGGATAACAGATTTCCACCTGTAGACAATACACCGGGAGAAACCATTCTCTCCGTACAAAATATATCAACAAAATATGCACCAAAACTGCAGAACATTTCTTTTGATATCAGAAAAGGAGAAATCTTTGGATTTTATGGTCTGGTTGGTGCCGGTCGTACCGAGCTTCTGGAGACGATCTTCGGAATTCGTACAAGAGCAGAAGGAACGGTCGTGTATGACGGAAAACTGATGAACTTCTCCTCTCCGAAGGATGCTATGGATCATGGATTTGCACTGATCACAGAGGAAAGAAAAGCCAATGGTCTGTTCTTAAAGGGTGATATCACATTCAATACTACCATTGCAAATATGAATCATTATAAAAGCGGGATCGCATTATCCAATGATAAGATGGTACGTGCAACAGCCGATGAGATCAAGGTCATGCATACAAAATGTATGGGACCGGATGATATGATCTCCAACCTTTCCGGCGGTAACCAGCAGAAGGCCATCTTCGGTAAGTGGCTGGAGCGTTCTCCAAGCGTATTCATGATGGATGATCCGACACGAGGAATCGACGTTGGAGCAAAATATGAAATCTATGAACTGATCATCAATATGGCAAAACAGGGAAAAACGATCATCGTTGTTTCTTCCGAAATGCCGGAAATTCTTGGTATTACCAACCGGATCGGTGTTATGTCCAACGGACGCCTGGCTGGAATTGTAAATACAAAAGAAACAAACCAGGAAGAATTACTGAGACTCAGTGCGAAATATCTGTAACAGGAGGAAAAGTGGAAATGGCAGAAAACAGCATTATTATTTCGGCTGAAGAAGAAGCAAAGCTTTTGAAGCCCATCGATGAATATGTGGAAAAGATCCAAAAGAAAATTGACGCATTACGCGTAGACGGATCGGACAAGGTGAATGATCTGAAAAACCAGATCGCTATCGCAAAGGAAAATAAGAACTTATCCAAAGCACAGAGAGATAAGATCATTGAAAACAGCAAAAAAGAGCTGGAAAATGCGAAAAAGGTAGAAGCAGACAACAAGGAAGAGATCAAAAAGCTGATCGCAGAGGCAGAGGATTATCTGGCGAAGCATTACAAGAAGGATTACTACGATGTAGTAAGCAATAGCTGTAAGGCTGCAAAGGCAGAAGAAAACAGCAGATATGAGAAGGTCAAAGCAGATTTAAAGAGCGAGCATCAGAAAAAGATCGCTTCTTTGAAGGATGCAGAGGAGATCAGGGCTGAAAAATATGTGTTGAAAAACAAATTGTTTGATGCACAGATGGCTCACGAATCCAGAATGCAGGAGATCAAAGACAGAAGACATGAAGCATTCATGCATAAATATCATCTGATCGATCTGCTGAGAACCTCCAAGTTCACATTCCCTCAGCAGAGAGCACAGAAACTGGAAAATTACAGATACTCCTTCAATTTATCCCAGTTTTTGTACAAAAATGGCCTGTACATCGTAATCATCCTGATTTTTATTGCATTGTGTATCATCACACCGATTGTTAAAAATACACAGCTGCTGACCGTTACCAACATCCTGAATATCTTACAGCAGGCATCCCCGCGTATGTTCCTTGCACTTGGTGTTGCCGGCCTGATCCTGTTGACAGGTACGGACCTTTCGGTAGGACGTATGGTTGGTCTGGGTATGGTTACAGCAACCATTATCATGCATAATGGAATCAATACAGGTGCCGTATTCGGGCATGTATTTGACTTCTCTGCTATGGCTCCTACTGCGAAAGCATTGCTTGCATTGTTAATGTGTGTGATCTTTACAACGGTATTTTCCATGATTGCCGGCTTCTTCATGGCAAGATTCAAAATGCATCCGTTTATTTCTACAATGGCGAATATGCTGATCATTTTTGGTCTGGTAACCTATGCTACCAAGGGTGTATCCTTCGGTGCCATCGATTTTGCGATCCCTAACACATTCATTCCGCAGATCGGCAAATTCCCGACGATCATCCTGTGGGCAGTTGCAGCAGTTATCATTGTATGGTTTATCTGGAATAAAACAACATTTGGTAAAAACCTGTATGCGGTAGGCGGAAATCCGGAAGCAGCAGCAGTATCTGGTATTTCTGTATTCAAAGTAACGATGGGAGCATTTATCCTGGCAGGTATCCTGTATGGCTTCGGCTCCTGGCTGGAATGTAACCGTATGGTTGGTTCCGGCAGTGCAGCTTATGGACAGGGATGGGATATGGATGCCATTGCAGCCTGCGTAGTTGGTGGTGTATCCTTTACTGGTGGTATTGGTAAGATTTCCGGTGTAGTTACTGGTGTATGTATCTTTACAGCATTAACATACTCCCTTACCATTCTTGGTATTGATACAAACCTTCAGTTCGTATTCTCAGGTATCATCATTCTCGTAGCAGTAACACTTGACTGTCTGAAATACGTTCAGAAAAAATAGTTAATTTCTTTCCTCTTTTGTTATAAATATATGAAATAGAGATGCCAGTATATATGCTCCCCTTGCATAGTATCTGGCATCTCTATTTGTGCTATAGCGTGTTTGAATGCTATTATGACAGACGCTTAGTTTAGATTAAAGAGAGCATAAGCTGTTTGAAGAATCTTTGTTGGACACAATTTACTTATGTTTTGAAAATTGATATAATATCAGTAAGTTAGGAGAGAAACGTATGTATACATTATTACTAGTTGATGACGAAGAAGAAGTAACACGGATAATCGCAAAAAAGGTAAAATGGAACGACCTGGGATTTTCAGTGACAGGGCATGCCAATAATGGACTGAAAGCCTTAGAAATGTTAGAGGAAATGCAGCCGGATGTGGTTATGACAGATATCCGGATGCCATATATGGATGGACTGGAACTGTGTGGTCAGATAAGAGAGAAGTATCCGGCAACAAAGCTCGTTTTATTTACAGGCTTCGATGATTTTGAATATGCCAAAGAGGCAGTACATCTCGAGATTGAGGAGTATGTGCTAAAGCCATTAAATGCTGCAGAAATCACAAAAGTTTTTGAAGATTTAAAGAAAAAATTAGATCAGGAAATCAATGAAAAAAAGAGTGCGGAACTTTTGAAGAAGTATTATAAAGATTCTCTTCCGCTTTTGCAGGCAAACTTTTATTCTACCCTCATAGAGGGAAGGGTTCCGGAAGAGGAACTTACCAAATATCTTGCGAATTATCAGATTGATTTTACCGGACCATTATATGGATGTGTACTCATTCATGCTTCCAAAACACAGGTTCCCAAAGATATGGATCCGCAGCTGGTAGCAATATCCGTAGATAAACAGGCGGGAGAGCGGTTAGAACAAAAGTGGAAAGCAAAGCGGTTTAATTATCTTGGAGACACGGTAATGATCGTGCAGCTTGAAAGTGAAAAGGAAGTTTCAGAACTGACCGATTCCTGTGACCGATTCTGCAAATATGTTCATCATATGATAGGAGCAGTTGTGACAGTCGGTGTCGGACAGATCTGTGATAATATTTCTGATCTTGTGAAGTCTTATCAGAGTGCGAGAGAAGCTGTTTCTTACCGCGTCTTATATGGAAGTAATCAGGCAATTAACTTAAAGGAAATTGTGCCGACAAGAAAAGTGGCAACGGAGGCAGCGGATGGGACAGAACTTGCTTACCTCTTTAAGATGATCTGTCTTGGAAAGAAGCCGGATGTGAAATCAGCCGTGGAACGATATATGGAACGAAAGATTATTCCGTTAAAGTCATTGGAGAGATATCATGTTGCGGTAATGGAACTTATCAGTGAGTTATATCATTTTATGGTAAATAATGAGCTGGATATTCAGAAATTATCGGGTGGAACAGGGCAGCTATACACTCTGTTAAGCAATATGGAAGCGCGGATACTTGAAAAATGGCTTTTAAATATTTGTCTGGTATTACATGAAGATATGGCAAACGCCCGAGATCATTCTAAGAAGTCTCTTATCGACCAGGCAAAGGAATATGTACATAACAATTACTCAAATGAAGCGCTTAACTTAGATGATATATGTAGTGAACTGGGTGTATCAAATTCCTATTTTTCCAGTATTTTCAAGAAAGAAACAGGGCAGTCCTTTGTAGCATATCTTACAGGATATCGAATGGAGAAGGCAGCCCGTATGCTTGTAGAGACGAGTGAAAAGAGCTATATGATCGCGAAAAGTGTAGGATACACAGATCCGAACTATTTTAGCTATGTATTTAAGAGACAGTATGGGGTATCCCCATCAAAATACAGGACAGAGTATGAAAGTAATTAAAAAAGTATTTGAGAAAATATCCGGACAGAAAATATTCAGTCCCCAAATATCCAGGAAAAAAATATTCAATCGTAAAATATTTACCTACAAACCGGGAACTATCCAGGCAACATTGATGATTGCGTTTTCAGTTGTGTCAGCAGTTATTTTACTGTGTATGGGAAGCGTGATGTATTTGCGTTTTTCCAGTATGTCCCAGAAGGAAATATTAGAAAATAATCAGAGGTTAATGGATCAGACCGTAGAGAGTGTGGAAGATTATCTGATCAATATGCGGCAGGTATCGGATGCCTTGTATTATAATATTATAAAAGAAAGTGATATGTCGAGTGAGTCAGACAAGATGCATAACGGAATGAATCTTTTATATGAGGCTAATAAAGAGAATCTGCGAAGTATTGCTATCTATAATCAGTATGGCAGTTTGCTGGAGGCAGAACCTGTTGTGGCACAAAAGGAAGATCCGAATGTGACAAAGCAGGACTGGTTTATTCAGGCAATGAATCAAATGGAAAATATCCATTTTTCCACACCTCATGTACAGAATCTATTTGATGATGGAACGCAGCAATATTACTGGGTGATTTCATCAAGCCGTGTTGTAGAATTGACGGATGGGACCAATACACAATTAGGTGTACTGCTTGTTGACATGGATTATTCAGGAATTTCACGAATGATGGAACGGATTAATACGACAGACAGTGGGCAGTATTTTTATCTGTGTGATAGCAACGGACAGATTATTTATCATCCACATCAGGTACAGCTTGATAATGGAATGAAAAAAGAGAGCAGTAAAGAGGCTGCCCGAGCAAAAGAAAGTGTGTATGAAGAACGAATCAATGGAGAGCACAGGGAGATTGTCGTAGATACGATAGGTTATACCGGCTGGAAACTGGTCTGCGTCATGCCATACTCCATTTTTTCCAACAAAATGCTTGATGTAAAGCATTTTGTGCTTATCTTGATTTTGCTTATGGCAATGATGCTTACTCTTATTAACCGTCTGGTATCCGTAAGAATATCCCGTCCGATTATGAAGTTAAATAATTCTGTTACCGAATATGAAGAGGGAAAAGAGCCGGAGATTTATATCGGAGGTTCCCGTGAAATCAGGCATTTAGGAAGGTCCATCCAGGATTCTTATAAGCAGAATAATGCCCTGATGCAGAAAATCGTATGGGAACAGACGGAGAGAAGAAAAAGTGAACTTGAAGTTTTGCAGAGTCAGATTAATCCACATTTTCTTTATAATACCTTAGACTCCATCACATGGATGATTGAAGGAGAGAGGAATGACGATGCCGTATTCATGATCTCGCAGCTTGCCAGGCTGTTCCGTATCAGTCTTTCCAAAGGCCATACCATCATTTCTATCCGAGATGAACTACAACATGCGCAAAGTTATATGAATATTCAGAAGGTGCGCTATAAGAACAAATTTCAGATTACGTTTGATGTAGATTCTGATATTTTAGACTGTTGCATTGTGAAGTTAATCCTGCAGCCAATCCTTGAAAATGCAATCAATTACGGTGTAAGAGAAATGGATGATTGTGGAGAAATCATCGTTCAGGGAAGAAAAGAAGAGGATGAGATTCTTTTTACTATTGCAGATAATGGAATGGGTATCCCGGAAGAAGAGATAGAATTCCTTCTCACAGACACACAGAGAGTCCATAAAAAAGGCTCTGGTGTGGGACTTGTAAATGTAAATAACCGAATCAAAATTTTATTTGGAGAAAAATACGGTTTACATATCGAAAGTGAATTAGATGAAGGAACGACAGTCTCTATCAGAATACCGGCAATTATTTATTCGGAGGAAAACAGGAAGAAGTTTGAGAACACATCTAAGAGTAGTTGATTGTAATTACATTTTATTATTGAAAGTTCATTTAGAGCGTGTTTAGTCAGTTTTTTTGAATTGAGATAAAAAATGTTATTAGACTATAATGCATAACAAAAATTAAAGTGTGTTATAATGCAGAAAGAAAAGAAAGATGAAAAGTGGAAAAAGAAGCTTTATTTTAACAGAAATTATTTTAGGAATGCTTGTTGTCATTTTGGCATTTTTTATGCTGTATAATAAAAATGAAGATAAGACAGAACGAATTGCTGTCATTATTCCCGATATAGAAGAAAGTCAGTGGTCGGCGTTCAAATACGGCTTAAAAATGGCATCCCAGGAATATGGAGTAAATACCATACTTATCAGTAAATCCAATATTAATTTATCAGAGGATGAAATGGAGGTCGTAAAACAGGAGATTGATAAAGGAGCAGACGCTATTATTGTTAAAATGACAGGAAACAGTAATGAGTATTCGCAGTTGAAAAAGATACAGAAAAAAGTTCCGATTATGTTGGCGGGAGAAAGTCTTGCCGAAACCAAAAAGCAATCAGATATCCCGGTAACAGAGCCAGATCAGTATGAGATGGGGGTGGCTTTGGTACAAAAATTACTTGAGAAAAATAATGGGAATCTATCTGGCAAGAAAATAGGAATTTTTCTGGAAAACAGTAATTCAGAAGCAGATTTCAATCGAAGAGAGGGAGTCTGCGATACATTAAAGGGCACGGGAGCTGAAATAGTGTGGACCGTTTCCCGTGACGAGGAAATAAAACGAAATACAACATTACAGTCACAAAGAAAAGTGGACATCGTTCTGGCATTAGATGACACAAGTTTTGTAGAAGCAGGGGAATCCGTCAAACAGAACAATCTGTATGGAGCAATCGTATATGGAATCGGTAACTCCACAGAGGCAGTATATTATCTTGACGCACGATGGGCAGAATGTCTCATTGTTCCAGATGAATTTACTGCCGGTTATCAATGTGTTGCCGAAACAGTAAACGCTCTTCGTAAAACATTTTATCAAATGAAAAATCAGGAAGTACCATATACGGTGCTCACGAGAGATAATCTTTTTTCAAAAGAGAATCAGGACTTGTTATTTACACTTAGTAAGTAAAATATATAGCACAATTATATATTATATCGATAAAGATTTTACACAAAATCAAGTTTCTGGGAATATAAAAAATCAATCGGAGGACAGCATGAAGATAAAAATCACAGGAATAATAATAATGGTCATATTTGCGGGAACACTGATTTTTTATACATGCGGTAAAAGTAAGCCACAGACAGATAATCAGATTTATATAGGAGTTGCCTGTTATGATCAGAAGGACACCTTTATCGAAGAACTGGTAGATGCATTTAAAGAACAGTGCAGTTCGATGGAATCCAAAGATTATGCAATAAGTATGACGATTATGGACGCGTCAAACTCACAGCGAGTACAAAATGATCAGATTGAGCAGATGATTAACGATGGATGTAATGTGTTGTGTGTAAACCTGGCAGATCGAACTGAACCATCAGAAATTATCGATGCTGCAAAAGAAAAAGACATTCCAATTATTTTCTTTAACCGGGAACCGGTTGAGGAGGATATGAGGCGATGGGATAAACTTTACTATGTGGGAGGAAAGGCGAAACAATCTGGCGAGCTGCAGGGAGAACTTGCAGCAGACTTTATTAAAGTCAATCCGCAGGCAGACCGCAATAATGACGGGAAGATCCAATATGTTATTTTGGAAGGAGAAATGGGTCACCAGGATGCAATTATCCGTACCGAAAGCGTAGTAGAAAGCCTGAAAGCCAACGATATTTCTCTGGAAAAACTAAGTTATCAGATTGCAAACTGGAACCGTGCACAGGCACAGACCAGAATGATGCAGCTTATCGGACAATACAAAACAAATATTGAAATGGTTATAGCCAACAGTGATTCCATGGCATTAGGAGCAATTGATGCTTACGAAAAACTGGGCTATACAGAATCAAATATACCAGTATTTTTCGGTATCGATGGCACAGACGAAGGTTTGGAAGCCGTTCAGAAAGGTAAAATCGCCGCAACAGTTTATAACGATAAAGAAGGGCAGGCGAAGGCAATGGCAGAGCTTGTCATCGCAGCAGTCACCGGAAAGGAAATGGAGGATATTCAGTTCGAAAATAATAGATGTATCTATCTGCCGTATAAGAAAGTGACGAAGGAAAATGTAGAAACAATGATTAAGTAGACTGCTCCCTCATTTGTTGGCAAAGCTGACGCCCTATAGAAATAAAATAATCCCTATCTGTGTCTTTGGTCGCTGCGAGAGGGTCGCTCTAGAAAAAGACCATTATAAATAAGTATTGATTTTGTTCCGTTGTGCTAAACGCTCCATTTTGCCCAGTAAAGCAGAAACTTGCTCTCAAAACCTCCACTGGAGCTTTTTTCGACCTGCTAAGGCAGCAGAAACGAATGCGAAGTTTCTATGGTCAAAATTCCGCAGCACAAAGTCACAAAATTC
>ENA-OPCA01001467-OPCA01001467.1-human-gut-metagenome-genome-assembly--contig:-NODE-1467-length-17985-cov-2.869102_pt1 | contig 17985 bp, 10 predicted proteins | sample MGYA00241076_ERZ501468 | MGnify/ENA primary metagenome ERZ501468 (study PRJEB25962, sample SAMEA2042633) | human gut metagenome | biome: human gut; feature: human-associated habitat; material: faeces... | reverse complement strand
TGGTCAATATCCTGCTCCACTCGTTCTTTTCCCGTCATTGTTCCTTGCTTTCTGTCGTAATCGGGTGAATAATCCAGTGCCGGATCTTTCTCCTTTAATGGTTCGGTATGGTATTTTTCAGCCAGACGGTTTGTAAGCGGTCGTATCACTTTCTCCCAGTCCCCTTTTTCATACCGGTACTTTCCACCATTTCTTGCCACGGAATTGAATACCAGATGCATGTGCATATGGTCACGGTCTTTATGAACCGAGCAGGCATAATCATAACGATCTCCCAGATATTCCTCGACCCACTCCCGGACAAAACTCAAAGCATCTTCCGGTGCGATCGTTTCATCCTTTGAAAAAGAAAACTTAAAATGATACCCCTGTCTGGTTCCGTGCGTGGGATGCATCTGCTTCGTCAAAAAGAAGGTATCCAGAATCTGCTCCGGTGTAATGCCTGCATTACTAAAGCACAATCCATCCGTTTTCCTCTCATTCATAATGTAGGGAATGGACTTTCGTAAATGTTCCTCTGTCTTAATGGTATCCATCTTAATAATGAGCGACATTGCGATCACCTTTCATAATCCGTATGGTATGTTTCATCATTCCGTAAACTTCATCCAATTTGCAGAGCAGTTCTTCACTTGGTTCCACATAATTGTGTTCGTTATACTTTTTTGCAATCTGATTGATATTGACACCAATCTTGTTGATCTCATAGATCATCCGCACGATGGAGGATTCAAACTCATCCCTCGTCACATCCGGCGGGCACTTTGCCACACTCCGAATATATTCGCTCATGGTTTTATGATGCAGGCTTGCCTGCTCATTCAGTGCTGCCTTTTCCTCCGGTGTCATTCGTACTCGGAAAATCTCTGTTTTCATGTCATTCAAACAATCACCCCTTTCTTCTGTCTGGACATAATGTCCAAACATACCATTTTTGCTGCTTTTTTGATGTTCATTTTTGGCACTTAAAATGTGCTTTTTATCTCTTCATTCGAGCCTTGCAAGATACGCATGATGTGGACACATCCATGCACATATCTTGTAAGGGGATACCCCTTATACCCCATTATGCAGGTAGTAATAGCGTTATTTTTTATGCTTTCGTCCGGAACTGACTTTTGACGACTTTTTCTTGGCTTTTTTTGTCTTATGTGATTTCTTTTTCGCTTTCTTCTTTTTATGAACAGCCTTCTTTTTTGCTAGTTTTTCCCTTTCTGCCTTTTGCTGCTGTTCCAGCTTAGCCTGTTCTTCCTGCACTTCCTTTTCCTTCATCTGATTGACTGCCGCTTCATCGTATGATGTGTCTGAAAGTAACATCTGACAGCTTTTCAGATTGTAATTGCACTGATAGACACTGCCATCTGACAAAAGAACAAAACTGGTTACATCAAATGCCTTCGTCTGCTGATAGGTCAGTTTTTTGACGGATCTGCATTTCCTGTCCTGACAAATCTGAATCAACTGATTTTTCAAATCTTCATAAGCTGCGTCCGACATAAATCCTAAAAAGGTATTAAGATTTGTGGTATCCACAGAAATCGCTTCTTTGGTTTCTTGCGGTAGTTCACGATCCGGTGCTGTCTCTGTCGCAGCTACAGATGCCCCCGATGCTGTTTCTGTAACGACCGCTACACCGGTTGCCGTATTGGTTTTATGAACCGTTTGCAATCCTGCATGATGACCTCCCATCATACTTTTTATGATAGCTGCCACAATAATGGCAACGAACATAAAAAATACCAACACTGCCATAACAGTCTTTCTTCCCTGTCCCCTGTCTCTTTGCTTCCAATAAAATCTTCGTATGTTTCTTAACATGACTTCCTCACTTTCTATCCTGTTTGGACATAATGTCCAAACGCTATTTTTTGTCCTATCCCTTTATCCGTCTGGACATTATGTCTAAACGCTGCTTTTTGTCCTATCTCTTTAACTGTCTGGACATTATGTCTAAACGCTACTTTTTGTCCCATTTCTTTAACCGTCTGAAATAAGTAAAATTCGTATAAACACCAAACATCGGTCCCTCTGTATTTCCGGTCAATGAAGAACCGCTGGAACTGGTACAATGAAGCCAAACCACTCTGCCATCTTTCATTTTTCCACAATAGATCCCAACATGATTTGCTCCACCGGTTCCACCTGTCTTACTTTTCAATCCGATGTCTCCCGGCTGTAACTGGTCAGCAGATATGTCCTGAAACTTTTTGGAACCGATAAAAGTTGCTGTCGTAGAACCATATGGCACACTGGTCACTCCTGCTTTATGAAATGCCCATGCGGAAAAAGCAGAGCAATCCAAAAACTCCGGTTTGTCCCGTCCATCCGACTGTCGTTTCTCCATGCTGTATTTCACCGTTCCAATTAAAGAAGCACCTTTTTCGATCACATCCCACGCCTCCTCCGGTGCTGTATTATTTTTCTTCAATTCTTCTAAAATCTTTTTAGCGGATTCATTGGATACACTGGTTTCTTCATTCATCACATAGTAACGAAGTACATGAGGTACATACTCGGTATCACCATAAGAACTGTACCCAAGTTCCGCACACATCTTCGCTGAAAAAATTCCGGCATTTTCTTTGGTGTAACAACCATAATTTTTTAATGCCCAGTCTATGTAACCATTTCCAAAGTTGTACCCCTGCAGGGCAAGGGAAATTCCTTTTATGTCATTCGGACTTTGACACTTCGCTTTTGTCAGGCAGTCAGATAATTCATGCGTTCCGCAGTCAATGCTTTCTTCTGTACTGTCAATCGGCGGATTCACATTGTAATAGGATTGTGCCGTCTGCATGACATCCGGTTCCGTTCCACCGCTTTCCTGTTCGATCACGGCAAGACACAGATCCACATAATCATCAATTCCATATTTTTCACAGTATTCCGAGACAAGTTCACGGAAACTTTCTGTCTTTCCAGATACCTGTGCCTGATAGGTTCCATCCTGTGATTCATTAGCAGCACCGCCGGAACCAACCACTGCTCCGATTGCTCCAACGATAGCTGCCACAAGAATAATCAAAAGAAGTGCTATCCATACAGCCGGATTTGCCGCTACTGCCTGAACAACACTTTGTATTGTCTTTACCAAAGATTTTCCTACCTGTGCTCCTGCTTTTGCTCCCGATCGAACAGCCTGTGCCGATTTCTCCGTTGACTTTCTTGCAGCCTTTCTTTTTTCCCTGCTTTGCAGCTTTTTATGCACAAGCGTTTTCATTCCGCCTACTGCTGTATGTGCACCTTTTCTGGCAGTTTCTTTAGAAAGCCTAATGGGTGTGTCTGTTGTATGATCCGTATTTCTTTCTTCATAAGAATCATCCGCCACACTGCTTCCAAGCAGCATCAGATGCATGGACTGCACCATAAGTTCCCTTGTTTCATGAATAGAAAAAAGGACACGCTCACTTTTGGATGAACTGCCCTTCTTCTGCTTTTTGCCTTTATTTAGTTTTTCAATGCCTCTTTTCTTAAACCGGCTCTTTTTCCGCCGTTTCATTTTTTCAGCCTTAGCCATTGCGCTGGCTTTCTTTAACATTCGCTGTTTGGAACGATAATCCAGACTTTTGAACACACGCTTCGCCGGTTCACTTAATGATTCAATGACCTCTTTGTCAAGATGATCCATTCGCTGCCACCTCCAATTATATTCAGTGGGCTGTATATTTGTTTTTGATTTTTCTGTTGAATGTTTTGGGGAAATATGATATATTGATATTAGAAAAGGAAAGTACCCACTCCAAAGTGGATGCTCCCAAGATGGATTAAGTGTCTTTACAGACACCGCCTATCCTGTTTGCCGACAGGATAGGCATTTTTATTTTCGCTTGTTTCTCTTATTGAGAAAGGCAAGCAACGCTATAACAAGACTACCAAAGGCACATAACAATGTTAATATGCCGATGAAAATCGAAAGGATTTCAAAAGCTGTCATCTGCGCCACCTCCCTTCCTATGTATTCCGGCAAGCCGGTCATTCGGTGTTGGGAGGCTACCACCCTGTCATGGGTACTTTCCTATGGCTTACGCCATGCAACTAATATATCATTTTTTCCGCCATTATTCAACAATTTTCGTCAATTCATCTGCCCTTATTTTCTCTTATTTTTTCGATGTTTGCTTCGCATTTCTGTCATTAACCATTTCATGAAAATTGGTATTAAATAACTGATACAGACTGCTGTCTTTTTCCATTGTATTATCAAACGGAACAATCTTATCGCCAAACCGGATAAGGCCCATTCCCGGCTCCGCTCCATTCACACAGGCAAGCTGCTCGGAAGAAATATCAAACAAATCTTCTACTGCTTCCTTGTCCATTGTTCCCTGATCCAGCAAAAGCATAAATTCTGAGTTAGAAACCATTGTTTTGGTAGAACGGTTTCTCTGTGCATCAATCAAATTCTGGCTCATCCCGGTACAGATACCACCACGCTTGCGGACCTCACGCCACATCTTCTCCAGTGCATGTAAACTGTATTCTTCTCCCCAAAGTTCGTGCATCTCATCCACATAAACCCATGTAGCAACTCCATCCGACTGGTTATATTTGATCTTAGCCGTGATACTTTCAATCATCACAAGCATTGCCATTGCTCGCATTCGTTTTCCCAGTTCTGAAAATCCGTACACAGTAAATCGGTTCTCATCAGATATGGACTGCTCTCTGGCAAAAATGTCAAGAGTACCATCTGCAAATACTTCCAACTGGTCTACGATCTCCTGTGCTGCTTCATTCCCCTCGTAATGCTCAAGAATATAATCTCTCATCACCGGAATTGTCGGAGATTCCGGACGGTTTCGTGTCCGTCTTTTGTCTTTTCGCTTCTTAAAGTATTCCTCATACATATGGCTCACTGCTTTATCAATCACAGCGATGTGTCTGCTGGTAAGCGGCACCGGCTTCAATGCCTGTTCACAGATCGCATAGGCAAACTCTGCTTTTTCCGCCACAAAGCGGTCAATGTCCGGCACAACATCCGGTACATGAAACGGATTGACATAAAAGACATTTTCCGCAGACTGTGTCAGATTGATATACTGACCACCCCAAGCTGCAGCAATGTCTTTGTATTCACCCATTGGATCTACCACGATAATGTCATCCTTTGAGAAGCATAACACCTGCCCCATCTCCGATTTCTCATTATAGGACTTCCCGGAACCCGGAACACCAAACACCATCCCGTTTCCATTCTTTAATAATTTACGGTTTCCGATGATCAGATTTTTGGATACCTTATTAAAGCCATAGCAGTATCCCAAATCATCATGAATCTCCTGCACATTAAACGGAATGAAAATGGAAAGTTCCTCAGAGGTAATTGTCCGCATTGTATCAACAAATCTTGCTCCCGTCGGCAATGATGTATTTAAGGCATCCAGCTGTCGATAGGAATGTGGAACAATATCCATGTTGTGTGTTTTTCCAATGATACGCACCTTTTCTGTCCGTTCCTCTAGTTCTTCCATTGAAGCAGCTTTTACCACAATGGTGATCCCCACATAAAGAAGTCGCTCATCAAACGAAGAAATACGATCAAGCATCTCCTCGGTATCTCTTTGCTGTTTTCTTCTCTCGTAATTAATGTTAGTTGAATAATCTCCATTTTCGTTTTTCAACTCCTGCTCACGGTTAATACTTCTCTCATTAGACATGTACTTTTTCATCACCATCTGATAAGCCACATCATTGTCAAGTGGCTCCACATCCATCGAGTAAACGATCGGAAAGTCCATGTTTGTCAATTCATTTAAGAATTGATCCGTCAAACCGTTCGGATATTTTCTGATAAACATCACACAGGCGCAGCTTCCGCCCTCCATCTCCAGATACTCCGGATGCTCCCGCAAAGAAGTATTGATAATGTCATTTCTCCAGTCCCGTTTCAGATGCAGGTATTCATTCCAGTCAAAAGAAAAAGATGCTTCGTCACCCATGCGATAATAACTGTGTAATGCTCGCAAGCGTTCCGTGGCATCTAACGGTATCAGGCAGCTCCCCAATCGGTGAAATAACTGCTGTATGGAGAACTCTATGGTGTTAAAGTAATTTCTGGCACTTTCATAATCCGGCTTTCTGCAACTGACAATGAAATACTTGGATTGCAAAAGTCCTCCCCGTCCTTCCTGCAATCGCTTTTCAATCAGCTTGTGGTATTCTTTCGCCAAAGGCTCCATTTCTTTGCTGACTGCCTTCTGAAGAATTTCTTTCCGCAGCCTTCCATTGTCGGCATAATGATTGGATACAATCACCTTGTAGCTGACATTCATGGACCTGAGCAACTTTTCAAACCTCTTGCCGGTTTCTTCTTTTTCTTCCTCATCCTGCGTCGAAAAGTTAATATCCTCGAACAGATACATCCTGTCAAACTGATGAATCTTCTTTTTTCCTCCGTCTTTATTGGTTGGACTCTCCAGTTCAAAGATACCGTTTTCTGATATTCGGTAGATCGGTATCGTATCCTGGATACACAACGGCACTTTGTAAATGCGTTCTGTCTGGGGAGTCAGCGAGTCCTTTCTGAATAATTTTAGCATTTGTTCTAACCTCCTGTTCTTGTTTTAAGTAATAAAAAAAGAACTACCGAAGTAATTCTTTTTCTAAATATATTGTTATCGTTCATTAAACAAAAAAATATTTTATTTTCACATCACGAATCTTGTTTTTGAATATATAAAGATAACAACTGCATTTGACAACTATATTTTTGTTTTCCAATTTCATTTTCCGATATGCCAATCACCTGATCATCATCAACAACTTCACAAATACAATTAAATTCTTTGCACATAACATCCAACAATTCACACATGTCAGATACTTCAATTCTGTTATCATCTCTTGTCATATCAGTATGGGCCAAGAATTGTCTTCTCATTATTTTTACTGTCTCTTCAGTTTTCCTATTCCCTTTTTGTTTTTTCACTTGCTTATCAGGACAATTACAATTTCGCAATATGTCATTAACTGTATTCCGGAATTTAGGAATAGTATTAGCTTTAGAATCATTATCATAATATATTTTCCATAATGTCAATTCTAAATCTTTTTGCAATAAAAAAACAAACTGATTACTGATATTTATCACCTTATTATATAAATCCGGTCTATCTTTTTGTAGTTCTATATATGCCTCAAGAATTGCAACCTCACAATAACATTGCTTAATCATGGTATAAAGTTCATTGTAATTTCTATAAAACTGCTCATTAAATTTCATAATTGCCATTTTGAAATATTAATTTCTATTTCTACTAATTTTAGTAATAACGACCTTAGTAGCAGAATTAATTTTCATCCTCCAATCCTAATTATCATGTCGCATAAACCACCTACATCTATCTCAATTATACTCCCCTCTATGTAAGAATAAAAGCGTATTATTAAATTCGTTTTGCATGTTTCGGTGATGGTTCTTTCCGCAATTCCTCATTGTATATCTCCCCCTTCGGATCAAACCCACGCATTATACGTTCCGCTGATATATTCTCCGGTATTTTACCAACTATTTCTACATCCTGCAGATTTTCAACCAATTCACGAATCTTTTGAATGGTAGTTTCTTCTCCATTGATCTCCGGATAATAACGCAACATATCCAAATCCATCGTTTTACCAAACACCAGATCCACTTGCATATCTTCCATTTCCGGCTGTCCCGGCTTATGTATCTGAATACCGATACTTGGGATACCGTTAAGAGAGCCTTTTTGATACTCTTTCCACACTGCAATCGCTTCTTCTGCATTTGAAATGTCATCCCGGTATCTTCCCAGGGAATGAAACTCCCTACACTCAGCCACGGTAAATGTGATTTTCGATCTCTCCAGTTTTTCTGTGAAAAAATCTTTGATTTCACAGAAGCCAAAAGTATCCACATAGAATGCTCTCTTATCACCTCCGGATTCCAAAACAATCACATCACTCACCGACAGGGAATGTCCGGTAAAATCCTCCGGACGGTGGATATTGAATCGTTCATACAAAGTATCCAGTGTTTCTCCGGGCTTTAATTCCCCCTGATACTTTGATTCATAATCACTGACATTTATCTGCAGTCCCTTCTTCTGCACATAGTTCATCCCCCAAAAACGGTAATATTTTCCATTGCTTCCATCCTTGATCTGCAGGATTTCATAAGTAACCGGTGATGTTCCATGGTAAGATACTTCTTCTTTCACACCGTCTGCCACATGGGAAATCAAATGTGCATAATGGCTTGGTTCAAATAACTCTGGTACATTTTCCCGGATACTGAAAGTCTTTCCGGTTCCCCCTGCTACAATGACATGGTCATAAAATTCAATGTCTAGCAGAAGGCTGGCATACATCATCTTCTCTGTTACATTGCGATCTGACACGCTCATCTGAAGATCCGATGACGGATGATTGTGAAGCATGATCATTCCTGCAGCATTACTGAGTATGGCTGTTTTATATAATTCTCTTCCGGTTACCAGAGATGTATTGACACTCCCAATACTGACCACATTGAAATTGATGGGACGTCCTTTGCCATCCAGATTGACAACACAAACCTCTTCCCGGTCAAGTTCTGCTAATACCGGTGCCAGAACAGAAACCGCTTTTTCCGGTGTATCTATGCGCTCCATACTGAATATTCCTGCTTTATCCGTCAGTTTTAACCGCACTTCCACCTGTTTTAACTCATGCTGCATCCGACACCACCTCCACTGTTATCACTAACATCGTATCCTCCTCTTTTTGTTCGATGAGCTGTTTCAGTTCCTCCAATGAATGGACCACAATACCTGTCTTTTCTTTTTTACTCATATTTCAATTCCTTTCCTGACTAATGAATTCTTCCGGAATGTTTCATCGGTTCACGACTTTGTTCCGGCAGCTCTGACTGCAAAGTATTCTTTTCTTCCTGCACATCAACCGCCGGCTCTAAATCCAGTTCCAAGTTCTTTTTCAGGTTTCTTTCCGGAACACATCTGCTGAATTTATGTTCTTTTGCATCGTACTGATATACATGATTTGATAAAACTTCATCATCTCTTACACACGCTGCATTTACACTACTCACCATCTCTTCAAGTTCTCCCAAATTCATGCCTAAGCTTTTAGGTACAATCATTAACTCATGCACCGAAGATGGAAGAACATAATAATCTCCTCCCACCTGTTCAGCCACCATTTTCTGCACATTTTCACTGATGATGCTGACAGCTCCATTGAGTTTTGACTCATTGCTTAGGCAATAAATCTCTGTTCCTCCCGGTGGAAGCATTTCTCTGACATGCTCTTTAGCCTCTTCAAATGAAATTCCCTCCTGTTCTGATAATTGGCTCGCCGAAACTTCTACCATAACATTTTCAAGCGGTTCACATACCGATGGCGATAACCGCTCCATATTTTCCATTGCCTGGGTATGTAATTTTTCTTTTGTCACCCCATAAACTTCCATTAATTCATTTGTAATCATCAACGAGCCTATTGAATCTCTATTTCCTGACACTTTCACATGATAAGTGATTGCCATGTAACCGCCAGATCTTCCCTCTGCGTATATGGTGCATCCTGTAAACGGATGCTGTTTTTCTCCAGATTGACCAGTTTTGGAAAAATATAGTCTTTTACTGTCTCATAATTTCCTATCTCTTCTAATTTTTCCTGAAATCCTCTGTTTACAACCGGTTCGATATTTTCAATATAAGTATCTGCAATATTCGACACGATTCCATCCAGGTCTTTTTCTTCTTTGTATTGCTCATACAAAGGATTCAGATAAATAGTGGGTGAAATATGACTATCCGGACTTGAAATCAGTAAACCATCTAACACTACATCGTTGTTTTTCACCACCTGACGGATTGTAATCTCTGCACTTTCAAACCGTTCCGGCAGATAATCCGTTACATTCTCTTTGATATACTCCATAAATTCGCTATAACTCTTCATTTCGTTTTACCTCTTTTCTTTCTGTCTGGACATGATGTCCAAACGCTCCTTTAATGTACTTGTGCCAAGTTGGATGTTCTTGTTTCTGTTGGTTCTCGTGACTGTGTATGGTAGATATGCCTTTCCTCACCTACCGCACAAAGTCCTCTCAGTATTCTCATATGGTCAAACGGTTTCATCCGGTTTGTTCCGGAATCATACTCATACGCAGCATGGGATTTCATTGCCGGCGAAGATAACACCAAATCTCCCAACTGGCTTAAGATGGAACGCAGATAAATCACACTGTCCTGTTCTACTTTTGGTGCGATCAGATATTCTGTATCCGATACCGGTATGGCATAAAAATCACCATCCATATATTCAGCCATCTGCTTTTGCATTTCATTACTGTCGAAACTCTCTGCATTCTGCTCCGAAGAAAAGCAGACTACTTCGCTTTCTTCTTCCGGCAGGGCGTCTAACAGCACTTCTCTCGCCCGTTCCTCTGTCATTTCATACTCTTCCATAAATTCCGGCAGAAGATGTTCTAACAGCCATTCGCCCAAAGGAGTCACCGTCGGTTCATTTTCTAGTACCGGTGTCTCGCCTTTTTCATCCATATTTAACAAGGCATCCAGTTCCGCTAACCGTTCCATCTTCTCCTTCAGTTCTTCCTCCGCAGGAAACGGCTTTTGCACCTCCAGCTTTGCCGTTTCCAACTGGTGTGTGACATTGTTAAGTTTTGTCTCTGCTTCTGAAAGTTCCCCAGCCATGCCATCTAAAACATTGTGAAGTCTTGTGATATTTCCAAACGCATCCGAACCAAGTTCAAAGTTGTGGCTAAGTTCTCCTTTCAAACTCATCACAAACTTGCGGTTAAAGGAATCAAAAGTGACTTTCATTCTCATACCGGCATACTCACCAATCTCTACCATCTGCTGCAGGGAATCCATCTCCTGGCACATGGCAAGAATAGCTGTTCCTGCTTCCTTTTTGTCCGTAAAGATGCGGTTTCCCACTTTCATGGAAAAGTTGTCCTTATCCGCCGGAAGATTCTTTCGCACGGTTTCCATATCTGTCTGAAATCCTCGAATCCGCTCTTGCAAAACTTCGATCTGCTTCGGATAATTCTTTGCAATGTTATCCTCCAGCCGGTAGATCTGACTGGTATGGTTTGCTTTCATCAGTTTCAGTCTGGATACCTGAATATCTAAATCCATCTTTTCCTTGATATAAGGATTTCCGGTAGCAAGTGCTTTGACCTCGGCATAAGTAAGTGCTGCTTCATCCACATCCTCACAGCTTCGTACCGGTGATTTACTTGTCATGATCTGGCTGATGAATTTCTGCTTATTTTCTATTACCTGCCACGAATAACTGTCGAATGTGCCTTCTGTCACATAACGAAAAATAGACACGGTATCATTTCTGTTACCCTGTCTGAGAATACGTCCCTCCTGTTGTTCAATGTCTGACGGGCGCCATGGAACATCCAAATGATGCAGGGCAACCAGACGGTCCTGCACATTGGTTCCGGCTCCCATCTTCTGTGTAGAGCCAATCAAAAAACGAACCTGTCCGCTTCTTACCTTGCCAAACAGCTCCGTCTTTCTTAACTCCGTATTTGCTTCATGAATAAAGGCAATCTCTTCTTCCGGTACACCCCGGTTCACCAGCTTCCGCTTAATGTCGTGGTAGACATCATCAAACACTTCTGCTTCTAACATATCATCTCCATCGACTGCGGTCGTTTTTCCAACGATCTTCGGTGTTGAAAGGTCACAAAAGATAAGTTGTGCGGATTTGTCTGCCTTTGTCCTGTCCCATATTTCATATGCCTTTTGTACAAGAGCGTTGACTTTGGAATGTTCTTCATCCGGCAGTAGTGGATTGATCAATCTCTGATCCAGCGCCAGCTTCCTTCCATCATTTGTTATCTTTAACATGTTATCTTCATGCGGTTCCACGCTCCTGTCACGGACTGCCTCCGCCCGCTCCGCTAACGATGCGACCATCTCCTTTTGATGTTCGCTCGGCTGTAATACCACATTTTCATACTCTGCTTTCGGAATAGGTAGATTTAACATATCCGGTGTTTGAACATCCGCACACTCCTTAAACAGGGCGATTAACTCCGGCAGATTGTAAAACTTGGCAAATCTCGTCTTTGCACGGTATCCGGTTCCCTCCGGTGCAAGTTCGATCGCTGTCTGCGTCTCTCCAAAAGAAGATGCCCAGGAATCAAAATGCCCCAGTCCCATCCGCTGCAGCGTATCATACTGCAGGTAACGCATGTTGGTGTATAATTCCGTCATACTGTTGGAAATCGGGGTTCCCGTTGCAAAGGTAATCCCCTTTCCGCCGGTCAGTTCATCCAAATACTGACACTTGGCAAACATATCGGAAGATTTCTGTGCTTCTGACTGTGCAATCCCCGCTACATTACGCATTTTTGTATGTAAAAAAAGATTTTTGTAATAATGACTTTCATCCACAAAAAGCCTGTCCACTCCTAGCTGTTCAAAGGTCACAACATCATCTTTTCTGGAAGTATCATTGAGTTTGTCCAATCGTGTCTGAAGGGTTTTCCTCATTTTCTCCATCTGCTTAATGGTATAGCGTTCTCCCTGCTCCGCTTTGATTTCTTCAATCGACTGCGTAATCTCAGCAATCTGCCGCTCAATAATGGCAGTCTGCCGTTCGGCAGATAATGGTATTTTTTCAAACTGACTATGCCCGATGATCACCGCATCATAATCGCCGGTAGCAATCCGTGAGCAGAACTTTTTACGATTTGCCGGCTGAAAATCTTTCTTGGTAGCCGCTAAAATATTGGCTCCCGGATACAATCGTAAAAAGTCACTGGCCCACTGCTCCGTCAGATGGTTTGGTACGACAAACAAACTTTTCTGACATAACCCCAGACGCTTGCTTTCCATTGCAGCCGCAACCATTTCAAATGTTTTGCCGGCACCGACACAGTGTGCAAGCAGTGTATTATTTCCATACAAAATATGAGCCACGGCATTTTTCTGATAACCCTTTAACTCAATATCCGGTGTCATTCCCGGAAACTTCAAATGAGAACCGTCATACTCTCGTGGTCTGGTGGAATTAAACAGTACATTGTATTTACTCACGAGTTCATTACGCCTGTCCATGTCACGAAATACCCAGTCCCGGAAGGCTTCCCTCATGGCATCCTGCTTCTGTGCAGCAATCGTTGTCTCCTTTTTATTAAGAACCCTTTTCTCTTTGCCATCCTCGATCACTGTGTCATACACACGGCTGTCCTTCAGATTTAGGGAATCTTCTAAAATCTGATACGCATTTCTCCGGCTGGTTCCGTATGTCATGTTTACAAGTGAATTTCCATAGTCTGCATTTTTTCCTTTCACATTCCACTGCCCGGTCACATTGGAATACTGGATCTTTATCACATCACGATTTAATAAATGCTCCGGTGTCTCAAACACTTCCCGCATAAAGTCCTCGATAAATCTCGGTTCAATCCATGTTGCTCCAATCCGTACTTCAATCTCACTGGCATCCAGTTCTCTCGGCTGTACCCGTTTCAGGGCTTCCACATTGACCGCATACATGGGTTCATTCTTTGCAAAGGTTTCGGCTACTTCCAGTTTGTTACGCACATTTCCGCTTAAATAAGCATCCGCCGTTTCCCATTCCTCGCTAAGTGGATTTTTGAAGATAATGCCGGTCAGCTCCTCGATCAGTGTATCTTCGTCTTTTCCACTCAGTTCCGACATGTATTCAAAATCAATCGCTGCTTTTTCTGCCAATGAAACCGCCAATGCTTCACTTGCCGTATCCACACTGGTCACCACTTCTGCTTTCTTTATGGTGCGCTTCGTAAACATATCCGCTTTTCCAAGAAAGTTGCCTTCCTCGTCCTGTTTCTCCAGCGAACAGAGCAGACAATAGCTGCTGTCCTGATGAAACGCCCGCTTATTGGTTTTGGAATAAATCCTCCCATAGTCTTTTGCAAAGGAATCATACAGGTCATTTAACTGTTTCTGCCTGGAATGAATCTGCTCATCCGGATAATCTTCTAACTGTAACCGGATCAACTCCCGTGTGCAGTCCCTTATAGCAACCATGCCCTTGATTCTCTCAAGCATTCCCTCGGATGCTTCTACCGGACGCATCAAAGAGTTTTCCCGATAATACAACCGATCATCGATCAGCGCATAGCTAAAGTTCTTTACTTCCGGTACTGCCGGGATAACCTCTGCCGTCAACTCTTCATCCAGTTCTTCCAGTTCAATTTCTTCATAAGAACCCTCGATAAAAGACAGACTCTTTTGTAACTGCTCCTCGAAAGGAAGTGAATCATCCGGCACACAGGTACTCTCCATTCCATACGGTCCGCTGACCATTTCCATCGAGCCAACAACCATCTCTGAATGTTCCACAAAGTAGCTGTTCATGGCAATGCCGTTCTCATCCTGCGAAAGATGCACCCAGTCCGGTTCTATGTCTACAATGCGGTCACGCTTCTGTAAGAAAAGAATATCCGATGTGACTTCTGTTCCGGCATTGGCTTTGAATGCGGTATTGGGAAGTCTGACTGCCCCCAATAGTTCTGCTCTCTGTGCAATGTACTTTCGCACCTTTGGATTTTCCTTATCCATCGTTCCCTTACTGGTGATAAATGCAATCACACCGCCCGGACGCACCTGATCTAAAGTTTTTCCGAAGAAGTAATCATGGATCAGGAAGTTGTATTTATCGTATTTCTTATCTGCCACCTTGTACTGACCAAATGGAACATTGCCAACAGCAGCATCAAAGAAATCATTCGGAAATGCGGTTTTCTCATATCCATCCACGGTAATGTTGGCTTTCGGATATAACAGTCTTGCAATTCTTCCTGTCAGACTATCCAGCTCAACACCATACAAATGGCTCTCCCGCATCGTCTCCGGCAGCATACCAAAGAAGTTGCCGATTCCCATCGAAGGCTCTAAAAGATTTCCTTTTGTAAATCCCATTCTTTGCAATGTCCGGTAAATTTCCTGAATAATCACAGGACTGGTATAATGGGCATTCAGGGTACTTTCTCTTGCAGAAATATACTCTTCCTCTGACAACAGGGTTTTCAGTTCCGCATACTCCTTCGCCCAGGCACTCTTGGTTTCATCAAACGCATCCGCAAGACCGCCCCAGCCGACATACTTTGATAAGACCTCCTGCTCCTCATTCGTTGCCGGTCTTTTCTCCGATTCAATCGTTTCCAATGTACGAATGGCTTCCACATTTCGCTGAAACTTTTCTTTCGCTGTGCCGACGCCTAATTCCATGTCTGAAATTACATAGTTTTCTGCTGAAATATCCGACTGATTTTGTATTGGAGATTGGCTTTCTGTTTCCTGCAAAATAACACTCTCACTGACCGGAACAGATTCTTCCAGTGGTGAAATATCATCCACCAATTCAGTATTTTTTGAAATAATCCCTGGCTCTTCAATCTCTTGATTCTGTTCTGCTTCAACAGCTTCCGGTTCGTCAACTTTACCGGCTACCTCTCCATTAACAACTTTCGGTTCATCATCTACAGATCTCATTTCTTCCTTTGCCTGCTGCAATGCTTTTTCTTCCTGCCTCTGTTTATACCGGGCATACTTTACCTTGTCTTCTGCAGAAAGATAACGATCCTCTTTCATCAGCTTTTCAATCCGTTTTGCCACGATATTCCATGAAAGAAGAACTTCTGCATCCGGTGTCATAATGCTGCCCTTGCGTAATTTAATTCCTTTCGCATCATAATCCTTAAAACTGCGATCTGAACCTGCCAGTGCATGACTGGTACCTCCGATTCCATACTCGTTTTTGAGGAAATCAGCAGCTTCTTTTAAGGTATGCTCCTGATGATAAAAGTCATAAATACGAAAACTGCCATGCTCAAAGCCAGAACCTCTCGTAAGGGTGTGGTCAATCTCATCCGCTGTGATAAAATCTTCAATAGCCACTTTTACTTTTTCCGGCAGCGGATAAGAAACCTTTTCCTTCAAAAGATCAGCAAGGTCATCCCGCAGCTCTTTTGGATCTTTAATCAGACGAAAACGGTACTGTATTTCTCCATCATCCACCTGTTGCAGTGTCTTATCCATCTGCTCTACAATCCTTTGAATATCCTCCCCATTGGACAGCATATCCGTAATGCGTTCATGCTGTACCGGATAATCATATCCATCGAACCCCAGTTTCTCCGGAAACACTCCAACAGAGTCCCGGTAATAAAAGAAAAGCATATCGGCAAACTCTTTTCTTACAAACTGTTCAGCCAGATATGCTTCGTTGCTGTCAATGTAACTACCTGCTTCGATCTGTCCACGGATCACAGACTCCACAGCACTCCAGGAAAGATGTACCTCCGTGTGTTCAAAAGCAGAAGAGCCATGTGCCGCATACATTCCATCCTTGTTAAACCAGACCGAGATCTGTTCCCCTCCAAGTTGAAATCCTTTGCCGGTTTCTCCATATTCTTTCTGAAGAAAAGCCGCCATTTCTTCCGGTGTTTTTCCGATCTGATACTTATGATAAATTCGTTTCCGGCTGTTTTCCTTTCCTCCGCCGGTACGGAGAATCTCTTCGATCTGCCCTGCAGTTATCGTGCCGAAAAGGAATCTGTCCGATGGCATTTCTGCCTGTGCCATCGCAATATTTCCCACCTGCTCCGACATAAGAGAAAATAAATCCATCTGTCGATAGGGACTGTCTGCAGGCGGTTCATACTGCTCTAACTCTTCTACTGATAAACCAGTTCCTTCAGAACGATCTCCTCCGCCTGCTGATAGATCCGGTTCATCTTTTTCGTCCACTGCAGCGGATCGTTCTGTTTCATTTCCTCCGTCACGGTCTGGTTCTTCGACATCTTCTGTGTCAGCACCTCGAACCTCTCCTCTGCCTGTTCCTGTATCTCCAAGCAGTGTGTCAGCAGTTCTCCGCTCAGAAGAAGTCCCGTGTAAATCCCCCTCCTGTGGTTTTTCAGATAATTCTTCCGCAACACTCCGTATTTCGTCAGCATTGTTCCTTCCTGCTCTGAAGGTATCAGATTGGGAATCCGATAGTCCCCGTTCCTTTCGTATGTCAGATTCATGCCCTGCCACCGCCCTTTCTGTATGATTATGATTTCCTGTATATCTTCTATTTTGCAATAATGCCCTGTCATACCTTGCAATCGTTCTTCCAATCCGGATCAGCACGGGTTCACATAACTCCGAAGTGGTACTGCCAAGCACCGATAAAGTTCTGAGCGTATTAAACTCATGGATGTAATCAAAGGTAAAATCATCGGCAAACTCCGTCATATCACATCCACACCGCTTCAGGATGGTATAACTTACACTTTGCACCAGCATTTCCCGAAACCGAACAGCAACCGCATCCCCATCCAGATCTTCCAGAAAACTGTTTGCCGCTTCATCAATCACCTCATCGACCGCTTCCTCATAAAAATCTTCCGCTATTCTTTCGGCAATCTCATAAATGCGGTATTCAAAAGGAAGGGCATCATTGGTACTGCCATAAATGTGCTCCAGTTCAGCAAAAACCACTTCTTTATGCTCTTCCCTCAAATGCCAGATAAACGGATCTTTACCAATCCGTCTTGCCTTATGAACATCGGATACATCAAAGACATAGCGAAGTTTTGGTCTTTCACTTTCCCCATCAATAAGGGCAATTCCTTTTGCTCCCCGGTTTACCCAGCAAAACATCCTCTCATTCCACATTTCAAGCGAGGCACAGGCAGTTGCGTCCGGTCGCTGTGCATAGATGAGTAGCTGGTCCTCAAAGGGATACTTATATAACCTTGACGCAACATCAAGGTATCGAATCCACTGCTCTCTGCCACGACAGACTTTCTTTGCGGTCTCTCGTGCTAATACAGAGATTTTTACATATTTCGTCATTACTTTTTCCTCCTGCACCTGCTTCTGTTTGGACATAATGTCCAAACGCTGCTGTTACTGATCCCGGCTTTCTGCAATGGCAGTTATGTAACCCATCAGCCTTTTTTCACTGTCTGTATTCCTTTCAATATCAATCCTCATC
>ENA-OPCA01001459-OPCA01001459.1-human-gut-metagenome-genome-assembly--contig:-NODE-1459-length-18044-cov-3.724721_pt1 | contig 18044 bp, 17 predicted proteins | sample MGYA00241076_ERZ501468 | MGnify/ENA primary metagenome ERZ501468 (study PRJEB25962, sample SAMEA2042633) | human gut metagenome | biome: human gut; feature: human-associated habitat; material: faeces... | reverse complement strand
GATTGCCGCCGCAATTAAAGCCGTGCCCGTTGTTACCACCGCAACCGATGTTAATAACCTGTTTGCGGTTGACGAATGGGCAGCACGGCGCGGTATGGTTATTGAAAGCATGCAGGCTGCCAAAGATTTTGCAGCGGCGCTTGTTGCTGGTAAAAAGGCAGGGTTATGCAGCGATTACGCAATTAAAGGTGCTCTGCCTTCCGGCGTGGAACTTGCCGGAAGCGGAGAAACAGGCATGGCTGTAACAACCTGCAAAAACAAGAAGCCGTTTAATACAACAGTTGTTTTAATGCCTAAAATTTTACATTTGGGCATTGGCTGCCGCAGAAATACGCCTTTGGAAAAAATAGAAAATTTTGTGCTTGCTGAAATGGAAAAGCATGGGCTTGACATGCGCTGCGTAAAAAGCATAGCTTCGGTAGATTTAAAAAAAGATGAAGCCGGGCTGCTTGCTTTTGCGGCAAAGCATAATGTGCCGGTAAAATTTTATACCGCCGCAGAACTGCAGCAGGCAAAAGGTGATTTTACGCCGAGCGCTTTTGTAAAAAGCATTGCAGGCGTTGATAATGTTTGTGAGCGTTCGGCAGTGCTTGCAAGCGGCGGCTGCCTTAAATTGCGCAAAACGGCCCATGACGGTGTTACCTTAGCGGTTGCGGAAGAACCGCTGATTATAGATTTTTAAAATAAATTTAGGATGGTGTAAAATGCAGAAAGTTTATGTAGTAGGTTTAGGCCCCGGCGGTGTGGAACAAATGACCGCACGCGCTAAAAACACGCTTGAAAAATGTGATGTTATTGCTGGTTACCATGTTTATATAGATTTGATTAAAAACGATTTTCCCGGCAAGGAATTTTTAACAACCGGCATGCGTAAGGAAGTTGACCGCTGCCGCCTTGCTGTTGAAGAAGCTCTGAAAGGCAAAACCGTAGCCATGATTTCCAGCGGCGATGCAGGCGTTTACGGCATGGCAGGCATTATGTACCAGGTAGCGGCAGACCATCCGGAACTGGATATTGAAGTAGTTCCCGGCATTACCGCAGCCTGCTCCGGTGCTGCAGTGCTCGGCGCTCCGCTCATCAGCGATTTCTGCCTTATTTCTTTAAGCGATTTGCTTACTCCGTGGGAAAAAATCGAGAAACGCCTTGACTGCGCATCTCAGGCTGATTTTTGCATTTGCCTGTACAATCCTTCCAGCTTTAAGCGTCACGATTATTTGCAGAAAGCCTGCGACATTATGCTGAAAAACCAGCGCCCGGATGTACCGGCAGGTATTGTGCGCAATATTGGACGCGACGGCGAAACTTATGAAATTACTACTTTGCAGGAACTGCGCGATAAACAGGTAGATATGTTCTCTACTGTAATTATCGGCAACTCGCAAACCGAAGTTATTAACGGCAAACTGGTTACCCCCAGAGGCTATAAGCTGTGAACAGACGCATTTGGATTATCGGCGGTACAAGCGAAGGGCGCGGGCTTGTAAAAGAGCTTGCCGCGCTTGATATTGAAATTTATGTTTCGGTAGCTACTTTGTACGGAGCCGGTCTTATTGAAGAACACAATAATGTTAAAGTTTTGCCGGAACGTATGGATTTAACGGCTATGTGCAGCTTTTTGGCGGAACACAAGCCGGACTGCGTAATTGACGCTACACATCCGTATGCTACGGTGGTTACGCAAACCGTAAAAGAAGCCTGCGCTTTGAACAATACGGAATATCTGCGGCTTGTACGCCCGGCAGAAGCTGGCTATGGCAGTGCCATAGTTGTGCATGACGCCGCAGAAGCAGCCGAATTGTTAAGCCATACCGAAGGCAAAATATTTTTAACAACCGGCAGTAAAAATTTGCCTGATTTTACGGCTGTGCCGGATTACAGCGAGCGTATAGCGCTGAGGATTCTGCCGATGCAGGATTCTTTGGCCAAAGCTGTGGAGCTTGGCTATAAGCCTGCTAACGTGGTATGTATGCAGGGCCCGTTTGAAGAAGATTTAAACATAGCCATGATTAAGCATTTTAATGCTAAATACCTTGTAACAAAGGATTCCGGCAAAGCCGGCGGTTTTGAAGAAAAAATATCCGCAGCACATAAAGCCGGAGCGGAACTTGTTATAATTGCCAGAAGCGAAAACGAACACGGCAGCGGTTATGCAGATATAGCGGCGCTGATGAAAAAGCGTTACCAGACCGCAGAATGAAGGTGAAAACATGTTAAGGGTTAATATTGTAGGTATTGGGCCGGGCAACCCTAAATTGTTAACCGGCGCAGCACTTGAAGCAATAAACCAAAGTACAATTTTGATTGGCGACAAGCGTATGCTTGCAAATTTTGCATCGGAAAAGCGTTTTTATGACACCATTAAGACGGCAGAAATATGTAATATTTGCGCAAATGCCAATCCTGAAAAAGATATTGTCAGCATACTTGTAAGCGGGGACGTAGGCTTTTTCAGCCTTGCCAAAACTATCAGCGGCAAGCTGCCGGATTGTGAATGTGTGCGTTTTTGCGGCATCAGCAGCCTTGTTTATTTTGCGCAGCAGCTGCAAATGTCCTGGGATGACGCAAAAATTATCAGCATGCACGGCCGCAGGCAGAATTTTATTGAAGCCGTTGCCCATAATGAAAAAGTATTTGCCCTTACCGGCGGAGAAAATTCGCCGCAGGCTCTGTGCGCCAAACTGTGCCGTTTCGGGCTTGGCGGCGTGCAGGTTTATGTTGGTGAAAACCTTTCTTATGATAACGAAAATATCAGTTCCATGAAGGCAGAAGAAGCTGCACAGAAACAGTTTTCTTCGCTTTCTGTAATGATGATTATTAATAAAGACGCCAAAACTCTGGCACATAATGTTCACGGTTTGAACGATGATTTGTTCATGCGCAGCAAAGTGCCGATGACGAAGCAGGAAATCCGTGCGGTTTCCATTTCCAAATTGATGCCGCAGGAAACCGACGTTATTTATGATATTGGCGCCGGTACAGGTTCCTGCTCCATTGAACTTGCTTTGCAGGCCGGACGCGGCATGGTCTATGCGTTTGAACGCAATCCGGAAGCAGTGCAGCTTATTGAAAAAAATAAAGAGCTGTTCGGCGTGGGAAATCTTACCGTAATTGCAGGCGAGGCTTCGGAAAAGCTGGAAGAAATGCCGGTGCCGGACTGCGTGTTTATCGGCGGCAGCGGCGGTAATTTGTGCAAAATGTTAGATACCATTTACGCCAAAAATGTAAACTGCCGTGTGGTAATTAATGCCATCACCGTTGAAACTTTAATAGAAGTGGTGGAGTATTACAAGCAGCATGGAGCCTACGCGCTTGATATTGTAAATGTGTTTGCGGCGCGCGCCAAAAAGCTTGGCGCTTATAATTTGATGATGTCACAGAACCCTGTTTATATAATGACGGCATTGAAAAAGGGTGAGTAAAATGGCTGAACTGAAGCTGCCGCGTTTTATGCTGGCTGCACCTGCCAGCGGCAGCGGCAAAACAACTTTAACTTGTGCCGTGCTGAAAGCGTTAATGAACAAAGGGCTGAAAACGGCGGCGTTTAAATCCGGCCCGGATTATATCGACCCGATGTTTCATTCCCGTGTTATAGGCACAAAATCACGCAATATGGATTTATTCATGCTTCCGGAAGAAACTGCCAAATATCTGCTTGCCAAAAACGGCAAGGATTGCGATATTGCGGTTTTGGAAGGGGCTATGGGCTTTTTTGACGGCATGGGCACTACGCTTAAAGGCAGTGCCTACGATTTGGCGCGCCTTACCCAAACGCCAGTAATTTTGGTTGTAAACGCCAAAGGGGCTGCTCTTTCCATTGCCGCCATGATTGAAGGCTTTAAAAACTTCCGTAAAGATGTAAATGTTGCCGGTGCGGTTTTAAATAATGTAACGGCAATGAGTTATATTTTTTATAAAGAAGCCATTGAAAAAGAAACCGGCATACCTCTGCTCGGCTATATGCCGCATATGGAAAACTGCAATTTTGAAAGCCGCCATTTAGGGCTTGTAACGGCTGGAGAAATTAACGGTTTGCAGGAAATTATCAATACGCTTGCTGCCCAGGCAGAAAAAAGCATTGATTTTGACAGGCTGCTTGAAATTGCGGCTGCGGCTCCGGCATTAACTTATACGGATTTGCAGCAGGAAAAAATTGCCGGTGTAAAAATTGCCGTTGCCTACGACAAGGCCTTTTGCTTTTATTATCAGGACGCGATGGAACTTTTGGAAAGCCTTGGTGCTGAGCTTGTGTATTTCAGCCCGCTGGAAGATAAACAGCTGCCGGAATGTGACGGTTTGTATCTTGGCGGCGGCTATCCGGAGCTGTATGCCAAAGTGCTGCAGGATAATTTATCCATGCGCGCAAGCATAAAAAATGCGGTAGATTCCGGGCTGCCGTGCATTGCCGAATGCGGCGGCTTTATGTACCTGATGAAGGCTTTCCGCGATAAAAATGGGCAGGTTTATGACTGGGCAGGTGTTGTAGACGGCGAAACTTATATGACGCAAAAGCTGAACCGTTTTGGCTATGTTGTTTTAACGGCCAAGCGCGATAATCTGCTGTGCAAAAAAGGCGGGCAAATTAACGGGCACGAGTTCCATTATTCCGACAGCACCAATAACGGCGACACTTTTGCCGTTACCAAAGCTTCCGGAACAAAAGCATGGGAAGCGGTTTACACAACGCCGAACCTTTACGCAGGATATCCGCACATTCATTTGTGGGGCAATACAGAGTTTGCTGTAAATTTTGTAAAAGCCTGCCGCGCTTACAGGGATAAATAATGATTGGTTGATGATGAAGGGTTTGTAGTATGGTTCTTTTAACAGCAATAATTTTGGGGTTTATTTTAGATTTTATTTTTGGCGACCCGCGCTGGCTGCCGCATCCTATTTGCTTTATAGGCAAACTGATAAGCATAACCGAAAAGGCTGTGCGCCGCTTTTGCGGAGAAAAGCCGGAAGGTTTGCTGATGGGCGGCTTTGTGCTGGTGGTTATTGTTTTAACGGTAACATTTGCCGTGCCGTATTTTATTTTAACGCTGGCAGAAATGTACAGCCCGGTACTGGCGTTTGCCGTTGAAACATTTATGTTTTATCAGATTTTTGCAATGCGTTCCCTTAAAGAAGCAAGCTTGCAGGTGTACGATGCACTGAAAAGCGGCGATTTGCAGGAAGCGCGCAAAAAGCTTTCGTGGATTGTAGGGCGCGATACGGCAGAACTTACCGATGAAGAAGTTGCAAAGGCTGCCGTGGAAACAGTTGCGGAAAATACCTCTGACGGCGTTATTGCACCGCTGTTTTTCATGTTTATCGGCGGGGCGCCGCTGGCATTTTTGTATAAAGCAATTAACACCATGGATTCCATGGTTGGCTATAAAAACGATAAATATTTGTATTTCGGGCGCTGTGCAGCAAAGCTGGATGACGTTGCCAACTTTATACCGGCGCGTATTTCCGGTTTGTTAATGGTAGCGGCAGCGTATTTTCTGAATATGGATGCTTCCGGCTCGTGGCGTATTTTTAAGCGCGACAGGCGCCACCATTTAAGCCCCAATTCGGCCATGACGGAATCGGCAGCCGGTGCGCTTGGCATTAAACTTGGCGGCGGGCATTTTTACTTTGGCAAATGGGTGCCCAAAGATACCATTGGCGATGAAGTGAAAAAAACGGATGCCGAAGATATTGTAAAAATGAATGGCTTAATGTACATGACCTGTATTTTAAGCATTTTAACTTTTTCTTTGGTGTATTTAATTAAGATTTTTATAATTGGAGAGTAAATGATGTATACCTATGTGCATGGCGGCGATATATATACCGCCAGCGGCAAAAAGAACCTTGCTGATTATTCTGCAAACATTAATCCGCTTGGGTTGCCGCAGTCTGTAAAAAAAGCAATTGTAAAATCCATTGCAGGATGTGCGGATTATCCGGACCCGTTCTGCCGCCGCTTAACGGAAAAACTGGCCGGATTTTTAGCCGTGCCCGGGGAATACATTTTTTTCAGCAACGGTGCAGCAGATGTACTGTTTAAACTGGCGCTGGCCTTAAGGCCGAAAAAGGCGCTGCTTCTGGCTCCTACCTTTGCCGATTATGAAAAGGCTCTGCGCAGTGTTGGCTGCCGGATAGATTATTACTTGCTGCGGGAAGAAAATAATTTTGAACCACAAAGCGATATTTTGAGGCAGTTAACGCCGGATATTGATTTTGTGGTTATCTGCAATCCCAATAATCCTACCGGCAAACTTATTGATAAAGAACTTTTGACAGAGATAATTGAAAAGTGCCAAAAACTTAATATAAAAATTTTAATTGACGAATGTTTTATGGATTTTGTGGCTGACGAAAATGCTTACAGCATGATTGAAAAGCTGCAAAGCAATAATAATCTTATTATATTAAAGGCCTTTACCAAAACCTATGCCATGCCGGGTTTGCGCCTTGGCTACTGCCTTACGGCAGATATGGATTTGCTTTTGCGCCTGCATGAATGCGGGCAGGACTGGAATGTTTCCGTACCGGCGCAGGAAGCAGGCTGCGCTGCCTTGGATGAAACTGCATATGTTGAAAAGGCAAAAAAACTTATAGCCAAAGAACGCCGTTATCTCACAGCCGCGCTGAACAGGCTCGGCGCTAAAACTTATGGCTCTGAGGCTAATTATATATTTTTCAAACTGGAACAGCCGCAGGATTTAAAAGAACGGCTTTTAAAGAAGGGCTTTTTAATCCGCAGCTGCGCCAATTACCATAACTTAAACGGAAATTATTACCGCATTGCCGTTAAAAGGCATGCCGTTAATATAAGATTTATCAAAGCATTAAAGGAAGTACAAAATAATGCGCTCATTAATGGTGATAATTGACGGGTTGGGAGATGACCCGATAGATGCTTTTGGGGGCAGGACGCCGTTTGAATATGCCCGGCATCCTAATATTGACAAACTGCTGAAAAAAGGTTCATATTCGGAAATAAGCATTTGCGGCAGCGATTTTCCGGCGGAAAGCCTGGGCTGTATTTTACGGCTGCTGGGCGTTGAGCAGAAGGATTTCCCGCTTAACCGTGCCTATCTGGAACTTTTGGCAAACGGGCGCGACATCAGTGAATACGAAATGGTGCTGCGCTGCAATCTGGCATCCGTTGACGAAGCCGGTAGGCTTGTTTCCTTTAACGCAATGGGGCTTACAGCAAAAGAAATGGCGGAAGCTGCCGATGTATGCAATAAGCTGTGGCAGGGAATTGAGTTTTTGCATCTTTCCGAATACCGCAATTTATTGATTCTGGATAACGCATGACTGCCATATTGCGCCTCCGCACGAGAGCATGGGGCTTAATATCGACATGCTTTTAAGTGATTTGAAAGCAAGGTCATTGCTTTTAAAAACATTTATAGATGAAACCACTGAAAAACTTAAACCTTTTGCCAGAAACGGCATCAGTTACAGGATTTATCCGTGGGGGCCTTCGGAAAGAAAGCTGCTGCCTGCATTTTATGATTTACATAGCATTAAAGGCGCAGCCGTATGCAAGGCCGAAATTGTACGCGGCATTGCCCGCGCGCTGAAAATGCCGGTGCCTGATTTGCCAACGGCAACGGCGGATATTGATACCGATGTTTGTGCCAAGGCAAAGCAAACAATAAAATTTTTAAAGGATTATGATTTTGTGGTTACGCATTTTAACGGCAGCGACGAAGCGGCGCACAGGTATGATTACACCGGTAAAGCAAATTTTATAACACGCATTGATGAAGATTTTATCGGCCCTGTTTTAAAAAGCGTTAAAGAGCCGCTTAAAATACTTATTTGCGGCGACCATGTAACAAGCTGCGTAACAGGCAAACACAGCGCCGGTAATGTGCCGGTAATTGCCGCCGCAGTTAACTGTGATAATAATGCGCCTATTATTGGCGGTTACCATGATATACATAAATTTTTAATGGGAGCGAGTGATTAACGTGGCCAAAACAATAATGGTTCAGGGAACAATGTCAAATGCAGGCAAAAGCCTTGTGACTGCGGGCTTGTGCCGTGTTTTCAATCAGGACGGCTATAAGGTGGCGCCTTTTAAATCGCAGAATATGGCCCTTAATTCTTTTATAACGCGCACCGGCGCGGAAATGGGCAGGGCACAGGTTGTGCAGGCGGAAGCTGCCGGTATTGAACCTGATGTTGCCATGAACCCGATTTTGTTAAAACCTACCAGTGACTGCGGTTCGCAGGTTATTGTAAACGGTGAGCCTATTGGCACAATGACAGCGGCTGAATATTTTAAAATGAAGCATACGCTGAAGCCGGAAATTATGAAAGCTTTTAACGGACTTGCAGATAAAAATGATATTATCGTTATCGAAGGCGCCGGCAGCCCGGCGGAAATTAACATTAAAACCGACGATATTGTAAACATGGGCATGGCCAAAATGGCAAAGGCTCCTGTGCTTCTGGTTGCGGATATCGACCGCGGCGGTGTATTTGCCTCCATTTACGGAACATTAATGCTGCTTGAGCCGGATGAACGCGCAATGGTAAAAGGCGTTATCATTAACAAATTCCGCGGCGATGTGGAAATTTTGCGTCCTGGTTTGAAAATGATAGAAGAAAAAACAGGCGTGCCTGTTGTAGGCGTAGTGCCGATGCTGCATGTCGACATTGAAGACGAGGACAGCCTTTCCGAACGCTTAACCGAACATACCGAAGTTAAAGCGGTTGATATTGCCGTTGTGCGTATTCCGCGCATGTCCAACTATACCGATTTCAACGTGTTTGAACTTATTCCCGGCGTTTCCCTGCGTTATGTAGATAAAGTGCAGGATTTGAAAAATCCCGATATGATTATCATTCCCGGAACTAAAAATACTATTGGCGACCTGAAATGGCTGCGTCAGAGCGGTTTTGAAGCAGAAATTCTGAAGCATGCGCATAAAGGGACTGTTATTTTCGGCGTTTGCGGCGGTTACCAGATGCTCGGCAAAAACCTGAGCGACCCGTATGGTGTTGAAGAAGGCGGCGATACTGCCGGTATCGGCCTTTTGAATGTTGAAACCATTTTTGCCGAAAAGAAACGCACTATCCGTGTGGAAGGCCGTTTCGGCAGAGTGCAGGGCGTTTTTGCAAACCTCAGCGGCAAAGATTTTTACGGCTACGAAATTCATTCCGGCGTAACCGAATTTGATAAAGATAATGCGCTTACGCAAATGCAGCCTATTTACGAAGAAGGCGGCGTTATGCCGGAAGGTTCCCAGCATATTGAAGGACAGCTTAATGTTTACGGCACTTATGTACATGGCATTTTCGACAGTGAAGGCGTGGCAGCTGCCGTTGTTGAAGCACTGCTTGCCAAAAAAGGCATGAGCAGCGACGATATTAAAGTTATCAATTTTGATGAATATAAAAAACAGCAGTACGATATTCTTGCAGACAATATAAGAAAGAACATCGACATGAAGAAAGTTTACGAAATTTTAGAGGCTGGTATTTAAATGTTTGGGTTAATACATATTTACTGCGGCGATGGCAAAGGAAAAACCACCGCAGCCGTTGGCCTGGCAGTACGCTGTGCAGGGCGCGGCAATAAGGTTCTGCTGGTGCAGTTTTTAAAAAGCCGCGACAGCGGGGAGCTTTATTCGCTTGCCAAACTGCCGGATATTGAAGTAATGCGCGGCAAAGAAAGCAAAAAGTTTACTTTCCAAATGAATGAAGAAGAAAAACATGCTTTGCTTATCGAGCATAATAAAATGTTTGAACAGGTTTTGGCAAAAATAAAAAACGGCGGCTATTCGCTTTTAATTTTGGACGAAGTAATAGGTGCACTGAACGCAAAAGTTTTTGAAATGCCGAAACTCATTGAATTTTTGCGGCATAAGCCGGAAAATCTGGAAGTTGTTTTAACAGGGCGCAATCCCGCACCGGAGCTTGTTGAAATTGCCGATTATGTATCGGAAATGCGTAAAGTAAAACATCCGATGGATAAGGGAATTATGGCGCGCGAAGGTATTGAAAAATAACAGGAGGTTTATATGAAATTACAAAATGTACTGCCTGCGGATATAGAAAAACGCAGTATGGAAATTATCGGTGAAGAACTGGGCGAATTAAAAATTGACCCCGAAAAAATAAGCATTGTTAAACGTGTTATTCATACATCTGCTGATTTTGATTATGCACGCAATATGCGTTTTTCTGAAGGCGTAGTTGAAAAAGCATTGGAGGCTTTAAAAAACGGCGCAACCATTATTACCGATACCAATATGGCCTGCACCGGTATTAATAAAGCAGGGCTTGCAAAACTCGGTGCCAAAGCCGTTTGCTTTATGGCAGATGCCGACGTTGCAGCAAGAGCCAAAGAAGCAGGCTCCACACGTGCGGCGGCCTGCATGGAAAAAGCCTGCACCGTTGAAGGCCCTGTAATTATTGCCGTTGGCAATGCTCCTACCGCGCTGGTACGCCTTGATGAGCTTGTAAAAGAGGGCAAAATAAAACCGGCACTGGTAATCGGTGTGCCGGTAGGTTTTGTTAATGTAGTGGAATCAAAAGAAATTATTATGCAGACTGGCATCCCTTATATCGTAGCAGTAGGGCGCAAGGGCGGCAGCAACGTTGCGGCTGCAATCTGCAACGCGCTTATTTATAAACTGACAAGATAAGCTGACAATAAAAAGCTGAATATTTTAAACTTTACATACGGAATCAGTATTTTAAGGTGTGTTTATATACCCTGAAAACTGGTTCCTTATTTTATTTTGTGCTTTTTGTAAAAAGAGCAGAAAAGCATACATAAAAATAAAAAATCCCGGACGGTAAACGTCCGGGACATTGATTTTCTGGCTCCCCGAGTAGGACTCGAACCTACGACGCCCTGATTAACAGTCAGGTGTTCTACCGGCTGAACTATCGGGGAATTTTGTTGACGAAAGATATTATAATATTTTCTCAAACCGCTGTCAATAGTTTAATTGCGCAGGAAATAAGCTGTATTAAGATTTTTCTCTGGCTTTGGCTGCCGCTGCGTTTGTTTTCTGTTTTCTTTAAAATTCACAAAAAATACCATATTTGCACTTAAAACAGGTATTATAAGCAGGCGGTTTAATGTTATAATTGTTTTTAACTTTTTGTTTTAAGACAGGGGAATAAGAATGAAAAATTTTAAAAACATAATATTTTTAACTGCTTTTATTATTTGCTGCATCATTTGTTTGCCTTATCAGTTAAAGGCATCTGCTGCGGCGGCAGAAAATGAAAACTTTGCCAAACTGAACACTGATTTGCAATTATTAATTGACGATGACAAAAACGGCGTGCCCGGTGTTGGTGCGGCGGTTATTAAAAACGGCCGCCTGGTTTATGAAAAGACTTTGGGCAGCAGGTACATTGATAACGCAAATACTCAAAATAACCTGCCGCTTACGCGGGATACCAAACTGCGCATTGCATCTCTTTCCAAAGTTTTTGTTGCGGCTGCGTACATGCAGCTTGCCGAACAGGGTAAAATTGATTTGGACGCAGATATAAGCCGTTACCTTGGCTTTACGCTGCGTAACCCAAACTATCCTGATACGCCGATAACTTCTAAAATGCTGTTAAGCCATACTTCTTCGCTGCGCGACGGTGAAGTTTATACAATACCTTCAAAATACAGCTTGCAGGAGTTATTTCGCCCGGACGGGATATTTTATGAAAGCGGGGCACATTATGCGCCTTACGGTGAAGCACCGGGCGAATTTCTCTGCTATACAAATTTAAATTACGGAATTTTGGGAACCATTATAGAAAAAGTTACCCAGACGCGGTTTGATAAATATATGAAGCAGGCAATTTTTGAACCTATGGAAATTGATGCCAGCTTTAACATAACCGATTTTGACGAAGCTGCACTGAATGATTTTGGACTGATTTATCAGAAGCAGGCATATGGCGTCTGGAACACTGACGGTCCGTGGATTGCGCAGATTGACGATTATTCCACGTTAAAAATATACGGCAATAATTTGTACAACATATATAATTACGATGAATACATAACGGGAACCAATGCCACAATATTTTTCCCGCACGGCGGCTTGCGGATAAGCCTTGCCGGGCTGGAAAAGTGGATGCAGATGCTTATTGATAACGGCAAATATAACGGAAAACGCATTTTAACGGAAAAAAGCATTGATGAAATGTTTAAGCCTTACTGGACTTTAAACGAAGCTAAAACCAACGGCGATACTTACGGCGGGTTAATGAACTGCTTCGGGCTTGGTATTCAGAATGTAAAAAATATTGATAAAGACCGTTTTCTGCCGGACAGGGATATAGAAATGTCCGGGCATTTTTCCGAAGCCTACGGTTTACTGGCAGGCATGTTTATAGACCGGGAACATAAAAACGGGTTTATTTATATTATGAACGGCATGCCAGGGCCGGAAAGTGCAAACGCCGGTGCTTACAGCGGCATGTATTTGTGGGAGGAAAAGGTGTGCAGCGCCATATTAAATAATGCTTTCCCTGAATTGTAATTTCAGAAAGAATAAATTTTAATTTATAATTTTTGTACTTTTAAACGCTTAATTTTGCTGTATGCTTTTGTTGTATGTTATAATAATAATATATACTTTGCGGAGGTGATTGGATGTCGCTTGATACGGTTCTGCTTGTGGCCGGGGTAGTTTTGATAGGGCTGGAGATTGTTGTGCCCGGAGGCATACTTGGCGCAATCGGCTTATTATCGCTGATAGCAGGGTTCTTTTTCTTCCTTGGCGGCGGCTGGGATGCGTTTTGCATTGTTGGCGGCACTGTTGCCGTGCTTGCTGCGATTTGTACGCTGCTGTTCTGGTTTATACCGTCATCGTCAAGCTGGAATCCTTTTGTGCTGCGCGAAAAGCAGAAAAACAGCGAAGGTTATACCGGCGCGGCAGATTATTCCGGTTATTTAGGCAAAAAAGGTAAAGTAATTGCGCCGCTGCGCCCTGCTGGAACCGCTTTGATTGACGGTGAACGCGTGGATGTGGTCAGCTTCGGCGATTACATAGACAAAGATTCGGAAATTGAAGTTGTAAAGATTGAAGGCAGCAAGCTGCTTGTTAAAAAATATGAGTAGGGGAGTGTTGTAAATGGCAGATTTTTTGTTAAGTTTTTTATTCAGCGGCGGTTTAATATCCGTAATTATAATTATCGCCGTTATAGCTTTGTTCTTTAATTTTGTGCCGCTGGGATTATGGATTTCGGCCATTGCTGCCGGAGTTAACGTAGGAATTTTTAATTTGATAGGCATGCGCCTGCGCCGCGTACCGGCTTCGCAGATTGTGCTGCCGTTAATTAAGGCCAATAAAGCAGGCATGAATGTTAACGTAAACCAGCTTGAAGCGCATTATTTAGCAGGCGGCAACGTAGACCGCGTTATCGATGCCTTAATTGCAGCGCACCGTGCGCAGATTCCTCTTACCTTTGAACGTTCCTGCGCTATCGACCTTGCAGGGCGCAATGTGCTTGAAGCGGTTCAGATGAGCGTTAATCCGGAAGTAATTGAAACCCCGGTTGTTTCTGCCGTAGCCAAAAACGGCATTGAACTGAAAGTTAAAGCCCGCGTTACCGTGCGCGCCAATATCGACAGGCTGGTAGGCGGTGCCGGTGAAGCAACAATTATTGCCCGTGTAGGCGAAGGCATTGTAACCAATGTAGGTTCTGCCGCAAGCCATACTGATGTTTTGGAAAACCCGGATTACATTTCGCGTACCGTTCTTGCCAAAGGCCTTGATGCCGGTACTGCTTTTGAAATTCTTTCGATTGATATTGCCGACGTTGACGTAGGACGCAACATTGGCGCAGCATTGCAGACCGACCAGGCGGAAGCCGATAAACGCATTGCCCAGGCCCGTGCGGAAGAACGCCGCGCCATGGCTGTGGCCAAAGAACAGGAAATGAAAGCTTATACGCAGGAAATGCAGGCGAAAGTTGTTGAAGCGGAAGCCAAAGTACCTGCCGCACTTGCGGAAGCGCTGGAAAAAGGCCGCCTTGGCGTTATGGATTATTACCGTATGAACAACATTATTGCAGATACCGATATGCGCAAAATGATTGCCGGCAATGAACAGGATGTTGAAGTAGATAAAAATCCCGTTCAAAAATAAATGAGGGATTACTATGGACTTTGAAAACTTTATGGGCTTTTTGCCGCTGCTGATTTTTGTGATTACCGTTGTAATTGATAAATCGAACCGCAAAAAACGCCGTAATAGAACGGGGCATTTTCCGCCGCTGCCAGATATGGACAGCAGCCAGGAAAACCGCGAAACTTATGGCGTTACAGGCACGCAGCAAAGCCAAAAAGAAAGTACGGATAAAACTGTATATAAAGAAGAAACTCCCGTATCCGGCAGGGAAAGTAAAAAGCCCTGGTATGTTGAGTTTCCGGAAGACCGGGAAGCAAAACAGCGCGGAAAAGTTTTTGAACAACCGAAGGTGCAGCCAACTTATAAAGTGTACAATGAACCGGCATTTATAACGCCGCCGTCATTAAAAAAACGGCCTGCTGCACCCGTGTTTGCCATGCCGCGCACGCAGAAAAAAGCTGCGCTCTTTAACGGCAAAATAAACCGCCGGAGGCTGCGTGAAGGTATTATAATGGTAGAAATACTCGATAAGCCGCGCGCATTAAGGCCTTATAAAGACCTGTATTAAAATATCAAAGTGAACAGAGGCGTAAATATGCTTGAGAAACTCGATTTAAAACAAAAGCTGGATAAAAAAGAGTATGATAAAAAAATGGATTATTACGGCGATTTGCTCGGTAAACTGCAAAGAGAATGCCGCGCGGCAAAAGTGCCTGTAATAGTGCTGGTTGAAGGCTGGCGCGGAGCCATGCGCACAGATATTATCAATGAAATGATGCAGAAAATGGACTCCCGCGGTTTCAGGGTATTTTCTGCGTCCAAAATGACTGACGAGCAGCGCAAACAGCCGTTTTTTACATCCTTTTGGAAGCAGCTTCCGAGCTACGGCAATATTGCAGTATACCACCGCAGCTGGTACTTTTTAAAAAATGAACATAATGTTTCGGATAAAAGCCAGGTAGGGCATTTGCTCAATACTTCCTATTCGCATATCCGTGCATTTGAAAAGCAGCTTACCGATGACGGCTATGTGCTTTTAAAATACTTTGTGCATGTTTCCAAAAAGCAGCAAAAGGAAAACATGGAAAAGCTGAATAAAGTGTATGGCAAAAACTGGAAAAAACTCGATGTTCAGGAGCATAACGATGAAGACTACGATAACTTTATTAATGCTTATGAGCAGATGTTTGCCGAAACAGATACCGAAAACGCGCCCTGGCATTTAATTGCCGGTGATGACGAACGCTTTGCAACCATTCAAATTATAGAAAGCATGGTAAAATCACTGCAAAGCGCCCTGGCAGCGGCAGAAATAAAATCCCAAAGCCGCAGCATTGTGCTGCCGCCGCGTCATGTAGCTTTATATAATGTTCTTGATAAGGTAGATCTTTCAAAATCGCTTACCAAAGAAGAATATAAAGTTCAGCTTGATAAATGCAGGGAAAAATTAAAATCCTTGCAGCTTGATTTATACGAATCGCAGCGCTCGCTTATTGTAGCGTTTGAAGGCTGGGATGCAGGAGGTAAAGGCGGCGCTATTAAACGCCTTGCAAGAGCGCTTGACCCGCTTGGTTATGCTGTAAACCCGGTTGCGGCGCCGAACCAGGTTGAAAAACAATTCCACTACATGTGGCGTTTTTGGATTAAAATGCCGCGCGCCGGTGAAATTGCCATTTTTGACAGAACCTGGTATGGGCGTGTAATGGTTGAACGCATTGAGCATTTTGCAACGGATGCTGAATGGCAGCGCGCTTATGGCGAAATTAACGAAACCGAAGCACAGTGGGCTGAACACGGTATTATTTTGTGTAAATTCTGGCTGCATATTGACCAGGACGAACAGTATAAACGCTTTAAAGAGCGCGAAAACGACCCTGACAAAGAGTGGAAAATTACCGAAGAAGACTGGCGCAACCGCGAAAAATGGCCCGCTTATGAAGCGGCGGTTAACGAAATGCTGATACGCACCAGCACGGATTACGCACCGTGGACGGTAGTTGAAGCCAACTCCAAATATTATGCAAGAATTAAAGTTTTAAAAACAGTAATTAACGCTATTGAAAAAGCTATAAAATAAGAGGTTTTGCTTTTGACTTGGGAATTAAAAAATAAAATTCAGGAAATACTGGCAAAAGAAACAGGCGCGCAGTGCTTTGCACCGGGGGCAAGGCGCGCCTTTGCTTTTTTGTACCCTAATAGTTATAAGGTAGGCATGTCGAATTTAGGCATGCACATTTTGTATCAGATTATTAACGGACGCGGCGATACGGCCTGTGAACGCTTTTTTCTGCCGGACGGCAAAACGCTGGCCGAATATAAAAGAACAAAAACGCCGTTAATGAATATAGAAACTCAGCGGCAGCTTGCCGATTTTGAAATTATCGGCGTAATGATGTCCTTTGAAATGGACTATGCAAATTTGCTTGCCATGCTGCAAATGAGCAACATAAAATTGCGTGCGGCTGAACGTAACGAAAAAGAACCGCTGATTATTATCGGCGGGCCGTGTGCAACTTTTAACCCTGAGCCATTGGCAGAAGTTGCCGATGTTTTTGTTATAGGCGAAGGCGAAGAAGTGATTAACGATTTGCTTGATGTTGTTTATAAAGGCAGGGAACAGGGCCTTGGCAAAGAAGAACTGCTGCTTAATCTTGCGCAGGTTGAAGGCTTGTATGTGCCGCGTTTTTATACGCCGCAATATGACGCTGACGGCAATTTTACCGGTATGGAGCATGACAGCCGTGTGCCTGCAATTGTTAAACGGCGCTGGGTGCGTGATTTGGACAAATATCCCAATACTTCAGCAATTTTAACTTCCGAAACGGAATTTCAGAATATGTTTATTGCCGAAGTAGCCAGAGGCTGCGGGCGTCATTGCCGTTTCTGCATGGCAGGGTACTGTTTCCGCAAGCCGCGTGCAAGAAATTTTGATTTGCTTTTAGATAAAATTTTAAACAGGCCTGCCGTATCGGAAAAGGTTGGTTTAATGGGTGCTGCTGTTTCCGATTATCCGCAGATACACGAATTAACTTCGGCGCTTATTCAAAATAAAGTACCGTTTACGGTGGCCTCGCTGCGTGCAGACACTTTGGACAGCCTGCTTGCAGACGCCCTTGCGCAGAGCGGCCTTGAGCTCCTCGACGGTGAAGTCCTCCTCCTTGCGCAGAGCGGCCAGCAGACCATGACCGTTGCGCCGGAAGCAGGCAGCGAAAAAATGCGCAATATTATTAATAAGGGCATTACCGAAGAAGACATTTACAAGGCAGTTACGCTTGCCGCTGCCAGCGGCATGAAAAATGTAAAGCTGTATTATATGATTGGGCTGCCGCAGGAAGAAGATGCCGATATTGACGAAATGACGGAAATGGTGCGCCGCATCCGCAAAAAAATGGATGAAGCAGGCAACAAAGGCGATTTAATTATTTCCGTAAACGCATTTGTGCCCAAGCCGTTTACGCCGTTCCAATGGTCGCCTCTGTGCAATACCAAAATTTTGAAAAAACGTTTTAAAATGCTGGAAACAGCTTTTAAAAAAGAAAAGCATATAAAACTTTTAACGGAATCTTTAAAGGAAACTGTTTTGCAGGCTGCACTGGCGCGCGGAAACAGAAAAACAGGGCAGTTTTTACTGCAGGCCTTTACGGAAAGCATACCCTTAAAACAGGCGCTTAAAAACAGCGGGCTTGATATTGAAAAGCTTGCCGGTGCGGAATATGAACCCGGCTGCCCTCTGCCGTGGAAGCATTTGGATATGGGCTTTAAAGAAGCTTATTTGATAAAAGAATGGGAAAATGCAAAAGCGCAGCGCTTTACGCCAATGTGCTTTGACGGCTGCAAACGCTGCGGAGTTTGTGAGGATTAAAATGAACGGATTCGTGTTGCAAAATAATAAAAATATCTGGTACGGCAGCTTTGCTGCGTTTGACGCTCTGGGCTTCGGTAATGCTTTCAGCTGCC
>ENA-OPCA01001432-OPCA01001432.1-human-gut-metagenome-genome-assembly--contig:-NODE-1432-length-18288-cov-3.538255_pt1 | contig 18288 bp, 10 predicted proteins | sample MGYA00241076_ERZ501468 | MGnify/ENA primary metagenome ERZ501468 (study PRJEB25962, sample SAMEA2042633) | human gut metagenome | biome: human gut; feature: human-associated habitat; material: faeces... | reverse complement strand
TTTCCGTTATGCTATTGAGAAAATGTGCAAGGAAAAGAAAAGTTTAAATCACTTCTATGATATAATTTACTCTACGGGCTTTCCATGGGACTTAAATTCACGAACTGATAATGCATAAAATTATGATATAATTTACTCTGTCTAAATTTAAATCTATCCCTCACATATTGACTTGTCAACTTAGTCAGGAATTAATCTTCAAACTGACAACTATTTTCAGTACACTTCATCAGTACACTTCAAACCTCAAAAAACGCAAGTACATTTCAACTCAAACGCCTAAGCGTTTTAAGTAAAACGTACTTGCGTTTGAATCCAAACGCACTTGTGTTTTCTATCAAACGTAAGTACGTTTTTCCCCTGTGCTTAAAAAGCCCCAAATTTTCTTTATTTATTCAGAAAATATACATTTAAAGGCAGTTTTTTAGTATCTTCGCTCCAAACTAACCTGACTAACCTATGTCTGTACTCCGATATTTCATCATTATAGGGATACTTGCCGTGGGAGTATACGTTTTTTCGTGTACCTCCCCAACTGAAGCACCTTCCCCTGAATCTACAGAAATAAATACTCATACCGATAGCCTGTTGCAGTTCAGGATTTATCTTGAACAGGCCCGCATCAGCCGTTTTAAAGGAGAGAATCAGGAAGAAGCTCATTTCTTAGATGCTGCGGAAAACATCGCTCAATGTCTGAACGACTCGTCCGTATATGCAAACTTATGGCAGGAGAAAGCCATGCTTTACCTGCCGCATCAACCGGAAAAAGCCAAAGAATTCTTTCAGAAAGCACTTGCCTATATGCCTTCCGGCACTCCGGTCTCCATCGCACAGAGTGAACTTTACCTTTCCCGCATTTATTTGGAACAAGGACAGACGGACAGTGCCTTCCATTACATCAACAACGCCATCTGCCAAAATTTGCCGAGAAAGGAAACTGCCGCCTTACACCTTCAGAAGGGCTACATTTTTGCCTTTCTTCTGCAAGCTGACTCGGCCACGCATCACATCCTGCCTTTTTTACCTGATGCCTCCTTAAAACAACGCACAGAAGCTTACCGTCGTCTATTCGAAATGTACGGAAAGAAACAGAATGAGAAACAGGAAAACATCTACATGCGAAAATACATTCTGTCGCATGACTCGCTGAGTGCCGAACGAAAGGAAATGGTCATCGAAAAGATACAAGATATGCACGAATACAAGTTGCAACGCGAACGGGCCAACAAAGCGGAGATGCAGGCAGCGCACCACAAGCTGGTTTTCTACCGGATTGCGGTCACCTTAGGCGTGGTGATTCTTATCCTGCTTTTACTTCTTCACCGCATCCGCGTGCACAAGCAAAAGCTGACAGAAGAACTAAAGGCTACCCAGTGGATGCGCATGGAAGAAACACTGAAAAGGAAAGAAGCGGAAGTGGCACTGGCCCACGAACAGGAAAAATTGAAACAGCAGGAAATTGACCGGCTGAATAAAAGCGTAGCATACTACCGGCAACTGAATGCCATCACGCTTCCTTCTCTGTTGCGGAAAAGGAACTCGCAAGGTGCACTTCACCTGACGGAAGAGGAATGGGACATTATTCAGCAAAACACAGACACTTGCTTCGACGGATTTACCAGACGACTGAAGGAGTGTTACCCGCAACTTACGGAAGAGGAACTTCGTTTCTGCTGTCTGGTAAAGATGGATCTTCCCATGTCGTTACTATCCGAAATTTACCATATTGCCAAAGGAAGTATCTCGCGCCGGAAAATGAGACTGAAGGAGAAAATGCACATCGAAAACAGCAGTTTTGACGAGTTTATCACCGCATTTTAAGTGTTATGTACATCATAAAAATTATCAACTATCTAATTCCCAATAGATTAAATTTTATTTGTGTACATCAGATTTTTCCCTGACTTCCATCTGTTCACTTTACCTTTGCAGCCGTAAATCTATTTAAACATACGCGACTCATGAAAGTGAAACAACTACTTTATGGGATGATGTACGGCTTATTGATTTTCTTCACTGTATCTTGCAGTGAAGAAAATTCAGAAAATCTACCCGATAATGTAGCTATTTATCAAAGCTACCTGGTAGCTTTTTCTGATTCACAGCCTACCCTGACCTACGCCCGTTTCTCTCCAGAGAAAGACGTACCCCTGAAAGAAATCAAACTGACAGGCGGAGCATCCATCATGGCCAATGGCAAAGAGATGGAATACCATTATTTTGATGGAAATACAATATTCGGTTATTCCTATTCACTGGCACTCGGAAAAGACGAACAAGTCTCATTCGTATTCCAACGCAAACGGCAGCAAGAAACCCGTATGCTGACCAATTATGCCTACAAGGAATGGATTAATGAGATACATATTCCTTCGGAACTTATCACGATTACCAATCAGGAAGTGGTTGGATGGAAGGGTGAGAAAATCGCGTCCAATGAAGAACTGGAGGCCACGCTGGACAGCCCCTCACATTTGGAAGAATATACCGCTTATTATGGTACATTGAACGAAAGCCGTGACGGAATTTCGTTTAAGAATGTGCCGAAAGGAAAATATATGCTTACGCTGAAACGCATCCTGAAACTGGAAACCAAAGACAATGACGCTCCCGCCAAAGGAGAAATCAGACTGGTTTTCTACGACAAAAAAGAAGTAACGGTGAAATAACAAGACATAGCTTAAAATGAGAGGAATTTTTGTAATCATTTTGCTAATCTGTAGCTTGTCAGTGTACGGTCAGACTGAAAAGCGCCCACTTTGGAAGATACAACTGGAGGGCGCACTGGACAATTACAACAGATGGGAAGTAGAGCCGTCTGTCACTTTCCAGCCCTTCAAGTATGCCGGCATCGGAATCAGCTTTCTTTTTAGCAAAAGCCTGGATGGCATCCATCTCAACGGAGTCTCGGCTGACAAAAAATTCCGCTTTGAATTGAACGATGAAAAGGTTCTGTCCACCCACCTCGCATGCAGAATTGCGCCACAATTCTACACGCCTTCGTGGATATTAGGACATGACCAGGAATATGCCTTGTACCTGACATTCAGTCCGGGCATCACTTGTTCGTTTCCACCCACTAAACATATAACCCTGGCCTATTTCCCAAACTCCACAGGTGTATGGACTCCCCACCACTATGAAGAAATCACAACTTCCCGTGCGGAGCCTTTATCCTTTCAGCTGAAAACTTCCGTTTCGTTGGAAATAGAAGAAAGCCTGATAATCTCTCTGGGATACACCCTCTCTAACCTTGACCCTTACTCGGGCGTCCGGGAAACCGTTTTCGACGGAAACATGCTGAATCTCGGAAAGAAGCGCCCATTTTTTCATTCACTCTCGATCGGGATAGGCTGGCGGTTTTAAAAACTGGGTCGGATTAACGTCCGGCCCAGTTTTTTATTCTATTCATAGCTTCCTGGCAATCCTCACGTTTGCCAAAGGCTGTCAGTCGCAGGAATCCTTCTCCGCTTGGTCCAAATCCAACTCCCGGAGTTCCCACCACATTGACCTCGTGAAGCAACATTTCAAAGAAGTTCCATGAATCCAGCCCTTCGGGTGCCTTTACCCAGATATAAGGCGCATTCACTCCTCCATAGAGTGTAAATCCAGCAGACAGCAGTCCTTCACGCATCAGACGGGCATTCTCCATATAATAGGATATGGTTTCCTTAATCTCAGCTTGCCCTTCGGCGGTATAGATGGCCTCTGCCCCTCGCTGGGTGATATAGCTGGTACCATTGAACTTCGTACACTGCCGGCGGTTCCACAAATGATTCAAAGCTACTTGCTCGCCCGAAGCCGTCATGGCTTTCACTTCTTCCGGCACTACGGTATAACCGCAACGCACTCCAGTAAAACCGGCTGTCTTGGAGAAGCTACGGAATTCTACGGCACACGAACGAGCTCCCTCTATTTCATAAATAGAATGTGGCACATCACTCTCACAAATGTAAGCCTCATAAGCCGCATCATATAATATCAGTGCCTTATGTGCCAGTGCATAGTCCACCCACTTCTGCAATTCGGCTTTGGTCAGCGTCGTTCCCGTAGGATTATTAGGGTAGCACAAGTAAATCATGTCTACCGATTCTTGGGGAAGAGACGGGATAAAATGGTTTTCTGCCGTACAAGGCAGATAAGTCAGACGATTCCATTGTCCGTTCGCCTGCAATTCTCCAGCTCTCCCGGCCATGACGTTACTGTCAATATACACCGGATACACGGGGTCTGTTACCGCAACTTTATTGCCTGTGCCTAAAATATCTCCAAAATTACCGGTGTCACTTTTAGCTCCGTCACTCACAAAAATTTCTGTCGGACGCAATTCTACTCCACGCGAGCGGTAATCATGTTCCAGAATAGCCTGAATCAAGAAATCATATCCTTGTTCAGGACCGTATCCATGGAAAGTTCCGGCATCGGCCAGTTCGTCTACCGCACGGTGCATAGCCTTGATAGAAGCCGGCGGAAGCGGACGAGTCACGTCGCCAATTCCTAATCGGATAAGTGCAGCTTCCGGATGAGCCGATTTAAAGGCATTCACTTTTTTAGCAATGCTCGAAAACAGATAGTTTCCGGGCAACTTGATGAAATTATCGTTTACTTGTATCATATATCTTGTCTTACTCTTTTAATTCGATTGTTCCGTCAAATACTTTCACTGCGGGCCCTATCATATACAAATGCTGCCCCTCTCCTGCCCAGTCGATGGTCAGGTCACCTCCATCCATACAGATTGTTGCATGGGAGCCGCATTGTCCGGAAAAGGCTGCTGCCACAGCGGTAGCACATGCTCCCGTACCACAAGCTTGTGTGATACCGGATCCTCTTTCCCATACCCGCATGCGTATGTTTTCTTTGTCCAATACTTGAGCGAACTCTACGTTTACCCGATCCGGGAAAAGTGGATGACGTTCAAGCACTGGTCCTACTTCAGCAAGAGCTACCTCCTCCATTTTATCTACAAAAATAACCAGATGAGGGTTCCCCATTGACACGGCCACTCCTTTCTGGAAGGGATAAGCATCGCCCAAATCCACCCAGTGAATATCGGCAGGAATTCCCATATCCACCCGAACAGACTCTACCTTTCCCTCCTTCACCTGCAAATGCAGTTCCTTGATACCGGAAAGCGTATCCAGCAGAATATCCGTCTTCGTAGTCAGTCCATATTCATACAAATACTTCCCGATACAGCGACTGGCATTTCCGCACATCTTGGCCTCAGAACCGTCCGCGTTAAAAATACGCATGCTGAAATCAGCCTTGTCCGAATCGCCAATCAGCACCAGTCCGTCACTGCCTATCCCCGTATGAGGACGACTCCAGGCTATGGACTTTTCTTCCAGATTAGTCAGCGGGTATTTCATCGTATTCACATAGATGTAATCATTACCCAGACCATGCATTTTTGTAAATTCTATTTTCATATCTGATAATCAGTTTAGTTTTTGTATCCCTCCTCATGTACATCGGTTACCGCACGTCCGCTCGGCTCATTGATATGCTGGAAAGCTTTATCCCAAGCCAGTGCCTCAGCTGTAGAACAAGCCACACTCGGTACACTGGGAACACTCTTAGCCGCACTTTCACTCGGGAAATGCTCCTCAAAGATAGAGCGGTAGTAGTACTCTTCCTTGTTACGGGGAGGATTCACCGGGAAACGTTCAGCCGCATGCACCATCTGTTCGTCGGATACCTCTTTTGCCGTGAATTCCTTCAGCGTATCAATCCAGCTGTATCCCACACCGTCACTGAACTGTTCCTTCTGACGCCATGCCACGCTTTCAGGCAACAAGTCGGCAAAAGCTTCGCGTACGATTTTCTTTTCGATGGTTTTTCCGGGACACATCTTGGCTTCCGGGTTCAACCGCATGGCCACATCCAAGAATTCCTTGTCAAGGAACGGCACACGTCCTTCTACTCCCCAGGCAGCCAATGATTTATTGGCCCGCAAACAATCGTACAAATAAAGTTTGGACAATTTACGCACAGTTTCTTCATGGAAAGCCCGTGCATCGGGGGCCTTGTGGAAGTACAGATAACCACCAAAAATTTCATCTGCTCCTTCTCCGCTAAGCACCATCTTGATGCCCATACTCTTGATGACACGAGCCAGCAAGTACATAGGTGTAGAAGCTCGAACTGTCGTTACATCGTAAGTCTCAATGTAATAAATCACATCGCGAAGTGCGTCGAGACCTTCCTGAATGGTGTAGTGAATTTCATGGTGCACGGTACCGATGAAATCAGCCACTTCACGTGCCTTGGCCAAATCGGGGGCTCCCTCCAGACCAATAGCAAAGGAATGAAGCTGAGGCCACCATGCCGCCATCTTTCCATCCGTTTCCACACGACGGGCTGCATAACGCTTGGCAATGGCAGAAATGACTGAGCTGTCCAAACCTCCTGAAAGCAATACACCGTAGGGTACATCACTCATCAGTTGCTCACGTACAGCTTTTTCCAAGCCTTCCCGCAAAGCGCTAACCGATGCCGGTGCATCAGCTACTGCCTCATACTGAGTCCAGTCGCGAACGTACCAGCGGGTCATCTTCCCGTCCTTGCTATAATAACAATGTCCGGGTAAAAAGGGTTCATAGCGTTCACAAAAACCTTCCAACGCTTTCAGTTCGCTGGCACAATAGACTTTGCCATCGCTGTCATAACCAATATAAAGTGGAATCACCCCGATAGGGTCGCGAGCGATGAGAAACTCATCTTTTTCTGAATCGTACAGCGCGAATGCAAAAATACCATTCAGCTTTTCCAGAAAATGTATTCCGTATTCTTGATAAAGTGCCAAGATTACTTCACAGTCACTTCCTGTCTGGAAATCATATTTTCCGGCATACTCCTTACGAATCTCACGGTGATTGTAGATTTCGCCGTTCACGGCCAGTACCACTTTCTTATCGGGTGAGTACAATGGCTGTCCGCCACTCTGCGGGTCTACTATCGACAAACGTTCATGCGCTAAGATAGCCGATCCTCCACAATAAATTCCACTCCAGTCGGGACCACGATGACGAATCTTTCGAGCCATGGCCAATGCTTTTTCACGCAACTCTGGAGTCTGTTTTCTGATATTTAAAATAGCTGCAATGCCACACATAATCGTAAAGTTGTATTTATATTTTGTATGTAATCAATTATTTTCGGCTTAAATATGCATCAATGTCGGCTGCGGACTTCCGACCGCCTGCGATGCACTTCACAACCAGACTGGCTCCGGTAGCTGCATCACCGGCCACAAAAACATTTGCCGGGAATTCAGGTTGTACCGGACGAAGGAATCCCATCGCCAGCAATACCAAATCGGCTTTCAGGATTTCTTTCTTCCCAGTCGGCTTCATCACCGGACGTTCTCCTTCGGCTCCCGGAGTCCATTCTACTTCTTCCACTTCTACACCGCACACTTTCCCGTCTTCTTCCAGGAAGCGGTTGGAAGTCAGACTCCACCGACGTATACAGCCTTCTTCGTGACTGCTACTGGTTTTGAGAACCACCGGCCACTGTGGCCACGGAGTATTCGGATTATAACCTACAGGAGGCTTCGGCATAATTTCAATCTGCGTTACACTGAGTGCTCCCTGACGGTTACTTGTTCCGATACAGTCACTACCTGTATCTCCACCTCCAATTACCAGCACATGCTTACCTTTTGCCGTGATGCGTTCCTCCGCTGGAATGTGCTGCCCGGCCAGCACGCGGTTCTGCTGCGCCAACATCTCCATAGCAAAATGGATACCTTTCAGTTCACGTCCGGGGATATTCAAATCGCGTGCCTGCGGCGTACCCGTACAAATGCAGTATGCATCAAATCCTTCGGGAAGATTTGTCACGTCAATATCGGCATTGACCTTGAAAGTGATTCCTTCTGCTTCCATCACTGCCACACGGCGGTCGATTACCGACTTGCTGAGTTTAAAATTCGGAATACCAAACCGCAACAAGCCTCCCACGTATTCCAGTTTTTCAAACACCGTCACCGCATATCCTCTGCGGTTCAACTGATTGGCGGCAGCCAGTCCTGCAGGTCCGGAACCGATGACAGCCACAGATTTTCCGTTTCGTTCATATTGACGAGGCTGTACGTACCCTTCACGAAAAGCAGCTTCAATGATAGCAGCTTCATCTTCACGAATGGTTACCGGTGCATCCATACTCAACTTCAACACACAACTCTTTTCACACAATGCCGGACATATACGGCCAGTGAACTCCGGAAAATCATTGGTTCCGGTAAGTATCTCATAAGCTTCTTTCCATTTTCCCTTGTACATGGCATCCTGGAACTCCGGAGGACGATTGCCCAACGGGCATGCCCAATGGCAGAAAGGTACCCCACAGTCCATACACCGCGATGCCTGGAGCTTTCGCTCGCTTGTGTTCAACGTCTGTTCCACTTCACTGAAGTCCATGATACGGTCGTGTACCGGACGGTATCCAGCCTCTTGTCTGGGAACGGTCAGAAATGCTTTTGGATTTCCCATATATCTAGTTTTTTACTGTTCAACAATTAATCAATAATCACGCTGTACTTCGGCTATCTTCTGCTGCAGTTTGCGCATCTGCTCTTCAGCCAGCACTTTCTTGTATTCAATCGGAGTTACCTGAATAAATTCTTCTACATAACGGCTCCAGTTATCCAACATCGTACGTGCCAGTTGAGAACCGGTGTACAGATAATGCTGACGAACCAGTTCATGCAGTTCCTTGCGGGCTGTAGCATCTTCCAACAGAGAAAGCTCTACCATTTCCATGTTACAGAAGTAATCGAAGTTACGGTCTTTATCCCATACGTAAGCAACTCCCCCACTCATACCTGCAGCAAAGTTACGTCCGGTCTTACCCAGTACGACTACTCGTCCGCCTGTCATGTACTCACAGCAATGGTCGCCTACTCCTTCTACTACCGTAATGGCACCGGAGTTACGTACGGCAAAACGCTCACCTACACATCCATTGATATACACCTCTCCACTCGTGGCACCATACAACAATGTATTACCAGCGATTACGTTGTTTTCGGCCAGGAAATTGCTTCTTACCGGAGGCTGTACCGAAATATGTCCTCCGCTCAAGCCCTTGCCCAGGTAATCATTCGCTTCACCTTCCAGCTTGAAGCTGACCCCATGTGGAAGGAAAGCACCGAAACTCTGTCCGGCTGAACCTTTAAACTTCACCTGGATGGTCTGTGCGGGCAATCCAGCCTGTCCATACTTGGCAGCTACGGCTCCAGAAAGCATGGCTCCTACCGAACGGTCGGTATTGGATATGGCATATTCCAACGATACCTCCTTACGGTTTTCCAGTGCTTCGCGTGCAGCAGCCAGCATGCTGACATCCTTCACGTGCTCTATCTCATGACGCTGTTCCGTTACATTATGTAAGGCTGCACCGTTATCGACTTTATGCAACAATTTACTGAAATCGAGCAATGAAGCCTTTTCATGAGTTGTCGGACGTATTTCAATCAAATCCGTACGTCCTACAATGTCTTCCAGACGGGAGAATCCCATCTCTGCCAGGTATTCACGTACCTCCTGTGCCAGGAAACGGAAGAAGTTGACCACATAACGATAATGTCCGCGGAAATGTGCCCGCAACTGCGGATCCTGTGTAGCCACACCTACCGGACACGTATTGGCATGACATTTACGCATCATGACACATCCCAAAACAATCAATACAGAAGTTCCGAATCCAAACTCTTCTGCTCCCAGCAAAGCCATGCTGATGATGTCACGTCCAGTCTTCAACTGTCCGTCAGTCTGCAAACGTACCTGACCACGGAGTCCGTTGAGTACCAGTGTCTGCTGTGTCTCGCTCAGACCGATTTCCGGAGAAATACCGGCATAGCGCATGGAAGAGGCCGGAGAAGCTCCTGTTCCACCTTCTGCTCCTGAAATGACAATCAAATCAGCCTTTGCTTTTGCCACACCGGCTGCGATGGTACCAATACCACTTTCAGCTACCAGTTTCACACTGATTTTGGCTTTCGGATTCACGTTCTTCAAATCGAATATCAGCTGAGCCAAGTCTTCAATTGAATAAATATCGTGATGAGGGGGAGGCGAAATCAACGAAATGCCCGGAATAGAATGACGCGTCTTGGCAATCACTTCATTTACCTTGAATCCCGGAAGCTGTCCACCTTCACCCGGTTTAGCACCCTGTGCTACCTTAATCTGAATTTCTTCGGCATTCACCAAGTATTCAGTGGTTACACCGAAACGTCCGGAAGCGACCTGTTTGGTCTTACTGCACAAGGAAATGCCATCGTAGGTTTCATGGAAACGGTCGGAATCCTCTCCTCCTTCACCCGTATTACTACGGGCGTTCAGCTTGTTCATGGCCAGTGCCATGGCTTCATGCGCCTCTTTACTGATAGAACCAAAAGACATGGCGCCCGTTACAAAATGCTTTACAATTTCCTCTACCGGCTCTACATCTTCCAATGGAATCGGATTACGGTGGAAAGAGAAGAAGTCACGCAAGAATATCGGACTTTCCTTTTCATCTACCCGACGCGTATATTCCTTGAACTTAGCATAACTTCCCAAACGAGTGGCCAACTGCAAAGCACTGATAGTTTCCGGATTCCAGGCATGCTTCTCGCCATCCTTACGGTAGGAGAACTGACCGATGTAAGGCAACAAATCGTCGACCTCTTTTGCAAAACCTGCATCATGGAACGCCTGGTAATCTTTGGCAATGCTTTCCAATCCGACACCTCCAATGGATGAAGAAGGAGTACCGAAGTAAGTAGAAAGCACTTCACTGCCCAAACCAACGGCTTCAAAAATCTTTGCTCCACGGTAAGAACGTATCGTACTGATACCCATCTTACTCATTACTTTATAGAGTCCCTTGCAAACGGCTTTTATGTAGTTCTTTTCGGCGGTTTCATAATTCAACTGCACATCGCCTTTCTTCACCATGTCATCCAGAATGGCAAATACCATATACGGATTGATGGCGCTCGCTCCATATCCCAGCAACAAGGCAGCGTGCATCACTTCCCGAATTTCTCCACTTTCTACCACCAATGCGGTCTGTACTCTCTTTTGTACAGAAATCAGGTGATGGTGTACGGCACTTACAGCCAGCAAAGAAGGAATGGCTGCATGTGCTGCATCAATCTCACGATCGGAAAGAATGATGTAGTTCACACCTTCGTCCACTGCCGCCTCGGCTTTCTTGCACAACTCATTCAATGCCTCACGCAGACCTTCCGCTCCTCTTGCTGCATCGAACAGCATCGGCAACTTCACGGTATTGAACCCTTTATAACGAATGTTGCACAATATATCAAGCTGCGTATTGTTCAGAATCGGATGTGGCAGACGCACCATCTTACAATGCGATTCACTCGGCAACAAGATGTTGGTTCCTACAGCTCCGATATATTCCGTCAGCGACATCACCAGTTCCTCACGTATCGGGTCGATTGGCGGATTGGTCACCTGAGCAAACTGTTGACGGAAATAATTGAACAATATCTGCGGCTTGTCGGACAACACAGCCAGAGGAGTATCGTTACCCATAGAAGCTGTGGGTTCGGCCCCATTCATACACATTGGAGTAAGTGTACGTTCTATGTCTTCGCGAGTAAATCCGAATGCACGCAGGCGACGTTCATAATCAGGTACAGAATTGGAAATCTTACGGCCACTGCGTAATGTATCCAGTTCAATACGGTTGGTAGAAAGCCACTGACGATAAGGCTTGGAAGCCGCCAACTGGCTCTTCAGTTCGCCATCGTAGTAAATACGTCCTTCCTGGGTATCTACCAACAATATCTTGCCTGGCTGAAGACGGCCTTTTTCCTTAATGGCTTCAGGTTCAAAATTAATGACTCCAGCTTCGCTGGCTACCACCATCATATCATTTTTGGTAATCAGGTAACGTGCCGGACGCAAACCGTTACGGTCGAGCATACCACCTGCATAACGTCCGTCGCTGAACAACAAGGCAGCCGGTCCGTCCCAAGGTTCCATCAAAATGGAATGGTACTCATAAAACGCCTTCAGCTCCTCACTAATCGGATTCTTGTCATTGAATGACTCTGGCACAAGCATAGCCATGGCATGCGGCAGGCTCAATCCTGACATCACGAAAAACTCCAACACATTATCGAGTGAGGCACTGTCGCTCATTCCCGGCTGTATGATCGGACCTATTTTCTTCACGTCACCTAATAAAGGAGTGGAAAGTACACTTTCACGCGCCTCCATCCATCCTCTGTTTCCACGAATGGTATTGATTTCTCCATTATGGGCTAACAAGCGGAAAGGCTGTGCCAAACTCCAGGTAGGAAATGTATTCGTACTAAAACGAGAATGTACGATGGCCAGTCCGCTGGTAAAGTAAGGCTGGGTAAGGTCCTGAAAATATTCACGCACCTGTACCGAAGACAGCATACCTTTATATATAATATTTTTACTGGACAAGGAAACAATGTAAAAGTCCTTATGATGTACACGGCGTTCAATCTTTTTACGTACAATATATAAGGTACGTTCAAAGTTTTCCAGGTCGGTTGCCCCGGTAATGAACACCTGCTTAATGTCTGGTTCAGTCTCCAACGCACTTTTCCCTAAGATAGAAGAATTCACGGGCACGGAACGCAAGTGCATCAATGACAATCCTTCACGCTCTACCTCCTCAATCAGGATGCTCAGAATGGACTCCTGTTCCTTCGCGTCTTTCGGAAGAAAAACCAATCCCGTACCATATTTCCCCTTTTCAGGCACCGGAATTCCTTGTAACAATATAAACTCATGTGGAATCTGCAGCATAATACCTGCACCGTCACCCGTCTTGTTGTCAGCGCCTTCTGCGCCACGATGTTTCATATTTTCCAAGACTTTCAAGGCTGCATCCACCAATTCATGTGATTTATTACCATGAATATCTACAATCATACCTACTCCACAAGCATCGTGCTCGTACTCCGGTTGATAAAGCCCGGAAGATGTCTGATGACATTCTGTTACTTCCTGCTCTTCTTTTCTCATAAATTTTCCTGCTAACCTCATTTTATCTTTCATTATTAATACCCAAAACAGAGTTTACATTCTATTTGTCCACAAAAATAATAATATCACTTCCAATATGACACTTTTGTAGGATTTTTCATTACAATATTTTCATTTACACAAACCGAAGCTTTCATTTTCTTTATATAGAAATCGGAAAAGTTTCAGAATAAAACAAAACAAATACATTTTAATTACATTTATCACAAAAAGACAGAAACAATGTATTTTTTCAGGCACAGCACATACCTCTTTTAATAATTGTCTGTTATTTTGTAAACGAAAATCATAATATGGCTTTAAAACAAAATACAGATGGAAACATTAAAACATGAATGCGGAGTCGCTCTTATCCGACTTCTGAAACCACTGGAATATTATCAGGAGAAATATGGTACATGGATGTATGGCTTGAACAAGCTTTATCTGCTGATGGAAAAGCAGCACAACAGAGGACAAGAAGCTGCAGGATTAGCCTGCGTAAAACTGCAAGCCAACCCTGGTGAGGAATACATGTTCCGTGAAAGAGGACTCGGAGCGGGAGCCATTACAGAAATCTTCAACAACGTTCATCAACAATACAAGGATTTAACGGAAGAACAGTTGCACGATGCAGAATTTGCAAAGAAGTGCCTGCCCTTTGCCGGAGAACTTTACATGGGACACCTGCGTTATTCGACCACAGGAAAAAGCGGTATCTCGTATGTTCATCCATTTCTCCGCCGCAACAACTGGCGTGCCAAGAACCTAGCATTGTGCGGTAACTTCAATCTGACCAATGTAGACGAAATTTTTGCCAATATTACTGAAGCCGGACAACATCCCCGTAAATACGCAGATACCTATATCATGCTGGAGCAGGTAGGCCACCGGCTGGACAGAGAAGTGGAGCGCCTTTACAACCAGTGCAAAGAAGAAGGCTTGAAGGGAATGGACATCACGCATGCCATTGAAGACCGGATTGACTTGACAAACGTACTGAAAACATCTTCCCCATCCTGGGATGGAGGTTACGTCATCTGCGGAATGACAGGAAGCGGTGAAACCTTTGCCGTACGCGACCCATGGGGTATTCGCCCGGCATTCTGGTATCAGGACGATGAAATCATGGTATTAGCGTCGGAACGCCCTGTCATTCAGACGGTATTGAATATCCCTGCTGAAAGCATCCATGAACTGATGCCTGGACAAGCTGTATTGGTCAATAAGAAAGGTCAGCTCAGACTGGCACAAATCAACAAACCCAGGAAATTAAAACCCTGCTCTTTCGAACGCATCTACTTCAGCCGGGGAAGTGACGTGGATATCTACCGTGAACGTAAAAAATTAGGAGAAAAACTGATTGAACCAATTCTCTCTGCAGTCAATCATGACATAGCCCATTCTGTATTCTCATTTATTCCCAATACAGCCGAAGTGGCTTTCTATGGAATGCTGGAAGGACTGGACAATTATCTGAACCAACTTAAAATCAAGCAAATCGAGGCCTTGGGTCACATGCCCAGCCATGAAGAACTGAAACAGATTCTTTCTCAACGCATCCGAAGCGAGAAGGTAGCCATCAAGGATATTAAGTTGCGTACCTTTATTGCGGAAGGAAATACCCGCAACGACCTGGCAGCCCACGTATACGATATTACCTACGGAAGCCTCGTGCCACAGGAAGACAACCTGGTAATCATCGACGACAGTATCGTACGAGGAACGACTTTGAAGCAAAGTATCATCAGCATTCTCGACCGTCTGCAGCCCAAAAAGATTGTCATCGTATCCTCTTCCCCACAAGTCCGCTATCCGGATTACTATGGCATCGACATGGCCAGCATGGAGCAATTCATCGCCTTCAAGGCTGCCATCGCTCTGCTGGAAGAACGCGACATGCAGCACGTCATTGAATATGCTTATAGAAAATCAAAAGAACAGCTGAACCTGCCTAAAGAAAAAATGCGCAACTACGTAAAGGAAATTTATGCTCCTTTCAGCGATGAAGAAATATCAGAAAAAATTGCTGCATTACTGACTCCTGACACTACGCGGGCAAAAGTACAGATTGTTTACCAAACGTTGGAAGGACTGCATGAGGCATGTCCGGCCCATCCGGGAGACTGGTATTTTAGTGGAGACTATCCTACCCCGGGAGGAACACGCCAAGTGAACCAGGCATTCATCGACTGGGTGGAAAAGAATTATCAATTCTAATTCTCCCTCCCCAAAAACAAACAGAAGTCAAAGTTTCCAGTACTCCCGAGGAAGTACTGTAGTACTGCCTATGAAGTACTTCAGTACTTTCACGGGAGTACTGTAGTACTTCTTTGAAAGTACTGAGATTACACAAAAACAGCTACGAATCCTCCTCTTTACAAATATAAAATCGAGAATCTATACCCGAAAAGCAAACCAATAAATCCCCACCTTTGATGCACCAGAAGAGATTCAAAAAAACTTAATCAAAGAATAAACTTTTGTCATCTCCAGTTTGCAATATTATGAAGTATTCGTATATTTGCAGCCTAGAAACAGAATTCATGGAAGCATTTTACAGAACACATAATTATTTAGTGGAACATACCAACGCTCCTGTTCGCCGTGATCTCATGGATGAAATAGACTGGAATGATCGCTTGATTGGTATAAAAGGTACAAGAGGGGTAGGCAAAACCACATTTCTTTTACAATATGCAAAAGAAAAGTTCGGAACGGACCGTTCATGCTTGTTCGTAAACATGAATAATTTCTACTTTTCACAATACAGTTTAGTAGACTTTGCCGGGGAATTTGTTAAAAGAGGGGGAAAAGTCCTGCTTATTGACCAAGTTTTCAAGCTTCCAGATTGGAGTCACGATTTGCGCACATGCTATGAACGTTATCCGCAACTGAAAACTGTATTTACCGGTTCTTCTGTAATGCGTCTGAAAGATGAGAATCCCGAATTGAACGGGATTGTCAAATCGTATAACCTGAGAGGATTTTCTTTCCGTGAATTTCTGAATTTACAAACTGGGAACCATTTTTCAGCCTACACACTGGATGAGATTCTGCACAATCACGAGCATATCGTGAAAACAATCTTACCACACATCAACCCGCTCAATTATTTCCAGGATTACATCCATCATGGTTTCTATCCTTTTTTCCTTGAAAAAAGAAATTTCTCGGAAAATCTGCTGAAGACCATGAACATGATGATTGAAGTGGACATTCTCCTGATTAAACAAATCGAGCTGAAATATCTGTCCAAAATCAAAAAATTATTATATTTGCTAGCAGTAGACGGTCCGGTCGCACCCAATGTCAGCCAATTGGCTACTGAAATTCAGACATCGCGTGCTACGGTCATGAACTACATAAAATACCTGGCAGATGCACGACTCATCAACATGGTTTACCCGAAAGGGGAAAGCTTTCCTAAAAAACCGGCTAAAATCATGATGCACAACACAAACCTGATGTATAGCATCTATCCGGTAAAGGTGGAGGAACAAGATGTGCTGGAAACCTTCTTTGTCAATACCTTGTGGAAAGACCACAAAATCAACAAAGGAGATAAAGGAACCTCTTTCCTTGTAGACAATACACTGCATTTCCGGATTTGTGCAGAAGGAAGCAAATATAAAAGCAATCCGAACATATACTATGCCATGCATAAAATGGAAATAGGACACGGCGACCAGATACCTTTATGGTTATTTGGATTTTTGTATTGACAATAACGATTTTATTACTTCATATTTAATTAGTAATTGTATGACTAAACAAAAAAAATTCATCACTTGTGATGGTAACCAGGCTGCAGCACATATTTCATATATGTTCTCAGAAGTTGCAGCTATCTATCCTATCACCCCGTCATCTACAATGGCTGAATATGTAGACGAATGGGCTGCCGCAGGTCGTAAAAACATCTTCGGCGAAACTGTTTTGGTTCAGGAAATGCAATCTGAAGGTGGTGCTGCCGGTGCAGTACACGGATCTCTTCAGGCTGGTGCATTGACAACTACTTATACTGCTTCTCAGGGTCTTCTGTTGATGATTCCTAACATGTACAAAATTGCAGGTGAGTTCTTGCCATGCGTATTCCACGTTTCTGCACGTACACTGGCTTCTCACGCATTGTGTATCTTCGGTGACCACCAGGACGTAATGTCTTGCCGTCAGACTGGTTTCGCTATGCTTTGTGAAGGTTCTGTACAGGAAGTTATGGATTTGGCCGGTGTAGCTCACTTGTCAACAATCAAGTCTCGGGTTCCGTTCTTGAACTTCTTCGACGGTTTCCGTACATCACACGAAATCCAGAAGATTGAAATGCTGGAAAACGAAGACCTCGCTCCGCTGGTAGACCAGAAAGCTTTGGCTGAATTCCGTGAACGTGCACTCAGTCCTAACAAACCGGTTGCTCGCGGTATGGCTGAAAACCCGGATCACTTCTTCCAGCACAGAGAATCTTGCAATCCGTTCTATGAAGCAGTTCCTGCTATCGTAGAAGAATATATGAATGAAATCAATAAGATTACAGGACGTAACTATGGTTTGTTCAACTACTATGGTGCTGAAGATGCTGAACGCGTAATCATCGCTATGGGTTCTGTAACTGAAGCTGCCCGCGAAGCTATCGACCACTTGGTAGCAAACGGCGAAAAAGTTGGTTTGGTTTCTGTACACTTGTATCGTCCGTTCTCTGCTAAACATTTCTTGGCAGCTGTACCTAAGACCGCAAAACGCATCGCAGTTCTTGACCGTACAAAAGAACCGGGTGCAAACGGCGAACCTTTGTATCTTGACGTAAAAGACTGCTTCTACGGACAGGAAAATGCTCCTCTTATCGTAGGCGGACGTTATGGTCTGGGTTCTAAGGATACTACTCCTGCTCAGATTCTTTCTGTATACGAAAACTTGGCATTGCCGACTCCTAAGAACCACTTCACTATCGGTATCGTAGATGACGTTACCTTCACTTCTCTTCCTCAGAAAGAAGAAATCGCTTTGGGTGGCGAAGGTATGTTCGAAGCTAAATTCTACGGTTTGGGTGCTGATGGTACTGTAGGTGCTAACAAGAACTCTGTAAAAATCATCGGTGACAACACCAACAAATACTGCCAGGCTTACTTCTCATACGACTCTAAGAAATCTGGTGGTTTCACTTGCTCTCACTTGCGTTTCGGTGATCATCCTATCCGCTCTACTTACCTGGTAACTACTCCTAACTTCGTAGCTTGCCACGTACAGGCTTACCTGCACATGT
>ENA-OPCA01001412-OPCA01001412.1-human-gut-metagenome-genome-assembly--contig:-NODE-1412-length-18487-cov-3.849284_pt1 | contig 18487 bp, 28 predicted proteins | sample MGYA00241076_ERZ501468 | MGnify/ENA primary metagenome ERZ501468 (study PRJEB25962, sample SAMEA2042633) | human gut metagenome | biome: human gut; feature: human-associated habitat; material: faeces... | reverse complement strand
CTACTTCTTGAATTTGTTCTTGAAGTACCCTTAATTGGTTGGCAGGACTCTCAATTGTTCTTGCAAAATCTCCAAATGCACTAGAGTTAGCCATTTGTTGTTGCAATGAATATATAATTAATAATCTTTTTTCAATTTCACTTAAATCACTTACTTCTTTATCGTAGATACCTGCTTGTTGTAAATAATCGCTCAATACATTTTGAGTAATATCGTAACCGCTCGTACTACGAATAGGTCTAACTTGTCTTGATAATGCACTTTGGAACTTTTGAGCACTATTCTCCATTTCAACGTTGTAAAGAGAAGCATAGTCAATAGACATCAATGTTAATGTCTCGCTTAATTTCTCTGTAACGTCATTGCTCATACCACCTAATGCACTCAACATATTTTTGTATGTTGCTTGATAATTCATCATAGATGTCTGAGCTGTTCCGAAAGCTTCGGACAATTTATCTTGGAAAGTCATTGCTTGACTTGTTAAATCGCCCATTGCATTAGCGAATAGGTTGACTGTTTCAGTATAATCAACCGATTTTTCAATAATGCCACCAATCCCTTGCATGACTGGTTTTAATGTATTAAACATGAAATACATTTTTCCTAGGTCAAAACCTTTATGTAAACCGTTTGTAGCTTCTTTTATTTGTTTTGACAAACCGCCCATGCTTGAACTAGCTCTTTTTGCATCACTAGACAAGTTTTTGATTTTAGAAGTGTTTACTTTGGATAATGATCTGTTAATACTTGAACTATCAACACCAAGCTTTTTCATACTCTTTTGAGTTTCTTTTAATTTTTTGTTCAAAAGATTTGCACTTTGTATTGCTTTGTCAATCTTTGTTGAAATAACAACACCAATATCCGTTTGATTGTCCATAAATACACCTCCTTATAAAAAAAGAGATAACAAAAAAAGAGATAGTTAGAATTACACCCAATAATTCAATCTATCTCTGTATCTTTTTTCTCTCTCTTCTTCTGTTATTTCATGTTTTTCTTTCTCCTTCATCCTATCTAAATTCATAAAATCTATAGGCTTATTTCTATAAGGTATTGTGTCTATGTCCTTTGGTTTGAAACCACTAAATCCGTTGTGGCAAAGAACGGGCATAATTGTTGTTGAGACTTCATAAAGGGCATCTAGGATATATTTACCCTCTATCCACTTTTCTCTGCTCAAACGATTAAAATAAGCTTTTTGATATGCTTTGAAATATTCTTCATCATAAAACCAAAACATATCAACGCTCATTCCATATTCTAAAGCAAGAGGAAGAAATTCCATCAAATAGTATTCTTCCTCTGTCGAGTATTTTTTTCTTACTTCAAATTCTTTTAGTTCATTTTGGATTTCTTCGAGTTTTTCTTCGAGGGTGAGGTTTCTTTCTTTTTGAATTTTGCTTCCGCCTTCGTCATTTCCTCGAATACTGAAAAAGCTTTTTGCTTCGCTTCCTCCAACATTTCAAATACTTTTAAATCACCCATTTTTTCTTCCATGTCGTAGATAATGTCGTCAAATAATTCTCTAGATAAATTGCCTTTGAATTTTCTAGTATTTTTCAAGATCACATACATAGTATCTAACGTTGTTAATTCAGCATTATCTAAAACGATAGACATAGCTTGGGTTTTGTCTGCTACTTCTGTTAGTTTTTGTTCTAAAAGAGAAGCCAATTCTGTTTTTTCTTCGCTTTCAGGCATTACATCAATTTTAGCACCTTCAATTTCTAAATTTTTAATGTCTGTCATTAATTCTAGATAATCACCTGCACTAAAATCTTTAACACCTTTCATTTGTAAATCTTTTAATTCTGCTCTAGCTTTATTTGTAGTTTCAAAAACATAGTTTTCACCGTTATATTCATATTCAAATAACTTCATAATTCATATCCTCCAATTCTAATACTAAAAAAGACTACTTAACAATTACTAAAATTGTTGTAGTCCATGGTGCGTATTCTTCTTTAGACGCTTCTAATTCAACAATACAGCTACCTTTAGCAACTGGTGTAATAACTAAATTGCCACCAGTACAAGTAACTGTTGCAACACTAGGAGTTAAAGAAGTAGCTTTCACTGTACCATCAGCAGGAATTAACTCAACTGTTGCCTTGAAAGTTTTGTCTTTACTAGCGCTATTTAAATAAACAACACTTTCGATTTCCGAACTAAAATGACATGTAGGTTGAATTAAATCGTAACAGTTTTCAATAAATCCCTCAAATGATTTTGGAACAATTTTCATTGTTGCTTTTTCAGGGTTATCACTTGTAGAGTCTTGTGAAGTAATTGAAACTGTACCAGTAAATCTTTCTGCTGAATAATCAGGAGACACTTTTAAGAATTCTAAAGTCTTACCTTCAAGAGCTTTGATACGTCTCATATTGTCTCGATGGTTATATACATCAACTTCTTTTTCATCTAATGTAACTTTACCGTTGATTTTACCTTTAGTTGTTGATGTAGTGACATCAAATTCAATACTTTCAGGGTTGCTTGCAATAGAAGGTACTGTTTCTAAAGGTAATAATAAAGAAAACTTACCGCTTCCATTTTTATAATATAAAGCACTACCAATACCCGTAATAACACGACTATCGCCAAATTCTTCATATAATTGCATTGTACTTCCTCCTTTTTTAATAGATCATATTTTTTGTTCTGTTAATTTTTACTGTATATCGCATAACAATTCGATATACGTTTTTATCCACGTTCGGTGTTGGCGAGTCGTATGTTCTTTTTAAACCGCACATGACACCCATATATTCATTGACTAACTTATGCAATTCATTTGCTACAATCATCGCATCCACCATTTCTCCATCAAATTCAAGGTTTATCGTACTAATTTCAACAGTTAGAGATAACATGTCGATTTGTTCATAAAATCCTAAATTTGCAATATTTGTATTATTTGATACAGACAATACAACAAGTGGGAAAATGGACTCCTTCGCTTTTTTTGAAATATATGGTGCATAAATACTTTTGCTACTAACATATGATTTTAAGCCTTGAAACAACTTTTCAAAGTAACCATCCATTATTTAAGCACCTCCCCCATAACATCATTAAAAGCTTTATCCCAAATTGTTTTATATGTTCCTGCACTCCAATAAACGTCTATTGCATTTTGCATAAAGAAATGTGGTTTTGTCCCGTGTGTAAACCTCAACACACCGTCCTTGTCTTTGAATAGCCAACCGCCTTGTCTTCCATCACCTTTACTAGCAAATTCACCAGTTCCAAACTCTACGTAACAAGCATACATGGCATGGTTGATAAGCTCTCCGTAGAAATTTGACCATTGCTTTGTAAAGCTATGTTTCAACGTTCCCGTTACTTGATACCATTCACTTGAACCAGTAGTATTATCAATATTTTCTTTTGCTAGGTTTTCTAAAAAATCAAGAGAATATTGAATAAATGTTTTGCTTACTAAAGGCAATCTTTTTGAATACTCTTGTAGCACATCCATGACGTGCTGTATTCCTTGTTGACTTAATTCAACGTTGATTTGATACTTCATAGTGATTAGGCTTGTTTAGGAGTTTTAGGAGTTTTTTCTACATCTTCTTTTTCGTCTAAAATCTCCCATTCTTTAGTGGATAAATAATCAGCTACAATTTTATCTTCAACATCTTTTACAACTTTCGTTTTAATATTTCTTAATTTCATATTTATTCACTACCTTTCGATATTTTTTGAAAATAAATACATATCTTTTTGTTTTGATTTCTAACCGAGTCTATCAAGTAGTTAGCTTTGCTACCATATGTCTTTTCACCTTCGGGAGTAACTCCATCTAAATAAACTCTGTCTCCTTCATGAAAAACATTGTTAAATATTCTTTTGCTTAAAAACGTCTTGTATGTCTTTGTAACTTTCTCTCCATAAGCTGTTACATCACTGTAGCCATCTAAAGGAGAAACACAACAAAACAACTTTTTAGGCTCTAAATATTTTTTATTTCCGTAATCATCTAACTTACTTTCGGTATCTTTTTGAGCAATATAGACAACATCATCAAATGATCTTTTAGTTTGGTTAAAACTGTCTCTCATTTTGGATAACCAACCATAGGAAATAACTCTAACACTAAGGCTCTTGAAAGATTTTCACGTTGAAATGTATATCTTATATTGCCTTCTTGATACTCTTTAATGCCTATCATTCCATCATCTGTACGTTGGATGGTTTCAACGCAAGCTCTCTTTATCCAGTTTGCATCAACCTTGGTAAATGTTTCTAATTCAAGTTGGTTAGATAATCGTTTGAACATTGATATACAATCTTCTACAGCATCCTCTAATTCCTCGTTAGATTTATCATCCTCGCTGTATTTGATACGGAGTTTTTCAACAACGTAAGATATTACATCTTCTTCCGTCATAATGAATACCTCCTTTTATTCTTTTTTTGTTCTGTTAGGGATAGTAGAAATCGTTTTGTTTGTCTTTTTAACGACCTTTTGATTTTCTTCATCCCATGTATCTACTAAAAAGATGCCTAATCTTCTTTTGATTTCATCTTCTGTATAGATACAGTTAAATTCCACTTCTTCTTTAAATCTAACTGGATTGTTAAAATCAACGGTAACTTTATCGGCACTTAATGAACAAGCAAAAACCTTACTGCCATTTGTATAGTAAGGTTTTTCTTTTACTAGTATGTATGCCATAGATAAAATTATCCGTTTGAAATGATTTCAGCAATACGAATATTGCGGTGGTTGAATTTTAATTCCCAGTTAGATGCTGTTGCTAATTCTTCTCTTGTTGGAGACTCTGTTGCAATGTTATCTGCTTTGATTGAGAAACCGTTTGGATGGAATACTCTAGCTTGTTTAGTGTAAAGCTTATCAATACCACCATCAGTTTCAGGGTCATAATCAGGATAATATGGTCTATCCACTGTTTTTGTAGCTGTTAAGATAACACCTCTACCTAACATATATGAATGATATTTAGGGAAGTTGGGTGTTGTACTGTCAACAGTTCCGTCGTCAGTTTCTAAAATGATCATATTACCGATACATTTTAATTCAATTTCTCCAACGGCTCCCGCAACAGTGAATTTACGATATTCAGCAATGTTTAATTTTAATAAACGAGTTGCGATAACTGAATGGCAAATAAATAAAGAGAATTCTTTCCTTTTATCTCCTAAAGCTTTTTGCCCTGCATCTACAGGTGTTTCTAAAGAAATTTTATTTGCATCTGTGATTGAACCGCTAGCTACTGATAAATCAGTAATATGTGATTTCATTTCAGTTACTCCTAAAACACCTTTAATGACTGCTAATAAATCTTGTTGCCATTGGAAAGTCCAATAAGGTACAACTAAATGATCTGCTAAATTTTGTAATGGTGATTTACCACTTAAATAGCGAACAAATGTATTTTCTTTCCAAGCTTTTTGTCTACCAATAGCCATAAACATTTGCTTACTATTTTTTAATTCACTAGGGACGTTGTTTGTTTTACCGTCATAGTTTAAAGCGTCTCCTTCTTCATCCACTGGTAAGAAGAATGGAGTTGTTCCTACATTCCCGTCACTCCCTAACGCTTTTTTAATAATTGGGTCTTCTACTAAAATACCTGATTGAATAATCGCTGTATTTAAACATGATTGTTCTTGCATATATCCCGCAAAAATATTGGGATCAAATACTACACCGTTAAAAACACCTTCTCTTGGCATATTTATTTCCTCCTATCGTTTATTGGCTGTTCGATAAGACTGCGTATAATTGTGGGTTAGAAATTTTTAATTGAATTCTTTCGTCGATTGTCATTTTTTTGTAATCTTCTACACTAGGGACTTTAGTTGTAGTGTTATCTCCTTGTTGTGGTCGAGGAGTAGCACCTAACTTAACAGTTTCTAATTCCTTGCTAGTCGCACTTGTGACAGACTCAACCAATTTGACAATAGACTCTACAATTGTTTCTGTGTCATTTGAAACTAGAGCTTCTGCTAAACCTTCTACAAGTTCATCACTTGCTTTTGTCTTGCTTAATTTGCTGATAGCTTTAGATTTAGAATTTTCTTTTCTCAATGCTTCTAACTCTTTTTTGTTATCTTCATATTCAGCTCTTTGTCTTTCTTCTTCTGACATTTTTTCACGTTCTTTAGCTTTCGCTTCTCTTTTGAACTTTGCTAACTCACTTGCAAGCTTATCGTATTCAGCTTTTGAAATTGTTTTTTCTTCTGTTGGCTGTGGGTTGGATATTGGATTATTTGTTCCTCCTTCTGTTGGATTGCTACCTTCATTAGTTGGATTTTCTCCATTAGCAGGAGTTCCACCTTCTCCTCCTTCGCCACTTGCTCCGCCTTCTGTTGGAGCGTATAAAGTTCTTAAAAATTCTGTATTCATAAATATTCTCCTTGCGCTTGTTAAGTAGGCATCTCCGCCCCGTGTTGCGTTTTTTATGGCTTGTGTTCTCTCACAATCTGCGTTTTAGTGTCTTCTCTGACATATAAAAAAGACACCTGCTATGAAGTGTCTTTTTCGTCTTGTTTTGGTTTGTTTTCTAAATCATCTTGGTTATTTTGTTTATCATCCTTGTTAGGGTTACTTTGTTTTTGTTGCATCATTTCAAGACTTCTTTGTTGAGCTTTTTTAACTTCATCTTCCCATGCATGAGCAACCTCGTGAGGGTCGCCTACAAGTCCAACGATATTTAAAGCAACTTCTTTGGGAACGTTCATTTGAATTAATTGAGTTAAAGCTTGAACCTTAACAAGAAGATTATCGTTTTTAGTTCTACTGAAATTAATTTCAATGTCACTTGCGTAAATGTCATTTATTTCGCATTGTGGATGTTTTGAGCAAATGTTGATAACTATTTCAAGCATTTCTCTTTCCGAGTCTTTAAGAAGAATCTCGTCTTGTTTAGCGACAATATCAGCTCTCGCCCAACCTCCACCAAGCAATCTTGCTTCTCCTGTGTCTCCACCCGAGGTAGTTTGAGTATTTGCTTGTGGAACGCCGACCAATGCATAAGCAACTTTAACCAACGCTTCGTACTTTGTGTTGACATCCGCATTGTTTAATAAGTTAGTTAGATATTTTGCATCAGCAGGTCTGCTTGGGTCGATTGTATTAAGAGACATTGCTCCGTTTTGGTCTACTTCTTTCTTTGCTTTTTTATCAATGTTTTGGTTGTAGACAACTAAAATTGAATTTACAAAGTCAACAACGTTATCAACACTGTTTGAAGAAATCGTATTGACCGCATCACATAGCGACTCTACTCTTTCAACAATTCCCATTCTCACCTTGTTAATTCTCCATTCAACGAATGGGCAAATTCCTATGTAATGTCTTATTTTTTTAACAAAATGTCCCGAGTCAAAATAAAATCCAGTAGCATTTCCACCGATATAAAACTCATAGGCCCACATATGATCGTAAATCATCAATTGATAAATAACGTTGTTTGGATCTGTAGAGTCTATCGTTGTGATAATTCCGCCGAACAGTTTTTCTTTCGTAAAATTACTTGAATAAACAATAAACGAATTACAATACTCAAGATTGTATATATCGAATGGTGCGTCTCTTGAAATATCGTAGTCAATACCTAACGGTTTAGGTAAAACGATACGATTTCCACTTCCTGCGACATAAACATCTTGTGCAATTTCAACATTTTTAGATGATTTGTTTTGACTTTTCATGTATCTATTGATGATTGTAATATCGTCTGTGCACATTGTATCGTCTGCGCATGAATATTTAACATCATCCCCGTACATATACCCTTTTTTGAATTCAACCATTGAAAAGGGATGGCCTTCTTCTACGATTGCATTCATTTTTTCGCTTGCATCATCAACAAATTGCCTTTCTTTTTGCCAAATATTGGAATTTCCTCGATAAACCATATCTAAATGCATATAGTCGGCAACATTTGATGCATGCATCCTCATGATATAAGGCAAATATGCGCTTATGACATTCTCATTCAAAGAATATTTAGAAACTGGAATTCTAATAACAATTCTACCGAAACGATAATTGCCTTTTTTAAACATTGAGGTTTCATTTTTTGTCTCCATATTTACCTCCTATCAAAAATTAACTCTTTTAAAGCTTCCAACAGTTGGAAATTTCAATCTATTGTTTATAAATTCCATACATAAAAGCACGATACTATCAATCGCATCATCAAATTTGTTTGGATAATTAAAAGAATATGAAGTGATTGACTCCATAGCTTCACCCATTTGCGTGATTGGACTGAATAAATTCTGTGCAGGATAAACAATGCTATTTCTAACCGTGGATTGATAATCTTTAATTCTCTGCTCTTTATTTTGAGTAGAATATTTTTCTACGATATTGCAACCGTAGTAACCTTTTTTGTGTAACCTCTCCTCTAAAACAGTTTTAAGAGAGGTGTCTGTATTGTTTTCTACAACGAGTTGGTTTAATTGATGCTTGATGATCATATCGACAATAGGGTCGTATAAATCATCCATTCCTTTCTTCTGATACAAGAAATCGACCAAATAAAAGATATTATCCATTGAGTCCTCTCTTGGATAACCGTAGACAATAGGCATTGAAACATAGTTCTTACCACGTCTTGCAGGGTCAAGAGCACCGTATCTAATATCTGAACGTTTTTTAACCTTCTCTTTGTATGTCTGTAATACCGAATAGTTGAATTCCAACCCGTCAGGAGCAATAGGGTCTTGCATATAAACCGCTTGCCATAGGAATTTAGACATGAATTTTCGTTTGTTCTTCAATGACTCGGAAGAAAAACGTTTAGGACATGTCGAATTGTCGTATTTGTCAAGAGCAGGTATTCCAATAAACACACTCTTTCCATCTTTCGTCAATTCGGTAAATCTATGCTTATGGTCAGCAATCAAATCTTCTGCACCACTTGAAGCTCTGTCGTACATGACATTCAATAAATCCGTATTCGCCCACATAGTACCTAGCAACAATGTTTTTTGGTTGTCGTCGTCAGCACGTGAAGACCAGTCGGAGTCGTATCTATCTACGAGTTGATTGTGAAGGGTCACGTTTGTGCTTTCAACTTCTCCTTTTAGCAAGTCGTCAATAACAACAAGTTTTGCACGTTTTCCAGTCGCTTGACCGTCCCTTGTAACAGCGAATAGATTGAATTCGTCCTCACAATCACATAAACAAAACGAATGGTTGTCGTCTTTTTTGAAGACGTATTTTCCTTTATGTAATACATTGGGATCGTCATATCTTGGAAATATTTCCTTGTATGCTTGTGAATTCATAATAGTTTTTGTTTGGGCTGTTGTGATTTTAACCAAGTCGTCCGAGAATGTAATTCTTAAAGCACTCAAATTAGGATTGTTCCCAAAGGCATTTGCTAGAAGCAAGTTGCCCATATACGATTTACCAAGTCCGGGCATGCACGATACACGCATTAGATTTAAAGTATCGCTGACAATAAACTGGTCAGCATAATAAAAAACTGGCTCTACCGTCTCCATTGTCTTGTCCCAAATCTTCTTTTTCTTGTAACTTTCTATGTACAAGGCAAAGTTCTTTAGAATTCTTCTTGCAGACAAAGCAAAGAATTTCTTTCTTATGCCAAACAGATTGTTAGCAACCTTTAAGCTGTTCGTGCCGATTATTCCCTTGTCAAGTTTAGGAAGAACCTCCTCGTCTATTAACTGGCAGATGCGATACTCATGTTTGGTTAAATTCATTTCCTCGCAATATTCGTAATGCTGTAGCATTGCATCGTATAGATTTTTAGCAATCTTTAACATCTGAATTGAAGTGGAAGCTCCCGTATTTCGTAAAGCAATCTTGTAATCGTTGATTACTTTAGACATGTTTTCAGCCATATATATTTAGATGTCTCCTAAAATGTAGGCCCGTTTTCTTCTTGATTTCCAACTTCATAATCACTTTGGAAAGGCGATTTTTCTTTGATTGTGCATCCAATAGTCGTAAGCTTGTTTTTGTTTTGAATATACAAAATCTTGTCGACAGTAACACAATCCCCTGCTCTTAAATCTATCTCGCAACCGAATATCTGTAGATAAACAAATCCGTAGATCGGTCTCCTTAATTGTGAGAAATTGACGTCATGAACTTGGAATTGTTGGAACTCTCCAAATTTAGGCCTTATCCCAACGGCTTTTTCTTGATATTTCTCGGGTTGATTTTTGTAATCTTTGTAGGGCTTTAAAGCCCATGGTCTACCGTCTAAATGTAGCATTTTCTCAACCTCCTTGTTTTTTTGCATAAATAAAAAAAGCTAGGAAATAAAAAGACATAAACTTTTTAAATCCTAGCTTGTAAATAATAGAGTAAGGGGTGGAAGATGAAGGACTCGAACCTCCGCAATTGCCAACACCAATATGCTTCCGATTATCTTCCAAGTTGATTAGTTTGAAAAGACAACAAACATCCACTAATCAAATGTTTCTTGACTGTATTATGAATACTACGCTTTTTTGTACAATTTATAGTTTTCAAGAAGGAAATTATAACAAATGAAACCAGTCGAATTCATATGGAAATGTTAATACAGCCACTTTAAGGTCATGATATAATTCTTTATTAGGTTTTTAACTTTTTCTAGATTTTTTTAACTTTTTGAGCTTGACAACCACGTTCTGTGTTTTTGACATCAAATTCTACTTGATCTCCTGCACTTAAAGTTTTATATCCTTCACCCTCGATTTGAGTGTAATGTACAAAGATGTCGTTTCCTTCACCTTCAGGAATAATAAAACCAAACCCTTTTGTATTGTCAAAGTTTTTAACAGTTCCTCGCATTGAATTTTCCTCCTATCTTTAAAATTTTATTTTGGTAATGTGAATAGATTTTGGCGCACATTGCAGGATTTGAACCTGCGCTAGATTTAACATCTACTAACTGTTTAGCAAACAGTCCCCTTAAACCTCTTGGGTAAATGTGCAGATGAGGGAACGTTTTGTTCCCTTAGTTGTTTTACGTCAACTATCTTCCTTTTTTTGAAATGTTATGCATGTAAAGTATTTAGCGACACTAATTCAGCTATTTTCACCACCACCATTGCTGTGTTTAGTGTTCAACCTTCTGGTCATTGTACTCGGTGCTTTTACAAGCTTTAGGCTTGATGGACTTATGATTTAATAAGAAGCTAAAGAATGGCTTTGCAAATTTGTAAATAAAAAAGCACCCACAACGGGCGCTAAAGAAGGGAGAAAACCCTTTTGAGTGCTATTTCACTTACATACATGAGTTTACGCTCGATTTGTCAAGTTGTCAAGACAACCTAGCAAAAATAAAAATATATAATTTATACTGTGTTTTTAAAAATAAAAAGGCTCTATGATTTGAAAATTTTTTGTGTGTAGGATGGTGGAGTAACTAACCCCCGTACCGATCTCGGCAAAATAGGGAGGGGTGGCTATGCATAAAAAGTATAGTGTTTTTCTAGCTCTAAAGTGTCAACCAAAACGAACGTTTTTATTTACATTGTCATTTTTAGTCCCTCAATAGCCCCTATATTGTACTATTAACACGTGATGTTATATACATATTATTCTATTCTATATGGCTTTTAATCTGTCCTTATACTTCTTCTTGGTGCTCTTCTTTTCTCTCTGTTCCCCTTAAGTTATATTACTTCTATTATTAAAGTATTAATATAAGAAAAACATTTAATACCCCCTATTAATATATATACCCCTATAAAAACAATAACCTTATACTTAATACATACTTATATATTAAGTATTAGTATTAATAATTAAGTATTAGTATTAAGTATTATAGTAGTATTAAATATAAAGGTTATAATATAGATAGTTACTTAAATATATAAAAGTGAGGGAAAGAAAAAAAGAACAGGAATACACAGGGCACAGGGATATACAAAGCAATTAAAACAAAAGACTTTTTATGTTGCTTATTATTGTTCCTGCGTTCGTTGGATCAAGCACATCAAGAACAAATATACAAAGCTCTTGCCCTGCTCCCTTGCTCATGGTTATATACCTGCATCCCTCTAGCCCTGCTATATACCTCTATATGCTCTTATATTCGCTTATACGAGGCCTTTATATGCTCCGTGGTTAATTATGTTTATATGCGTAAATAGCATAACATATACTTAAATAGCTTATATTTTCGATTGTGTGCACGTTTTATATATTCTAGGTTAATTATTCCAGTTATAGCAAAAGTCTTTTATACGGGCTTATATTCGCATTCCTTTAATTTTAAGCACTTATATATTAATACGTATTATGTATTTAAGTATTAAAGTATTAAGAATAATAAACGGGTATTAAATATCTATAAACAAAAAACTAGGCTCTTTATATTTGAACCTAGTTTATTATTATTTATTCATGTTTATTCTATTTGTACATGCCTGCTAAGCTCATGAATAAACACCACATAGCTCTAATAGGCAATACAACGATATAAAAGAAAATTTTAAATAATGTCCACATAATTCTTAAACCCTCATTCTTTCTATTTTTTTGAAAAGCTCATTTTCTTTTTCTTCTTTCTTAAAAGAATTATAACATTCTTTTTTGATGTTATATACACCAATCAAAACAAATTTAAAAAAAAGAATAACCACAAGCAAAACTAACAACACATTATTATTCATTTTTTCGCCCTCTTCTTCCGTTTCCCTATTTTTCGTACCAATAGCGATATAATTGCCCATCATATTCGACTTCGTAAAAACCTTGTTTATGGTCCTCACTTGATACTATTTGATTTTCTATTGCATCCCTAGCCCCAAGGCTAGCCCCTGCAAGGAATGACCCCGCAAGAGCTAAAACAACTAAAACCGCTAAAAATACTTTTTTCATATCTCCGTTCCTCCTATTATCTATTAGCCCAATAACCAACGGTTATTATCTTGTCACTATATCGCTTATAATATGTTTTAAGCCTTTTGATAAATGCGTTGTTTAATTCTTCAAGGCATTTAATAAATTCGTTATTTTCTTGTTCATCTAAAAAATAAAGATCATCCATTTTATCAAAATCATAATAAAGTCTATAGCTTTTGTGGTTAGGTTCGTCGGGAAAAGTTTGTTTTTTAGATACCCCGATAGCGTGGAGCAAATTCCCAACACAAAAACCATTTTTTTGATAGTTTTCATTTTCTTCCTTCCATTTTTCAAAACGATCACAACCGCTCATAAATAAATTATATTCAATAAACGAATTAAGCGCCGTTGATGGTGCGGGTGTTTCGTCATTGTAGTATAATTTCCTTTTGATGCTTGGCTTATCAATTTCAATAAAATCGTCGTTATTAAGTACGATAATGTCATAGTTATTAACATACTCTTTCACGCTATAAAAATGATGCCCTTTCATTTGATTTTTAAAAAATTCTGTTTTTTCTACTTTGTTCAATAATCTAGCCATTTTTTCTCCTCCTAATAAAATTATTAAATTATTCAACCGCTTCTAGTTCTTCCATGTCGCTATAAATAACTGCGCCTTTAAGCAATTCATCAAATATAAGCCCTATAATTTTCTTTTCATAAAGCTCTCTGTTTTCTTCTTTAAAACCTTCTAAAGTCCCGAACACTTTAAGACACACTTTTTTTATTCCTTTATCATCTAGAAAAATATCGCTAGTGTCTAAAATACTCGGTAAACCTTGCGCCCAATCATAGAAATTATATTTATTGACTTCTCCAGGGTTTAATTTAGCCCCTAATTTTTCACACATGAACGCGTCCATTACATAGCTACAAATAGCGTAATAATTTTTTTTGCTTTTTGTTGGTGCTCCTTCTTCTATGTCTGCTTCTTCCACTACATAATTTCTTAAAATCCATCTTTTAATTGTTAACATATTTATATCCTCCTTTTGGCTTGTCGCCTGTTCCTCTCTTTCTGTTAAATGTTGATTGTATCACCGTTGTTATAAACGGTTATTGTTCTTATTTTTCTTTCTTTGTTATAAGTTCCTGCAAACTCCCAACCGTCAAAACCTAGCTTAATAGCTATATAAGTAAGTTCGCCAGCGGTTAACATTTCATCACCTTTATAAAGGTCTTTAACTTTGCTTAATTTGACATTTTCACCGCCCAACTCTTTAAAAATGCCCTTTGTATTTGTTTTGTCATATGGAGCATTAGCGATAATATTTAAAAGCTCCTTATATGTGTATTCTATTGTGTAGACTGTCTTTACTTCTACTTTTCTAATTTTTGCCATTTCTCTTGTCCTCCGTTCCTCTTGACACCCATATAGTACACCCACGTTATTTACTTTTCAATACTTTTCTGTAATTTTTTTGAATGTACTGGTAAATATTAAATTATCATTTTTATTCATTTTCTATTGACTTTATAAAATGACTATGTTATATATAAAGAGAACAAAGAATTAACTCTAAAGGGGTGTGTATGGGGGTATGTCTAGGTACGCATCTGTTTTAGGGGGCGAGGGGTTGAAAAAAATGTTAAAGAATAAAATTCAGTTTTTGCTAGGCTATAAGAATGTCAGACAAAATTCATTGCAAGATGTTTTAGGAATGTCTTCTAAACAAGCGTTGAGCAATAAAATAAGAAGCGGGTTTATAACCGCTGATGAATTGATTAAGATTTGTGATTATCTTGATCTAGAAATTGTTATTAGAGACAAAGGCAAGAATAAAGTTGTCATTAAATTGGATACTGATGATATAACAGATGTCGATTAATCACATCACATTCAACACATATCACAAGATTAGATATAAAAGCTCGTAGAGAAGTGTTTTAAGAAAGGTTAAGACTTATTCAAAAATATTGTAAACAGTGCTTCATGAACAAATAGAAGCGTTCTCGATATATGACGGTAAATATCGAAACTAAACAATTCATTCAAGGAGGAATAAACAATGAATTACGCATACATGAGAATTAGTACAAACAAACAACATACGGATAGACAAGAGTACATTTTGAAAGATTATTTTGAAAAGAATAACATTCATATTGATGCATGGTTTGTAGATGTTATTACTGGTAAGACTTTTGATAGACCCGAATTTTCAAAATTAAAAGACACTGTCAAAAGTGGAGAAGATACCGTGTACTTTACCGAAGTTGATAGATTAGGTCGTGATTGGGACGGAATTAAAAGAGAATACAAATGGTTTGAAGATAACGTTGTTAATGTCATTATTTTAGAAGTCCCTGCTCTATCTATGTCAATCTACAAAGAAAACGGAACAGTTGACTTAAATATCAAGTTAATTAAATCAATCGTTTTAGATACTTATTGCTTTGCATCTCAAAATGAAAGAGAAAAACTTTCACGAAGAACAAAGGATGCGCTTCAAGCTAAAAAAGAACAAGGTGTCAAACTTGGTAGACCTGCAACAAAAAAAGCGCAAGAAGTTATTGATCTAATTGTTAAAATGGCAAAGGAAGGCTATTCAACGAGAGAAATTCAATTCAAAACAGGTAAATCTAGACAATATGTCTGCAAGATCAAGAAGCAATATGCATAAGAAAAGGACTCCTAAATTTTAAGGAGTCCCCTTTTTTTGTGAAATTAATGGTTGACTTTATGTGTACACATTTTTATAATATATGGTGTACACAGTAAGTAAGGAGGTGTGATGCTATGAGTCCACGTACTGGGCGACCTAAAATTGACAACCCTAAAAGAAATCAAACAAAGATACGAACTACTGACGAGGAATTGGAAAAAATTGAGTATTGTGCTAAAAAGTTAGGAATATCAAAAACAGAAGTAATTCTAAAGGGTGTTGATATGGTTTATACTGAATTAATTGGGAAAGAAAAATAGTGAGTCATTGTCCGCTAAAACATCACTCACTATTGCCCACATCTTGGCATAATTATTGTACTACATTATGCCGAGAATTTCAATTTTTAAAGAGAAAGAGGTAAATAAAAATGGCACGAGTTAATGTAGAAAAAACAATCAAGAAAATATCAGGTAAAATAAATCCGTTTTATGATCTATACACGGACCAAATGTATGAGATAAACAATATGTCTAATGACAGAGGAGAATTAATCGGTAACGCATTTATACTAGGCTATATGCAAGGTGTTAAGGCACAAAAGAAAGGTCGTGCTTTCAAATGAGCAACCAATTAATAAACGTATCACCCGTTGAAACAATTGACAGTAGAGAAGTTGCTGAAATGGTTGGCATTCAACACAAAGATTTATTAAAAAAGATAAGAAATTATCAACAAATTTTAGAAAGCGCAAAATTGCGCTCTCAAGATTTCTTTGTTCCAAGCAGTTATAAGGTTGAAAATAATAATAAAACGTATGATTGCTACCTACTAACCAAGAAAGGTTGTGAAATGGTAGCAAACAAATTAACTGGTGAAAAAGGTGTAATCTTTACCGCTAAATATGTTAATCGTTTTGAAGAAATGGAAAATCATATCAAACAACAAATACCCGCCCTTCCTAGCAACTATCTTGAAGCACTTGAAAGATTAGTTGATGAAGTTAAGATGAATGAACAACTGGTTTTAGAAAATAGGCAATTAAGATTTAAACTTGAAGGTAAAGAAGTTAAACAAGTTGAGGATGAAAGATTATACACCGTTGACGAAATAGCAAGAACACATCATATGACCGCTAGAGAGTTGAATAAATTCCTAAATGTCACGGGTGTTCAATATACTCGTAAAGGTAGATGGTATCTCTACAGCAAGTATAGTAAGAAAGGCCTTACCCAAGGTTCAGCCAGTTGGTTAAGATGGACCGAAAAAGGTAAAAACTTCATTGAAGAGCTTTTATCAAAATACTAATAAAAACAAAAGGCTGTGATTTAATTTCACAACCTTTTTTATTTTGATTTTTTACCGTGAGGGTATGTCCCACCTACTAACTGTTTGTTGAGTCCCATTCCCTCTAATTCAGCTATCAACTGTTCTTTGGATTTAAGCTCTGTGCTCTTTCCACCTGAGCTTAATTGTTCTTTTTGAGTTATCAACGAATGACCATGCTCTCCTGCTGTTTGCGCTCTGAACTTTGTAAGGTTCGCTTTAATAAATCCTCGCTGACCTGCTGAAAGTTGAGAGTCAATGATATAGTCATTAATCATTTCCATCATTGCTCTAATATCATCATTTGTACTATTTAGCATATCATCATAGAATTTTGCAGTCCATCCCATGAAGAAACAGAAATTTTCTTTGGATGCTACAAACACGACTTCTAGATTGATTTTAGAAATGATGTTTTGATACTTCATAAACGCTTGATATAAAACATTGTAATCTTCAAAAGAGCGTTGCTCTAATCCTTCAATGTCGTTGTTGACACTCAAATAATTGCAGATGATGGGATATGTATTGATCATATGCAATTTTAGTTGGTTGATTTTAAAGAAGTCCTCTAGCTGAATTTCAATAAGACTTGTTTTTGCTTCAATCCACTCTAATGTGTTCATGACCCTATGTCCTACCTTTCATCTGTTTAGAAGTCAACAGCTTTGAAAATATCGTCAAGTGTTGTTTGTAGCTTGATGCTTACATCTTCACATTTTTTGATATATTCGCTTAATTCAATGCTTGAGCTTTCTTCATTCCCTGCAAGTTTCTTATGAATGTATTTAGCAATTCCTTTTACAGCATCTTTAGCCGAAGGATAATAGCCGATTGTTCGATAAACTGGTTTATCGTCTTTATCTTTCTTCAAAGTATCTTCGAGAGCTGTATAACAGTTGCTATCAGCATCAAAGTAGTAGTTATCCATAACGTGTACCATTTGATTTTTAACCTCCCCTAACTATTTAATTTTTACATAACGATCATCTTCTTCGACAACCTTCTTTTTTAAGATTTTAATAACTTCTTTTTCATTCTCTTGCTTAACAAGATAGTAAGTTAAGTCTTGATTGAAGATGCTTCTTAATTTGCAATAGTTTACATCTTTAGAAAGTTCTTCTTCTGTTCCTTTTTTACAAACTCTAACAGCAACTTGACCAGTTTGTAAATTCACTTGTCTTTGTAAAATACAATATGTTTGTTCCATAATTAACCCTCTAATCTTACGTTTATAAATACTTTTCGTCCTCTATCAAGAGGATTTCTATAATATTTTGTTATCTCTGCATCAACCAACTTATCACCAATGCTTGTATACATATTTCCTCCTCTTAACCTAACAATTAAATTTGCATCTGCATCAAATAAAGAAATCATTTCATTTTGGTGTTTTTCTAGATACTCGTTTAATTTCATTTTTTCGTGCCCTCCTATATTCTTTAACAGCTATCCAAGTAAGAGTTGAAATAACAATCAATGTTTCTGCTGTTAATGTAACGATAATTCCTGCTACAAATGGGTTAATGTACATTATTTATCACCACCTTCTTTTATTTCTACATCGTTATTATATTTAATGCATTTACCATTCTTATAAGCGACGCATGCATCTTTTAAACAATGATTTAAAATAAATTTTATATCTAATTTGCGATTATCCGCATAAACACTATACTTTCAAGCACTT
>ENA-OPCA01001381-OPCA01001381.1-human-gut-metagenome-genome-assembly--contig:-NODE-1381-length-18804-cov-3.103632_pt1 | contig 18804 bp, 18 predicted proteins | sample MGYA00241076_ERZ501468 | MGnify/ENA primary metagenome ERZ501468 (study PRJEB25962, sample SAMEA2042633) | human gut metagenome | biome: human gut; feature: human-associated habitat; material: faeces... | reverse complement strand
TCATAAATCTACCCTTAATCGTGTATTGGATGATAGTTGCGGATTTTAGGATAAAATCATATAACAGCATGGGAAGACAAAAGAAAGTATCAAAACCAAAAGAGCCTGTTCGCATTCGTCAGCGCAAGTTGAAGAATGGAAATATCAGCCTCTATCTCGACATTTATTCAGATGGTGTCAGAAAATACGAGTCGCTGTCGCTCTATCTCGTTCCAGAGAAAGACCCGATTTCAAAAGACCAGAACAGACACGCTATGCAAGTGGCAAACAAGGTGAAGTCAGAAAGAATATTGGGGTTGCAGAACCGTGGCATCAAACAATGGGAGAAAATCAAGCAGGAGAATATGCCACTGCTGACTTGGCTCTGCAAATATGAGCAGTCGGACGGCAACTTTGCCAAATCCACATTGAAAGGCAGAAAGGAGATGCGCCACAAGATAGAACAATACCTTGCCACGACTGGCGACATCAATATCTGTTTGTCAGAAATAGATGTTGATTTCTGCCGTGGCTTCGTGAAGTTTTTGAAAACGGCACATCATGGAGTGAAGAAAGACGCTACAGCTGTTATCAGTCAAGGTTGCGCACATCATCATCAAGCGGTATTCAATGGAGCGTTGAACAAGGCAGTGCGTGAGGGTATTATAGCAAGCAATCCAATGAAACTGTTGGATGCTAAGGAGAAGCATCAGCCAGCCGAAAGCGTAAGAGAATATCTGACCATTGACGAGTTGAAAGCCATTATAAAAGCGGACTGCGCCAACACGGAAGTAAAAAAGGCATTTATCTTCTCTTGCTTTGCAGGATTGCGCTTGGGTGATGTACGTGCGCTCACATGGAACAAGGTGTTTCTCGCATCTGACGGAAAAACAAAGTTTGTCCGCACGATCATGGAGAAGACAAACAAACTCGTCAATGTTCCATTATCAAAAGAGGCTCTGAACTGCCTTAATGAAAAGGAAGACCCGAACGAGCCGATATTCACTTTGCCAGGCACTCCAACGGTATGTCACGACATTCGTAAATGGATGCAAAATGCTGATATTAAAAAGCACATCTCGTTTCACTGCTCACGGCACACCTTCGCCACGATGATGCTGACACTTGGAGTTGACATCTATACAACAAGCAAATTATTGGGGCATAGCAATGTCTCTACAACACAGATATACAGCAAGATAGTGGACGAGAAAAAAGTGGAGGCGGTCAACAAGGTTGATAATCTATTTGATTAGCACTAATAAAAGAGGTAACTGAAAATGAGTATAGAGATAAGAACAAGAGTGTTAAAAAATGGCAGTCAGTCGCTATACCTTGACTGCTATGAGAATGGTAAAAGGGAATATGAGTCACTGCATTTGTACCTTGTCCCAGAGGTAAACGAAGACGCAAAGCGAGAGAACAAGAACGCCATGAAAAAGGCGGTCGCTATAAAGGCTGAAAGACTCCTTGGTATTCGTAAGGAGGCAAAGTCTTCAGATGAAACGGCATTAAGAAAGGCATCGCCTGTTTTCTATGAATGGCTGCTTGATTATCACAAGGGATTGATTGACAGCCAAGCGTATTCTCAGAACTACATCAAGAATGTATGGAAGCTGATAGCCATCATGCACCAATATATGAAATACAGCCATAAAAGTGGCATACGATTGATAGACTTCAATAAAAACGTATATATGGGCTTCTTGAACTATATGAGGGACATCTATGTTTCGCCAAAGTCTCCAAGCAACCCTTAGAAGTTGGCACAGTCCACCATGCACCAAATGCAGACCACACTCAACACCATATTGAACAAGGCGGTCAGAAACGGTCTGATAAGTGCAAATCCTTTTGCTTCATTGGATATAAGGGAAAGGGTCAGCAAGGCAGAGAGTAATATCGTTGCATTGACAAAAGAAGAGGTCATGTCATTGGCTTCCGTAGAAACAGGCAGTCCTGCAACCAAACAATGTTATATGTTCTGTTGCTTTACAGGTTTAAGACATAGCGACATATCCAACTTAAAATGGAAGGATATTCGCCAAACTGATGCGGGATTGGCAATCTATCTGCCTCGTATGCAGAAAACTAAGCACCCCATTCTGATACCATTAGGCAAAAAGGCATTGGAATGGTTGCCCGACAAGGAAGATAAAAGTGAAGATAGCCTTGTGTTCAACACACCGCAAATCTGCAACTGTGACAGAGCCTTGAAGCACATGGCAAAACGAGCTGGCATTACAAAGGTTCTCGGATTTCACACAAGTCGGCACACTTTTGGAACATTGGCTATCCTCGCAGGATGTGACATTTTGACTGTGAGCAAACTATTGGGTCATAAAAGTGTTAAGACAACACAGATGTATGCTTCCGTAGCCATGCAGATGAGAGCGGATGCCGTCAAGCGAGTGGAAAAGGTATTTGGAAATTAGGGGAGAAAAGAAAGGGAGTAAGGAGGATAAATTCTCTTTATTCCCTTATTTCGTATCAAATGGGTATGAAAGTGTGAAATATCGTTATATTTTCGCCTATTAGAGCCATATAACGAATTATTATCGCAAAATTTAATGTATATTTGCAGTAAAATTCGGTGTAAATATGAAACTGAACAGAATAAAAGACACGTTGGAAGAAAAAGGCATCTCTCAGACATGGCTTGCAAAACAGCTTGGGAAGAGCTTTAGTACAGTAAACTGCTACGCCAGAAATAAATACCAGCCAGATTTGGAAACATTGCTTGAAATATCAAAAATTCTGCAAGTCGATTTGAAGGACTTGATAACAGACGAGGACGAGCGAGAGTAAAAACGCCAAATGCTGGATTTTTAGAACTGGACAAAATAACTTCCGATAATAAAACGTTATTTGAACATGGGCATAAGCAAAGAACTTACAGAAGAGGACATCAAGTTCCGCTATATCAACGAAGCCATCACAAGCAAGGGATGGTCAAAGGATAGTATATTCATGGAACAGAAGGTTAAATTTACTGACGGTAAAATTAGCCTTCATGGTAACCTTGTGCATAGAGAGAAACCGAAGTTTGCCGACTATGTACTTTATGCAAATAAGGCAACACCCATTGCTATTGTAGAAGCAAAGGATGCCAATCATTCTGTTTCCCATGGATTGCAACAAGCCATGACCTATGCCCAAATGCTTGATGTGAAGTTTGCATACAGTTCAAATGGTGAAGGTTTTGCCGAACATGACTTCTTTACAGGCAAGGAACGCACTTTTGCTATGGACGAATTTCCAACAAAAGAAGAACTTGTTGAAAGATATAAAAATGAGGCTAACGATGGAAACGGACTTAACAAACAAGAGCTGGCTATCATAGAGCAGCCTTTTTGCACTGGTCAGAATATATTTCCGCCACGATATTATCAGCGCAATGCAGTAAACCGCACAGTTGGTGCCATTGCCAAAGGACAAAGCCGTGTGCTCCTTGTCATGGCAACTGGTACAGGAAAAACATATACTGCATTCCAGATTGTATGGCGTTTGCTTAAAAGTGGTTTGAAGAAGAAAGTGTTGTATCTTGCAGACCGAAACATATTGGTTGACCAATCCATACAGCAGGACTTCAAGCCATTAGAAAAGGTGACACACAAGATAGACTACTCAAAAGATAAGAACCACTTGGAAGAACTGGGCTCTTATCAAGTGTTCTTTGCACTCTATCAACAGTTGATTGGACAGAATGATGCCAAAAACTATAAGGAGCTGTTTCCTAATCCAGACTATTTTGACCTTGTTATCGTTGATGAGTGTCATAGAGGTAGCGCAAAGGATGATAGCAACTGGCGAAACATCTTGGAATACTTTTCTTCGGCTACTCATATAGGTATGACTGCCACACCTAAAGAAACAAAGTACCAGTCAAGTATTGGCTACTTTGGTGAACCAGTCTATACTTACAGTCTTAAAAACGGAATTGAGGACGGTTTCCTTGCTCCTTTCAAGGTTATCAACATTACAACGAACATCGGTGACGAATGGAGACCTACAAAGGGACAAAAGGATATATATGGCAACGAGATAGAAGACCGCATTTATAACAACAGCGACTATGATTATAACATTGTTATAGAAGACCGTATAAGGGAAGTTGCGCAAGAGATAACCAACTATCTGAAAAGTACAGATCGCATGGCTAAGACCATAGTGTTCTGTGCTGATGAAACTCATGCGGAACGTATGCGTATGGCTTTGGCTAATGCCAATGCTGATATGTGTAAGAAAAATCCCGACTATGTGGTTCGTATAACTGGTAGTGACGAATACGGAAAAGGCAAGTTGGATTATTTCATTTCTGTTGCAGAGAAATACCCTGTCATAGCGACAACAAGTAAGTTGCTTTCAACTGGTGTTGATTGCAAAATGACAAAACTGATTGTTCTTGACCAACAAATCGGCTCTATGACAGAGTTCAAACAGATAATTGGTCGTGGCACTCGTCTTCGTGAGAAAGAAGGAAAGACATACTTCACTGTAATGGACTTCCGCAACGTAACACGATTGTTCGCTGACCCTGATTGGGACGGACCGATTGAGATAGACCCGAATTATCCGCCTAAACCACATATTTGCCCTGTATGTGGACAGAATCCATGCGTGTGTCCCAAACCGACACCAGAGCCCTGCCCCGTATGTGGTCAGATTCCATGTATTTGTCAACAACCGCCAAAACAACCTAAGCCAATAGTCAACTCGGACGGTTGTACAGTAAAGGTTATCAACAAGGTCGTTTCTGTATATGACACAAATGGTAAGTTGCTTCGCACGGAGAGCATTACCGACTATACAAAGAAAAGTATCATAGATACATACGCTACGATTGATACGTTCACTTCCAAATGGAAAGAAACCAAGAAAAAGTCAGACATTGCTGAAATGCTTAAAGAAAGTGGCATTGACCTTGCGGTGTTGAAGCATGACCAAGAAATGGACGATGTTGATGATTTCGATTTCATCTGCCATATAGCCTACGGCAAGAAAACACTTACACGACATGAACGTGCCGAACAAGTGAAGAAACGAGACATATTCAGCAAGTATGGAGAACAGGCACGACTTGTGCTTGAAGCCTTGTTGGATAAGTACACCAAGGAAGGTGTGGCAGAATTGGAAAGCCTTACTGTGCTTGAAAATGACCCATTCCGCAAATTGGGCTCAAAGGCAAACATCGTGAAGTTCTTCGGTGGCAAGCAAGGCTATCTTGATGCCGTAAAGGAACTGGAACAAAACATATATAATATAGCATAAAGTAAAAACAAAATATGAGTTTATCAAATTTCGTAAAACGAGTACGCAATATAATGCGCAATGATGCCGGTATCAACGGTGATGCGCAACGCATAGAACAAATGGCATGGATGCTGTTCTTGAAAGTCTATGACGAGAAAGAGAATGATTGGGAGCTGGACGATGATGATTACAAGTCTATCATCCCAGAAGAATGCCGTTGGCGCAACTGGGCGCATGACGATGGAAGCGGTAATGCCTTGACTGGTGATGAGCTGCTTTCGTTTGTCAACAACACATTGTTTGTGGAACTCAAAAACATAGAAGTAACACCAACTACCCCTATCCGTCAGGCGATTGTAAAGACCACATTTGAGGATGCCAACCAATATATGAAAGATGGAGTTCAACTTCGTCAAGTGCTGAATGTGATTGACGGTTTGAACCTTGGTGACTATGAAGAAAGTCATGCTTTCGGTGAGATATACGAGACTATCCTCAAAGAAATGCAGTCGGCTGGTTCCTCTGGTGAGTTCTACACCCCAAGAGCCTTAACCGAATTTATGGCAGAGATAGTCAATCCGCAGATTGGTGAGAAAATGGCAGACTTCGCTTGTGGTACAGGAGGTTTCATCACAAGTTGGTTGGGTGAATTGGACAAGAAGGTAAAGACTGCTGAAGACCGCAAAGAGTACAATCAGTCTGTATTTGGAATAGAAAAGAAACAATTCCCGTATATGCTATGTGTGACAAACCTATTGCTGCATGGTATTGATACGCCATTGGTATATCACGACAACTCGCTTACAAAAGATGTGCTCAACTATACAGACGGCGACAAGTTTGATGTTGTGTTGATGAACCCACCATACGGTGGAAACGAGAAGTCGGATGTCAAGTCACATTTCCCTTCTGATATGCGCAGTAGCGAGACTGCAGACTTGTTCATGGTTCTCATCATGTACCGACTGAAGAAGAATGGTCGTGCTGCGGTCATTGTCCCAGACGGTTTTCTGTTTGGAGCGGACAACACAAAGATAGCCATCAAGACCAAGCTACTCAGAGATTTCAACTTGCATACCATTATCCGTTTGCCTGGCAGTATCTTTGCACCTTACACTTCGATTGCCACGAACATTTTGTTCTTCGACAATACCAGTGCGGAGGGTGTTCCAGAAGGTTATTCTACAAAGGAAACGTGGTTCTATCGTTTAGATATGCCAGAGGGTTACAAGCATTTCTCCAAGACAAAGTCTATGAAGTCGGAACATTGCGACCCAATCCGTGAGTGGTGGAACAACCGTAAGGAGATTATTATTGCTGATGGTGACGAGAAATCTCGTTGCTATTCGGTTGAAGACCTTATCGCCACAGATTGCAACTTCGACTTGTGCAAGTTCCCAAAAGAGGATGAAGAAATCTTGCCTCCTGCCGAACTGCTTGCCGACTATTTCAAGAAGCGCAAAGCTCTTGATCATGAGATTGATAAGACATTGGCAGAGATACAGCGTATCTTGGGCATAAATGTAAATGTGGACGAATTGTAAAACGTGGAACGGCGTTCCACAAATCTAAAAGATTGGCATGGAGAATAAAGGTTTGACAAACATAAATGATGCTGCCTATCAGAAGTTGATAGACAACATAACCACGCTATGGGGTGAGGCGAAGTCAAAAGCCATTGCTGCGGTCAATACGGAATTGCTTGATGCCAATTGGCAAACTGGAAAGTATATCGTTGAATTTGAACAGGGTGGTAAACAAAGAGCTGAATATGGTAAAAGGTTACTTGTAAACCTTGCAAAGGATTTGACCGCAAGAAATGGAAAAGGTTTTAACCGAACAAACCTTACCTATATGCGTAAGTTATACTTGGCATTCCCAAAATGTGGGACACTGTCCCACAAATTGACATGGAGCCATTACTATGAACTGTTGAAGTGTGATAATGCACTTGAAATGCAGTTCTATTATAAGGAATCCATCAAGGAATGTTGGAAAGTTAGGGAACTGAAAAGACAGATGAAAAGTTGTCTGTTTCAGCGACTTGCACTAAGCACAGACAAGGCAGGAGTTCTTGCTTTGGCTAACGAGGGGCATCAAGTACAAACTCCGCAAGACATCATCCGTGACCCTTTCGTGCTTGAATTTGCAGGACTTCCCAAACAGAAACGCTATAAGGAGGGTGACTTGGAAAAGGCTCTGAAAGACCACATGGAGCAGTTCCTTTTGGAAATGGGACGTGGCTTTGCATTTGTGGGCAGACAATACTCCATGCAGATAGGAAGCCGACAGTTCAAGGTGGATTTGGTGTTCTACCACTGTATCTTGAAATGCTATGTGTTGATTGATTTGAAGCGAGCAGAGATAAAGCATGGTGATATTGGGCAGATGAACCTCTACCTTAACTATTTCAAAACAGAAGTGTGTCAACCAGACGATAATCCCCCTATTGGCATAGTTTTGGGAGCAAGAAAAGACGAACTTCTGATGGAGTATGCCTTGGAGGGTATAACCAATCAATTGTTTGTGGCACGTTACCAACTTTATTTGCCAAAGCGTGAAGAACTGCAAGCGCAACTTGACAAGTTGTTGGACGAAGCTGAGTAACAACAATAAAATAAGGACATTTCGATTTTATAGCATAATTATGAAAAGTAATATTGGAATACAAATCATTTTGTCTATTGCACTGACTATGTGCAGTATCAATATAAATGCACAAACGGTTGGATATACATATCGACCTTTGGCTGCCGAGGGATGCAACATGAAATATAGCGTTGCAAAGCAAGATACGGCATATTACATTATCGCAACCGTAAAGTCAGACAGACTGAATTTCCTGAAAGAATCAACCATGTTGTTGAAAACATTCGATGGTGAAGTTATAAAACTTTATGGTTCTCAGATTGGTAGCGGCTCTGAAACGGCAGGTATTGTTTCTGGCAATATAGTCCTTCCAGTGACAGAAATCAGTTCTACAGCTCAATTCAAGATAAGTCCACAACAATTTGAGTTGTTAAAAAAAGGCGTGGCTAAGATAAGGTTATCTACCATACCTATTGAGCATGAGCGGACATTTGCCAAAGATAAAATAGGCAAGAAACTTTATCAGTTCTTCTTGAAGCAGAAGAATAAGGACAATGATTTCTAACGATAGAAAATTACAATGAACGGAAAGCAATTAAAGAATAGCATATTACAATGGGCGATACAGGGAAAACTTGTACCGCAAGACCATAATGACGAACCAGCAAGCGTATTGCTTGAAAAGATTCGTCAAGAGAAAGAACACTTGATCAAGGAGAAGAAAATCAAGCGTGACAAGAACGCATCCATTATCTACCGAGGTGAGGACAATTCCTATTATGAGAAGATGCTTGCTACGGGAGAGGTGAAGTGCATTGATGAGGAGATACCATTTGATGTTCCGCAAGGTTGGGAATGGGAACGTTGGGGTAATATAGCCCAAACGATTCAATATGGTTATAATGCTCCTGCTTTAGAGTATGGTGTAATAAAGATGGTTCGCATCAGCGACATTCAAGAAAATTGTGTTCTTTGGGACAATGTACCATATTGTCTAATTGATGAAAATGATATTGATACGTACCTGTTGAAAGTAAACGATATTCTCTTTGCACGAACAGGGGGTACTGTAGGGAAATCATTTTTAGTTGAAGAAGTGCCAGAAAAAGCTATTTATGCAGGGTACTTGATAAGAACGAGATATAGTTCATTACTAAATCCTCGTTACATGAAATCATTCATGGAGAGTCAATTGTATTGGGAACAACTCAAAAATGGTACTATTGCCACAGCTCAACCAAATTGTAATGGTAAAACACTTGCTAAAATGTTGTTGCCCATACCTCCAACTAAGGAACAAGATAGGATAGTTAAAAAACTAACGCAATTGTCTTCGTTCTTGGATAATTATGGTCTATGCCAAGATAGATTGAATCTGTTGAACGAGGAGATAAAGGAACAATTAAAAAAGTCCATTTTACAGGAAGCAATTCAAGGAAAACTTGTTCCGCAACTTGCTGAGGAGGGTACTGCCCAAGATTTGTTGGAGCAGATAAAAAAGGAGAAGCTGAATTTAATAAAAGAGGGCAAACTAAAGAAGTCCGCTTTGGCTACTTCCGTCATCTTCCGTGGTGACGATAACAAGTATTATGAGCAGATAGGGAGCGAAGTGACAGAGATTGAACTTCCTTTTGACTTTCCAAGTTCTTGGTCTATTGTTCGATTATATGCTGTTTGCCAACTTACAGACGGCTTGAAAGCCACTGGCAAACAATGCCTGTTAGATGCCAAATACTTACGTGGTAAAAGTTCTGGAACAATTATTGAACAAGGCAAACTTGTCTATAAGGGTGACAATATAATGCTTGTGGACGGTGAAAACTCTGGTGAAGTTTTCATCGTACCACAAGATGGCTATATGGGTAGCACTTTCAAGCAACTATGGATAAGTTCTTCACTGTATGAACCTTATATTTTGGCATTTATACAGTTTTACAAAGAAACTTTGCGCAATTCAAAGAAAGGAGCTGCTATTCCACACCTCAACAAGGAGCTATTCTATGGTCTTATAATTGGCATTCCGCCATTTCAAGAGCAGAAAAGAATAGTCCAAAAGATAGGGTTATCAACGCAACTTTTGAAATAACTGGCTTATTTTGAAAGCAATACGCTCTTGTTCCCTTATAGGTGGTATCGGAATAAGAAAATCATTGAATTTGTTTTGGGTTAGTTGATTGATTGTGGTTGTATTACTCACATCTCTCAACTGCCCAAAGAACAAATCAGACTGCAAATAAGCAAACATATATTCGTAAATAGGAGTTTTGCATATTGCCATAAATGCGCCAAATGTCATTGGTTCTGACAAATTCCTTATAAGAGCCGATTTTCCAACTAATCGTTTGCTCCCATTTCTTGCACAAATTATAATATCATTCTCTTCTATAAGCAATTTTTCAGATATGGAAGAACTTACTCTTACAATATTATCTAATGCTAACTTGCCATTTCGTATATTACAGGAACGTAATACGATAGTTCCTTTCTCGTCAATATCTGTCGGTTTATACGTTAGACCAATATAAGAGTTTGATACATTACGAACTCTACACCATTCCCAATTACTTGGGATTTCAAAGGGAATTTGCTCAGTTATATCCAAGCATTTTTTGCCTATCTGCTCATAATACTTGATAAAACCTCATTTATTTTGCCTACTATTCTACTTTGTTCTGCCATTGGAGGCAATGGTAGATACAACTCTTTCAGCCGTTCTTTACCAAGATTATAAAAAGCAGCACCAGACTTCTTGGTTATTCCTCGCATGGTCTCAATTAGGAATGGACTTTGAAGAAAATACGCAAGTAGCAAGGAGTGATTAAAGGCTTGAATGTAAGGACTAATGATGAATACAAAACCGCCAGCACTAACATTATTGTAGTCTTTTTCTATTACTGCCATTTTACCAATATTCTCCAAACTGGTTACAGCAGGAGTAATGATGCAATTCTTCTTTAGAATGGTATTCGCATTGACAAACTCTTCTGACACAAATACGTCATCATCTTTGAATATATACTTATTGGGTAGAATGTTTCCACCACGTAATATTCTAATGCCTTTCTTGTTTGCGTTTGCTTGCTCTTTTTTGAACGAGGCACCTGTCTGTATATCCAATAAGTCTTTGACTTTGCACCAAATCCATGTTTCGGGTATTTGAAATGGCAAAAACTCCTCAATACAAACTGGACTACCGTCTATCAACTCATAATACTTGCTGTCTGTTCTATTTTATGTACTATTCTATATTGCTCTTTTATAGGTGGAAGTGGTATTAGCAAATCTTCTATTCTTACTATTGCTAATTTGGGCTGACCTACTTTTGTTGTGCATTTCTTTATTTGTGACTGAACAAAATTTGAAAGCAAACAGTACATTAAGAATTTCTTACAAATACCTCTAAATACTATTTTGTCGGCATTTTCTGTTAGATTCGCATTATCAAAAACTTTTGGTATTTCGCCAACACTTCCTATTGTCCCAGCAACAGTTATATACAAGTCTTCTGTAGATATTGTATAAGATTTTATTTTTTGATAAATTGATTCGGAAATATAATGTATATCGTCTGTTTTTACAGTATTTTCTTTCATGTCTGCAACACGTATGTACATATGCCCTGTATTTTCCGTTGTAAGTTTTTCACCTACAGGTATTCTTTTTCCACCTTTAACTGATGCAATATTTCCTAACCTACACCAACTCCATGAGGACGGAATCCCAAATGGTATTTCCTCGTCAATACATACAATACTATCGCCAGACTTCTCCCAATACTTGTTATCGTCACCACGGAAGATAGCAGAATCATTGAGGACAGACTTCTTTAGTTTGCCCTCCTTAACGAGTTTCTCCTTTTCAACCTTTATCTGTTCAAGCAGTTCTTGCGCAGTACCTTCTTTTGCAATTTGCGGAACCAGTTTTCCTTGAATTGCTTCTTGTAGAATAGACTTTCTAAGAAGTTCGTAAACAGAATTATCTAAAGAATCCAATTTTGTCTGCAAAGAAGCATACTTATCAACAAAAGCGTCAACCTTTGACATTTTCTCCAATATCCTGTGCTGTTCTTTTACAGGTGGTATTGCCAATAAAATGGAATTCATCTTTTCTTGATTCATTTTCGGTTGAGCTGTACCTGTTACATAATCGACAAGTGATATAGCATTTATAAATAGAGCTACATAAGAAAGTGCCATTCCACTGCAAACATCAAGCACATGGGCATGATTGTTCACCCAATACTTACCTTTTGCTATAAAAGCAATGGGGGTACTTCTATTGATAAGATTAGCACCATCTTCCCCAATTAGTAATAAATCTTTATCAAAAAGATATTTGTCAACTTTGTCAATAACACCAGAAGCCCCATAATAATCGTAAGTTTTCTTTAGATGTTGACGTTGAGCTACAGAAAGTGGAATCCTTTCACTATCCTTATTTATCATTACATTGCCAAAACGCTCCCATTCCCACCCCTGCGGTACTTCAAACGGTATCTCCTCATCAATACACTTCACCTCTCCCGTGGCAAGTATCTTCTCATAATAGGAACTCATAGAACAAATCCATGCCTATTTATTAGGACAACATAATGTTTCACTAATAAACGATTAGAAATGGAATTAGACAAATTTGAAGAGTTCCTAAGCCAAGGCAATATGGCTAAGAACACGATTTCGGCATATCTGTATGCCGTGAAGGAGTTTGGCTCTCGACACAAAGAGTTGAACAAGAGAAACTTGTTGGTTTACAAGACCTACTTGATTGAGACTTACAAACCAAAGACGGTGAACCTCCGTATTCAGGCGTTGAACAAGTACCTTGTATTTGTAGGCAAGACTAAGCTCCGCTTAAAGTCGGTCAAGGTACAGCAACGTTCTTATTTGGAGAATGTCATCAGCAATGCCGACTACACCTTCTTGAAGAACAAATTGAAGAAGGAAGACAACTTGGAGTGGTACTTTGTGGTGCGTTTCTTGGCTGCGACTGGTGCCAGAGTGAGCGAACTTGTGCAAATCAAGATTGAGCACGTGCAAATAGGCTATTACGACATCTACACCAAGGGTGGCAAGATACGGCGTATCTATATCCCAAAGACATTGCGCACAGAAACAGAAAAGTGGTTGCAGACACTCAACCGTACAAGTGGCTATCTCTTTCTCAATCGCTTTGGCGAGCGTATTACTACAAGAGGCATATCACAGCAGTTGAAGAACTATGCGGTGAAGTATGGCTTGAATGAAAAAGTGGTGTACCCTCACTCGTTCCGCCATCGTTATGCCAAGAATTTCTTGGAGAAATTCAACGACATTGCCCTGCTTGCAGACCTTATGGGGCATGAAAGCATCGAAACGACACGTATCTATCTACGAAGAAGCAGCATTGAGCAACAAGAGATAGTTGACAAAGTGATAACCTGGTAATCGGAGCATATTCTATATTTTTTGATATGTTATCCATGCTATTAAACTATGCAAACGAGTATATGCTTTTTACAACAAGTAGAGTTGATTATCAGCGTTTTGCATTACCTTTGCACTCAAAAGAAAATACGCATGGGACTATTCAAGAAGATAAAAGACATATTCAACAACGACAAAGGCAAGGAGACAAACACGCAAGAGAACGTTTCCTTGCCTTCTTCTATAAATGTACCTCAACTGTCCACCAAGCAGCCTTTGGTAATGCCTGGTGTTACAGAGGTTATAAAGGCAAGGTCATATCTGAAAGCAAATGACACAGAACAGACTAAATGCCAATACGAGAGTGCGGTTCAAAAAGGATATTCATTGAACCTTGAACCCTATAATTGGCTACTGCGCCATTATACAAGCAAAGAACAATGGAGCGATGCCAAGCGTGTTCTGTTGTTTGTGCCTGCAAAATTCAGCCAAGATGCGCTTGTTGTCGAATTTAGGGAAGTAATAAGGCAACGAGAAGACAAACTACCCAAACAAGCCAATCTCCACAGAAACACTACCACCAAAGACACATTGGCAAACCGATACAAAAGTTTGATTGCTCAACTGCCCGAGTTTGATTTCTACACAAGTGGAAACGATACCTTGTTTTCAGAAGACGCTCCAGCGTGCCGTCAGATAGAAGATATAATCAGCCATATAGAGAATGAACTACGCAAGGCAAAGGTTGCCGAGAAAAGCAAGGATTACGTCACCGCAACCAATATCTATGAAGAGCTGATTGCCAATGGCTATTGGAAGCCAGAGCCTTACAACCGTCTGCTTTATATCTATGACAAGGCAGGGCTTACAAGTGGTGTAAAGGAGTTGCTTGTTCTTGCAATAAGTTTCTTTGAAAATCAGCAAAAGAAACAGAAACAGGAATTATTACGCCTTGCCGACAAGTACAAAAGCAGAGCCTATGCAGAGGCGAAAATAAATCAAGGAAAGACAGTGGCATATTTCGATGGTTTCTTTGAAATATACATGCCTTTCCCTGATATTGATGTCTGGAAGCGAATACTCGCTGACACTACCGCTTAATGCCCGAACTCTTTTTGGGATAGTGTTTGCTGTGGGCGAATCTCATGCAACGTCTGGCAAAGCTGAAAATATCCTCGTCCTTATCCCTCCAAGGCAATTCCGAATTGGAGCCACCGCCACCTCCCGACTGCGTGATGCTTGTTGCCCCATTGACGCCCTCAATGAACATCTTGACAGCTGTGCCAAGCACATCTTTGAAACGCATATCGCACATATCTTCAATGATGGTGTTCTCTGCCATTTTCTTGGCTTCAGGTACATTGGCGCAAATTCTACTGCTCATCGTCAGCAGTTCTTGGAAACTGCCTGCAAGGATAGAGGCTTGGGCGTATGTTTGCAATGTCCGTGAAGTTTGCTCCTGCACGACACGCAAAGTTTCAGCCTCAGACTTCTGCGCCCTTGTCATGGCTCTGAACTCGGCAAGGGCTTCATCGGCTGCACTCAGTTTTTCTCGTTTGTCCGTCAGCTTGAACTCCAAGATGGACAACTGACTTTTGAGCCGTTCCAGTTCCTTTGACAACTCGGAATGTTCGCCATTCTGTTGTTCCAACTGTTTCTCAACCTCATGGATTTTGTTCTCCACCTCGGACTTCTGGTGAGTGAGGTTTTCTATCATCGTTTTCAGACCTTTAACGGCATTCTCCTTTCTGCGAATGTCAAGTTCCAGTTTGCCATTTGCGATTTCCAACTCACGGCTTTCGGCTTGGAGTTGTCTATACCATTCGTCACGAGGGACATGCTGGGCATTGGTAGCCGAGACGGATTCGCCACGTACCAAGCCCCACTTTTTGTTGACCTCTGCCAAGTAGTCGTGGATAGCATCCAGTTTGTTTGCGTCACCACCAAAAGTATCTCGGTATTTGATACGCATCTTCTGTTTCTTTTCATCGTACATAATTGGCGTGACAAGGCAATGGATATGCGGTGAAGACTCGTCAAGATGAACGGAAAAGTCAATGATGTTGTCTTCGCCCCATGCATCGGCAACAGCCTTGTAGATGTCCTTTGCCCACAATTCTATCTCCGCTTTGCGCTTGACATGACTGTTGTCTGCGCCTTTCGCTCGCTCCACATTCTGGTCTCCGAAAGCCATTTCTCGCATTCTGTCGGCATCGCCCGAAAATATCATGTTGCAAGCAATGCGATATTTGGGCGTTTCAAGCCCTTTGTTAGGGTCTTCCGCACCAGTGGCTTCCAAACGGCCTTGAAACCGTTCCAAAATGGGCTTAGAAGAGCCGAGAGGTACAATCTTACCGCCCTTGACTATCTCAAAGTTGAGATGCGCACGGCTCTTGTCGTAGTTAAACTTCTTGTTGGAGGCTTTTGCTTCCCATTGGGATTCCGTCCAACGCCTCTGATGTTCGTTATCTTCACCTGCCGAAAACGACTTGACGGCTTGTTGGTGAAACACTTGGTATTCTGGCATAATGTTATTTCTAAGATGGGGTAATGAAATTTATAAAATGAGCTTGCTCTGGTGTCCTCCTAAGGGCTTGCCCGATGGAGCATAATTCGGTTGGTGATAACCATACCGAGGATTATGTTCCCCATCTACATTATGCGTACATATAGGCAAGCCTCTTCTGTTGTGTACCATCACTGCTCTAAAACGGTTTTGATGAAGTCTTGGCATTACGTTCTTACTGGCAAACTGACAGCATGAAGGCAAATGCCAAGACTAAAAATGAATGAACGGTAGGTTACATTTCACGTTGCTCGTGAAATTGCTCCATATCTTCCGCTAACAACTGCTCTCTCACATCATCAGGGATTTCTTCCAGGGAATGGATTTGCTCCATTTCCGAAGGAGTGATTTCTGATGAATCGGAAGAAGGCAAAGGCAAAGTTGAAGAAGTCGGATCTGAAACAGACTTGTTCGGGTTCTGTTCCGACTTCGCTTTGCCGTTGTCTCGCTTATAAAGGGCATTGGCTGTATAAACCGTTTCACCCTCATGTTTCCACGCTGCTATGCACCTCATATCCATAATGGTGGTAAGGCAATCAGTTTTTATTGTTACGATACCCAACAGTTCCAATTGTTTCAAGAAGCGGATAACTGTCTTTCGGTTGCAGTTCCATTCCTTTGAAAGTTCAAGGGCAGAGACACAAGTTTGTCCTTGCATTAGTGTTTTGGATATGCCACGCTTGGTATAGGTGGTATCGGCAGTTGCCGTGTGGTGAAGTAGTCTGCGGAAACATTGTATTCTGTTGATGCCTCCCTCGTTGCTACTGAGAAAATTCAGTTGTTCGTCCGTCAATGACAAATAGTAAGTGACAGGGCGAGTTTTGTCTATCTCTTTTCTTTCCATGTCCGAATGGTTTATAAATGGTGAATGACTGAAAGGACAACAAATCATCGGTGAAGACCATGCTGTTGCCGTGGCATATCCTCACTGACAATCTCCGTGAGTTTTCTATCCAAGCGTTGAAGTTCATCTTTGTTAAGACTGTTTATTGCCTCTATGCTTACTCGTAATGCAACGGCACGTCTTCCATACAAAATGGCTTGTTCGTCATTGTCTATGGCATGGTTTGCACCAGTTGCTTCAATGTAATCATTGACGGCATCCCTCATGGATAGTTCACGAAGTCCTGTCTTAGCCCAGAGGACAGACAGTTTGACTGCCTGTTCCTTCTTGGCTTCAAATTCTGTTGTCCTCATGGCTACTTGACACTTAGATTTTTCAAGATACGGTTGGCTTCTTCTGAAACCTGCGCCTTTGACGCAATCGCATTTCTGCGAATCCATGTCAAGAGTTCCGCTTTCTCGAAATACACCATCTTGCCATTCGGCTTGTAATAAGGAATGGTCTGCTCATGTGTCATCTTGTAGAGCGAACTTTTTGTCACTCCCATAAATCGGGCAGCTTCTTCCAAAGTCAACACTTCCTTACCTGCTGACAGGGTATTTTCAAGCACTTCCACTCGCTTGGCGAGTTTTAGGTTCTCCAGCATGAGTGCTTGAACATCTGGAGTTACACTTTGATTGGTTCGTGATTCCATAATCTGTTGATGTTTTAATTTGACTATTTCATCATGACCATTGTTTGTGATTGCAAGTTGAAAGTGGTGCAAAGGTATGTAAGAAATTTCTCATTCTGTTAGAAATGCTTGGTCAATGACGAAATCTTAAGTTATATTATAATAATGAAGTTGTTTCATACTCTAAATCATACTTGGATGAAATAAAGTGAAGACAAAATCAAACTTAGAAACGATAGTAAGAATACAAGGGAAACGCTGTTTTTGGAACTTGGTTGTCAAACCCTCAAAACAGCCATAAAATGCAGAAATGGTGCTTGGGCTGTAATTTTATAGTTGCAAATACGCAATTATCTCTTTTTTATTTGGAAATTTTTGTTGCACGTTTGTTACGTGGAGGTGTTTTGTAAAATAACAACACTGATAATCAACGAGTTACACAGCGAAATAATCCCACAAAGTAAAGTATTGCATCAATCGGGAAAACTGGAATATAGCCCGTGAACTTTTTGCCAAGTTCTTCGGGCAATGTGCCTGCAAAAAAAGAAAGTTGCTGTAAAAAGTGGCACTTTTTTATCTTTGTTGTTCGTTATTCTACGAAAAACAAACATATCCAATAACTTATTAAAAGTAACTTGTATGAATAACATCGTTTTAACATTGGCTTTAGTGCTTGGTTTGACCGCCTGCGGTAACAATACAGCGAAAAACAGTAGCGGTACAGAGCGGCAAACAGCACAGAATGAGAAACAAAACCGTGTGGAAGTCCTCTATTTTCATGGCAAACAACGGTGTGCCACCTGTATGGCGATAGAGAAAAACGCAAAAGAAGCAGTAGAAGCACAATTTGAGGAACAATTAAAGAACGGGTCACTCGTTTTCAAGACTATTGATATCTCTAAGGAAGAAAACGAGGCCATCGCAGACAAGTACGAAGTGACATGGTCTTCACTCTTTCTTGTCCGTTACCAAAGCGGTAAAGAGAGTGCGGAAAACCTGACGAAGTATGCCTTTGCCAATGCCCGTACGGCTCCCGATACATTCAAGCAAGGTCTGACAGAGAAAATAAACGGATTGCTCGACTAATTCGGAAAGTCATGGAATGGCTGCAATCATTATTAGACAATAGCACGACACCGGCTTTGATTGCTTTTCTATTGGGATTGCTGACTGCCGTTTCTCCCTGTCCGTTGGCTACGAATATCGCTGCGATCGGCTTTATCGGCAAGCATATCGAGAACCGACGACGAATATTCGTCAACGGTCTACTCAGGAAAGGTTTGCTATATACGCTTGGGCGCATTGTCGCTTATACGGCATTGGGATGCGTGTTGATTATGGTTCTCGAAGAGGGTGCGAGCCTGTTTGGCATTCAAAAGGTTATCGGGAAATACGGGGAAATGTTGTTGCCTCCGGTTTTATTGCTCATCGGATTGTTTATGTTGTTCGGAAACACTCTCCATCTGCCTCAGTTCGGATTTAAAGGAAGCAGAGAAGG
>ENA-OPCA01001322-OPCA01001322.1-human-gut-metagenome-genome-assembly--contig:-NODE-1322-length-19335-cov-2.908610_pt1 | contig 19335 bp, 17 predicted proteins | sample MGYA00241076_ERZ501468 | MGnify/ENA primary metagenome ERZ501468 (study PRJEB25962, sample SAMEA2042633) | human gut metagenome | biome: human gut; feature: human-associated habitat; material: faeces... | reverse complement strand
ATTACAACAGCAGGAACGGTCAGTGTGCGAAAGAGCAATGACTATGTTCCGAAAATGATAGACATTGCCAGTGGGGAGTATGTGTTCCGGAATTTAAAGGGGGAAGATAACGCAGCTTCCAGTGTCAATATGCAGATGGAAGAATTTTATGCGCAGGCAAAAGATGCGGACTATCTTGTCTATAACAGCACGATCGACGGCAATCTTGCTTCCATTGATGATCTGCTGGCGAAAAACAGTCTTTTTGCAGATTTTAAAGCAGTCCAGAATGGAAATGTATGGTGTATCGGGAAAAATCTTTATCAGGATACCATGGATACCGGAAGCATTATCCATGATTTTCATGAGATGCTGAACTCGGAGGATACGGATGAACTTACCTACATGTATAAGCTCAAATAGAAAAATAAGATATACGGTCTGTTTTGTGATTCTGATCACATTATCAGTAATCTTTTTTATCGTCAGTGTATGTGCCGGAAGTGTGCAGATTCCGCTCTCAGATATCTGGAGACAGTTCAGAGGGGAACAGGATGAACTTTATGCAGCCATTCTCTTTCAGATCCGTATCCCGAGAACATTTGCGGCAATCCTGCTCGGCGGTGCACTGGCGTTGTCTGGGTATCTGCTGCAGACTTTTTTTCACAATCCGATCGCAGGACCGTTTGTGTTAGGAATCTCTTCCGGTGCAAAAATGGTGGTGGCACTCGTCATGGTATTTCTGATGGGACAGGCAGTAAAGATCACTTCCTGGGCATTGATCGCAGCGGCATTTGTCGGGGCAATGATCTCTATGGGATTTGTGCTTTTAATGTCACGCAGAGTCCATAACATGTCTATGCTGGTGGTAAGCGGAGTGATGATCGGATATATCTGCTCGGCGGTGACGGAGCTGGTCGTGACGTTTGCGCAGGATGCGGACATTGTAAATCTTCACAATTGGTCCCTGGGCAGCTTTTCCGGAACGACCTGGAGCAGCGTCAGGGCGGCCTGCATCTGTGTGACGGTCATTTTTGTGCTGGTGTTTCTGATGTCGAAACCACTGTCCGCCTATCAGCTTGGCGAATCGTATGCGTTAAATCTCGGTGTGAATGTGAGACTTTTACGAATTGGAATGGTCGTATTTTCAAGTATTCTGTCCGCGTGCGTTGTGGCCTTCGCCGGACCGATCTCCTTTGTCGGGATCGCAGTCCCGCAGCTGGTCAAAAAAATGCTGGGAACCGCAGAACCGATCTGGATGATCCCGGCCAGCTTTCTGGGGGGCAGTGTTTTTTGCCTGTTCTGTGATCTGCTGGCGCGGACGCTGTTTGCACCGACAGAGCTGAGTATCAGCACGGTGACGGCAGTGTTTGGTGCACCGGTGGTTCTCTGGGTGATGGCTTACGGGAAAAAGGAGAGAGTGGACTGATGGCATATTATTTTCAGGCGAAACAGCTTTGCGTCGGATATCAGAACCAGCCGCTGATACAGAATATTGAGATCGAATTGAAAAAAGGGGAAATCCTGACGCTGATCGGTCCAAACGGTGCCGGAAAATCCACCATTTTAAAAAGCATTGCGCGTCAGCTGGAGCTTTTGGGAGGCAGTGTCCTTTTGGAGGATAAAAATTTGCAGAGTCTTTCGGGACGTGAGCTGGCAAAAAAGATGGCGGTTGTCTTTACAAAGCGGCCGCATACAGAGCTGATGACCTGTGAGGATGTGGTGGCAACCGGGCGTTACCCTTATACCGGGCGGTTCGGAGTTTTGTCCGCAAAGGATCATGAAGCCGTGCAGGAAGCAATGGAAGCTGTGCATGTGCTGGAATTCAAGGACCGGGATTTTGCGAGGATCAGCGACGGACAGAGACAGCGTATCCTGCTTGCCCGGGCGATCTGTCAGCAGCCGGAAATCCTGCTGTTGGATGAGCCGACCTCTTATCTGGATATAAAATATAAGCTGGAATTTCTTTCCGTGCTGCAGGAGCTTCAGAAAAAAAAGGGACTGACAGTGATCCTGTCGCTGCATGAGCTGGAGCTTGCCGCGCGGGTATCTGACCGGATTTTGTGTGTGGATGGAGCCTTTGTGGAGCAGGTCGGAACGCCGGAGGAGATTTTCAGGCCGGGACATCTTTCGAAGCTGTTTCAGATCACTCAGGGGAGCTTTGAGGAAGAAAGCCAGGAAATGGAGCTGGCGGCAGTAAAAGGAACTCCGGAGGTATTTGTCATCGCCGGGAATGGCAGCGGAAGAAATACGTTTCGGAGGCTGCAGCGGGAGGGGATTCCCTTTGCGGCAGGACTGCTTTGGGAAAACGACCTGGATTATCCGGCGGCAAAGGCACTTTCCTCTCAGCTTTTCTCCGCACCGGCCTTTGAGCCGGTTCCGGAGGCGCTTTTGGAGCAGGCGATGCGCTGCATGGACGGATGCCGGAAGGTGATCTGCTGTCGGGAGTCCTTCGGAACCCTGGAGGATGCTCAAAAGAGGCTGTTGGCATATGCCAAAGCCCGGGGCTTGTCTGAACGGGATGCACAAAATTGTAATTAAAATATATGGATTTTTGTAGAAAATTCTGATAAAATAATATTGATAGTATCGTTAAATTGCAGTCAAATGCCGATAAGCCGTGTATGTTTTGGATAAGGAATCTGACTGCAGAAAAAAAGGAGGACTTACGTATGGGATTGATAAAAGCGGCAATGGGCGCAGCTGGCGGTGTAATGGCGGATCAGTGGAAGGAGTATTTTTACTGTGAAGCCCTTCCGGTTGATGTTCTGGCGGTAAGAGGGCGCAAGAAGGTATCCGGCAGATCAAGCAACAAGGGCGGTGACAATGTGATTTCCAACGGTTCCCTGATCGCAGTTGCAGACGGTCAGTGTATGTTGATCGTAGACCAGGGTAAGATCGTGGATGTGTGCGCAGAACCCGGTGAATATACATATGATATGTCTACAGAACCGTCTGTTTTTGCAGGAAGCTTAGGCGCTGGTATCAGTGCGGTGTTCAAAAATATCGGCAAGCGTTTTACCTTCGGCGGCGAGACACCTAAAGAACAGAGAGTTTATTATTTCAATACAAAGGAAATTACCGGCAATAAATACGGGACTCCGTCTCCGGTTCCGTTCCGGGTGGTAGATGAACGGGCAGGCATCGATCTGGATATCGGTATCCGCTGCTTTGGAGCATACAGCTACAGAATTACGAATCCGCTGCTGTTCTACACCAATGTCTGCGGTAATGTATCAGAGGATTATACCCGTGATAAGATTGATGATCAGTTAAAGTCAGAGCTGTTGACAGCACTGCAGCCCGCCTTTGCAAGGGTTGGGGAAACCGGTGTCCGTTATTCTGGTCTGACTGCCCATACAAAGGAGATTTCGAAAGCATTAAACGATGAGCTTTCTGCAGAATGGAAGGATGTCCGCGGTCTGGAGATCGTTTCCTTTGGCGTATCTTCCGTCAAGGCAAGTGAAGAAGACGAGCAGATGATCAAAGAGATGCAGCGTGAAGCTGCATATATGGATCCGACCCGTGCAGCCGGCGCCCTGTCCCGTGCCCAGGCTCAGGCGATGACAGCAGCTGCTTCCAATACGTCAGCCGGTCCTGCAATGGCATTTATGGGAATGGGCATGGCACAGCAGGCAGGAGGCATCAATGCGCAGAGCCTGTATGCGATGGGGCAGCAGCAACAGATGGCGGCACAGCAGGCAGCAGCGAATGCGGCAGCACAGCAGGCAGCGGCAGCACCGAAGATGGAAGCTCCTGCAGGGGGCTGGAAATGCAGCTGCGGCGCAGTAAACACCGGCAAATTCTGTGCAGAATGCGGTCAGCCCAAGCCTGTTGACGATACCTGGACCTGCAGCTGCGGTGCAGTCAACAAAGGCAGATTCTGTTCCGAATGCGGAAAGCCCAAACCGGCTGCAGTAAAACAGTATAAATGCAACAAGTGCGGATGGGTTCCGGAGGATCCCGCCAATCCGCCGAAATTCTGCCCGGAGTGCGGAGACCCCTTTGATGCAGGAGATGTACAGAACTGATCCAAAGAGATACAGGGATGATTACGATTCTGAGAGGGGATGAGCTGTTATGGCGGAACAAATTACCAATTATCAGTGTCCGGCCTGTACCGGACCGCTGCATTATTCGGAAAGCCTTGGCAAGCTGAAATGTGATTACTGCGGTACGGAGTATGAAGTCGCAGAAATCGAAGCGATGTATGCCAAGAAGGAAGAAAAATCTGTCGAAGCCCAGAAAAAGGCAGAAAAAGAGACGGAACAGAAAAAGCAACAGCAGGCAAAGGCGGCCGAAGAGGGCTGGGATACTTCGGATATCAGTGATAACTGGGGGAAGGATGCAGCAGGCATGAAAAGCTACAATTGTCCTTCCTGCGGCGCGGAGCTGATCTGCGATGAGACGACTGCTGCAACCTCCTGTCCCTACTGCGGGAATCCGACTGTTGTGCCCGGACAGTTTTCCGGTGTATTGAAGCCGGATTATGTGATCCCGTTTAAGGTCAGCAAAAAAGAAGCAATCGAAAAACTGAAAATGCACTATAAGGGAAGACCTTATTTGCCGAAATCCTTTAAGGACGACAACCATATCGAAGAGATCCAGGGCGTTTATGTTCCGTTCTGGATGTTCGACGGCAAAGCCTCCGGAGAAGCATCCTATAAGGCTACGACATCGAAGGTATACGAAAAGGGTGACGAAGAGATTACGGAAACCCGTCATTATGAGGTATCCCGTGCCGGCTCCATCGGCTTTGAGAAAATTCCGGTGGATGCGTCATCCAAAATGCCGGATGATCATATGGATTCCATCGAGCCCTATGATTACAGCGGGTTAAAGGAGTTTTCCACTGCATATCTGCCGGGCTTTCTTGCAGACAAATATGATGTGAGTGTCAAGGACAGCCAGAAGCGTGCGGATACGCGCTGTGCCAGCACACTGGAGGATGCCCTTCGGGGAACGGTAACCGGATATGACTCCTGTACTCTTGAGCACAAGCAGATCGATTTAAAGCGCGGCAAGGTACATTATGCACTGCTTCCGGTCTGGATGCTGCATACGAAATGGAACGGACAGGATTTTTTGTTTGCGATGAACGGTCAGACCGGCAAGATGGTCGGCGACCTTCCGACGAGCAAAGGAAAGTTCTGGGGATTGTTTGCAGCTATCGCAGCACCGATGACGGTTGTGCTGACGATCATTTTGATGCTGTCGTAAGGGGGGAGAAAGAGATGAAGAAAAAACCGAACGGATTTGTTTCTGTGCTGCTGGCCCTTTGTCTTCTTCTGGCTCCGATGACAGTTTTTGCAGAGAGCAATGCACAGTTAAATTATGTAACGGATGATGCCGGGATTCTGACAGACAGTCAGTGGGAAGATCTGGAGCAGCGTGCACAGCAGGTCTCCGAAGAATATCAGTGCGGCGTCTATATGATAACGGTTGATGATTATACGGATTACAGCACGGAGAGCGTATATACCGCAGATTATACCATCTATCATAACTATGAGATGGGCATGGGAGAGGACCGGGACGGCATTATGATCCTGCTGAGCATGGAGGATCGGGATTATGCGATGTTTGTATACGGTCCGAAGGCTTCTGAGGTGTTCAATGCGTATGGTCAGGAACAGCTGGAAACCTATTTTCTGGATAATTTCCGGGATGACGACTGGTATGGCGGCTTTGGTGACTATATCGATGCCTGCAGCAATTACTTACAGCTTGCAGAGCAGGGAACACCTGTCAGTGCACCCGAGGGCTATGATTCCGGTGACTATGAGGATTATGAAGCGACTCCCGGAGAAAATTTCGGGGTGAGCTTTTTAATGGCACTTGGAATTTCCTGTGTGATTTCTATCATTATCTGTCTGCTGCTGCTGTTGAAGATGCACACGGTGCATCAGAAAACAGAAGCGAACGATTATGTCTCCGAAAAGCTAAAGCTGAGCCGGAAAGAGGATCGTTACACCCACACGACCCAGACAAGACGCAAAATTGAGAGAGAAAGCTCTTCCTCCTCAAGTACCCACAGCGAAAGCGGTGGAGGAGGCTCGGGACGAAGCGGAAAGTTCTAAGCAGAGCAAATCAGAATGGAAAAAAGCGACCGGCGGGAGAATTTCTTCCTGCTGGTCGCTTTGCGTTAATGCTCCTTCATCGGGTGCACTGTCCAAGAAACGCGCAGATCTCATCGATCAGCGCAGCGTTGTCATACTTGTGGTAGTTATCATAAAACGCATAGAAGCTTCCCTTGATGAGCATGGAGAGGCGAATGTTGAACTGCATATTGTCTGTATATTCCGGTTTCAGGCGGTAAATATATTCCCGGATCGACGAATCGACGAGGTCTGGGAGAATATGCGCCTGCGAACCGGAGAACAGAAGCTGGATCAGATTGATCTGAGAAAAGAAGCCCGTTGTGATTTCCCTTGTGAACACATCGGGTTTTTCCAGTACATTTTCCGGTCTGGAAATACTGTTTAAAATATTGGTGAGTACCTCTTTCCCGATCTGCTCGGAAAGGTCGTAAATATCCTGATAATGGAGATAAAAGGTGGCTTTGCTGATCTCTGCGAGGGCGGCAAGTTCCCGGATCGTGATTTTTTCGATCGGCTTTTGGGCACGCAGCATCAGAAATGCATTCTTGATGGCGCGTTTGGTTTTGATTTCCCGTTGATCCAAAAGAATTCCTTCCTTTCTGGACAATTTGCCCGAAACGTCCAGTATTGTAACAAGGGGCAGGATTGTCGATTGTGCCGGAAACGCTCCGGCTGGTATGATAATACCATCAGTATACGGCGTAAATAGACACCCGTCAAGAAAACCAACGACTCAATTTTGCAAATGGCGTGAGTGAACTGCAACTGCAGTTCAGAAAAGCAGGCTGCAAAAAATGATCTTTGCGGACGGAGAGAGAAGAAAGGGAGAAGAACATGGATTTTTACGGATTTTATACCGGACAGGAATTTGAAGCTTATAAATATCTGGGTGCCCATTACACGAAGGAGCGCACGACGTTTCGGACGTTTGCCCCCTCTGCAGCGGGCGTGGAGCTTGTATTAAACGGACAGGGACACGGAATGCAGCGGGTGCATGACGGCAACTTTTATGAAATTACACTGGACCAGGTAAAAGAAGGGGACCTGTATGAATTCCGTATCTGGCACAGGGATGGTTCCTGCCAGGAGCACTGTGATCCCTACGGGTTTGGAATGGAGCTTCGCCCGGCACATAAATCAGTGGTACGGGATCTTAACCGCTATGCATTTACCGATGAAAAATGGTTAAAGGATCGGGAGGATATCAGCACGAAGCCCCTCAATATTTATGAGGTACATGCTGGCTCCTTTAAAAAGCCGGGTACAGGACAGACCGACTGGTATACCTATGAGGAGCTGGGAGAGGTTCTGATCCCGTATCTGAAGGAAAGCGGCTATAACTGTGTGGAATTTCTTCCGCTGAGCGAGCATCCCTGCGATGAAAGCTGGGGATATCAGAATACGGGATTTTTTGCTCCGACTGCCCGGTATGGTACGGCAGAGGGGTTACAGAAGCTGGTGGATCAGATGCATCAGAATGGAATTTATGTGCTGCTGGATTTTGTACCGGTACACTTTGCCACAGATGATTACGGTTTGAAACGTTACGATGGCGGAGAGCTGTACGAATATCCGAGCAGGGATGTTGGAGTGAGTGAATGGGGAAGCTGTAATTTTATGCATTCCCGTGGGGAGGTGCGCTGCTTTTTACAGTCTGCGGCGTATTACTGGATGAAGGAGTTTCATTTTGACGGTATCCGGATGGATGCCATCAGCCGGATCATTTACTGGCAGGGGGATGAACGGCGCGGCGTAAACGGTAATGCAGTTGACTTTATCCGTTTTATGAATAAAGGGTTGAAAGAGCGCGTTCCGAACTGTATCCTGGCGGCGGAGGATTCTACGAATTTCCCCGGCGTAACGGCGCCCGCTGATCAGGGCGGACTTGGATTCGATTTAAAATGGAACATGGGCTGGATGCACGACACGCTGGAATATTTTCAGCTCGATCCGTCGGCGCGCACGGAAGCGTACCACAAGCTGACCTTTTCAATGATGTATGCGTATAACGAGCATTATCTGCTGCCGCTTTCCCACGATGAGGTAGTGCATGGAAAGGCGACGATTCTGCAGAAGATGAACGGCGATTACGAACGGAAATTCCCACAGGCACGCGCCATGTACGCCTATATGATGCTGCATCCGGGTAAAAAGCTGAATTTCATGGGCAATGAAATCGGGCAGTTCCGGGAATGGGATGAAAAGCGGGAGCAGGACTGGAACCTGCTGGATTTCCCGATTCACGAAGCGTTTTATCGTTATATGAAGGAACTGAATCACCTTTATCTCGATCATCCGGCGCTCTGGGAAAAGGACTTTAACCGCGACGGTTTTACCTGGCTGGACTGCCATCAGGAGGGGCGCGTGATCTACGCGATGCAGAGAATGGCGGGCGACCAGACCGTGATCGGCGTATTCAATTTTTCCGCTCAGCCGCAAAAAGGCTATGCCGTACCGCTGCAGAAAGACGGCAGCTATCGCGAGTTGCTTAACAGCGATTGGGAGTGCTTTGGCGGCAGCAAAAAACGGGAAGAGCTGGTATATGAGAACGGCTGTGTATTAGACCTCTCACCCTTTAGCGCAGTGCTGTTAGTTAACGGTTGAAAAACCTGTCTTGCAATGCTATACTAACATTATCTTTTTGTACCTGCAGGCGATCGCGCTGCATTCATAACAAAGCACAGGCATTTTCAATGCACTGCAACGAAGGAGAATACAAGAAATGGAACAGTATAAACAGGAATTTATCGAATTTATGGTGGACAGCAATGTCTTAAAGTTTGGCGATTTTACGTTGAAGAGCGGACGTAAGTCCCCGTTTTTCATGAATGCGGGCGCTTATGTGACCGGCACACAGCTGCGCAGACTGGGCGAATATTATGCAAAGGCGATTCATGACAACTACGGACTGGATTTTGACGTGCTGTTCGGACCCGCATACAAAGGCATTCCGCTGACCGTTGCGACGACGATGGCCATCAGCGAGCTTTACGGCAAGGATATCCGTTACTGTTCCAATCGTAAGGAAGTAAAGGATCATGGCGACACCGGTATTTTACTGGGCAGCAAGTTAAAGGACGGCGACCGCGTTGTTATTATTGAGGATGTAACGACCTCCGGCAAGTCCATCGAAGAAACCTTCCCGATCTTAAAAGCACAGGCAGATGTGGAGATTGTTGGACTGATGGTTTCCTTAAACCGCATGGAGCGCGGACTTTCTTCTGAGAAGAGCGCGCTGGAAGAGATCAAAGAGAAGTACGGTTTTGATGCCAATGCCATCGTAAGCATGGCAGAAGTGACAGAATATCTGTATAACAAGCCCTACAAGGGACAGGTTTATATTGATGATACCTTAAAGACTGCGATCGACGCTTATTACGCGCAGTACGGTGCAAAATAAGGAGGTTCAACCAATATGGAAGAAAAGACCTATAAGCTTTTGGGCGGCAGCGGCGCTTTGAACATCGCGGTCGGCGCGGTTGTGCTGGTTTCCGGGATTGCAAGCGGCGTGCTGCTGATCGTAAACGGCGCAAGACAGCTGGCGCACCGGGGCAAATTGATTTTCTGAGAATGCAGGAAATGGAATTTTTACGCAGTTCCCGGTTACGGATAGGGAACTGCGTAAGCGAAGCTTTTCGGAAAGGAGACCGGCGTGCACAGGCATTACATTTTTACCGATAAGAGGGAATCCAAAAAAGGGATATTGTCAGCAGTACTGGGGGCAATGTCCCTGATTTCTGTTTTCCTGACCGTCTATTTTACCTGGCAGAATCATGGGACGGCATATGTGCGCTACGGCGTGGTGGCACTGCTGTGCCTGATTTTTTCTGCGGCAGGTCTGGTACTTGGAATTATGGCGAAGCTGGAAGAGGATAAATTTTATCTGTTCGCCTGGATTGGCATTGTGTTGAACGCCCTGACCCTGTTGGGGATCGGGGGGATTGTGGCAGTAGGAGTGTATGGATTATGACAGTAATGGAAGAACGGTTTGAGCTTGCCTCACAGCGTATTTTGGAAATCGAAAAAGAAAAACGGATGCCGGAGCAGTTTCAACGCTATTTTGCAGAAAACGCGGACTACCTGGGCGTCCTGCTCGAAGAATACAAATGGATAGCGTCCGGGGCGATGCGGGAAGCCTCTCTGCAAGAGCTGGAACGGCACAACGAAAGCTGCTTCATCGACCTGATGGGACGCAATTATGAGACAAGCTATGCAAACCCAGACTGGGCGTATGCACAGCTTGGCGAAACCTTTGGACAGCTGCTTTCTGCAGTTGCGGCGGAGCTGCGCAGCCTGCCTGCGTTTATTTATGAACAGGATCTGGAAGGCATCACGATCCGCCTGGAGCTGTTTGTCGAAATTTACTGTGCGTTTGCAGAAAGCTTCGAGGAGACAAAAGAAGCACCGGAATATTCCCAGATCCGGGATATTTTCTACTGGTTTGCAAGCGACTATGCGGAGCTGACTGCAGAGCATGCGATCCGCCATACCGTGGACTGGGGACAGAGATTTGCGCTGGACATCATCGAAAACGCAGACCTGTCTGATATCCGTTACCTGTTCTGGTTCGGGGAATATATAGCGGATGATCAGTGGAAGCTGGCAGAGCATTTGAATGGTCTGCCGGAAGAAAAAATTCAGAAAATCGCAGACACCTACACGGAGGGCTTTCGCAAGGGCTTTGAGCTGGCAAAGAAGCCTCTGGACAAAAAGAAATCCGTCCAGATCCGTTATCCTCTGGGCTTTGAGCGTGTCGTAAAAGCTGCAATTGAAAACTTCAGAAAAATGGGCTTAGAGCCTGTCATCGCCCGCACACCTGCGAGCTTTGCAGAGGGACGCAGAGTGTTCCGGCTCGGATTTTTCGGCGGTGCAGTGAACCGGCAGTTCGACTATGACCATGAAAACGATAAGGCACTGTACCTGGACAAAAAATATGTCCACAGGATGCTGGAATGCCGCAAAAATGCGTGGGAAGAGTACAAAGATATGGCGGTTGTCCATGCAGGTCCCGCTGTCATCGAAGCATTCGGCGAAGAGCCCTTCGAGCCTGCGAGCAAGGAGCATCTGCTCACCTTATCGGCCGAACAGCAGAAGCTGTATGTCGAATATCAGAGCCAGGCGGGTGCGATGACGAACGAATATATCGACCCGGAGGAAAGAAGCTTTACCTGTATCGCGTTCCCGGTTCCGGGCATCGGCGAGCATTTCCCGGATATTTTCGACGAAGTGTTAAAGATCAATACGTTGGATTACAAGACCTACGAGACGATTCAGCAGCACCTGATCGATGCGCTGGATAAGGCAGCGTGGGTGGAGATCAAGGGACGCGGCGACAACCACACGGATATGAAGGTCATGCTCCATACGCTCAATAACCCTGCGCAGGAAACGAATTTCGAAAACTGCGTGGCGGACGTCAACATTCCGGTTGGGGAAGTGTTCACCTCTCCGAAGCTGACCGGAACAGAAGGCGTTTTGCATGTACCGCAGACGTTTTTGCGCGGTATGCAGTATAACGATCTGGAGCTGCAGTTTAGGGATGGCATGATTACCAAATACACCTGCCGTAACTTCGAAAAGGAAGCGGAAAACGAAAAGCTGCTGCAGGATGGTGTGCTGTATCATCATGATACGCTGCCGATCGGCGAATTTGCTATTGGTACGAACACGACTGCTTATATGGTGGCGCGCCGTTATGAAATCAATGACAAGCTTCCGGTGTTGATTGCAGAAAAGACCGGACCCCACTTCGCAGTGGGTGATACCTGCTACAGCTATGAAGAAGACCGCATGACCTATAATCCGGATGGCAAGGCGATCATTGCGCGGGGCAACGAGGTGTCCGCGCTTCGTCATACCGATCCGGAAAAGGCATATTTTAACTGCCACACAGATATTACGATTCCGTACGCAGAGCTGGCAGAGGTAACAGCAGTATGTGCAGACGGCACCAGGATTGGTCTGATCAAGGACGGATTTTTCGTACTGGACGGCACGGAAGAATTAAATTTGCCGCTGTATCAGGGATAAACATCTTACAGTTCACCCGCGCCATTCGCAAAAACGCGTCTTCGACGCTCTCCGCTGCGTTGCAGCTCCTTTTGCTCATAAAATGGCGCTCCCTTCGTACCTTTTTGTAAGCAGATTTTCATGCGAGCATGAAATCTGCTTTCAAAAAGGTACGAGTGAACTGTAATACAAAAATAGGTTGCATCTGCCAAAAAAGTTTAGTACACTGTAGATTGATAAGTTGCGACATATTTTGACAGGAGGATAAAAGCACATGGCACAGGTCAGTATTGTAATGGGCAGTGATTCCGATATGCCTGTAATGGCAAAAGCAGCTGAGATTTTGGACAAATTCGGTATTTCCTATGAAATGCGGATTATTTCTGCACATCGGATGCCCGATACTTTTTTTGAATATGCACAGACCGCGGAGGAGCGGGGCGTAAAGGTGATTATCGCCGGCGCCGGTATGGCAGCTCATCTGCCGGGTATGTGCGCTGCATTGTTTCCGATGCCGGTGATCGGTATCCCGATGCACACGACGTCTCTGGGAGGCAGGGATTCCCTGTATTCCATCGTTCAGATGCCCTCCGGTATCCCGGTGGCGACCGTTGCGATCAACGGCGGTGCAAACGCAGGTATTCTGGCGGCGAAGATTTTAGCGGTTTCCGATCCGGAGCTTCTTGCAAAGCTCAAGGCTTACAGCGCAGAGATGAAAGACGGCGTACTGAAAAAGGATGCAAAGCTGCAGGAATGCGGCTATCACAACTACACAAAATAAACAGGTGCACAGGCACGGTATGGAGGATCAGATGGATTACAAGAGTTCTGGAGTGGATATTGAAGCCGGATACAAATCGGTGGAACTGATGAAACAGTATGTAAAGACGACAATGCGCCCGGAAGTGCTTGGCGGACTGGGCGGTTTTTCCGGTGCATTTTCCCTGGAAAAGATCAAGGATATGGAAAAGCCTACCCTGGTATCCGGTACAGATGGTGTCGGAACCAAGATCAAGCTCGCCTTTCTTATGGACAAGCATGATACCATCGGTATCGACTGCGTTGCCATGTGCGTAAACGATATTGCATGCGCAGGCGGCGAACCGCTGTTTTTCCTGGACTATATCGCATGCGGCAAAAATATTCCCGAGAAGATCGCAGAGATCGTAAAAGGCGTATCCGCAGGCTGTGTACAGTCGGAAGCTGCCCTGATCGGCGGCGAGACAGCAGAACATCCCGGACTGATGCCGGAGGATGAGTACGATCTGGCTGGTTTTGCAGTCGGCGTAGTAGATGAAAAAGACCTGATTACCGGCGAAAACTTAAAGCCCGGTGACGTGCTGATCGGCATGGCAAGCTCCGGCGTGCATTCCAACGGCTTCTCTCTGGTTCGTAAGGTATTCGACATGACCGTTGAAAGCTTAAACACCTATTATGATGAGTTGGGCGCAACCCTGGGCGAGACCCTGCTGGCTCCGACACGCATCTATGTTAAGGCGTTAAAGGCAGTCAAAGAAGCCGGCGTAACCGTAAAGGCATGCAGCCATATCACCGGCGGCGGCTTTTATGAAAACGTGCCCCGTATGTTAAAAGAGGGTACCCATGCGGTGATCAACAAAAACAGCTATCCCGTTCCTCCGATTTTTACCCTGATGGCGAAAAAGGGCAATATCGAAGAGCATATGATGTATAACACCTATAACATGGGACTGGGTATGATCGTCGCAGTAGATCCCGCAGATGTGGATAAGACCATGGAAGCAATGAAATCTGCAGGCGATACCCCTTATGTGGTAGGCACCATCGAAGCAGGCGAAAAGGGAGTGACCTTATGTTAAGGCTTCTGGTCTGTGTCTCCGGCGGAGGTACGAACCTGCAGGCGATTTTCGATGCGATTGACGCGGGAAAAATCCGCAATGCCGAAATCGCAGCGGTGATCAGCAACAACCCGGGCGCATATGCGCTGGAACGTGCGCGGCAGCATAATGTGGAAGCAATCTGTCTTTCTCCGAAATCTTTCGAGAGCAGAGAGGCATTCAATCATGCCCTGACCGAAAAGGTAAAGGAAATCGCACCGGATCTGATCGTGCTGGCAGGATTTTTAGTCGCTGTTCCGGCAGAGATGATCGAAGCGTTCCCAAATCAGATTATCAATATCCATCCGTCGCTGATCCCTGCGTTTTGCGGCGTTGGCTTTTACGGTCTGCATGTCCATGAGGGTGTGCTTGCGCGCGGTGCAAAAGTGACCGGCGCGACGGTGCATTTTGTGGACAACGGAATGGATACCGGTCCGATTATCTTACAGAAGGCGGTTGAAGTGCAGCAGGGCGATACACCCAAGAGTCTGCAGCAGCGGGTCATGGAGGAAGCGGAATGGAAAATTTTGCCCCAGGCCATCGATCTGATTGCCCAGGGCAGAGTAACCGTTGTGGATGGAAAGACGATTATCGCATCGTGATGCAAAATTGCATCGCATAACAGCGAAAGCGCCTGAAAATATGGAGGTTCATATGAAAATTCTGATTGTGGGAAGCGGCGGCAGAGAGCATGCGATCGCTGCAAGCGTGGCAAAGAGCCCGAAAGCAGAGAAGATTTACTGTGCGCCCGGCAACGCCGGAATTGCGCAGCTGGCAGAGTGCGTTCCGATCGGCGCGATGGAATTTGACCGTCTGACCGAGTTCGCAAAGGAAAAAGAGATCGACCTCGTTATCGTCGGCATGGATGATCCGCTTGTCGGGGGCCTGGTAGACCAGCTGGAGGCAGCCGGGATCCGTGCATTCGGTCCTCGCAAAAATGCGGCGATTCTGGAAGGCAGCAAGGCATTTTCCAAGGAACTGATGAAAAAATACAATATTCCGACGGCTGCCTATGAAGTGTTCGACAAGGCAGAGGATGCGCTGGAATATCTGCATACCAAAGCGAAATTCCCGATCGTTTTAAAGGCGGATGGCCTTGCACTTGGAAAAGGTGTTTTAATCTGCAGCACGTTGGAAGAAGCGGAAGACGGCGTATGCACGATTATGACAGATAAGAAATTCGGCACAGCCGGCAACAAGATGGTCATCGAAGAGTTCATGACCGGACGCGAGGTTTCCGTGCTGTCCTTTACAGATGGCAAGACCATCCAGATCATGTCCTCCGCCCAGGATCACAAGCGCGCAAAGGACGGCGATCAGGGCTTGAACACTGGCGGCATGGGCAATTTTTCTCCGTCTCCGTTCTATACAAAAGAGGTTGATGCGTTCTGTAAAAAATATATCTATCAGGCTACCGTCGATGCAATGTCTGCGGAAGGACGCACCTTTCAGGGTGTAATTTTCTTCGGTCTGATGCTGACACCTGACGGCCCGAAAGTGCTGGAATATAATGTCCGCTTCGGTGATCCGGAAGCGCAGGTTGTGCTGCCGCGTATGAAAAACGACATTCTGGACGTTTGCGAGGCATGTATCGACGGTACGCTCGATCAGCTCAAGTTGGAGTTTGAAGACAATGCGACAGTTTGTGTTGTGCTGGCATCGGACGGTTATCCGTTAAAATACGACAAGGGACTCCCGATTTCCGGCCTGGAAGCCTTTGACGGAAAAGACGATGTGTTCTGTTTCCATGCAGGAACCAGGTTTGCAGAAGACGGAAAGACGATCCTGACCAACGGTGGACGTGTGCTGGGTATCACGGCGAAAGCGCCTACCTTAAAGGAAGCGCGCGCAAAAGCGTATGCAGCGACCGAATGGGTCAATTTTGCCAACAAATATATGAGACACGATATCGGTAAAGCGATCGACGAAGCATAATATACCGATAGAGCACTGGCGACAGGCGAAATCGGAAGCCTGGCTGAGGAGTTTGGAAAAGAGAAAAGGTCCGCAGAGACCTTTGCGGATCGGAATCAGAAAGGTACGTAAACTAGAATGATGAAATGGACGACCAAGTTCAGCACTGTGCTGGGATGTGCACTTGCTGCGGTATTTTTATTTACATCCACAATGGAAGTCGGCGCTGTGCCGCTGACCTCTTCCCCGAGCGGAACGACAACGACCACAACAACCGACACCAATGCTGCAGAGGACGGAAATGCTGATGCAGCCGCAGAGGATAACGCCGCAGAGGATAATGCCGCAGAGGATAACGCAGCAGTGACAGCTGCTGCAGGAACCGTTACCAGCGCAACCGTAACCTCTTCCAGCGTTAATATCAGAAGCGAAGCTTCCACCAGCGCAAGCGTTGCAGGTAAGGCAGCCAGCGGACAGGAGCTGACCGTTACCGGCGAGACACAGGGCAGCGACGGCAAGACCTGGTATGCAGTAACATTTGATAATGTAAGCGGATATATCCGTTCCGATCTGGTAGAGGCACATGTGTCGGAGGCGACAGCAGAGCCGGCTGTTGACGAAACTCAGGAGACGGAGGAACCGGAGGAGGAGCCGATCGTAGACAACTCCGCAGATTATTCCGTCGCCTTTGAGGATGACGGAAGCGGCAGCAGTGCATGGTATCTGCATGATAATACTATGGGAACCAGATATCAGGTCAGTGACCTGCTGAATGCAGAGGAGACCAACAAGAACAACCAGGCGACCATCGACCAGACCGCAAAGAGCATGCGCTTTGTCGTTATTCTGATGGCGTTTGTAATCGTAGTTCTGATTATCGTTGTAACAATCCTGATCATCAAAGTCAGAAGCACGTATGAAGACTATGACGATTATGATGATGACGAAGAGGACGAAGAGGATGACGAAGACGACGATGAGGACGAGGAAGAGGAAGAGGAAGAAGAACGTCCGCGCCGCTTCGGCCGCAAAAAGCCTGCCCGTTATGTAGAAGAGGATGACGACGAGGACGATGACGATGACGAGGATGAGGACGAGGAAGAAGAGCGTCCGCGCCGCCGTCCGGCAAAGAAGGCTCCGGTAAAGAAGCCTGTCCGTCGCCCCAGAGTTGACGAATATGAAGACGAGGATGACGAGGATGAGGACGAGGAAGAGGAAGAAGAACGTCCGCGCCGCAAAAAGGGCAAATCCAAAGATTGGCAGTCCAGGAATTTCCTGGATGATGACGATCTTGAATTTGAATTCCTTGACCTGAAATAAATCTTCCAAAAAGCAAGCATTCAGAAAACAATAGAAGCACGTTCTGCGAACATGCTATTGTCGTGAATCCATGAAAAACATCCGGCTTTTGCTGCAAACTGCCCGCTGTCTGGCGGGAGCACAGGAAACAGCAGTGCCGGGTGTTTTGTTTTATTCATGTAGCATGCTCGCAGCGCGTGCATGCTATTGTTGACTATTTTCAGGATTCTTGTTATAGTGTTTCTAGAACACTTTAAAGAGAAAATGGATGGGAGATCAGCATGATTCTGGAAGTCGATTTTAACAGCGAAGAAGCGTTATATATACAGCTGCGCAATCAGATCATTGTCGGGATTGCGACAAACAGGCTCAAGGAGGGAGAGTCCCTCCCGAGCGTGCGGCAGCTTGCAGAATCCATTGGGATTAACATGCATACAGTGAATAAGGCATATACCGTGCTCAAGCAGGAGGGCTTCGTCAAGGTGGACAGACGCCGCGGCGCAGTGATTGCGATTGATGCGGATCGGATCAGTGATCTGGAGCAGATGCGGGAGTCGCTGCGGGTCATTCTGGCGCGGGCAAGCTGTCGGAATATTTCCCGCGAGGAAGTACATGCTTTGATAGATGAGATTTATGAAGAGTATGGAGGACTATAACAGATGCAGTCACAGTTTACGGATAAGGCAAAAACTGCCCTGCTTTTGGCGGGGCGGGCGGCAAAAAGCCTGCATCAGAATTATGTTGGGACAGAGCATATCCTGCTGGGCCTGATCAAAGAAGGAACCGGTGTGGCATCAAGGGTTCTGACGGAAAACGGGGCAAAAGAAGAGGCGATCCGGGAAATGATTCAGGATCTGCTGGCTCCGGAGACGCCCAATCCGGTCATAGAGCGGGACGGTTATTCCCCCCGGGCAGAGGAAGTTCTGGAGGAAAGCCACAGACAGGCGGAAAAGGCAGGCAGCGTGCTGACCGGAACGGAACACATTTTGTTAGCGCTTTTAGGAGATGGGGATAATGTTGCAGTGCGGGTGCTGCAGACGCTGTCGCTGCCGCTGCAGAAAATCATGCGGGATACGCTCCTGGCAGCAGGACTGGACCCTACGGCGTACCGCGAAGAGCTGGGACGCAGGCAAAAAAAGAGCCAGACCGGGACGCTGGAGCTTTACAGCCGGGATCTGACGAAGCTGACTGCACAGGGAAAGCTCGATCCGGTTGTCGGACGCGATCAGGAGATTGGACGCGTGATTCAGATTTTAAGCCGCAGGACGAAGAATAATCCGTGTCTGGTAGGAGAACCCGGCGTCGGCAAAACGGCGATCGTCGAGGGACTTGCGCTTCGGATTACGGAGGGCAGCGTGCCGGATACGGTAAAGGATAAACGGGTTCTGATGCTGGATCTGTCCGGGATGATCGCGGGAAGCAAATACCGCGGCGAATTTGAAGAGCGAATTCGTAAGGTCATCCGTGAGGTGACAGACGACGGAAATATTTTACTGTTTTTGGATGAGCTGCATACGTTGATCGGTGCAGGCGGCGCAGAGGGGGCGATTGACGCTTCCAACATTTTAAAGCCGTCCCTTGCGCGCGGCGAGATTCAGCTGATCGGCGCGACAACGCTGGAAGAATACCGCAAATATATCGAAAAAGATGCTGCCCTGGAACGCCGTTTTCAGCCGGTTACGGTCGAAGAGCCAACGGAAAAAGAGGCGATCGGCATTTTACAGGGAATCGTTTCCAGATATGAAGAGCATCATAAAGTAAAGATTCTGCCGGAAGCCCTCGAGGCCGCAGTACATCTTTCCAATCGCTATATCAACGACCGGAAGCTCCCGGACAAGGCGATCGACGTGATGGACGAGGCGGCTGCTGCGGTGCGCCTGCAGCGGATGCAGACGACTGACGAGGCAACAGAACAGGCAAAGGAAATTAAAGCGCTGGACGAAAAGCTGGAGCAGGCAATCCGCGATCAGGATTTGGAGGAGGCCTCAAGACTAAAGCAGAAGCTAAAAGAGGCACTCGCCCGTTACGAAAAGCACCAGAAACGGCAGGAAAAGAGCCGCAAAAAGGGGCAGCCGGAGGTGACAGCAGAGGATATCGCAAAGGTCATTTCCATCTGGACAAAGGTTCCGGTGAGCCGCCTGACCGAAAAAGAGAGCGAACGGCTGTTAAAGCTGGAA
>ENA-OPCA01001316-OPCA01001316.1-human-gut-metagenome-genome-assembly--contig:-NODE-1316-length-19385-cov-1.952147_pt1 | contig 19385 bp, 19 predicted proteins | sample MGYA00241076_ERZ501468 | MGnify/ENA primary metagenome ERZ501468 (study PRJEB25962, sample SAMEA2042633) | human gut metagenome | biome: human gut; feature: human-associated habitat; material: faeces... | reverse complement strand
GAATCTCATAGAACTTATTTCTTTGTTCTCTTTTTGTTCCCCTTCCTTTGTTCTACATGTAATATAACACTGCTAATTAAAAGTGTCAATACCTGCATTGTGAAAAAGAACATTTTGGACTGAAATAAGAGATATGATTCTTACAGCTATCAGCTAAAAATATGATATAATACTACCATAAATTCCGGTGCGGTCTGCTCAGTAAATAAAAAACAGAGAGAGCAGCAGATCAGAGAAAGATCCAAAAAAGAAAAGGAGGCGTATAATATGAGAAAAAGAACTCTTCTGTCCCATATAAAGGCAGTAAAAAGGCTGGTACTTCTGACACTTATACTGGCAGCAGCTTTTCCGGCGACGATCCGGGAGACAAAGGCAGCAGCAGGAACCACTTTTAAAGTCAAAGTCACAGATGGATACCTGGCTCTTCGGAGTGAGAAGGCTTTTGACAAAGGCAATGAGATCGGACAGCTGAATACAGGAGATCTTGTGGAAGTTACAAATCGGAAGGACGCTACTTACTGGTATGCATACGTGCCAAGACTGGATAAATCCGGCTATCTGGACAAAAACTATATCCAGATAGCAGAGAACGCCACAGCTTCCAACGATTCCTGGACAGTAAAGGTAAAAAAAGGCTATCTGGCTCTTCGAAGTACCGCAGCTTACAATGACAGTAACGAGATCGGACGTCTGAATACCGGAGATGTCGTTCTTGTAAAGGACAGCAGTGATTCTACTTACTGGTACGTATATGCTCCGGGGCTTGATAAATCCGGATATGTGGATAACCGGTATATTTACAACAGTGGTCTGTGGACAGTTAAAGTAGAAACTGGTTATCTTGCCCTTCGCAACAAGGCAGCCTATAATGAAAGCAATGAGATCGGACAGCTGAATACCGGTGACACGGTTCAGGTGAAGGACACCAGCAACGATCAGTACTGGTATGTATATGTTCCGCAGCTGGATAAGACCGGTTATGTTGATAGGAACTATCTTACCGGAGGCTCAGGTACAACAACTCCATCCATGACTGTTAAAGTGGAAAGCGGCTATCTGGCTCTGCGCAGTACAAAGGCGTATGACAAGGACAATGAGATCGCCCAGCTGAATAACGGAGATACGGTAGAAGTCATTGAGAAGAAAGACAGTACTTACTGGTATGTATATGTTCCGAAGCTTGGAAAAGAAGGATATGTAGATAAGAACTACCTTAAATAAAAAGATAAAGGATGCTTGTTGCCGGATCTGCCTGAAGAGGAACAGAAAGCCGGAACAAGAAACGGGGAGGCAGAAAGATGACTCTGGCACAGCTCAGATATACCATAGCAATTGCAAAAGCCGGATCTATGAACGAGGCAGCAAAAAGCCTTTATATTTCTCAGCCCAGTCTTTCCACGGCAATCCGGGAGCTGGAAGCAGAAACCGGTGTTGAGATCTTCCGAAGAACGAACCGAGGAATCGCCGTAACGCCTGCAGGCGAAGAATTTCTGGGGTATGCAAGGCAGGTGGTGGAACAGTACGAACTGATGGAAGCCAAATATATTTCCAAGGAACAGTCACGCAAAAAATTCAGTGTTTCCATGCAGCATTATACCTTTGCAGTTAATGCCTTTGTGGAGCTGGTAAAGCAATTCGGCATGGATGAGTACGAATTTGCGGTCCACGAGACCAAGACGCATCAGGTCATCGAGGATGTCCGTAATTTCAAGAGTGAGATCGGGATCCTCTACGTAAATGATTTTAACCGTAAGGTACTTACAAAAATGTTTCACGAGTATGGTCTGGAGTTTCACGAACTTCTTAACTGTCGGATCTACGTTTATATGTGGAAGGGGCATCCTCTGGCGAAGCGTGAGAAGATCACGCTGGAAGAACTGAAGGAATATCCGTGTCTGTCCTTTGAACAGGGAGGAAATAACTCTTTTTATTTTGCTGAGGAGGTTTTGAGCACCTATGAATACAAACGGCTGATCAAAGCCGATGACAGGGCTACTATGCTGAACCTGATGGTAGGACTGAATGGATATACCTTATGCTCCGGTATTATCTGTGAGGATCTTAATGGTTCCGATTACTGTGCTGTGAAGCTGGATTCCGATGAGATCATGACAATCGGTTATGTTGCCAGAAAGGGTGTTAACATCAGTGTCCTTGGGAAAAAATATCTGGAGGAGATTTCCAGATATAAGGATAAAGCACTGAAATAAGAGAAAATAAAATCTGACAGATCACTACCGGAGAAGACGGGAAAGGCTTTTGGTATTTATGATACCGGAGGGTTGTTTCCCTGTGTATTCTCAGATACGTAGCGATGCGTATCATGCAGGAATCTGTCAGATCTTTATTTACATTAAAAGTTTTTGGCAGCGGAAATTTTATTCTGCAAGCCGATCACACACGGATCACAAAACCATCCTTACGCGGTTTGGCTGTTGGATACTCACAGTCACGGTATCCAAGAACACAGTGGCCCACGCCGATATATTCCTCCGGAACACCCCACTGCTTCTTCAGCTCTTTTCCTTCCTCGGAGTCAAAAACTTCTCTTGCACGGTGAATCCAGCAGGAGTCCACGCCGAGAGCATGTGCGGCATTCATGAGATTTCCCATCACAAGACTTCCGTTTTCCACACAGGTGCCCATTTTGCTGTCGGAAAAGACAATGATCACAGTTGGGGCGCCGTAGAACGGATCTGAGGTGCTGCCCATAACAGCTGCGTTCATTTTGGAAAGCCTTGCAACCAGCTCCGGATCCTGTGTCACTACCATAAGAGTGCTCTGCTGTCCCATGCCGCTGGGGGAATATTCTCCCGCTTCCAGGATCGTATCCAGAGTTTCTTTCGGAACAAGCTCTTTTTTGTAGGCGCGGATGCTTCTGCGTTCTAACAGGTTTTTGATGCTTTCATTCATGATCATTACCTCCTGATGTTAAATTTTGTTGAAAATATTTTCTGCAAAAGAAAGTAAATTTCTTTTTATTCTGATAAAAACCATTATAACGCAGATGATTATAGTTTCCAATAGATAGAAGGATATAACTTTACAATTTATAAAGAAATATTATATAATCTGGTTATGATATTCCTGCGGCGGATGCGGGAGAATTTCGGGTGGAGATACAGAGACAGAATAGTTAAGACAGAAAATATGAGGTGCCAGATGGAAAAGATTCGGAAACATTTTTATTTTTCAGGAAGAGTACAGGGAGTAGGCTTTCGTTACCGTTCCTATTATATTGCACAGTCCATGGGACTGACCGGCTGGGTACGGAATCTCTGGGATGATCGTGTGGAAATGGAAGTACAGGGAACCAGAGAAGAAATCCGGGAGATGGTAGAACGCCTTTCTCAGCAGAGCTTTGTGGAGATCGAGGGGATTGAAGAGAGGGAAATTCCATTGGAGGAGGAGTTTGGCTTTCATGTGAGAGGATAGTGAAATGGCCGGTTCATTCCAGCTCCAGTGCCAGATACAACAGAACAGCGTCCCGGAATTTTCGGGGATTGAGACCACATTTTTTATAAATGTGGTTTAATTTATATTGAAGAGTATTTTTGTGGAGAAAAAGCTTCTCTGCGGCATCAGCCAGAGACATTTCCAGGGAAAAATAAGTTCGCAGAAGGTTCTTTTCATCCGGGGACAGCTGATAACCAAACAGCAGAACAGTTATTTGGCTACAGAGCTGCGCAGAGAATATCCGCCTGACACGTAAAGGAACATTTCACGTTTCCGGTACACGGAATGATAGAACGGAGAGTACGGATATCAGTTTTACATAAAAATTATACAGGAGGAAAATAAAATGAAGGTAGTAACAGCGATCGATTCTTTTAAGGGCAGTATGACATCCATGGAGGCAGGCTTTGCAGCTACTGAAGGTATCCATCGTGTGGATGCGGACGCAGAAGTTCAGGTAAGACCACTGGCAGACGGTGGAGAGGGAACCGTGGAAGCCCTTGTCGCAGGAATGAACGGAAAAACAGAGCACGTAAAGGTTACGGGGCCTCTTGGCGAGCCGGTGATCTGTGAGTATGGCATCATCGAAAGCACAAAGACCGCAGTGATCGAAATGGCTGGTGCAGCAGGGATCACGCAGGTGCCGTACGAAAAAAGAAATCCTCTTTATACCACAACCTACGGTGTCGGTGAGGTGATCAAGGACGCCATCGAAAAAGGCTGCCGCAGATTTATTGTGGGTATCGGCGGAAGCGCCACCAATGACGGTGGTGTGGGAATGCTTCAGGCACTTGGCTATGCATTTCTAGATAAAGACGGAAAGCAGGTCCTTCCGGGAGCAAGGGGCCTGAAAGACATCACAGAGATCACAGCTGCCTATGTGATCCCGGAGCTTGCAGAATGTAAATTTCGTGTTGCCTGCGATGTCACAAATCCTCTTTGCGGAGAGCTTGGATGCAGTTCCATCTACGGACCGCAGAAGGGTGCTACGCCGGAGATGATCCAGGACATGGATCAGTGGCTGGGTGCTTACGCAGAGCTTGCAAAGGAGCGTTTTCCGAAAGCAGATCCAAAGTATCCGGGAACAGGTGCTGCCGGCGGAATGGGATTTGCATTCCTGACCTTTACCGATGCAGTCCTGGAATCCGGGATCAACATCGTGCTGGATGAGACAAAACTTGAGGACTACATCAAAGACGCGGATCTTGTGATCACAGGTGAGGGACGTATGGATGGACAGACAGCCATGGGAAAAGCGCCGGTAGGTGTTGCAAAGCTTGCAAAGAAATATGGCAAAAAAGTGATCGCCTTTGCAGGTGCCGTACAGCGTGACGCAAGAGCCTGCAACGATGCAGGGATCGATGCCTTTTTCCCGATCCTCCGCGGAGTGGTAACTCTGGAGGAGGCCATGAAAAATGAGAATGCAAAGCAGAATCTGGCAGATACTACAGAGCAGGTTATCAGACTGATGAAATAAATAAAAGGCATATGATTCGTAAATTTCAGGATTCCTGCAGAAATACAGAGCGTGAGTGTCTGATCTGCTGTAAGAATAAATTTGGTGAAAGACGCTGCGAAGACATTGGATGATAATACAAAAAAGACAGGCCACCTCAGAAGCCTGTCTTTTTTGTGGTTTATAATTTGTAAAAATAAGGGAGCTGTAACCGGATTAAATCAATTTATGGGGATTTCAGTCTTATCCTTCGATCGGCTCAAAATCCACAGCGCCATGCTTGCACAGCGGGCAGATGATATCTTCCGGAAGTTCATCGCCTTCATAGATGTATCCGCAGACTTTGCATACCCAGCCTTTTTTGCCTTCGGTCTGTGGCTTTGGCTTTACATGTTTCTGGTAGTAGGTGTAAGTCATGGTATCCTGATCGCTCATGACACGGGCCTCTGTGACGCTGCAGATGAACATTCCGTGAGTGCCGAGATCCACATAGTTTTCTACCTTCAGGGACATGAAAGCATTGATATATTTGTCCAGGAATACCAGGCCGTTGTCGGAGTGGTTTACTTTCTGTCCGGCAAATTTATCGGTGCTTCTGCCGGACTGGAAGCCGAACTGCTCAAAAACAGAGAACGGAGCATCTGTGGACAGGCAGTTTACGTTCATGATACCGGTCTGCTGGATCACGTGGTGAGAGTAGTTTGCCTTGTTGATGTTGACAGCCACGCGATATGGGTTGTCGGTAAGCTGTGTAACGGTATTGACGATCAGACCGTTGTCCTTTTTGCCATCGTTGGAGGTTACCACATAGAGGCCGTAACCGATGCGGAACAGAGCAGTCATATCATTCTTGTTGGCAAGATCATCGCTTTTTGCAATGTATTCCTGGCAGAGCTCATCAGCCATAGCTTCCATCTGCCTGCGGTTTTCTTCATTTACTGCAGACATGATCTTAACTGTGGTATCAAGCCATGTAATGTTTTTGCTCTTTTCGAACATTCCCAGCATTTCTTTCATAACCTTCGCTGCCAGCGGTGCCCAGGTTCCGTTTTCAATCAGTCCTACCGTGCGGTTCTGGAAGTTGTGCTCTGTCAGACGGGTAATAAAGTCGTTCATAAACGGATAGATGCCTGCATTATATGTGGTGGTTGCGAGAACCAGCTTGGAGTAACGGAAAGCATCGCTCAGTGCCTGGGACATATCGTCTCTTGCAAGATCATAGACAACAACGTTTGGACATCCTTTGCTGCGGAATTTATCGGCCAACTGCTGAACGGCCATTTTTGTATGACCGTATACAGAAGTGTAGGCGATCACGATTCCGTCATCCTCCGGTGTGTAGGAAGACCAGGTATCATAGAGGCTAATATAATGTCCAAGATCTTCAGTAAGAACCGGTCCGTGGAGTGGGCAGATGGTCTGGATATCCAGAGCTGCGGCTACTTTCAGAAGATTCTGCACCTGCACACCATATTTTCCAACGATGCCGATATAGTATCTTCTTGCCTCATCGTCCCATGGTTCCTCTGCATCCAGGGCGCCGAATTTTCCGAAGCCGTCTGCGGAAAAAAGAACCTTTTCTGTGCTGTCATAAGTGACCATAACCTCCGGCCAGTGAACCATCGGTGCAAATACAAAAGTCAGATCGTGTTTTCCAAGGGAAAGGGTTCCGCCGTTATCTACGATGATCTGATGACCTTCCAGATCCAGGTCAAAGAAGTTCTGCATCATGGCGAAGGCTTTTTTGTTGGAAACAACGATGGTGTCCGGATAAGCCTTCAGGAAGTTTGCGATGTTGGCTGCGTGATCCGGTTCCATATGCTGTACGATCAGATAATCCGGTTTCCGGTCGCCCAGAACTTTCTGGATATTATCAAGCCATTCGTGAGTAAAATTTGCATCTACCGTATCCATAACCGCAATTTTTTCGTCCAGGATCACATAGGAGTTGTAGGACATTCCGTTTGGCACTACATACTGTCCCTCAAACAGGTCTACCTGATGATCGTTTACTCCTACATAATAAATATCATTTCCGATTTTCATTGTATTGAGTTCCTCCTTAGTCTGCTGTATTTTATATTTCCAATATTTCTGAAAATACTTTCTTATTGCTCTCATTTATTATATCATTGTTCGTACTGAAATCAATGTAGAATCTATAAATAAAAACAAACCTCTGCGCCTGGTAAAAGAGCTATTTTCCCCTCTTTACAAACCTATTCCAACATAGTATTGTATACCTTGGATGAAGGAATTTTTTATAATTTTTATGAGGTAAACTATGTGTGAAAATGGAAAAAAGAAAACGTCTTCCATTGAGATGACCTCCGGCTCTCTCTGGAAAAATATCCTCCTCTTTAGCCTTCCCCTGATGGGGTCCCAGGTGTTGGAGGTTCTTTTTAATTTAAGTGATGTTGCGGTTGTGGGGCGATTTGCAGATTACATGGCACTTGGAGCTGTGGGTTCCACAACTCTGCTGGTCACTTTATTTACCGGAATCCTGATCGGCATGGGCGCCGGAGTCAATGTTCGTGTAGCACACGAGCTTGGTGCCGAAAACAGAAAAGGTACCGAAGAAACGATCCATACATCTCTTCTTCTCTGTGCCATCGCAGGACTCCTGGTCTGTGTCGTCTGTCTTCTGTTTTCCGGACAGATGCTGTCCATGATGAATACAAAACCGGAGCTGATGGACCAGGCTGTTTTATATATGAAGATTTATGCTCTGGGTATGCCGGCCATGGCTGTATACAATTTTGGTAACGGCGTATTAAGTGCCCGCGGCGATACGAAGCGACCGCTGATCTATCTTTCCATTGCCGGAGTGATCAACGTTCTTCTGAACCTGTTTTTCGTTATCGTCTGTCATATGGCCGCCGCAGGTGTAGCAACTGCCAGCGCGATCGCACTGTATATCTCCGCAGCGCTGGTAATGATCCACCTCCTTCGGAGAAAAGACGAATGCAGGGTATCCCTGCGTAAGCTCCGTCTTCACCCGAAGGCCTGTAAAGCAGTACTGCTTCTTGGTATTCCCACAGGTCTACAGAACGGAATTTTTGCCATTGCAAATCTGTTCGTACAGGCCGGTGTCAACTCCTTCGATGCAGTCACGGTTTCCGGAAATGCCGCTGCCGCAAATGCAGACTCTCTGATCTACAACGTCATGTTTGCTTTCTATACTGCATGCGCAAGCTTCATCGGTCAGAACTGGGGTGCCGGAAATAAAAAACGTATGCTGAAGACTTATGGGATCAGCCTTACCTATGCCTTCATCGCAGGTGCGATCCTTGGTGGACTGCTTCTTGTTTTCGGTCCGCAGTTTCTGTCACTGTTTGCCACAGAACCGGCAGTCATCGATGCCGGCATGGAGAGGATCCGGATCATGGGCTTCAGCTATGCCTTCAGCTGTTTTATGGATTGCAGTATCGCCGCTTCCCGTGGCATCGGAAAAAGTATCCCACCGACCATCATCATCATTCTGGGATCCTGTGTATTCCGTGTCATCTGGTTCTATACGGTGTTTGCACACTTCCAGACCATTTCCTCACTTTATCTCCTGTATATTTTCTCATGGGGAATTACAGGCTTTGCGGAGGTTCTGTTCTTTGCTGTAAGCTTCCGGAAAATTCGGACCTGATACTTCAAATATATAGCGCCAGACGAAGCATTGATCTGGCGCTTTTTATATCTTTCTCGCGTTTTATGTACATTTGTCTTTACAAGGCGGACATAATTGTATATAATTATCCTGTTGTGCTTTTACGCGATGCAGTAATACCACTTAGAACGATCCGCCCTTTACACTGGATCGTTGCTTTGCGGCTCAGCATTTTTTTAGCACACTCACACAATAGGAAAGAGGAAACTAGTTATGAAAAACCTGATTCAAAAATGGAACAGCATCAACCTGATCAAGCGTATCATCTGTGGTCTGATCGTTGGTATCATTCTCGGACTTGCGATCCCTCAGGCATCTGTGATCTCCATTCTCGGTGATCTGTTCGTCGGTGCTCTTCGTGGAATTGCTCCGCTTCTGGTGTTCTTCCTGGTAATGAGCTCTCTGTGCCACATGGGAAAAGGCCAGAAAACAAACATGAAATTCGTTGTTGTACTTTATCTTCTGGGAAATATACTCTCAGCACTGGCAGCTGTGATCTCCAGCCGCCTGTTCCCGATCATGCTGACTTTTTCCGAAAGTACAAATACTTCCGACGTCACTCCGCCAAGCGGTGTTGCAGAGGTCCTCAAAAACCTTCTGATGAACATTGTTTCCAACCCGGTTGACGCACTTGTCAACGCCAACTATATCGGTATCCTTGCATGGGCCATCATCTTCGGTATCGCACTGAAGGCCGCAAGTGAAACTACCAAGACTGTCATCGAAAACATTTCCGATGCAACCTCCACAGCCGTAAGATGGATCATCAGCCTTGCTCCATTTGGTATCATGGGCCTGATCTTCACAACCATCTCCGAGCAGGGGCTTGGCGTACTGTTAAGCTATGGCCGTCTGATCTGTATACTGGTGGGAACCATGCTCTTTGTTGCACTGGTGATCAACCCGATCATTACTTTCATCTGCACACGCCAGAATCCGTATCCGCTGGTTCTGCGCTGCCTGAAGGACAGTGGTATCACAGCCTTCTTTACAAGAAGCTCTGCCGCCAACATTCCGGTAAACATGGAGCTGTGCAAGGATCTCGGACTTGATGAGGATACCTACTCCATCTCCATCCCTCTTGGTGCGACCATCAACATGGGTGGTGCAGCGATCACCATTTCCATCATGGCTCTGGCAGCTGCACATACACTCGGTATCAGCGTAGACTTCCCGACCGCTCTGATCCTCTGCATCCTGGCTGCTGCAAGTGCAGCTGGTGCTTCCGGAGTTGCCGGCGGTTCTCTTCTTCTGATCCCGATGGCCTGCAGCCTTTTCGGAATCCCCAATGATGTTGCCATGCAGGTAGTTGGTGTCGGTTTCATCGTAGGCGTGATCCAGGATTCCTGTGAGACAGCACTGAACTCTTCCACAGACGTACTTTACACAGCATGCGCCTGCAGGATCAGAAAGAATAAATGATCACACTTATAAACCGTCAGGCGGATATTCGTAATTGAAACAGGGAACTCCCTTGATTCGGTTAAAAGGAGCAGATCTTCCGTATTTGGAAAATCTGCTCCTTTTTTTGGCTTAGAGCGTGTTTGAAAAAGGCTTTCTGCAAGATGTGCGTCACAATTTGTGGGAGATTTTGTCCGGATGAGGGCGCCGTAGCGGGCTACGGCAACTGAATTCGGGTAAAATATACCGCAAAGTGGGGCGTGCAGATTACGGGAATGATTTTTCAAACACGCTCTAACCTTCAGTTCCTGCAATATCTGCCCCATATAAAATTATCCGTAATCGGTAAATGAAACATCCTCTACATTCGAAAAAGCTTCCAGTTCTCTCCCATCTGCACAGCCAGATATACGATCTCAAAGATCACAGCTACAGATCCAAGCTTAAAAAGCAGGGAATCCACAAAGCCTCCTGCCTTACAGAAATCCAGCGCAATGCCTCTCGGCAGCGGATACAGGATCCGTACCCGTTTCCGGTTAAAGCAGTCCAGCACCAGATGTGATACGAATCCAACCACAAAATAAAGGACCAGCTTCACGGACACCATGGATATGGCTGCACTTAAAATGGCCATAGCCATGATCGAATGCATAAATGACCGGTGCGGCTGATTTTTTCCAAAGGCGCAGACTGCAATAAAAATAATAACTCCCATGGCAACCGGCGCCATAGACTGGTTATTGCGGATCTTTTCCCAGATGGAAAAATCATAAAAATAATTCAATGCGATCTCTGCTGCCACAAGCAGTACCGCGATCAGTGTGATCCTGTCCGCATCCTTATGGGATTTGGAGGTTCCCACATCAATGTCGCTGATCAATGCTCCAAGCATTCCTGTTCCTGCCGCAAGTACCAGACCGGAAACCGTAGAGGGCTGTGTAACTGCCAGCACTGTTCCGAGTCCGACTGCCGCGTGTGTTTTTCCTGTCATAATTCTCCCCTTATTGTAAAAAATCTTCCGTTATTCAGGATTATCCACTGCTACAGATCAGACACTCTCTTCTGATCTTCTGCATATATAAATGTATCACTTTATCATTTACCGCAGATCTGAAAATACAATAAGGCAGCTGTCAGCCTTACCTTTTACTGACAGCTGCCTCCACGAAACAGCATTATATCACATAAAAAATCACGATTCTATCTAAAATCTTTCTACTTTCTTTCACGTCCCGTTTAAATGGAATATGTCTCTTGGATTTCTCTTTTAATCAGACCAGTTCATACGTCCGTAGCGAAGTGCAAGACCTTGGATCTCTTTCTGAAGCTTCACAGTCAGCTCCCTTTTGCGGATCCTCCACTTCCAGTTCTTTCCTACTGTGGAAGGCTGGTTCATTCTGCAGCTGTTATCCAGGCCCATATAATCCTGCATAGGGATCACACAGAGCTTTGCACTGCTTCTCATAACCAGGCTGATAAAGCATTTATGCAGCTCTTTATCCGGTGTATAGTTATCACAGAGATAATCCCTGGCAAGCTTACGCTCTTTTGCCATAATGCTCTTCCACCATCCGGCGATGGTCTCATTATCATGGGTTCCTGTGTATGCCACACTGTTCTCCGGATAGTTGTGTGGAAGATAATCATTGGCACAGCCGGAATCTCTGGAATCAAACGCAAACTCCAGGACCTTCATTCCCGGGAATCCACTGTCATGGACAAGCTGACGCACAGAATCTGTCACATAGCCAAGATCCTCCGCAATGACCTGCTTCCAGCCAAGGGCCTGCTCCACTTTGCGGAACAAATCGATCCCGGGACCTTTTTCCCAGTGACCGCCAATGGCATTTTCTGCACCGTATGGAATGGAAAAATACTCGTCAAAGCCACGGAAATGGTCGATCCTTACCACATCATAAAGGCGGAATACGTAGCTCAGTCTGGAGATCCACCACTGATATCCTGTATTTCTGTGGTAATCCCAGCGGTACAGTGGATTTCCCCAAAGCTGTCCTGTTGCGGAAAAACCGTCCGGCGGGCATCCGGCTACAGCCACCGGCACATTCTCCTCATCCAGCTGGAAAAGCTCCGGATGAGCCCAGGTATCTGCACTGTCCATAGCTACATAGATCGGGATATCTCCGATGATCTGAATGCCTTTTTCGTTGGCATATTTTTTCAGTTTCATCCACTGCTCATAGAATTTGAACTGCATATACTGCTGGAATTCAATATCAAAATATAATTCTCTGCGATAGTAGTCCATGGCATTTGCCCAGCGAAGGCGGATATCCTCTGCCCATTTTGTCCACTCAACACCGCCGAACTGATCCTTTACTGCCATAAAAAGTGCATAGTCGGAAAGCCACCAGCTGTTTTCTGCAACAAATTTCTGATAATCCGGATTCTCGCTGATGTTGCTGTTTTCGTAAGCTTTGCGGAGAAGCTTGTAACGGCCTTTGTAGATTTTTTCATAGTCTACGCTGTCTGCTCTTCTTCCCCAGCTGACCTTATCACAGTCCTCCTTTGTAAGGACGCCTTCCTCCACCAGCGCCTTCAGGCTGATAAAATACGGATTTCCCGCAAAAGTGGAGAAGGACTGGTACGGAGAATCTCCGTAACTGGTAGGTCCCAGCGGAAGAATCTGCCAGTAGCTCTGTCCCGCTTCCTTCAGCCAGTCCACAAAATCATAGGCACTCTTTGAAAAACATCCGATGCCGTACTCTGACGGCAGGCTTGTGATCGGCATCAGAATGCCGGCTGCTCTTTTATCCATATCTTTTCTCTCCTTATGTTGAGCCCTGCATCTCAGAGCATCTTATCTATTATCCTCTCACGGATGCATATTCATATAATCTACGCAATCGTTTGCGTAAATTATACGTCCATTTTGCATGAAGTGCAATGCGTTTTTGTCTTTTCTACCTTTCTTACAATTTTTACATCCTGATTTTGTGCAGTTTTTCATTATGTCAAACAGAATCTGTCTGCATCTCACTACCTGATTTTCTGTGCATCTGTTTTTACGCAATTTCATGCAATTTTCCGTGCAATATGTTTGACAGTATCCTTGTTATGAACTACAATATCTCTATCAGACTGAGATAAAAAAAGCCGGATCAGAGGCATACTTCCGCTTTGATCCGGCATATCCGTGAGGAGGCAAATTTATGGCAGTAACCATCAAAGATGTGGCAGCTCTGGCCGGGGTATCCCCGTCCACTGTTTCCAGAACCTGCAAAAATAATCCATCTATCAGTGAAGAAACCAAGGAACGTGTACGCAGAGCCATGGCGGAGCTTGGCTATGAGCCGAATTTCCAGGCCAGCAACCTGGCAGCACAGATTTCCCGCTCCATCGGTATCATCCTGCCTCCATCCCCAAAGGAGACCTACGAGAATTCCTTTTACCTTGAGACGATCCGGGGAATCAGCCACTACTGTAACGCACATCAGTATATCAGCACCATTGTTACCGGTCAGAATGAAGAAGAGATCCTTAACGCAGTACGTTCCATGTCCAGAAGCGGTAAGGTTGACGGATTTATTGTTCTTTATTCCCGTGTGAATGATCCTGTTATTGATTTTCTTTTCAGTGAAGGACTTCTCTATATCCTGATCGGAAAACCGGCACAATACACCAATCATACGATCTATATCGATAATGACAACCTTCTGGCCGGACAGGAGGCAACGGAGTATCTTTATGCTCTGGGCCACCGGAAGATTGCTTATCTGGGTGTAGATAATTCCCTGGTCTTTTCCGCAGACCGCAAAACCGGCTATATGACTGCGCTGATCAGCCACGGATTAACCGTACAGCCCGAATACTGTATAGAGGTTCCTGCCGCTTCCCAGAATGAGTTTCAGGAGCTTCGAAAGCTGCTTTTAAGTGAGGAGCGCCCTACAGCTGTGCTTGTCAGTGATGATATTCTGGCACTTTCCCTGGAGCGGATCTGTATGGAAGCAAATATCTCCATACCGGAGGATCTGTCCATTCTTTCCTTTAACAACTCACTTTTTGCCAGACTGACTTCGCCTCAGCTGACCTCCATTGATATTAACTCCGGGCAGCTTGGAATGGAAGCAGCCACGCAGATGATCAGTCATATCGAAAATCCGAGCCTTCCGGCCACAAAGATCATTGTACCTCACCAGCTGATCGAAAGGGACAGCTGCCGAAGGATCTGATCTGCTTTCAAACAAAAAACAGGTATCTTCTCTGCTGACTGTGTATTGACCACCACTTATCGATCTGACATTGGTGGTCGATCTACCGCCCGGCAAAAAGATACCTGTTTTTCATTTTTTATAATGCTTTTTATAATGCTTTCTCATAACACCAGTACATATGTCCCCAGAGTTCACACTCTCCCACGTTCTCAAAATTCAGCTTATCATAAGAACGGAGTGCTTTTACATTGTCCTTCGCAACAAGAAGATGTACAGCTTTATAGCCCCGCTTCTTCAGTTCTTCCATCACACCCTTAAGAAGTTTCCCGGCAATCCCCTGATTCTGGAATTCCTGACATACTCCCACCCGGGAGACCTCCGCTGACGGCACCATGGTTTCTGACCAGCATGTGAGACATTCCACATTTGGATCATCATCAATGGAGATCACACCTGCGATATTTCCCGTATCGTCCCGCATACAGAACAGCGCATCTCTGGAAAGATCAAATTCCACTTCTTTTTCTGAAGGATACTCCTCTGTCCACACACAATAGGGCGTCCCCAGCAATGAACGGTACAGCTTCAGAACTGTATCTGCTTCTTCTCTTTTTACACGCTCGAAATTCATTTTATATCCTTTCTCCTGAAAATACATTCTTTTTCCGCCCGGATCTCGCCAGTATCAGGATCACAGCAAATGTAATGATCTCTGAACTCAGAAAGGAACTCCACACGCCATTGATCCCAAATAATCCGGACAAGATCACCGCACTTGCAGCAATAGCGATAACACCACGCATAAGCGATCCCACGATCGCCGGAACTGCACGATCCACCGCCGAAAAATACGCCACCAGCATAATATTGATCCCCGCAAACAGGAATCCCAGGAAGTAAATCCGCAGGCCCACATGCGCATAATCCAGAAGCTGCTGGTTATTTTCACTGTTAAAAACAGCGACCAGATTGTCTGTAAAGCCCCACACCACCAGGATCGTCACCGCTTCCAGCACTGCACAGGAAACCAGACTCCAGCGAAGCAGGCTTTTTACATGGTCACGCTGTCCTTCTCCGTAGCTTTTGCTGATAAGCGGCTGTGCACCCTGCGCCAGTCCGTTAAAAATAGACATTGCCACAAGGGAAAGATTAGCCACTACTCCGTAGGCTGCCACGCTTACATTTCCTGCGATCCCAAGAAGAAGCATGTTAAAAATGATCGTAATGATCGCTGAGGAAAGCTCTCCGACAAAGGCCGAAATCCCAAGCTGACAGCATGAGATCAGATGGCGGATGGAAGGCCGTACCCACCGGAAACCTACGTGATTCTTTTTCCCAAGGTAATGGGTTGTGCAGATCGCCATTGTAATGGCAGGACTGATGGCCGTTGCCAGCGCCGCTCCGGCAAGCCCCAGTTTCATTGGAAACATAAAAATATAGTCAAACACAATATTGAAAAGACTTGCGGAAATCGCCCCTGCCATGGCAGTGGAGGTTCCCTGGTCATTTCTTGCAAAAGCAGTAAACGTATAATTGGCCATAAACAGCGGCGTAGTGATCAGCATGATGCGGAGATAGCTTTTTCCAAGGGCAGTCAGACCTGCATCTGCGCCAAGAAGGTGAAGAAATTTCTCCGGTGCAACAATACCTGTGATAATAAATGGCACACTGCACAGAACGCTCCAGAAAACAGACTGCAGAAAATAATGATCCGTATTCTCACCCTTAGCTCTGTTGATCCCGAATCGGGTAGCAGAACCGATACCGATCATTGCCCCGATAGCATATACCAATCCATACACCGGAAGGATCAGATTCAGAACTGCCAGGCCATCTGCACCTGAATGAACTGATATAAAAAATGTATCCGCCAGAATATAAACCGATATTCCGATCATACCTGCAATGCTTTGAAAAATATATTTAAAAAACTGTCTCAGCATATATGCACCATGTCCTTTCCTGATTCTGGTTTCATCCCATTTATCATTTATCCTAACCCCAAAAAGCTTCTCTTTTTGTTACTGATAATAACAACTTTCGCTACACCCCGCCGGAAACACTATCCGTTTTAACGTACATTTAAATTCCCTCTCATTTTCTGCAGCGTCCAGGATTTCCAACGCTTTTCGCAAATTCCGGATATCTTTTTCCATGTGATCCACATAGTTTCCCCGGCCAACCAGCTTCAGATGCGTGATCCCTGCCTGCTTCAGCTGATACAGTGCACACAGTCCACAGCCTGTCTCACCACAAAGATATCCGGATTCATCATATGCTTTCAGATCCGGTTCCTGATCCCACGCCTGCTCCTGAAGAGCCATTATTTTTTCCGGAACAGCATCACCATTCCGTACAGTTCCAAGCCAATAGGACACCCTGCAAAGATATCCCATCTCATCACAGTGAAGAGAATTACAGAATGCTCCCGTAAACTGGCACATTTCATTCAGCACAAAGGCCTCGAACTGCATTCCCGCCTCCGGTCGGATCCCGGCCTGTTTTTCCACTTCTCTCTGAGATGCAATAACAGACTGCATATCCCGGAACGTGTTTTTCCGATGAAAGATCAATCTCTTCAGAGGAAAGCGCCGGAACATCTTCAGCATTTCACTGTTCACTTCCCCCGTCTCTCCGCTGAGATGGATCTCACAGGAAATCCCCCTGTTTTTCAGATAAACAAGAAGCGCCGGATCTGCAATGATATAGCTTCGAAATCCAATTCCCATGCACTTTTCTATGATATCTCCGATCTCCGGATACTGTTCCGGAAGATAATACAGGGAATTGAAGGTGAGATGCACCGGCTTTTTATATTTTTTCACCATCCGGGAAAGAATTTCCAGCTCACTGTATGCTCCAAGCTGAACATTACAGCAGAGAACCTCCCTGCGATTTAACGGCATTACTGTGCCGTATTTTTCCGCCCAGGAAAAGGGTACATAGCCACAGAAAAATTCATCTGCTCCTGCCTGCACAAAACGTTCATATTCATCTATGGAGCCTAACCCGGCTGTTATTTTCATACTGTTCTCCATGTCCTGTTCCTTTTTTCCGCAATGTATTCTTGTCAAACGGATATTCGCGATCCACCTTCGAAGCCTGCTCATCACCTGTCATATATTAACAACAATGCGATCCGGCTTTGTGCCTTTTATATTTTTCCACATTTCCGTTGACTCCGGAAGTGTTTTATCCACACCAAACAGGGAGTTATACCGCCCTGCCATGTGTAAATGTTCCGGATAAAGCAGTGCGTATTTTTCACAGAATTTCGGACAGTGCTCCGCAAGCTGCTGTGTACCGCGATCTCCGGTGGTGCACAAAGCATACAATGGACAGTACTGCGAAGTGTTTGTCTGATAAAAAGGCAGATGCAGACTGTTTTTTCCCGGCGGAAGCTCCTGTGGATATCCGCAGGACTCCCATTCGTATCTGTGGATATGAAATTCTTCAGCCAGAAAATCCCGATAAAACCCCGCATTCAGGCTGTTTTGCTGAAATAATAAGGTATCACCGGATTTATATTTCATTCGCGGATCCTTTTTTCGTTTATTAAGCAATGTGCCCAGAACAGGATGCAGGCGGGATGTTTTTCCACAGAGCATTTCCACCATGGCCCAGTCATTGACTACGATTTCCACATTCACCCCATGAATACAGCACCAGTTATCCACCTTTTCCAGAAGCTTTCCCACAGACGAAAGCATAAATTCCCGGATATAAGAAAATACCCCCATGTCCTGCACGATCACGGCATCCAGTCCCGCTTCATAATAAGGACGCAGATAGGAAAAAAGTGCTTCTTTGATCTCACGATCTTTTAACACCGTATTGACTGTCATATAAAGTTTGACATCATGCAAATGACAATATGCGATCGCTTCTAACATTTCATCCTGATCCAGGTTGTTGGCAAATGCTCTGGCTCCAAATCGGTTTCCACCAATATAAACAGCATTGCAGCCTGCTGCGATCGCTGCCTTTAATCCCTCCATTGATCCTGCCGGTGCAAGAATTTCCGGTTTTGCTCTTTTTGTCATAATATATCCTCACCTGTTAAAAAAGGCCGTGTATCACACACAGCCTTTCTTTTTTCTTACTTTTTATACCCTACTGTATTGCTTTTGGAAATGCTGCTATTTAATGCATTTCCTGTGGAAGTCTTTTCCTCTGTTTCTTTCGGATCCGTCTGACTGTCGTCCTGGGAATCCTCTGCGTTCTCTTGGGAACTGCTTTGTGCTTTTGTCTCTAACTGAATCAGCTTACGTTCGAGCTCTCTTTTTTCTTCTTTCAGGCTTTTATTTTTCTTTTCCTGCTTCTCTAAACGGCTTTTCAGATCAATCATATCATGTTTCATATGAAAAATCTCTTTTTCAAGATCTTCGTTATCTTTTTGTAAATTAACAACAACATCCTGTGCTTTATAATAATCATCGGACAGATTGATCGCTAACAAGATATTTTTCATTTCCTGATCTAACTTTGGAAAAGAATCACTTTTCTTAAATTCATCATATTTTGAATTGATATGCGTCGCAATTTTCTGCATGTATTCGCTGCTCTCATAGCCGCTGATAATATATGTTCTTCCATTAATGATCACTTCAACATCATTTTTTGTATTCATAACCTGATTCATCCCCTTTTGTGCAGACTATTCTTCTCCTTCGTCCTCATAATCTTCTTCGTAAGGCTCTTCCTGTGGCTGTTGCGATTCTGTTTCCGGCTGTGGTTCATTTGCCTGAAGAAGCTCTGCTTTGTTCTTACGGATGATCTCAAGATATCCACTCAAAGCAGTTTCTAAGGCTTTGGAATTATTCAAGGTGCTTTCATATGCTTTTGCAATGACTTTTTCTGCCATATCCATCATATCTGTTGTATAATAAATCGCACCACTTCCCATCTCATCTGCTTGCTTTCTGGCATTGGCAATGATACGTTCTGCTTCTTCATTTGCATTGGCAACAGTAATTTCTGCCTGCTGGTATGCTTCCTGCATAATGTTATGTTCTTCAACAAGTGCACTATACTGTTCCTGTGCATCTGCTAAGATATCTGCTGCCTTCTTTTCGGCATCCTCTAAAATAGCATCCCTCTGGCTTAGCATCTTGCGATAACGCTTGATCTCTTCCGGTGCATCGCGTCGAAGATCATCTAAAAGATCATACAGATCATTCTTTGGAACAATTACTTTTGTGGAAGAAAAAGAGAAAAAGTGCTTTGTGTGTGATTACAT
>ENA-OPCA01001315-OPCA01001315.1-human-gut-metagenome-genome-assembly--contig:-NODE-1315-length-19392-cov-2.932771_pt1 | contig 19392 bp, 13 predicted proteins | sample MGYA00241076_ERZ501468 | MGnify/ENA primary metagenome ERZ501468 (study PRJEB25962, sample SAMEA2042633) | human gut metagenome | biome: human gut; feature: human-associated habitat; material: faeces... | reverse complement strand
ACAAGTAGTCACCTTCCGGAACGATGCTTTTCACCGTAGCCATCCCCTCCATGGCTATCGGTGCCATGATTTTCAGGGGCTGGTAGTTTTCCTCCACCTCGCCCAACCAAGCGGAAGCCCCAACCTTGTCTCCGGGTTTCGCGATGGGCTTAAAATGCCATTTTTTGTCTTTATCCAACGGATAAGTGTACTGTCCGCGACGCAGGAATACTCCCTCCATCTTGTCCAAGTCGTTCTGCAAACCGTCGTAGTTCTTGGAAAGCATACCCGGCCCCAACGTCACCTCGAGCATGTGCCCGGTAAATTCAGCCTCAGCCCCGACTTTCATACCCCGGGTACTTTCAAACACCTGCACGTATGCGTTCCGACCGACCACCTTAATCACTTCGGCCATCAGACGGTCTCCGCCTGTCGTGATGTAGCAGATCTCATTCTGCGCCACCGGGCCGTCCACTTGAATGGTCACGATATTGGAGATGACTCCAATCACTGTACCTCTTGTTGCCATATCATTATTTTCTTTTTTTATTTCTTAAATTCTTGGGGAATCTCCACCTCGTTCTTCAACTGCTCCACCAGACTGCGGAAGACTTTCCCGCCCCGCTCCTTGTCGATATGCGTCCACCGCTCTATGATGTCTAGCTTAATGAGAAAGGCAAACAGGCGTTCTACTGAAAAATAACAGAAGAAAGTCCTATCTTCCAACCATTCCCATTTCAACAAATCCAGTTTACGTTCTTTCTCTACCGGGTCGGACATCTCATGGATGCGTATCACGTCGTCCATATAATCCAGTTCCGTACCCAAACCGAAATCCCGTGCTCCCGAAACGGCCAAAGCTTTCGTCACTACATCGTCGCCTACCAAATAAAAGGCCGGATTGAATCCATACTTCCGGGCCGTAAGGGCTATCAGGATATTGTTCACATTCCGGTTGAATGCAAACCAATCCGCTGTAAAACGATTCTTGAACGTGCCCGCATAACGATAATATGCCGCCAAAAGGACATCTTCCGGCAAACGTTCCTGTACTTCTTTCAAGGAAGCATACTCTGCCATGAACTCGTAAAAATAAGCAGGCAACACACGGCCTTGCTCATCACCGGTCTTCACCTTCTCCATGGCCTCGGGCCACGCTTCACGCGGAAACATCGCCCGTTCGTCGAACGCCGCCCCGTCTCCCTCGGCCAACCATGCCAACAGATTGCGATGGTCATAACGCAAGAAAAACAAAGCCACCAACTTTTTATCTGTCTCGGAAAGTTGCGGCCAATAGTCCTCTTTGAAGTCCGCCACCGTAAAATTCAGTTTGGCATCATCGGGAGACACATCGGGCATACTTGCCACCAAACCATAATAATTTTTCATGCAGATGGATTTAGAAGAGCATTTCTATCAATTTCGGACGGAGGAAATCCTTGAAATAAGCTGCAAATTCCTCTTCACCGAAATTCACCTTATAAGAACCGTCGGACGGAGATACCGAAAACGCGGCCGCTTTTCCGTTCACTTTCTCTATCTTCACTCCTTTATCCAACAAGTCTTTCGCATGGGCACGGAAGTAAGCGGTAAGCCCGTCGGTATCCGAAGCGGAAATCACCAAATCTTCGCCCGAAGCCCAATTCTTGGCCACAGCCACCATAAAGTTACCCATGAAATCCTTATTGCCCATAAGCTCCTTCACCGTATCCTTTACCAGTTTGTCGGAAACGACATTCACAATCTCCGATTTCAATGCACTCAAAGCCTGCCCCGCATACAGTTTCAATTCTGATTTCGTATTGGCATCCAGCTCCTGAGCCTGCTTACGCGCCTTATCCACGATTTCATCCGCCTCTTTTCGAGCATCCGCCACTAATTTATCGGCTTCGGCCTTTGCTTTTTCCACCAGGCGCATACCTTCGGCATTCCCTTTTTCCACCCCTTCGCGATAAAGCTTATCGGTCAATTCTTGAATCTTTTCCATTGTATTTCTCCGTTTATCTATTCGCTATTTTTTATTTTGTGCACTAAAAGTAGACATATTTTCCGGTATAGCAAAGCCAAGAGAAAGAACATTTTCATCTATTTAAGAAAAACATGTTGAATAGCATAGAAATAGCGAGAAAAAAGACATTACTATTAAATATTATCCACCTTTTTAGGGCTTATACGCAAATAAAGCCTTATCTTAGCTGTATGTTTTTCATAAAGACTGTGCATGAAGCCGTTTAAAAATTACATCGCTACGTGGTTTTACCGCGAGTCACACGAGGAAGCCAGTTACTATCCGCAAGCAGGCGGAAGAGGTGACTCTGCTCTGCTCCATTCTGTGTATATGCAGATACAAGTACCATTTTTCACCACTTTCCGGCATTATAACCCGGAAGCCGAACTTTTGTTCTTCACTAACCTTGAAGCTGGCCAGCTTCCGCCATTTCTTACGGAACTGTTCCAAAGGACAAGAACGGAAGTCGTCACTCTCCCCTACCGGAACCGTCCCCCAAAAGGATGGTACAAAGCCTGGATGAACCAATTCTATGTATACGACATCTTCAAGGAAATGGAGAGACGCATGCAACCTGGCGACACGTTGTTGGTCTGTGATGCGGACTGCTTATGCCGCACGCCACTGCACAGCCTCTTCCAAAGCATACGCACAGATGGTAGTACCCTATATGACTTGGGCTGTCCTCAGGGATTCTCCATCAACGGTACCACATTAGCACAAATGGAGGAATTCTACACGTCATGCTATGGCGAACGCCCTTCTTCTCCTATGGCATATTACGGAGGAGAATTCATCGGCTTAAGAGCTGACGCCGTGCACGGCGTCAACCGAGAATTTCCGGTTGTATGGCAATTTAACTTCAACTTGCCGGCCGATACGGCACGCCTCCACGAAGAGGCTCATATCTTCAGTGTTTTGGCCGAACGCCTACATCTGCGTTATGCCACAGCCAACCGCTATGTAAAACGTCTTTGGACCACTCCGATATATAATAATGTGTCGCCTGGCGATGAAAAACTGTCCGTATGGCACTTACCGTCCGAGAAGAAATTCGGATTATATCGACTATACCGGATACTCGAACGGGACAAAGGAATCCTCGACGAACAACGTTTTTGGGCAAAAGCAGGAACATACTGCGGTATTCCGCACATCGGCTGGGGGAAAAAAGCATGTGATTTCATCCTTACTCTGAAAGAGAAACTCAAATACCACCCAACTCACTGATATGCCAGAAAATACGCTCAAAGAAAAGACAGCAAAAGGCCTGATGTGGGGCACCATTAGTAATGGGGCACAATTGGTATTAGGTACTTTGTTCGGTATCTTTCTTGCCCGCATTCTCTCACCGTCGGATTATGGTATGGTGGGTTTGCTAACCGTTTTCTCACAAATTGCTTCCGTATTGCAGGACAGCGGTTTCCGCACAGCTTTGGCCAATCGAAGAGAAATCGTACATGAAGACTACAACGCCGTATTCTGGTTTAACGTAGGAACCAGTTGTGTCATGTACTTGTTACTATTCTTCCTGGCACCCTTAATTACGGAATTTTACCAGCACTCAGATGCTGCGGCTAATCAAGACTTGTCCGAACTTACCCCATTGGCACGTTTCTCGTTCCTTGGCTTCGTGATTGCCAGTTTAGGTACTGCGCATTACGCATACCTATTCCGTACATTGCAAGTCAAGCAGAAAGCGATTATCACTGTGATCAGCCTCACTACGTCCAGCACCATCGGCCTCACTATGGCCTTGAAGGGTTACGCATACTGGGGCTTGGCCACCCAAGGTATAGCTTTCACAACTTGCAACACCATCCTTTTCTGGTATTTCTCAAAATGGCGTCCCACTTTACCGGTATCTTTCCATCCGTTAAAAGAAATGTTCGGTTTCAGCAGTAAGCTGCTGGCCAACGACATTTGCAACAATATCAACGGTAATATCTTATCTGTCATGTTAGGACGTTTCTATGCTGTACACGACGTAGGACTTTACAACCAAGCTAACAAATGGACCAGTATGGTGAGCACAATGGTGCTTGGCACCATAAAAGACGTTGCCCAACCCGTACTGCGTAATGTGGAAACGGAACGAGAGCGCCATAAGCGGGTTTTCCGTAAAATGCTACGTTTCAATGCCTTCATGGTTTTTCCCGCCCTCTTCGGATTAGCCTTGATTTCGCGTGAACTTATCCTCATCACCGTCACAGAGAAATGGTTAGATTGCGTACCCCTCATGCAGATCCTGTGCGCCGGTGCGTTCACCGTACCTATACAATATCTATGTGCCAACCTGGTCATCACCAAAGAGCGCTCGGACTTAGTGCTATGGAACACCGTCGGAATGGGCTTGACACAGATTAGTGCCATATTCTTTTCTTACCCCTATGGCATCCATACCATGGTATGTGTCTATACAGCCATCAATATCGCATGGCTTACGATATGGTTTTATTTCGTCCACCGCGAAATCGGATTACGCCTATGGGAAGCCGTCCTCGACTTGTTTCCTTATGCAGCACTGGCCGCATTGGCAATGGTTGTTACGGCTTTCGTCACCTCACCTATAGAAAATATTTACTTGCTGTTGGGGCTGAAAATCTTCATAGCCGCCTTGCTTTATGGAGGACTGATGTGGTTGTTCGGTTCTGTCACATTCAAGGAATGTATCAGCTACTTATTGAATAAAAAAAGAGCCAGATAAATCCGGCTCTTTTTACATATGAAATATTTTCTTATTTTTTCATCATCTTCTTACCGTTTACAATGTACACACCACGTGGCAAACTTACCTGCCAATCCGTTTCGGGAACATACGTACCCATGTAGCGTCCATCTACGGTATAAACCGTAACCGGCTTTGTCTTGTCATTAACCTTCATCCCCAAAACGCCGCTAGTATCATATTCTATATCGAATTCCGACCATATTTTATGAGCCTCGAACAGTTCATGATTTCGGTCGTTCACTTTCAATGTGACCGACTTCAAATCATCAATACCACTAAACGTATTGTTTTTAACAGCCGGTGCATCTTCCGTATCGGTATAAGCCGTATAATCAATGAGCTTCAGTCCGGTACAGTCGGCAAACGTATAATTTGCCGGCACAAAACAAGACGGAAGAATCACCTCCTGTAAGGCCGCACATCCTTCAAACGCACTCACCGTACTGCCTAACGACGTACAGCCGCTCAGGTCTGCTTTCTCTATGGCTGTTCCCTTGAAAGCCGCCTCGATGTCTGTTGCCCCAGTCAAGAGGCTCAGGTCGATATCCCTCAATGCTGTACAGCCCTCGAAAGCCTTATTCAGTTTCGTGAAATGTCCCGCTTCTTCTGCTGTTGGCATTATCACTTTCTCCAATGCCGTACAGTTATTAAAGATACCATATTCCTTAAGTCCCTGTCTCCAAAGTGGAGTATTCTCCGCAACCTTAATCCGGCTCATATCCAAGGTAACCAATGTGGCATTCGTCGTGACAAAAAGTCCTCCGTTATTCCCCAATGCCATAGAGAGCAGATTGAACGCATCGCTATCCCATTCTCCAGTCAACGTAACCGTCACGGCCTTCTTCAGGCTCGACGGGATATCCGAAGCGTCCACTACGAAGTCCGTCACCTTCTCCGGTTCCGTGTTGTAGAGATTCAGTTCGCTCCAATCCTCATCGGCCGAGAACAACTTATAAGCTTCATATTTCAACGAGAGCGTCACGGCCTTCAGGTCATCAATCCCCATAAAGAAAGTTTTGCTCATCTCGGGAACCTCTGTCCCGGCAAAAGCCGTCCAATCAACGTCTTTCAAAGCGGAACAATAAGCAAAAGTATTCTTTCCCATGGGGAAAACCTCCGGCAATATTACCGTGGTCAACGCCTCACATGACTCAAAGGCATCATCCACCGATTCCAGATGGGAAGAAGAGGACAAATCCACTTTCTCCAAAGAAGTGCACCCCTGGAAGGCTTTCTCCAGAGAAACCAGTCCGGCACAACCGCTCAGGTCTATCGTAACCAACTGGTCACAATTTTGAAATGCCATTCCGAAATCCGTAAAGTGTGCAGCTTCTTCCGCCACCGGCATCTTCACTTCCTTCAAAGCCTTGAAGTTACGGAAGATACCATACGCAGACAAGCTTTGCCAACGCAATGACGTACCTTCTGCAATCCGAGCCGCACTCATGTCCACTTTTTGCAACACCGTATTCTCATTGGTACCGAAAGCAGGATTATCCATCATCGCCATACACAGCAGATTAAAAGCGTTGCTGTCCCATGTTCCTGTCAGAGTCACGGCCGTGGCCTTTTTTAACGAAGACGGAATGTCGGACGCATCCACAGTAAATTCCGTAGACGGTTCAGGATTCAAATCCAATAGGTTCAACTGACTCCATCCCTCATCCGCTTTAAAAAGCACATACTGCGGATGGTTCAATTTCAAAGTCACGCCGGACAGTTCCACTCCGTCCCACATATCTGCATAGAAGACCGGCACTTCGGTTGCCGTACATGCACTCCAATCTATCTCCTGCAAAGCCGCACAACCGGAAAAGACCTTAGAAGTAGTTACAAATCCGGCAGGCAACTTCACCTGTGCCAAAGCCGTACAAGTTTCAAATGCCGAAGCCCAAGCATTACTTTTCACCGCTGCTACATTAGTAGAAAGGTCAGCCCCTTTCAGGCTCTCACAAGCATAAAAAGCATTGCTGAATGTAGATACGTTCACACAACCCGTCAGATCCACCGTCTCTAAAGCATTACAGTTAGCAAAAGCCTTTTCCATAGAAACCAAATGAGCCGCCTCTTCCGCAACGGGCATCACCACTTCTTTCAGAGCCTTGCAACTGCTGAACACCCCATTCGAAGTAAATCCGGCACTCACATACCAAGAAGTTCCGTCTTCAATCACGGCTTCTCCCATATCCACTCGGGTCAGTACCATATTGGAACCTCCAATCGCATTCGTACCCAATGCCATCTTCAATTCGGCAAAAGCAGAAGTCCCCCACGTACCGGTCAACTTCAACGACGCAGCATCCCTTAGCGATGAAGGTATCTCGTCCGCCGGAACGACAATGGCATCTTGTGCGCCCATACCGAGCGCATAAGATGCCATCATAATAAAGGATAAGAATCCCTTTGTCAATCTTTTCATCGTATTTCCATTTTTAATCAACAAAAGATTTCACAGTGCTTTTATTTCACCGCGAACTTATAAGTCACGGGAGCACCATCTATCATAAATTCAGCCACATATACGCCTTGGGATAACGTGGCGACATTCCATGACGTTTCGGAAGCAGCCAAAATCATCACCGCCGTACCATTCATATCGTATATTCTTCCCGAAGTCAACAGCCCGTCGCTCTGCAAAGCCAGCACTTGACCGTCGAAAGAAACAGCCGCATCCACTTTACCATCTTTCAGGCTTCCCACGCTGGAAACCTCATCCTGCGGACAGTTAATGACGATAGGTTTCAGTTTATAGGCCACTTGCAACTGGTCATTCGGGGTTTCATCGCCCAATTGTCCTCCACGGTTGCATCCCCAACCCCAAATATCTCCGTCCGTCGTCAGCATTACCGTATAATTCTGTCCACTTGACATTCCCGCAAATTTCAGACTGGATTTCAAAGAAGGATGAACCGGAACTTTTGCGAAAGGAATGTCCTTGTTTCCGTTGCCCAAACCTTTTCCATCACCCAATGCGCCGTCTGTATTTGAACCCAACATCCAGACTTTCTCAATAACACCGTCCGTTCCTGTGGCCACGCTCAACGTATTCTCACAACCGGATATGGTAAGAACCTTACCTTCAATGGACGTTACATGCGTAGGTGCCGTTATCTGCGGCACCGTCACCACCTCCACCGGATTACCTTCCGCTGTAGTCTCTTCTTCCGTCGGAGTATTGAATCCTAATAAATTATTGGCATTATCTCCCCAAGCCCACAACGTACCATCTTTCTTTACGGCATAGGCACGGAAATCTATCACAACAACTTGCTCCCAGTCTGTCTCGCTACCCAAACGGACCGGTGACAGTTGTTTACCTTCATGACCGAATAATTCACTATACATATTGAATCCCCAGCCCCACAATGAGCCATCGGTCTTCAAAGCCAATACGGATGAACAACCGGCAGCAACCTGTTTCCAGTCCATATCAGCCCCCACTTGCACCGGTGCCGTCTGTGCCTGTGTATTGCCAATGCCCAGTTGCCCGGCCGAATTTTTACCCCACGCCCATAACGTACCATTCGTTTTGATAGCAAAACCACTATACCCCCAAAAACGAGAACAAGCCATATCGGACCAATCGTTATCCGTGCCGATACGTGTCAAGACTTTATGGTCGATACCATCGTTTGTCCCCTGCACGCCGCCCTCATGAGTTCCAGCCGCCCACAAAGAACCATCTTCAGCCAAAAAGAAGCCGTATGCTTTCCCGCCAACGGCCTTTTTCCATACGCGGTTTCCATCTGCCAACGTCGGAGTGGCCGTACGTTCCGATACGCCATTTCCGCCCTGCCCCTTCTCGTTCCATCCCCAGGACCATAACGACCCGTCGGAACGGATAGCGTATGTCGTCGCATCACCTGCCGTTACAAACTTCCACGTATAATCCTCGGCATTTACCGCCGCCGTTCCGGCGAACAATGCACAAGCGGCAATCGCCCACATTTTAGTAAACTTTTTCATTTTCTCTCCAATTTAATATTAAACATAAACATTACTCGTTACACAACAATTTGGCTGCACCGGATACTTTACCGCCTTTCATAAAACGTACCAGATAGATACCTTTGGCCAAATGGGCACGCACATCGGCTTGTCCGCCGTCCAACGCAGCGTTCACGACTTTCTCGCCTCCTACATTGTACACCACGGCTTGTTCCGCACCTTCCGAACTGAGCGACAAGACACCGTCCTTATATTGGGCGTGTGCCGGTTGCAAAGCTTCCACGCCTTGAATGCCCACACCTTCTTCCGTATGGGTGTCTATCACCGGACAAATCATGAAAGACTCGCCAAGCTGACCGCCGTAATAATTAATCGGACGAAGGTAATCATCCTCACCTTTCAAGCGGCAGTATGAATTGTGTGCCAACAGGTTACCGGCCATAGACTCATCCATCTCCACCGGCTTCACATCAATGTACAAGCGGAAATTTTCTTTGGACGGATCCGTTCCGAACCCTTCTATCGTCACCAAGAAGAAAGGCTTATCGGAAATCTTCAACGGTTCGGACAATTTAAATTCAGCCACGGCGGCCTTTTTCAGTTTCGTATCCGTTGTCTCTTTGATATCATCCATAGATAACGTAACGGCCTCCAAAGGCAAGCCCATCAACTGAATGCTGTTTTCTCCCGTCAATGGATACCAGATTTGCATCAGCAATTCCGCCCCCTCCTCATGTTTGGGCACTTCCGGCAGATAAGCCCGTACGCTGGTAATGGAAGCTTCAGGATGGGCAATCATGAACAAATTACCATACCCCACCAGATTCAAGCTGTTGGTTCCTCCTAAATATCCTGTTCCTTCTTGTCCGAACGGACGTTGGCCGATTACAGCCGTCGTGGCCGGATCTTTGGCATCCGTACCCAATCGCAACATATTGGAAGTACAAATTTCTCCCTTTCCTCCGACTTTAAGTTTACCGGGTGCCGTATAAGTATAAGTTTGCCCTGCTCCGTCCTTCACCGTCATGGTCGGGAAATCGTAGATACCGGACGTATTGTAAACCGCATCGGCATCCTGTGTTTCCAACTCCGTGGCATCCGCACCGGGAATAAACCAATGATAGTCTACAGCCTGCACGGAAGAATTGTCGATATAAGACACGGTTTCCCCCATCGGTGCCCACATATAAGCATCCCGGTTAATGACCTTATTAAAGGACAGGAAGTTACAACAGGCATTGTCATCCTGACCAATCATCCCCAGATTACGCAAACCGACCGGATAGCTATACTCTGCCCCCTCGGCATCCCGCGCCAAAGCACGCTTTGCCACCGGGGCATTTTCCGGTTCTGCCACGATGGCACGGGTCTTATAATCCACTTGAGCCGAAGCCGGAACAGCCAACATTCCGGTCAAAGCCCATAATACAAACGTTTGTTTCTTCATATTTTTATTGATAAATTAAATTGATTATTGCTTGATTAAGATAGGAATCACCATTGCCGGTGAGGGCAAGCCCTGAGGTTCGAGCACCAACCACATTTTCGCATCCGAAGCCGACACGACATAGAACATCCCATTCCGGGATGCCACCGTCACGCCTTTGGAATCGAACAAAATGCCCTTGATTTTCTTACAATACATGTTCTTGTTCAATGTATTGGCCGGAGCACCGTTGCGGATACCTTCCACGAACTTCACTTCATCAGCATCCTTCACCTCATTCCGTTTCACGGTAAAATTCCCCCACTCGGGCAAACCGTATTGGTTGTTCACCACAAAACTCATGGAATTGAGTACGGCCTGCCCTTGCGTACGACCAACTTCCGTCACATTCTCTTGCGTGTCCACCTGATATTTCAACGTATCCACCGTAGCCGGCATTGAAGAAAAACTCCGTCCGCTGCCACTCCGGAAAATCTTTCGAGAATTGCAGCAACTGTAAAGTGGCCGCTGCACTCGCCCCTTTCATAAGACAGTAAGGAGCTGCCAACAACTGTTCTACCGTCTGCCCCAGATTGAAGGGGCTGGAAGCCGCTTCTGCCAGTACCACATTACCATCCGACGTGACAAAGGTCTTCCGTGTGTTATCCCATTTCATTTCCGAAACAGTCACCCCGGCAGCCACAACCGGTGAAGCAAAGCGAAAACCGTCTGCCGTAAAATCCACCGGCACATTGCGGGTTTGCTCGTCTGCCGTCATCACATCCAGACTGCGCTTGTCGTTACCCAAGAACAACGTAGCGGCATCCTGTCCGCCCACCTGCAAGGTGTGGAAGAAAGTGATATCCTTCCCTCCGTCGATATCCAAGGCCGTTTCCAAACGGACATGTTGGATTTCTCCTTCGGCCGCACGCGAAAGCTTGAAGTCATTTCCCGATTTGCGTCCCCGCACATAGATCGTATCTTCCGTCACCTGACACACCACGAACTCGAACTCTCCTCCCTTGCCTGTCCCCAACGGGTACTCCGAAGGGTCAGCCAAGTCATGCAGTATGGAATAAGTATCGAATGAAAGCACCGGACCTTCGGCATTGGCTATTTTATAAGTCGATTCGGAAGTCTCCCCTTCGGCATTTTCCATCGTTACACGTCCGTCCTTAAAACGCATCACGTAATTCACCATCGCACTGTTAGTCGGCGTATAATCGAAACGCCAACCGAACTCCGAGCTTTGCAACATATTGTCGCACTCCGTGATGGCCGCTTCGATACGCGATGTCGCATCTTGGTCGAACACATCATCCACCTCATTCTTACAACTGCCGAGCACACAGGCCGCCCAAACGACCGGCATCACCATGCCCCATCCATATTTTCTCATTTTCTTCATCGTTCAAGTCCTTATTTAATTACGTACCGCAGCCTCGATAGCGGCCACCACTTCTTTCTGGAAGTCCTTCATATTGACACCCCAGTTATTTTTCATATAAGCCACCACGATGGCCTCTTTCTTACGCAAGGCTTCCACAGCCGCCGCATTCCCCGCATTCTCTATCATATTGTCCCAGTCCTCCGGAGAATTTGTCAACATGATAGACACCATCTCCGCAAAGTCCTCGTCCGCACTTGAAGAAGCATAGGCCGTAATGAACCCTTTGCTCCTCGCCGTCTCGTCGTTCATCTGCATCCATGAAGAAGAATAAGAAGGAGTGATTTTCTCGAACTCTGCATCATATTCTACATTCTGGTGCAGGATATGGGCAAACTCGTGGTGCATCACATGGGCATACGACTGAATCTGCTCCAACTCGAAGTTGAAATCATTCACCGAATACAACACAATCTGCCGTCCGCCTTCGGCCGTACCTTCCGTCGTACTTCCGTCATCGTTATAACTGGCACTCCCCACCAAAAGGATTTGCTTGGGTATGTAAGAACGTAAAGTCTGTTGTCCGACTTCCGCCGTGTAAGTATCTACCCACACTTTTTCGATCATCTCCAAAAACGGTTCCACCTGAGATTCACGGGGCGGTACCAAATTCTTCCGCATGTCGTCGGACGACACATCGCCTTGATTCCAACGATATACGACCTCCACATTGTATGGCACCGTATAATGGTCATAAATATACTTGTCCGTCTCGCTCAGCGCATTATAATCGAACTCCGGTACATGTATATTCGACCCACCGAGGTCTTCTTTGTCGCAAGCCGTCAGGAAGGACAGGCACAATGCTGCAAATATGATAATCTTTTTCATCTGTTAGCTTTTTTAAATTATAGTTACTACCAAAGTTCCTTACCGGGGATTAGGAACCACCCCATACGAAATAACCTCTTCAGGTATCTGCACTGCACGACGAAGGTCGCGACGTGCCAACACATCCGTGGCTCCCGTCTGATAAGCTTCGTGGGTAATTTCAATATCAAAACGCTTGATGTCGAACCAGCGTCCGCCTTCCATCAGCAACTCCCTGCGACGGAAATCTACCGCACAATTGACAAAAGCCATTTGCTTCTCACTCATCTGGTTTTCATAGAAAGGATGCAATGGGGCAAACTTCTTATAATAAGTTTCCACCATTAACGAAGTGACAGGCTGAGCTATCGAATCGTAGTTCTTCACCTTATTCGTCAAAAACAACTCGATGTCTTCGCAAGCCTTATCGTAACGTCCGGCCATAGCCAAAGCCTCGATACGGTCGCACACCACCTCGTCAGTGGTGAAAAGCGGATCCATTACATAATAAATACCACTGTTGGAATTCACTCCGTCGCTCTTCAAATAGGGCTTCCACTTCATCATGGTCAAAGCCTCGCTGGACACATTATATGCTTCGGCACGATAAGCCCAAACCCCGTTCACCACATTATCATTTTGCTGAAATAGCGAGTTATTGACTGTAGTAGAATATCCGTAACGATAGAACGACTGATCCACGGCAAACTGAGATACAGTGGATGCCAACAGCAAATTCGCACTCTCCTGTACCGAAGTGTAGTTTTTCTCCCGATTGGCCGTAGACATCTGAATATATTCATTCCAATTCCGCAACGTCGGGTTATCCCCCAAAGCTTCGTCTGCTGCATCGATAGCTTTCTGCCACTCTCCGACATATAGATAGAAACGGCAGGCAAAAGCCTGGGCAGCCTCACGGGTAAAATGATATTTCGGTGTGTCACCGTATGCCTTATTGGAAATCAGAGGCAAGCCTTCTTCCAAGTCCTTGCGGATTTTGTCGTATGTTTCTTTCACCGACACACGTTCGTAATGCCCGAACACTTCTTTTTCGGGTTCCGTCACGTAAGCCACTCCCATATCGGTAGCGGCAAACGCAGGATTATAATGTTGCGCAAACACATTCACCAGCATAAAATGATTGTAGGCCCGGCATAACAACGCCTCTCCTTTCTGTGCGGAACAATCCACGCCTTTGGCCTCCAATTCAGCAATGGCTTCAAGCGCATGATTGGCCGCCGCAATAGCCTGGTAACTGGCCATCCAGAAATAATTCGGGCTGTCCTGATAAGTCATGTCGATGTCCTCCCAATAGAACGCCTGACGGTTAGCCCGATTCCAATCCGGCTGTACATAAGGATCCAATGTATTGCCCCGGTCAGTCACATTGTCCGACATGGATTCGGTGAAAAAGACACAATTGGCATCGGGATAGGCAGAAACCAACAACTCCGATACAGCCTCGGGCGTATCGATGACCGTACGGTTGTCGGGCACCTCATCCAAAAAGTCGTTACAAGCCGTAGAAAGCAAACCGGCACAGAACGCAGCTACATAACATGATATATATTTATTTCTCATTTTCTTCTGTCTTGCAAATCATTAAAAACTGGTTCGTATAGATAAAGTCAACTGGCGTGGCAAAGGCATGGACACACCTCCGCTCTGGAAGAATTCCGGGTCCTGCCCGTTCAGTTTCTTATCGGCATAGATGAGCCACAAATTGGAAGCCACCAACCGTAACTGCAAACGGTTCATGCCGATTGTTTTCATCCACTCCCCATTGAAATCATAAGAAAGAGTGAGTTCCTTCAACCGCAGGAAACCACCGTTGGCTACACGGATATCCGAATAGTTATAGGCATTATAGGCTATATCGAGATTCTCGATGTTGGCATACTGATAGGATGAAGGAATGGCCGGCACATTCGTGTAATGCTCATCGCCCGGCTTCATCCAACGGTTCTTCAGATCCTTCGGCATGGCACTGTAATCACCGTATGAAGCCGAGAAGTCCGGATCCAGGCGCAACTTATTGCCGGCCTGGAAAGTGAAATACAATCCCAACGTCCAAGCTTTATACTTAAATTGGTTATCGAAACCTCCCGTCACGGTTGGGTCCACCGAACCTTCATATTTCAGATAAGCAGGATCTGTACTTTGAAAGTTGATACCCGTAGAAGTCAGTTCGCCTTTCTCGTTAATGAACTGGGGAATCCCTTGTCCATTCAAACCTTTATACTGCAAAGAGAACAGTCCCCGTACAGGATAACCTTCCAATGGAGCACCTTCGGCCACCATCAAGTCGAAAATGCTGGAGGTAGACTCCAGATTGGTAATCTCGTTATGATTATAAGCGAACGTAAGGTTCGAAGTCCACGAGAAATCCTTGCGCTGAATATTCTTCGTGTTGAGCGTAAATTCCACGCCCCATGATTTCATGTCGGCATAATTGGCATATTTCCATTTTTGGCCTCCCATGCCGCTGGTACGTATCAAACCGATAAGGTCGAATCCCCGGCGACTGTAAATATCCGTACTCAGACTGATGCGATTGCGCAACACTCCGAAATCGAAACCGAAGTTGAACTCATATTGTTTCTCCCACGTCAAATCCTTATTCTGCAAAGACTCGATATAAATCTGCGATTCTTTATATCCGTCATCGCCGCGGTAAGTAGTAGAGTTACGGAATACAGCCAAAGCGTTGTCTGCAGGTCCCATTGTAGCTGTCAATCCGTATGTGGCACGCAAAGAGAGGGTCGAAACCACATCCTGATGTTTCATAAATTCTTCTTCCAGCATATTCCATGAACCCGACACATTCCACGTAGGCAACCAACGGGCATCACGCGAACGCCCCAAACGGTTGGAACCATCCATACGCCCCGTCAGGTTGAATGTGTAACGTCCTTTATAAGAAAAACTTCCGGTAGCAAAGAATGCTACAAAACGGTCATAATACTGTGAAAGACCGTAATAGTTATCACCCCCTAACAGCAATTGCTGGATGATGCGATAGTCTACGAAAGGCGTACCGCCACGATCCCATTGGAACCCGTATCCGTTGTTAAAACCGGACTGGCGGTCGGCCGATTTTACTTCGGAACCGACCATGATATTAAAAGGATGCTCATTGGCTATGAGACGATTATAATTACCGGACGCCCTGAAATAGTAACTCTTCAGGATATTGTTCGTCGTGTTGTAGAAACCGCCTTTCGGCATCACGACTTCGGGCACGGCATCCGGATTATCCGGATCACGATAGAGGAACTTGTTCTTTTCACGGATGGTCGCATCTCCCGCCGCACGGTAAGCCATGGCCAAATTGGAATTCCCCGTAATCTTATGCTCCTGAGTAGATTTTACATAACGGAATGCTCCGATGGCACTCAAGTCCAGCCCCTTGACCGGCTTATAAGTCAGTTCCATCTGATACTTCATGTCGGCCATGTCCAAATCTATATAATTGTTCTTGGCCTCATTCAGAATATTGAACGGTGCATAATTCATGATATACGTCTTGTCAGGACTCATCGTACGACTGGTGTTCAGGGCGTAACTGAAAGGGTTGATATCGAAATCGCGCGAATACTCACCGCTCACAGGATCTGCCGTACGGTCCAAAGTACCCGGCGCACGCTGGTTACGTACCGAACCGTTCAGGCTCACCCCTAACGTGAGCCACTTACTGATATCATAACTGGCATTCACATTGGCTGTATAACGACGGACCTTGTCAGACACGCTCCATCCCGGATCGTCGAGAAAGCTCATCGACACGTAATAACGGCTACGGTCGGTTCCCGAAGAAATGCTCACAGAATTGTTGCTTTGGATAGTAGGCCGGAACAATTCCTTAAACCAGTTCGTGTTGCGCATTTCCGCTTTCTGCAAATAAGCCAGACGAGCCGACTCCGTATTCATGAGCTCCCGATATATCAAGTCGTTCATCAAATAAAATACCCCGCCGTTCTCCGTACGCGCCATCTTGGAATGGTTGAACCATCCTTTATCTTCCAACTCCATCAGGACAGACATCTGGTCTTTGGAATTCATAATATTATACTGGCGGTAAGAGGGACGAGTACGTACGGTGAACTCACCCGTATAACTGATACTGGCATGCCCGTTCTTTCCTTTCTTAGTGTTCACCACAATCACTCCGTTCATGGCACGCGCACCGTACAATGCCGTGGCCGAAGCGTCTTTCAATATCTGGAAATTGTCGATGTCGTCGGGATTCAATCCAGCCACAGCGGAACTGATCAGCGTGGCGGCATTACCGGACGAGAGGTCGTCGGCGGAAATCTCCACCACATCCTCCAGCACGACACCGTCCACAACCCAGAGAGGCGTTTGGTTACCATAGATGGAAGAAGCACCGCGCACACGGATCTTCGGCGCAGCACCGAACGTACCGGACACAGACTGTACGCCCACACCGGCCGCCTTACCTTGCAACATCTGGCTCACATCGCCCACACCATCCACTTTCGCTTCCTCACCGGAAATACGACTGGCCGCACCGGTAAACAACTTGCGATCGATTTTCTGATAACCGGTCACCACAACCTCATCCAATTTCTTTTCCTTATCACTCATCACGACTTTCATCGGTGTATCTGCCACTGCCAATTCCTGCGGAGCCATACCGACGAAAGTAAATTGTAGCGTTTTGCCGTCCGCTGGTACATTCAGTGTAAATTTACCGTCTATGTCCGTAGCACACATGGCATCCGGATGCTCTTTGCAACGCACGGCCACTCCCGGAAGCGGTTCGCCCAAGTCGTCCAGCACTACGCCTTCCACCTTTTTCCTCTCCTCCTCACCGTCTTTCTTCGCAGGATATATATTTATCGTCCGATCTTTCACCTCGTATGACAACGGCTGACCGGCCAAAATTTTAGCCAACACTTCATCGACACTCCCGTTCGTTACGTTCAGACTGATTCTTCGCGATAAATCCACATCGCCCACATTCAGCCACAAAGAATAAGACGTCTGGGTATTCAATTGCTCCAAAGCCTCTTTGACGGTTACGTTATTCAGATTCAGCGTCACAGTACCTTGCTGTGCCCAAACCGTTCCCGAACTGCAAAACAGGCTTAAAATCAGAAACCTTTCAAGTAGTTTTTTACGTTTCGCGTTAAACATTTCTCTATTTACTATGATTATTATAAATGATTATTCTCCGATAAAGACCGTGTCGCCTTTGATCTGATAGGAAACCTGTTCGCCTCTCAACATCACGTCCAATATGGCAAAAATGTCTTTCCGGTTCCGGAAATCGCCATAGTATTTTTCCTGCAATATGCCAGGTTTCTTCACTACGATATTCACATGAAACACCCGTTCCAACTCCTGCACAATCTGTTCCATAGACATCTCATCGAAAAACAAGGCTTCCGCTCCTCCCGCATGCTCCGTCATTTCCGTTTCCGCCGTATCCTCGGATATACCCTCATCCCTTTGTCCCACACAAGTCCAAGCTACGTCCGGTGCCGTTTCCACCACCTTCTTCTCCATCACATCCCGATTACGATCCAACACGACCTGTTCGCACGGCTTCAAGGTTACGGTATGGGGCACACGTCCCGTCACACTCGACACATCCAGACTACCGCGTACCAAAGTGACCTTGGCAAAACGCTCCTCCGGATAGGACTTGAAATTAAAGACCGTCCCCGTCACCCGGACACGAATATCACCGGAACGAATAATAAAAGGTTTATGCTTATCCTTAGCCACTTCAAACATTCCTTCTCCTTCCAACTGAAGTTCGCGGTCGGTCTGCCCGAATCCCGGACTCAATGTCAGACAACTCCCGGAATTCAGCCAAACTTTGGTTCCATCGGCCAGTATGATCCGTTCTTTCATTCCCTTCGGCACTTTTATCTCTTGCGCACCTCCCTGCACCACTTGTTCTTCTGCCGCTTTATCTTGCTGTTGCCATACAGCCAGTCCGCCTCCCAAAAGGATGACTACCATTGCCGCACAGGCCACTAATTTCCGACTGAAAATCTTGTGAACGAAAAAAAACGGCATATTCTCTCCCTTCATGCTTCTCAGGAAACGCCCGTATGCTTTCTTCCTTTCTTTTTCGAATATAGGTATACGTTGCTGAATGCCCATCCACCGATACAAAAGTATACGGCGCTCGTAATACTTACGGTGCTCTTCATTTGCCGAAACCCATTCGCGCAACACGTCTTCCGCCTCCGGAGACAAGCCTTCCGACCATTGCTTCTCTATCAATAAATCTATATCTCTATTTGTTTCCACTTTGACGCTTTTTTCTTTTAAGACGAAACAAATAGATACAATGGGTAGTATAAAAACAGAAATAATTTATTTATGCTTCAAAAAACAGCATAAACCGCCAAACTTTTCACCGAAAAAGCCATGAAAATTATGATTTAAAACTACAAACCATATTATTCTGACACGCACATTCTTCAATTCAAAGAATGAAGCAGTCTTGAAAGTAACATAAAAGACAATATTTGTAGCAAAATGTAAGCACTCAACTTATCCTGTAACTCCGCATGTGCCCTCTTCAGATGATATTTCACGGTATTCACCGAGATATGTAACATATCGGCAGCCTCCTGGTAAGTCTTATTCTCCATGCGCACCAGTATAAAAACCCGCCTCCGCTCCTCCGGCATCTCATCAATAGCCCGGTCCAGCAACTCAGCCAATTCATCCGAAATCAATTGCTCGAACAAGTCCTTTTCGTCTGCCATTGCCCCTCCGAACATTCCGTCCAAGGAATCATAATACCCTAAAAAATCCGAATTCTGACGCTGCGTCCTGAGATGGTCGATACATTTGTTACGCACGGCACGTAAAAGATAAGCACGCAAAGAAGTCGTAATCACCAGTTCGTTTTTCTTTTCCCAAAGGTTCAACAAAACATCCTCCGTCAAAGTCTGGCACATGGCGGAATCGTTCACATAATCCATGGCCACACTGCACATCAAAGCATAATAATCCTTAAAGACCTTAATTCCGCAACACTATAATTTAACTTTATT
>ENA-OPCA01001310-OPCA01001310.1-human-gut-metagenome-genome-assembly--contig:-NODE-1310-length-19490-cov-11.633290_pt1 | contig 19490 bp, 11 predicted proteins | sample MGYA00241076_ERZ501468 | MGnify/ENA primary metagenome ERZ501468 (study PRJEB25962, sample SAMEA2042633) | human gut metagenome | biome: human gut; feature: human-associated habitat; material: faeces... | reverse complement strand
GATAGGGGTCTCCAAAACCTTTGGTGGGAGTTCGATTCTCTCATCCCCTGCTCTTTAAAAACACCTGTTTAGGTGTTTTTTTATTTATAGTAATTTAAATTAAATTTTTATAAAGGAGAATTATATGAAAAAAACAAATAACAGCGTGCTTTCGCAATACCGGGGGGCGTTAATGGGAATATCCATCATATTGATTATAGTTTTTCATTTTACGGATGACTGTCATTATTACTCCTATCATTTTAGTGGCTGGATTTCCTTCTTTTGGAGATATATTTCATCATCAAGTGTGGATGCATTTTTATTCTTTTCTGGTCTGGGGTTATATTATTCCATGAAAAAAAGATCAGATGTTAGAAGTTTTTACATAAGAAGATTAAAAAGAATTCTGATTCCTTATTGCATCGTAGCCGTACCCTCTTATATTTTACTGGATGTCTGTGTAGATAAAACAGGATGGGGAGAAGCCATAAAAGACTTCACATTTATCACATTTTTCAGTGATGGAGACAGGCTTTACTGGTATATTGGACTTATGCTGTTATGCTATCTGATTTATCCCTATATCTTTCAGATTGTGGATAGCGCACGGGACGCAATAGATGGAGAGATCCGGCTGATTTCCATGGTAAGTGCTGTTACCGTATTGGCACTTGTAATTGCATTATATGAGAAAGATATGTTTGGAAATGTGAATATTGCTTTGCTTCGTCTGCCTGTTTTTATAGCGGGCTGTTTTTATGGCAGATCCAGCTATGAAAAAAGGGAAAGTTATTGGAAATGGTTGATTCTTTTTGCGTTATCCGGCTATTTGCTCACCATGCTTCCAAGTGGATCTCCTATTTTTGCAAGGTATGTGACCGGAATTTTTAATATCTCATGTTGTGCGGGAATTGCCTGGATCTTTTCCCGGTTATCTATGCGCCCAGTTATAAGAATACTGGAATGGTTTGGTGCTCATTCGCTGGAATTGTATCTGGTACATGTTACCATACGAAAATTTATGAAGGGAGCAGCATTTCATACATGCCGTCTGCGTTACGAACTGGTGCTGGTATGCAGTTCCATTGTGATTGCATGGATACTTCAGATCCTTGTCCGGTATATAACAGATCATTTGCTTAAGGAAAAGAGGTAAGACCTATGACCCTACAGCAGTTACATCAGGTAATTACGATTGCAGAAAGCCGCTCCATGAACGAAGCATCCCGAAAACTGTTTGTCTCACAGCCCAATCTGTCTGCGGTTGTGCGCGAACTGGAAGAAGAAACAGGAATCACCATTTTTATCCGGTCAAACCGCGGAATCGTGCTTACACCGGAGGGAGAGGAATTTATCGGATATGCCAAGCAGGTCGTGGAGCAGTATCATTTGCTGGAATCCCGTTATATTTCGTCTGCATCCAAAAAGAAATTTTCTGTGTCCATGCAGCATTATACCTTTGCGGTCAAGGCATTTGTGGAAGTGGTCAAGGCTGTCGGAATGGAAGAATATGAATTTGCCGTGCATGAGACACAGACGAATCAGGTAATCGAAAATGTGCGTAACATGAAAAGTGAGCTGGGGATTCTTTTCCTGAGTAAATTTAATGAAGCAGTACTCCAGAAACTTTTCAGGGAAAATGATGTAATTTTTGAAGAACTGTTTACCTGTGACACCTATGTATATCTGTGGAAAGGACATCCGCTGGCACAAAGGGATGTAATTTCCATGAAAGAACTGCAGGAATATCCATGTCTGGTGTTCGAACAGGGGAAAAATAATTCCTTTTATTTTGCCGAAGAGATGAAAAGTACCTATGAATATAAGAAGATGATCCATGCGGATGACCGGGCGACCATGCTGAATCTGATGGTTGGTCTGAATGGTTATACACTCTGTTCCGGGATTATCTGTGAAGAATTAAACGGTAATGATTATGCGGCAGTGCCGCTGGCAGAGAGCGAAAAGATGCGGATCGGCTATATCCGGCACAAGGGGATAAAGGTCAGTCCGATCGGAGAATTATATGTGGATATTCTGAAAAAAAGTGGGAAACCACTTTAAAAAAATTAGTTTTCGTCAAAAAATTCCTGTTTTTGTGATTGGAAAGGCAATTTTTTGGAGAAATTGCATAAGATAGCAGGTATAAATATAAATACACGAAAAAAAACGGTAGGAATCTGAGTAAAACGGTTGCGCGTTTACCGTCATTATGCAGGAAAAACCTAAGAAATATAGAGTTTGCGGAACTTTGACAGATGAAAAAAAAAGTGGCATAATCGTTTCTAAACTCGGGGATGATAAAAATAATATCTTGTTTAAAGGTAGAAAGAGGTGTTGGATTATGTATGAAACTGTTAAAGTAATTCGGTTATCAGACATGGATGAAGTAAAAGATTTCGTACGTGCTGCAGGAGGCTGCGATTTCGATATCGATGTAAAATGCGACCGCACACTGATTGATGCAAAGTCATTACTTGGCATGATTGGTCTTGGCGTAAAGAAGAATCTTCAGGTTTGCTACGGTGGAAAGAATGAAAACTTCGAAAACGTAGTTGCTAAATTTGCAGTGGCATAATACAATTATAATATCGTGACTATGGAACTTTAAGTCCTGCTCCGTATTCCGGAGCAGGGCTTTTTTTGTAAAAGAATGAAAGGACGAAAAACCGCTTCACACAGCAGAAAAATATCCACTGGAGAAAGGAGGAGCACATGCAGGAATTACATATCTCTGTGAGAAATCTGGTAGAGTTTATTTTCCGGGCAGGAGATATCGATAATCGTGCTGGAAAGCTGGCGAGTGCAGAGGCCATGATGGAAGGCAGCCGTATCCACCGGAAAATTCAAAAAAGCATGGACGCCTCCTATCAGGCGGAAGTACCGCTGAAAATTGAATGGAAAGCCAACGATTACGTACTGGTCGTGGAAGGACGTGCAGACGGAATCGCCTATGGAAAATTTCAGCCGGATCTGCCGGCTGCGACGGAGTCTGTGCTGCAACCGGAGAAGGAGTTTGCGGCAGAAATCCCTCCGGAAGAAGAAATCAGCTTCATCGATGAGATCAAGGGTGTATATAGAAACGTTGCGGCAATGGAACAGCCGGTCTACGTGCATAAAGCCCAGGCAATGTGCTATGCGTATATCTATGCGAAACAGAACCGTCTGGAGCGGATCGGCGTGCAGATGACCTACTGCAATCTTGATACGGAAGAAATTCGGTATTTCCGGGAAATTTATACATTTGAGACACTGACCGTGTGGTTTACGCATCTGATCGAAGATTATCGGAAATGGGCAGACTGGCAGATCGCATGGAAAAAACAGCGGCAGGAGAGTATTCATACACTTGAGTTTCCATTTTCCTACCGGCAGGGACAAAAGAAGCTGGTTGCCGATGTTTACCGCACCATTCTGCGGGGGAAGAACCTGTTTATCGAGGCACCGACCGGAGTGGGCAAAACAATTTCCACAATTTTTCCGGCGGTAAAAGCAGTGGGAGAAGGGCTGGCAGACCGGATCTTTTATCTCACGGCAAAGACCATCACAGCAACTGTGGCAAAAGAAACGTTCGCACTGCTGGAGGAACAGGGATACCGTGCCAAAGTCATCCAGATCACAGCCAAAGAAAAACTCTGCCTGTGTGAGGAGATGGACTGTAACCCGGTAAACTGTCCATATGCAAAGGGACATTTTGACCGGGTGAACGATGCGGTGTTTGATCTCTTGCAGAAATCCAACCTGTTTACCAGAGAGGAGGTTTTAGCGCAGGCGAAAGAATATCAGGTGTGCCCGTTTGAGATGAGTCTGGATGTGGCAACCTGGGCAGACAATATTGTCTGTGATTACAATTACGTATTCGATCCGAATGTATATCTGAAACGCTTTTTTCAGGAGGGGATAAAGGGAGACTATCTGTTCCTGGTGGATGAGGCACATAACCTCGTGGATCGCAGCAGGGAGATGTACAGTGCCGATCTGTACAAAGAAGACGTGCTTGCAGTGAAGCGGATCATGAAAGCGCACAGCCGTACGATCTGCCGTATCCTGGACAAATGCAACAAAGCCATGCTGGAAATGAAACGTGAGTGTGAGCACTACCAGATTCTGGACAGTGTGGGAACGTTGACCTTCCACCTTATGCGGCTGGCCTCCCAGATGGATGAATTTTTGGAAAAACCGCGGGAATTTCCGGAGAAGAAAACGGTGCTGGATTTTTACTTTGCGCTGCGCAATTTCCTGAATATCTATGATCTGGTGGATGACCATTACGTGATCTACAGCCAGATGACGGAGGAAGGTCAGTTCCGGATCCGGCTCTTTTGCGTAGATCCGTCGGTCAATCTGCAGAAATGCATCGATAAAAGCAATTCCACGATCTTTTTCTCCGCAACTCTCCTGCCGATCGGATACTACAAGCGGCTACTTTCCACGGACGAGGATAACTATGCCATTTATGCGCAGAGTACGTTTGCCCAGACACAGAGACTTCTCGCATTTGGCCGGGATGTGAGCACAAAATATACGCGGAGGAACAGAAAAGAATACGAAAAAATCGCGGACTATATCGGTGCAGTCACAGAAGCACAGCAGGGAAATTACATGGTGTTTTTCCCGTCTTACCGGCTGATGCAGGATGTATATGAGGTCTTTGCCGGGAAGGCGGCCGATTCGTGCGAGATTCTGATGCAGCATAGTAATATGAAAGAACACGAAAGAGAAGCGTTTTTGGAAGAATTTGAACACGAACGGGAAAGAACCCTTGTTGCGTTCTGCGTGATGGGTGGAATTTTCGGGGAAGGAATTGATCTGAAAAACGACCGGCTGATCGGTGCCATCATCGTGGGAACCGGACTTCCGCAGGTCAGCGATGAACGTGAAATTTTAAAGAATTATTATGATGAGCGGGGATTGTCCGGATTTGACTATGCGTTCCGCTATCCGGGAATGAATAAAGTCCTGCAGGCAGCAGGGCGCGTGATCCGGACCAGCGAGGACCGCGGCGTGATCCTTCTGCTGGATGAACGTTTCCTGCAGCGCGAATACGGAGCGCTTTTTCCGAGAGAATGGGAAAAGAGAAGCGTCTGTGGTCTGCCGCAGCTGCGGGAAGAAGTGGGCCGGTTCTGGTCAGACGTCCGGGAGGAGCTTTAAAAACTCTTCGGTGGAGGCAGAAACCGGAAGGGTAGGGTTTAACGAAGCCACCAGCTGCCGCTGCGGGATCGTTTCCTGCGTGCGGACGAGAAAGAGATCCTCCGGCTTGTGTTTCAGACAAAAATCCGGGATAAAAGCAATTCCAAGACCGATGCGAGCCATGTCAATGAGCAGATCGTTGCTGCTGAGCTCTACCTGAGGCAGCAGTTCCAGCTGATGCTGCAGGAAAATGTGGTGCAGAAACTCACTCGTTGTGCTCTTGCGGTCTAACATCATGAGCGGATAGGTGCCAAGCTCCGAGAAAGGAACAATGCGGTCCGCCAGATCAAAATATGCCGGATTGGCGACGAACACATCCGAGAAAGAGCCAACCGTTTTCTGAATATAGGAAGGATTCAGATGCGGGTTTGGAAAATTTGTGATAATCAGATCTACCCGGCGCTGCTCTAACAGGTCTACACAGCCCACCGAGCTGGCATTGGTGATTTTAATCGGAACATCCGGGAATTTCCGGTGGAATTCCTGCAGATACGGCAGCAGAAAATAACGGCAGATCGTATCGCTGGCACCGATATGCAGCTGTCCCAGACCAAGGGAGCCGGATTCTAAAAGCTGGCTCTCGCCGCGGGAGATCAGATTCATGGCAGGCTCCACATGTTTTAGCAGCAGGGCACCGGCAGGAGTCAGCTGCACTTTTTTTGTGCTGCGGATAAAAAGCGGCTGTCCCAGCTTGCGTTCCAGTGTTTTGATAGACTGGCTTACCGCTGACTGGGAGATAAACAGCTTCTTACTTGCATCCGAAAATGAGAGAGAGCTTGCAACATAATAGAAAACCTTGTATAATTCATAATTGATATCCATCGATCATATCCTCAGTAGTATAGTATAGTATAGGATATATTATATACCTTTCACAAAGGAGAGAAAAGGAGATTATCATGAAAAAGGGAATTTTGAAAACCTTATGCGGATTGATGGCGGCACTCATGCTGCTTGTGTTCGCAGGAACACCCGTTATAACTCAGGCAGCAAAACTGCCATATTACATTAAAATCAATCGTCAGCAGAACTGTGTGACCGTATATGCACTTGATTCCAAAGGCAAATATACCAAACCGGTCAAAGCATTTGCCTGCTCTGTCGGTGTCAACAATGCCACCCCGACAGGAACATTTTCGATTCCGGCAAAATACCGCTGGCATACACTTATGGGCGGTGTGTACGGACAGTATTGCAGCCGTATTCACGGTGGTGTGCTGTTCCACTCTGTTTTTTACAGTGCACAGGACCCGAGCAGGCTGGCATACAATTCTTATAACCGTCTGGGACAGACGGCATCCCACGGATGTGTCCGTCTGAATGTGGAAGATGCCAAGTGGATCTATGACAACTGCCCGGTAGGAACCAAAGTAACCATCTATGACAGCAAAGATCCGGGACCATTGGGCAAGCCTACCCCGATCCGTATTGATGTAAACAGTCCGTACCGCGGATGGGATCCGACCGATCCGGATCCGAGAAATCCATGGCTGAAACTTCGCCCGACGATTAAGGGAATCAAGAATAAAACCATCGAGAGAACAAACAGCAAAGTAGATCTGAAAAAGGGTGTGAAAGCTTCTGATTACAGAGGTAAGACACTTAAATTTACCGTTTCCGGAAAAGTCAATGCGGCAAAGACCGGAAAATATAAGATTACATACACCGCAAAAGATGCCAAAGGAAACAAGACCCAAAAGAGCATCGTAATTACCGTAAAAGATACGAAAGCACCATCCATCAGCCTGAAGCGAAAGACACTGACCTACAATAAAGCCGTTTCCAAAGAAAAACTGGTTTCTGCAATTAAGGCAGATGTAGTGGCAAAAGATCTGGGCAAAAAACTTGCGTCAAAATATGTTTTCGTGGATGCCAGAGAAGCACATAAGGCAGTTACCGCTATGGAAAGAGGAACCTATGGAACTTATAGCGTGACCGTATATGTCAAAGATACGGCAGGAAATAAATCCAGAAAGCTGAAAGTAAAGATTAATTTTGTAAATCCAAACCCGGGTACCGATCAGCCGGATCAGCCGGAACCGGACACTCCGGGCGTTGTAACGGACAGTGCAATTACCGTACAGTAATTTCATAAGAACAGGTAATAGATATCGTAAGCGATATTAATTTTACTTAATTGTCAACCCATGATACAATAACATAAAGATCAATAGAATGCCCCCAAATGCAGGGGGCATTCCGTTTCGCAAAAGAAGGAGGTAAATCCAATGGGCAATGTACGTCGTGTGTACGTAGAAAAGAAACCGGATTTTGCCGTAAAGGCAAAAGAATTAAAACATGAGGTAAAGCATTATCTCGGAATCGCTGCAGATCAGGTGCGTGTTCTGATCCGTTATGATGTGGAAAATGTATCGGATGCCACTTACCAGAAGGCATTGCAGACGGTATTTTCCGAGCCACCAGTGGATGATATTTATGAGGAGAACTTTGACGCAGAAGGCGGAAACGTATTTTCCGTAGAATTCCTGCCGGGACAGTTCGACCAGAGAGCGGATTCCGCAGAGCAGTGCGTGAAGCTTTTAAATGAGGATGAGGAGCCGATCATCCGCAGCGCGACGACCTATGTGATCAAGGGTGACATCACAGAGGATGAGTTAGAGGCGATCAAAAAGTATTGTATCAATCCGGTAGATTCCCGTGAGACCGGTATGGACAAGCCGGATACCCTCGTACAGAATTTCGATGAGCCGGCAGACGTGGCAGTTTTCGACGGATTTATCGACATGGCAGAAGCACAGCTGAAGGAACTGTACAGCTCTTTAAATCTTGCCATGACCTTTAAGGATTTCTTACATATCCAGAATTACTTCAAAAATACCGAGAAGCGGAATCCGTCCGTGACAGAGATCCGCGTGCTTGATACTTACTGGAGTGACCATTGCCGTCATACCACCTTCTCGACAGAACTTAAAAATGTGAAGTTTGATGAAGGATTTTACCAGGCACCAATCAAAAAGACTTACGAAGAATATCTGGATACCCACAAGAAACTGTATGCGGGACGCGATGACAAGTTTGTCTGCCTGATGGATCTGGCACTGCTTGCCATGAAACGTCTGAAAAAAGAAGGAAAACTTGCAGACCAGGAAGAATCTGACGAGATCAATGCATGTTCCATCGTGGTACCGGTGGAAGTAGATGGAAAGACAGAGGAGTGGCTTGTAAACTTTAAGAATGAGACACATAACCATCCGACCGAGATTGAGCCGTTCGGTGGTGCTGCTACCTGTTTAGGCGGAGCCATCCGTGATCCGCTTTCCGGAAGAACTTATGTGTATCAGGCAATGCGTGTGACCGGAGCCGCAGATCCAACCGTATCCGTAAAAGATACGATTGAGGGCAAGCTGCCACAGAAGAAGATCGTGCGTGAGGCAGCCAGAGGTTACAGCTCTTATGGAAACCAGATCGGACTGGCAACCGGATATGTCAAAGAAGTTTACCATCCGGATTATGTAGCAAAACGTATGGAGATCGGTGCTGTCATGGGTGCCGCACCGAGACGTGCCGTACAGAGACTGACCTCTGATCCGGGAGATAAGATTATCCTTCTGGGCGGACGTACCGGTCGTGACGGTATCGGTGGAGCAACCGGATCTTCCAAGGCACATAACACACAGTCTACGTCTGTATGTGGTGCCGAGGTACAGAAAGGTAATGCACCGACTGAGCGTAAACTGCAGCGCCTGTTCCGCAGAGAAGAAGTCAGCCATATTATCAAAAAATGTAACGATTTCGGTGCCGGCGGTGTATCGGTAGCCATCGGTGAGCTTGCAGACGGACTGCGCGTGAATCTGGATAAAGTACCGAAGAAATATGCCGGTCTGGATGGAACGGAGATTGCAATCTCCGAGTCCCAGGAGCGTATGGCAGTCGTTGTCGCTCCGCAGGATGTCGAGCAGTTCCTTGCCTATGCAAAAGAAGAAAACCTTGAAGCAATCGAGGTGGCAGTTGTTACCGAGGAGCCGAGACTGATCTTAGAGTGGAGAGGAAAAGACATTGTCAATATTTCCCGTGCATTCCTCGATACCAACGGTGCGCATCAGGAAGCAGATGTCGAAGTCGAGATGCCAAAAGAGGAAGACAACTTCTTTAAAAAGATCGAACTTCCGAAAGTTGCAGATGCATTACAGAAAAACGACAACAAATCAGCATGGCTTGCCATGCTTGCGGATCTTAATGTATGTTCCCAGAAGGGACTTGTCGAGATGTTTGACGGTTCCATCGGTGCGGGAAGTGTCTACATGCCATACGGCGGCCGCTATCAGCTGACCGAGACACAGAGCATGGTTGCCAAACTTCCAGTTCTGAAAGGAAAATGCGATACCGTAACCATGATGTCCTACGGATTTGATCCGTACTTATCCTCCTGGAGTCCATACCACGGATCGGTATATGCCGTACTGGAATCCCTTTCCCGTATCGTGACCGCCGGTGGTGACTACAAGAAAGTACGCTTCACCTTCCAGGAGTATTTCCGCAGAATGAGTGAAGATCCAAAGAGATGGAGTCAGCCGTTTGCCGCACTGCTCGGTGCATTTGATGCACAGATCGGTTTTGGTCTGCCGTCCATCGGTGGAAAAGATTCCATGTCCGGAACCTTCAACGATATTGACGTGCCTCCGACACTGGTTTCTTTCGCAGTCGATGTGGCAAGAGAAAAAGACGTGATCACACCGGAACTGAAAGAAGCAGGAGATAAGCTGGTACTCTTTACGATCGAAAAGAACACATATGATCTGCCGGTATATGAGCAGGTGATGAAACTGTATGACAAGATTCATGAGCTGATCGGCAAGGGAGCAATCCGCAGTGCCTATGCACTGGACGGAAAAGGTCTGGCAGCAGCAGTCAGCAAGATGGCATTCGGTAACAAATTAGGTGTAACCATCGCCGATGATGTGACTGCAGAAACCTTATTTGCACCGGGATTCGGTAATATTGTTGCAGAAGTAAAAGAAGAGTTTCTTCCTATTATAAAAGAAGCATCCGCAATCGTTATCGGAGAAGTGAACGACGCACAGAAATTCGTATACAAAGAAATGGAACTTTCCATGGATGAAGCACTCGATGCATGGCAGGGAACACTCGAGCGTGTATTCCCAACCCGCGCGACCGAGGGCAGGGAAAAAGTACAGAGTGACGTATACGATACGAAGAATGTTTATGTATGCAGAAACAAAGTCGCAAAGCCGACCGTATTCATTCCGGTATTCCCTGGAACAAACTGTGAGTACGACAGTGCGAAAGCGTTTGAGCGTGCAGGTGCCAATACCATTGTAAAAGTATTCAAGAATCTGAGTGCAGCAGACATCCGTGATTCTGTCGATGAATTTGTCAAGGCAATCAACCAGTCACAGATCATCATGTTCCCGGGTGGATTCTCCGCAGGAGATGAGCCGGAAGGATCTGCAAAGTTCTTTGCAACAGCATTCCGGAATGCAAAGATGACAGAGGCAGTAAGCAGACTGCTGTCAGAACGTGACGGACTGGCACTTGGTATCTGCAACGGATTCCAGGCGCTGATCAAACTCGGACTTGTTCCTTACGGACAGATCCAGGCACAGAGTGCGGATTCCCCGACACTGACCTACAACACCATCAACCGCCACATCAGCAAGATGGTATATACCAAGGTCGTAACAAACAAATCCCCATGGCTGCAGCAGGCAAAGCTTGGTGCAACATACTGCAACCCGGCATCCCATGGAGAGGGACGTTTCGTAGCTCCGAAGGAATGGCTGGACAAGCTTTTTGCAAACGGACAGGTTGCCACCCAGTATGTCAATGAAGCCGGCGAGCCAACCATGGATGAAGAGTGGAATGTCAATGGTTCGTACATGGCGATCGAGGGTATCACCAGTCCGGATGGACGAGTACTCGGAAAGATGGCACACAGCGAGCGCCGCGGTGAGGCCGTTGCCATGAACATCTACGGAGAGCAGGATATGAAGATCTTCGAATCCGGAGTTGCTTACTTTAAATAGAATTGTTTATCTTCACGCGTAGTTTCACTCGAACTACGCGTGAAATAGTTTTAATAATAGAAAAAAGTGAAAAAACTCTTAAATGCTTAAGAAAATATTAAAGAATTTTTTCAATAAAATGTAATTTTGGTGTTGCAAAGATACAATACTTGGTGTATGATATGCACGTAGAGTAGTTAAAAGTGTACTATAAATAGTACGACAAGTGATGAACTACTATCGAGGCTATGGAAACTGGAACTTGTTCCAGACAGACCTTACAATTGCAGATACATATTAGAAATATAAGTCATCGGAACCTCAGCTTGCTGATCTTGATGCTGGACAATCAACGTTGATATCACACTCTACGCCGACGCCTGATGCACGAAAGTTTCTGGTCATTTATGATTTGTGTGTCTGTAGATGAAACTGACGATGGACTTAACAGTAAGACCGAGGAAGGTCAGTGGAGGCAATTAGCGAGAACATTGGACTGGAAGAATCGTCCGCAGCGGTTTGGAAGAGAAGATGAAGGAACTTAAACATGCAGGGTTAAACGAGTAGATGAGATGGAAGTTGGTCAAAAAGAAAGAGAGGAAAAAACATGAAATCAAGCAAAAAAGTGTTAGCTTTTGCTCTCGCTGCAGCTATGGTTGTAACAGCAGTTCCTGCTACAAACGCACAGGCAGCTTCTACAGCAAAGCTTAGCGCAAAAAAAGCCACAGTTTATTCTGCTGGTTACAAGACCGTTACAGTTACAACTCCAAAGTCTTGGAAGTCTGTTAAAGTAACTGCAACAAGCAACAAGAAGTCTGTTGCAACTGTTAAGAAGACAGCAGCAAAGAAGATCAAGGTTACAGGTGTTAAGCCAGGTACCGCTAAAGTTACGGTTAAGGTAACTTACAAGACTTCTACAAAGAAGAGTGCTAAGACAAAGACAAAGAAGCTTACTTACACAATGAAAGTCGCTAAGGCAAGCGTTGCTTTATCTGGAGATTCAGCAGTAGCAGTTGGAAGCACAACTAAGTTAACAACAACTAAGAAGGCTTCTTCAAGAGCTAAGATCACTTACACATCCAGTGATGAAACAATCGCAACAGTTTCTGAAGACGGAACTGTAAAGGGTGTTAAGGCTGGTAAGGCTACAATCAAAGCTACACTTAAGATTGGTAAAGATACAGCTACCGCTACTCAGGAAGTAGAAGTAAAGAACTATGTTCTTTCTACAGTAGCACAGAACAAGTTAACAGAGCTTACAGCTACTGTTACTGGCGATACAAAGAACCTTAAGGCAACTGATTTCGCAATCAAGAGTGAAGCAACAAAGGTTGTTTACCCAGTATCCAAGGTATCTGTTGATTCTAAGGATGCTTCCAAGGTTACATTAACACTGTTCAGTGAGTTAAAGGATGCTGCTACATATGATGTAACTCTTGATGGAATTACAAAGACATTCGTAGCTTCTGACGGAAAGGTTGCTTCTATTGCACTTGATAAGGCCACAATTCCATATGCTACAGAAACAGAAGTTAAGTTAGTTTCTAAGGATGCTAACGGCGTTGTTGTAAAAGAGCTTAAGTATGGCGAAACTGATTCCAACTATGATTTTACAATCAATACAAACGGAAACGGATATACTAATGGTTCTAAGTTATACTTAAACAAGGTTGGTGATACAGCTACAGCTGAAATCACATACAAGACAGGTAAGTATGACCAGAATGGTAAGCCAGAAGGAAACATTGGACCAAACAAAGTGACAATTACAGCAACTGCTCAGTCAGAAGTTAATAATTTCGCTGTAAGAATTGATGATACCGCAAAGAAGTTTGACAAAGCAAAAGATACAAACAAGATTGCTGTAAATGAGACAAAGGTTGCAATGTTCAAGATTCAGAATGCTGATAACCAGGAAATTTCTGACTACAGCAAGTATACATTTGAATCATCTGACAAGTCTGTATTAATGCTTGCAAGTAATAAAGTTGGAACTAACAATTCTATCGCAATTACAGCATTAAAGAATGGTACAGCTTATATTCTTGTTAAAAAGGATGATAAAGTTGTAGGTTCTGTTGCAATTGATATTGTAGCTGAAAGAGCTGTTGCAACTCTTGATGTAGATAAGTCAGCTGTTACACTTTCACAGGATTTAACAAACGACACCAAGAAAGTAAATGTTACATTAAAAGATCAGTATGGTGACAAATGGGCTGGTGATTACAACCTGAACGTTGAGTGCCTTTCTACTGATGCTAAAAATGCACAGGGCAATACCTTAACAGTAAATGCTGTTAACGCTAATGCTGCAAGCAAATATTTCACATTTACTGCAAAAACTGGAAAAGATGTTACTTTCAATGCTACCGCAGAAAAGGGCAACTATGTTTATAAAATTTCTTATAAGAAAGACAATAAGGAAGTTGCAGCTAAAACAGTAAGCGTAGCTGTAAAGAAAGCTGATGTTAATGCAACAGTTTCTGCATATCGTCTTGATATTGATAACAGCAATGTAGATATGAAGGTTGACAATGATAACAAAGAAAAGACCATCAACATTCAGATGATTGGTGTTGCTGATGGTGTTGACAAAGAAGTGGAAAATGATGCTACTTTTACAGTAAAGAAAGCTGATGGTACTAAGATTTTTGTTGGAAATAAAAATGCTGAAACCACAACACATGCAGCAATCAGTGCTTCTACTGGTTCATTAGTTGTTAAGCCAGTTATTATCAGTGGTGGTGCATTAGCAGTTAAGCAGCTTGATGCTGGAACATACACTGTTATTGCTGAGAAAAATATCGTTGAGAATGGAACAACCAAGACAGTTACAATTTCAACTTCATTTACCATTACTGATACTCAGGCCAAGGCTGAGGTCGAGGTAAAGAATAATACTGTAACCGGCAATACTGTTGAACAGATGTTAAAAGATGCTATTATTGTTACATTTGATGGTAAGACATATACAAGTGTTGCTAGTGTGACAGATAAAGACGGTGCTCTTGATATCGGTGAAGTAGAGGCCACTCTTAATGATGGTACTAAGATTAAGAAAGATAATAATAATCTCAATACTAACATTTCAGCTGGAAAATATTTCACAGTTACTAAGTTAACTGTAAAGGTTAAGGTAGCTACTGGTATTGATACATATGTTACAGTAACTGTACCTGGTGCAATTACAGCTAAATAGTTTAGACTGAATTAAATTTATTCATCTAACCTTAGAACCCCAGACGATTTTCGTCTGGGGTTTTTCTACAAAATGCCAGTTATTTGCCAGGATTATAATGTTGCATCTGCATCTTTACCAGAAATTGTAAATGTGCATGTTCTAACATCAATTTTATCTTTGCTCTTTTTCAATGAGGATTTTGGAATAGAGATGGTATAACTTTTACTCTTATAACTATTCACATTTATGGTATAAGAATTCTTTTTAAAACTTGCCACCACATTTTTCTTCGAATCCTTAACCGTGATTTTTAATTTTGGAATTTTCGTGAGTTTTCCATAACTATTATTTGCAACCATAAATTTAACAACTAAATTACCTTTATTATCAAAATAAGCAGAATAAACTTTTAAACCATATTGATTATATGTGGTATCACTGATGGTAAGCTTTTTCCCACTGTATTTATTTGATTTAACAGATACATTACAAATAAGTTTTTTTCCATTTGTAAGTTTAACCGTAACTTTTGTATTACCCTCTTTCTTTCCGATAACTTTTCCACTATTCGTTACTGTAGCAATTTGCTTATTAGCAGAGCTGCAACTCTTAATTTTTCCACCATCTACTTTAATCGCCGAAGTAAATCCCTTTGTGACCAAAAGTTTTGTGTTTTTTAATACAGGGTCCGGTGAGATTTTACTTACAGATAACTCATAATTAACTTCTGCCTCAAAGTTAAGTTCTAAAATATAATCTCCTGATGCAAGATTCATAGTGTGTGTATACTGATAAATACCGGTATTCTGATGATATTCCCATCTTGGATCTGCAGAGGAAAGAGTATCTGTTACGATTGAACTTTCATCCATTTTATTTTTCATACTAATGGTAACTGTAGTACGTTCATTATTTTTTAAGTCAAAGTAAATATCAGATGCCTTTGCCAGACTGAAATTATAGCGAATCGGGAAATTTGGTCTTGCTGTGCTGACTTTATGTAATAAATTAATATATTTATTGGTTGCGGCATTTGTTGAAACGGTATTGCTAAAAATAGCTGAAATAACCAGTAATAGTGAAAGGATAAAACAGCTCAATTTTTTCAAACTAAACTTTCTCATAATAAGATCTCCTATTTCAAATATACAAAAAGCAGGCTGCTGCATAATGCAGCAGCCTGTTTTCGTTACATGCTGTAATAAACTTTATAAAATTATATTATTTAAGTCCAGCACAAACTGCGACCTGATCATTTACTGGAACCTTAACACAAACTTTGTTTGGTGAACCAGAAATTGTAACGTAGAGATCAACTGTCTTAACAAAAGCTCCACCGTTTGCAAGTACAGTACCATCTACATCTGCAACATCAGTAATAGTCTGTTTTACACCATCGTAATATACTTCTACTAAATTTGAATTTGTAAAAGCAGTTTTAACAGTATTTGAACCAAAGTCATTAGTGATAAACTTATAGCTTACTAATGTATCCTGAGTATCTTCAATAGTAAAGCTTCCAGATACAGTAACAGGCTTCTTATTTGTTCCATAATCACTGTAGAACTCAGCAGTTACAACATAAGTACCCTTATCGATGTTCTTCTTGAATCCAGCAGTAGATGAAGCTAATGTATCAATTGTAAGCTTATTTCCAGAGACAGATGCATTGCTGCTAATAGCTGCACATGTTGTAGCAGAAGCAGCAGTTCCATCACTTGGGTTATTTCCTACTACAGCAATTGTCTTTCCTGCAGAAGTCTTAACAGTATATTTAACTGGAGTAGAAGCTGCAAGAGTATCTAATGCACCACCATTTGCCATTTCAGCAACATCAACTGTGATGTCATAATCAGACTCAGTTACAGTACCTGTACCAATAGTAGTATTTACTTTATTCTGATTGAATTTTAATTCATAAGCCTGTGTAGCGGCTGTTTCAACAAGTGTTACTGTAAAGCTTCTTGTTAACTCTTTATCGCCATTCTTTAAAGTAACCTTATATGTATAAGATCCCTTCTTGAAAGAAGCAGTTGAAGCGAAGTTTCCAGCTACAGAGATTGTTGCCTTCTTACCACTAGGAGTAATTGTTGGAAGGGCGCTAGCAGCTGCTGTCTTTGAAGCATCATCTGGTGCTCCGATGCACTCGATTTTAGCACTGTCAACAGTCATATCATCATTGTACTGATCTTTAATAACAGCGATTGCTGACTCAGTTACAGTCTTTCCTCTAACAACTGTTACAGTTGTCTTATCGAGATTTACAGAAGTTGCAACCGGCTTAGCTTTAACATTAACAGCAACTGTACCTACAACCTTATCATCTTTCTTGATTACAATATAGGTCAGTCCTTCGCTAACACCATTAACTGGTACAGCAACTGAACCTACTTTTGCGCTTGTTCCAGATGCCTTAGATAAAGGTGTGTTAGTTACAAGTAATTTAGTTTTATCTGCAGACTCTACAGAATAATCACCATAATTGCTGATTTCTGTTCCATCATCTTTTAAAATGCAGAAATATGCATTTTTTACAGCTCCGATTTTAACATCATTGTTAGCTTTGAAAGAAGTTGCTGACCATGCAGGAGTGTTATCTGCGATTGTCACCTGGAAGTTATAGTTTACAAGGCTTGGATCAACAGCAGTAATTGTAAATGTCTGCTCGATCTTTCCAGTCTCATTACCATCAGTTCCAAATGTACCTGTATGATAAGTAAGCTTTACATTCATAGTATCGCCAACAGCTGGAAGATAAACGCCAGCATCCTCAGCGTAACCTTTTGAGATTGTAAGTTCTGTAGATACCTGTCCCTTTGCGCTGTTTGCATTTGTAATTGGGAATTCTCCAATCACAACACCATTAGCATCCAAAGACTGAGCCTTAACTTCTGTCTTCTCTGCAGCTGGAACCTGTAATCTTGTCAGTCCAACATTTGCAACAGTACCATCAGTAGCTGTAAACTTCTGAGTTGTGCCATCAAATACAACATTGTATTCCTTAGCATCCTTCATATCAACGAAAGTATCAATTGTAACTTTTGTCTTATCTGTCTTGTCAACAGATACAGCTTTTACAGGTACAGTAGCATTTGTAGCTGTATTTGTGATTGTAAAATCTGTAGCCTTAAGATCCTTTGTATCACCAACAACAGTAGCTGCAAGCTGATTTACCTTGTTCTGCTTAACTGCAGTAAGAATTGCTTTCTTAACTTCTACATCCTTAGTAGTTGTGGCAGAATCCTTACCAACGGTAATCTTAGCTGTGATTGTTGCCTTACCAGCCTTAACACCAGTTACTGTACCGTCAGCTGCTACTGTTGCGATAGAATCATCGCTTGATGTGTAAGTAATCTTAGCTCTTGAAGAATTTTTCTTAGTATTTGTTAACTTAGTTGTGCTTCCAATAGCTACTACTGAATCTCCAGATAAAGCAACGCCTACCTTAGCAACTTTCAGTGTGTAAGTAAGTTTCTTTGTCTTTGCCTTAGCACTCTTCTTTGTAGAAGTCTTGTAAGTTACCTTAACCGGAAATACGCATGGTATTTTCCGCGGAAGTGTTGGAAATACCGGATTTATAAACAGAGTTTGGGGCAATATTAGCGCTACAAGTAACGCACAATTAACACATAAGAAACAGATAAGTGACAAATTGTTTCAGTTGTAATCCTTGTGCCATATGCTATAATATAGGTAGATAAACAAAGGATTTTAACGAAAGGAATCCCGACAGTCAATGACAAAAACAAATGATGACATTCATGTAAATAAAAAATATAAGGACACCGTATTCCGGAAACTGTTTGGCGAAAACAAAGAAAATGCCCTGAGTCTTTATAATGCGGTAAACCATACCTCATATACCAATCCGGATGATCTGGAATACACAACTCTGGAAGATGTCATTTACATGAAATACAAAAATGATGTTTCATTTCTGATTGACAAAACATTGAGCCTTTACGAACATCAGAGTTCCTATAATCCCAATATGCCGCTCCGTGGATTTTTGTATTATGCGGATCTGTACCGGAAACTGATTCACCGATCCGAGCGGCTGTATAGCAAGCATCTGTTGAAAATTCCACGTCCCCATTATATTGTATTTTACAACGGAAGCGAAAAGGATCTGGAAGAAAAAAGAAGGACTCTGCGGTTATCGGATGCCTTTGAAACAGATACCGGAGCTGGTGAATATGAATGGACAGCCACAATGATCAACATAAACCGTGGAAAAAATCAGTCCATCATGGACAGTTGCCACGTTTTATATGAATACGCGGTCTTTGTTGCAAAGATCAAAAGATACCGGGATTCCATGGCATTAAAAGAAGCCATTGATCTTGCCGTCAGGGAATGCATAGAGGAAAATATTCTCAGAGATTTTTTGGAACAGCATCGCAGGGAGGTGTGTGATATGTGTCTTACTGAATTTGATGAAAAGAAATATGAAGATGTTCTCCGGGAGGAAGGCCGGGAGGAAGGTCGAGAAGAAGGTCGTTCTGAAGAACGGAAAACCTTGCTTGAAATCGTTCAAAAGTTGAAAGAGGGAAAAACTCCAGAACAGTTAGTTGAAGATGGAATGGAGAAAGAATCTGTGGATTCTGCTATCATGCTAAGAAACCTTCTGTAATCCGTAATAACCCATGTTTTATATAGACCAAAGATTATAAAGGAAGGAATTCTGAAAAAACATGGAAAAACAAATGCTGATATTCATGTTAACAAAAATATAAGGACACCGTATTCCGGAAACTGTTTGGCGAAAACAAAGAAAATGCCCTGAGTCTTTATAATGCGGTAAACCATACCTCATATACCAATCCGGATGATCTGGAATACACAACTCTGGAAGATGTCATTTACATGAAATACAAAAATGATGTTTCATTTCTGATTGACAAAACATTGAGCCTTTATGAACATCAGAGTTCTTATAACCCGAATATGCCGCTCCGGGGATTTTTGTATTATGCGGATCTGTACCGGAAACTGATTCACCGTTCCGAGCGGCTGTACAGCAAGCATCTGTTGAAAATCCCACGCCCCCACTACATTGTATTTTACAATGGAAGTGAAAAGGACATGGCGGAAGAACGAAGGACTCTGCGGTTATCGGATGCCTTTGAAACAGATACCGGAGCTGGTGAATA
>ENA-OPCA01001305-OPCA01001305.1-human-gut-metagenome-genome-assembly--contig:-NODE-1305-length-19535-cov-3.079620_pt1 | contig 19535 bp, 10 predicted proteins | sample MGYA00241076_ERZ501468 | MGnify/ENA primary metagenome ERZ501468 (study PRJEB25962, sample SAMEA2042633) | human gut metagenome | biome: human gut; feature: human-associated habitat; material: faeces... | reverse complement strand
GGCAATCGAAGCCTGCCAGGCCGCACAGATCGTGGTGGATCCGCTGACCACGCGCGACTTCAATTCGCAGACCACCACGTTTGTGGCGGCGAACCCGCTCGATTTCGTGGTGGCTTTGCTTGAAGCGGGGACCGTTCCCGACCCAGAAGAATCTATGGCCTACGCCCCCCTGCCGCAGAATGTTCACGAGTGGGGGCTTGTCGACCGCGCCCGAACCGAACGCATATTGGCAACCGATTTCGCTGCCGATAGCCAGTTTGAAGGTTCTTACCTGCGCGCGATGCTGGAAGAAATTCCCGCAGAAAGCCTGCTGTTCACGGCAAACAGCATGTCGGTCCGCGCGCTTGATGCCTTCTACGTAAGCCAAGCGAAGCATCTTACCGTGCTGGCAAACCGCGGCCTTAACGGCATCGACGGAACCGTTTCCACGGCTTTGGGCGCAGCGCAAAGCTTCAAGCAGACCGTTATGGTCACGGGCGATTTGACCTTGCTGCACGACCTGAATTCGCTGGCGCTGCAAGGGGAAATGCTTTTGCGTGAACGCCAAGGCTCGCCAAGGCCCAGCATCGTTATCGTGCTCTTGAACAATAATGGCGGTGCCATCTTTGACATGCTGCCGCAAAAATCTGACGAATCGTACTTCGAGAGGTTGTTCCTAACGCCTCAGAAGGTTGATTTTGCCGCCGCAGCGGGTGCCTTTGGGGTACCCACAGCTACGGTGCATACGGTGGCAGAATTCAAGCAGGCATTTAGCGGATTCTTGGGTGAACAGGGTATATCCTTAATAGAAGTTCCCTTGCCCCTGACGGGAGTGCGGGAGCGCTACGATCAGTATTGGTAATGCGCATGTGCGCACGTGCTTGAGGGGAGCAACCGATGCACAATCACACTTGTGGCTGCGGTCACCACGAAGGGGATGCTGGCTGCGGCTCCCATGAACATGATCACGGCGAAGTATGCGCGTGCGGCGCTCATCACGTCTCGCCTGAAGTTGAGCCTCTGGCGTCAGCATGGAGCATGCTGGGCAAAACTTCCAAGGAACAAACGGTGCCGCCTACGCGCGAATTCGACTTTGACTGGGAAGGCCAGAAGATCCACGTATATCAGTGGGGCAAGGCCGATAACATCCCTGTTGTTTTGCTCCACGGCTTTATGCAGACGGGCTTAAGTTGGAGCATCATCGCCGCCGCCCTTTCAGGCAATCACTGCGCATACGCGCTTGATTTCCTGGGGCATGGCAGAAGCAGTAAGCCAAGCAACGTTGAGCTTTATCGCTACGACGCCATGGTGCGTATGGTGGAATCGTTCTTGGAGCAGGTTGCGTGTGTGGGGCATGAAGGCGCCAAGCGCCGCGCCCACGTTATGGGCTATTCCATGGGTGGACGCATTGCCCTGGGGTTGGCCTCTTCTGAAAAAGACCTGCTGTATTCGCTGATTCTGGAAAGCTGCAATTTTGGGCCTGAGGGCAATGAGCAGCGCGCTGCCGCAGAAGAGCGCAACGCTGGCTGGGCGCAACGGTTGCGCAATAACGGCATCGAAGAATTCGTAGAGTACTGGGAGACGCTGCCGCTTTTCGAATCGCAGCGTGAAATGGGACTCGATGAAGAGCTTCGCCCCGAGCGTTTGGCCAACGACGCTGAATCGATGGCGTTGTGTCTGGAAGGCGCGGGAAAGCACGCCATGCCCGATGCTTCTCGGGCGTTCGCCGTGGTGGCAAGCACCTGGGTACCCGTCAAGTACCTGTGGGGCTACGACGACTGCGGCAGCGAAGCGGTAGCGCATCAGTTGGAACACGACGGCATTGATGTGACCTCGTTTGGAGCGGGGCACAACGTACACGTAGAGGCGCCCGTTCTTTACGGTACAGTAGTGCAGGAATTCTTGTCCGGCATAGAACCCAGGGGTGCAACCCCAGAAGGTTCCGGGCATCAACAATAAGGAAGGACATCCATGAGCGATTTTCCTTGGGAAAAAGTTAAAGATTACGACGAGATCATCTACGAAAAGTACGATGGCATCGCCAAAATCACCATCAATCGCCCCGAGCGTCGCAACGCTTTCACTCCGAAGACGAACGTCGAGTTGTTTGACGCGTTTTCCCTTGCGCGTGACGACCAGGAAGTGGGCGTTATCATCCTTACCGGCGCTAACCACGACGGCAAGGACGAAGACCAGGCATTCTGCTCCGGCGGCGACCAGAAGGTGCGTGGCAACGGTGGCTATGTAGGAGAGGACAACATTCCGCGCTTGAACGTGCTTGACCTGCAGCGTCTTATCCGCGTAGTGCCCAAGCCTGTTATCGCTATGGTGAACGGCTACGCTGTGGGCGGCGGCCATGTTCTTCATATCCTGTGCGACCTTTCCATTGCGGCGGAAACCGCTAAGTTCGGCCAGACCGGCCCGCGCGTTGGCAGTTTCGACGGTGGCTACGGTGCCTCGTATTTGGCTGCTATCGTCGGCCAGAAGAAGGCTCGCGAGATTTGGTACCTTTGCCGCCTGTACACGGCAGCGGAGGCTCTGGATATGGGCCTGGTGAACAAGGTTGTTCCTTTCGACGAGCTGGAAGCCGAGTGCGTTTCCTGGGCTAGGGAAATGCTTCAGCTTTCGCCTACGGCCCTGCGTTTCCTGAAGGCATCGTTCAATGCTGCTACCGACGGCTATGCCGGTTTGCAGCAGCTTGCAGGCGATGCCACGCTTCTGTACTACACGTCTGACGAAGCGAAAGAAGGCCGTGACGCCTTCAAGGAAAAGCGCAAGCCCGACTTCGACAAGTTCCCGAAATTCCCCTGATCTGAAATTCCCTGATAAAGGATGTGACGGCAATGATTGCCCAATTGGCGGAAATGGCCTACCGCAAGGCCGGTCAGATGTTTTTCTGCGTGCAGAAGGATGCGCGCTCGGTAACGTTTAGCTATCGCCGCGCCCGCTTTGCTGCTGCGGCTCTGGCTCAGCAGCTTGCCAAGCGCGGTTACGGTCGTGGCACCACGCTTGCGTGCAATCTGTACAACGGTGCCGAAATCGTGATTCTTTCCTTGGCGGCGGCGTACGGCGGCTTCACGTTGGCGCTGCTGAATCCGCGTCTTTCCTACGAAGAGCGCAAGCTGCGCATCGTGGAGCTGGAAAACGCCACGGGCGAAGCCGGCATCGACGTATTGGAACAGTCTGCGGTTGAGCGCCTGATGATCGATGCGACGGGCTACGGCCTTGCCGATTTTGCCGCTTTGCCGGAAGGCTCTGTGCCTCATGCCACGCAGTTCGAGGCGTTTGCCCGCGAATGCGAACAGGCGTGGGATGGCCAAGAGGCGGGCATTGTCATGTTCACATCGGGTTCTTCGGGAACCCCGAAGGCCACGCTTTTGCCGTGGGATTGCATCACCGGTGCCGCCACCGCGGCAAACCGCGCTTTGGCGTTGGAAAGCCGCGGTGTGTGGCAGATGGTGCTGCCCATGTGCCACATTGGCGGCTTCCAAATCATGGTGCGCTCTCTTCTGAGCGGTGGCTCGTTCATCGTGTACGAGCGCTACAACCCCGTGCGCGTGCTGAATGACGTGCTGAGTTTCCGCGTTACGCATATTTCTGTAGTGGATAAGATTCTGGCCGATTTGCTGGAAAACGATCGCGACAAGGTTATCGGGCAGTACGCATGCATTCTTTTGGGCGGTGCGGCGCTGAACGAAAAGACGCTGCGCATGGCTTTGCGCGCAAAAGCAAACTTGTACTCCAGCTACGGCATGACGGAAACTTCCAGCTTCATTGCCACGGCTCCTGTAATCCGCGGTTTCGATGGCGGGCTGGAGCTTCTGCCCGGCTACGATGCTCGCATCGTAAGCCCCGATGCCGATGGCATTGGCCAGCTGCACGTTGCGGGCCCTGGCATCTTCGAGGGCTACCTGAATGCTCGCAAGGCCATGAGCGCCGATGGCTATTTCGTTACCGGTGACAGAGCATCTATCGACCGAAACGGTCTTTTGCGTGTGTACGCGCGCACCGAAGACCTCATTATTTCGGGCGGCGAAAACATCTATCCGGCCGAAGTCCAGGATGTTCTGCTGGGCATTCCCGGCGTGAAGGACGCCTACGTGTTCGGCACCGCCGATGAAACCTGGGGGTATCGCCCGGTGGCGTTCATCGAGGCCGACTATTCTGCCGAAGCCATCGCCCGCGACCAAGAAGAGTTTGGAATCGACCCTGCTCAGAGCTGCATTCGCCCGGCAACGTGCCCGCAGGAATACGCCCATATGGTGCACGATTACCTGAATGGTTGCATGTCGAAGCTTCACCACCCCAAACATATTTTGGTGATGGACGAATTCCCGCGCACCATCGCCGGCAAGGTGGACCGACGTGCGCTAAAGCAGCGCTACGACAAGCGCATCGACATCAAGTCGCTTACCCTGTATCGCGTTAAGCAGCCCTTTTCCCATCCCGTGAAGACGGCCAAGGGCAACGTCGATTTCCGCGAATCGTTCTTCGTGGAAGTGGAAGACTGGGCTGGGCGCACAGGTATTTCCGAGTGCGTTTCGTTTGCCACCAATTGGTATCTGCCTGAAACCATCGGGGAAGATTACGCCGTAGTGCGCGACTCCATTGCCCCTGTGGTGCTGGGTGAGCGCTACCTGCATCCCAGCGAAGTGTCCGCTTCGCTTGCCACGTTCCCCGGTTTGGCGAAGTATCCCATGGCGAAAGCTGCGGTGGAGCCTGCCATCTGGGACTTGTACGGCAAGATCATCGGTCAACCGCTTTCGAAGATGATTGGCGGCTCGAACGCCGAGAAGATTCTGGGCGGTGCCGTGGTGGGCATCGCTCCTGTTGAAGAAGTGCGTGCGGCGGTAGACAGCTTGGTAGCCCAGGGGTACACCCGTGTAAAGATGAAGATCGAGCCGGAAACCGCACTCGAATGCGTGGCTGCCGTGCGCGCCGACCATCCCGACTTGACGCTGATGCTTGACGCCAACCAGTCGTTCGACGAATCGTATCTGAACGTGCTGTATAAGCTCGACGCATTGAACCCTGCATGCATCGAGGAACCTTACAATCCGAACTACGTTCCCAGTAGTGGCGAGCGCAACCTATTCGTGCGCCTTTCGCTGCTGCAGGATGAACTGAAGACCATGGTGTGCCTGGACGAATCGGTGGTAACCGCAAGTGATATGGAAGCAGCCATGGGGTTGGACAACCTTCGTTGCTATGCCTTGAAGATTGCGAAGTTCGGTGGCATTCAGCCTACGCTCGACTTCTACCACTGGATGCGCAGCCTTGGCAAAACGGTTTGGATGGGCGGCATGTTCGACACGGGCGTTTCGAAGCGCATGCACGCGGCTTTCGCAACCTTGCCAGGCATGGATTTGCCGCCCGATGTTTCGGATTATTCGGCATATTTTGCCCACGATACCGCCCTTCCCCCGTTGGAGCTTGAGCACGGCGAATTGGTGCTGAATGCGCCCAAGAACCCCGTCGGCCTCGGCTGCATCCTGGACAAGGAGTACCTGAAGTCCATTGCGATCGACGAAGTAACGGTTACCACCGAAGGATAGTGTTTTTTGCCATGCGAAAAAAGCTGCTGGTTGTTGTTGCCGCGTTTGCCTTAGTGCTTTGCATGCCCGCCATGGCATTTGCAGCCAATTCGGCTTTCGACAAGGGAACGGCGGAAAGCACAAGCTACGTTGACTCCTATACGGGCAATGCCTTCCTTATGGAGCGCGATGCGCTGAACCTTACTGTTGGGCGCGACCTGTACTGGGCGGGAGACACGTTGAACGCCAGGGGCCTTGAAGTAGGCGGCAAAACCGGCGGCAGCGCTTTGCTTGCTGGCGTTACGCTCAATGGCTTCTTCTGCTATTCACGGTAGCTTGCGTGCGGCAGGCCAGACTGTCAACGTTTCTTCGACGACAGTTGGGAACAACATCACCGTTGCCGGGCAGAATGTGTCTATCGCATCCGATGTTTCCGCAGGTGGTGTGTATGCTGCTGGTTCGAATGTGAGTGTATCGGGAACCTACCAGGGTGCGGCTTTTGCTGCGGGCACGGTGAACCTGGCTGGCTCCTATGCAGGTGACGTGAACATTTCCGCAGGCACGGTTAACGTTTCGCGAGGCACTACGGTGGGCGGCACGGGTGCCGAATAACGCGCAGGTTACCATCGAGGAAGGCGCCAACGTCCCCAACGTAAGCTATGTTGATGATGCCTTGGTTTCTACTGTTTCTGAAGGATCGGAACAAAACTCGTTTTCGGTGATTGGGCCGTTGCTGTTTTCATGCATGGCCCACGCCTTGCTGGTGCTGCTGTTTTCCTTCCTGATTAAGGGCGCGATGGAAGGTGCCGTCAAGCTTACCGAAACAAAGCTTTCGCGCATGTTCGTGTTGGGTTTCGCGGAGTTCTTCGTGCTGCCCCTGCTGGGTCTCTTCCTGCTATTCCCGCTTGTTACGGCCCCTATTTCTGCGCTGATATTCATCTTCATTGCGGTGCTGTGGATGTTTTCCATCCCGTTTGCTGGCTACGTGCTGGGACGCCGCCTGTTCGAGGGAATGGCTCCTTTGGGTGCGGGCATGATAGGAACGCTCGTTCTTACCGCTATTTGCTATATCCCGTATCTCTTCTTCGTGGTGCCAACCGTATGTTCCATCTTCGTTGCGGGCTACCTTACGCAAAGTTTCTTGGACAAGCGAGTGGGGAAATAAGGCCAGGTACCAGATTCGCGTTTTCGGTTTTGGACCGCTTCTAATAATGAATGCTTAAGGGCTGTCGGGCTTCCGGCGGCCCTTTTTAGTGGGATCCGGCACCTTTCTTTATTTTCCATTTATAGCGTGAATTGGTCTTTAGTTCAAAAAATATGGCACGTAGCCCAATTCCTTTGGCGAATGCACCATTTTCCCTGTTATAAAGAGAGAGGGGTTCGTATATACGAATGTTACGAACACACCTATTATCTGCGACGATTCAGTTGAAGCGCCTTTCTTCGCACGGAAAAGTGGGTTGGACGGTACGCAGATATCCCTTGGTGTTGAAAACTCGGCAGCATCGGGAGAGACATTCTCTGGCAAACGAAAGCGAGATTGGGGATCAACGATGTAGCGAATACGACCATTACTGGCAATGGCCTTTGCGCTTGCTCTTGTATGCTTAGGCGGCGGCTTCGCCTTTGCAGACGGGGGGGAACGGCCGTTCTTCCGTACGGATCCGTCGACTATGAACGACTGGCAAACAATCGTTGGCAGCGATACGTCCAATATCGGGCGCATTTGGACGGACAAAACCGTATCGGCCGACAAAACGATTACCGCAAGCAGCGGTACCCCTATAGAGCGCGGTGATTCAGCGTTCATAACGGCGCTTTCGGCGCTTTCGTCGACATCGAACGCGAAATCAACCTCAACTACGCCACTTGACATTGTGCTGGTGCTGGATGCTTCGGGCTCGATGGACGATTCCATGGGTGGTGGTGATAATACGAAGCGAATCGACGCATTGAAGAACGCGGCAAACGACTTCGTGAGCAAGATTGCCAAGCAGAACCAGGGTATCTCCGACGAATCGAAGCAGCACCAGGTTTCTATCGTGAAGTTCGCGGGCAATAAATCGGCCGCCGTAGGCAATGATACCTACCGCAATGGTGGGTACCTTTACAACTACAGCCAGGTTATGAAGGCAATGTCCCCCTGCACGGATGCGGCCGCATTCACGAACACCATTAACTCCATCAGCCCTGCCGGTGCCACGCGAGCCGACTACGGCCTGCAGCTTGCACAGGGCCAAACCTCTAACCGCGAAGATGCCAAGAAGATCGTTATCTTCTTCACCGACGGCGCACCCACTGCCTATAGCGATTTTGATGCTAGCGTAGCTAGCAGTGCGGTAGCTTCGGCGAAAACCATGAAGGGTAAAGGCGCCACTGTGTACACCGTTGGCATCTTCAGCGGTGTAAATCCTTCTGCCGATCCGACTGCCGCAGGGACAAGCAACGAAAACAAGTTCATGCATGCGGTTTCCAGCAATTACCCCGAAGCTTCCTATACCCAGAGCGGCGGATTTTTTGGTGGTTGGAATTGGGAACTGGGTGCACGTGCCGAAGGATCTGACTACTATAAATCCGCGTCAAACGCTGCTGAGCTGGAAAAGGTGTTTGACGACATCTCTTCCGAGATAGTTAAGGGCTCAGGATATCCGACAAACGCCACTGAAGGCGCTGAGCATCAGAGCGGCTTCATTACCATAGATGATCCGCTGGGCGCCTATGTGCAGGTAGACGAATTCAAGGCCATCGCCGTTGCTGGCAGCACCTTCGAAAACCCCACGAAGTCAACTGCGGGAAATGTGGACACATACACTTTCAACGGCACAGTTGAGCTGAACGGCAAGAACGTTAACGTGGGCGACGTGAAGATTACCGTAACTAAGTCTGATGACCTTACCACCGGTGACGTGGTTCAGGTTAAAGTGCCAGCAGCATTGATTCCCCTGCGCAGCTTCAACGTGGACCAAGACAAAATGACCATGGCGGTTTCTGATACGCAGCCAATTAACATTGTGTATACGTCAAGCTTGAAAGCCGGAGTGGAAGACAAGCTTGCCAATCCTGATGACGCTATGACGGAGTACCTGCAGGCGAACCACCAGGACGGCAAGGCCTCGTTCTACAGCAACGACTGGGAGCAGGGCTATCTGGGCAAAACCGTTGCAAATTTCGAGCCTTCAAAGGACAACAGCTACTATTACTTCACCAGCGACACGCCCATCTACACCGATGAGGCATGTACTCAGCGCGCCCACCAGGTAGTTAAGGGTAATACCTATTGGTACAAATATTCGTACTACGAAATGACTAATGCGGGTAGCGGTACCGTGGAGGAGAAGGAAAAGGTCATAAGCTTCAGCGGCGCTGATGTCGAGGCCATCGAGGGCTCCATCGGGGTGGACAGCCAAGGTGCCTACTTCAAGGCAGGTACTACTCGACTGACGTATCTTAACGAGCTTTACAAGGCAAAAGCCCCTAATGAGACTGGGACTGCCGTTGACGTGCTGAACCCGAAGTGGGTTGGCGCAGGTCAGGTTGGGTCCTACTTGGGTAACAACGGCAAGCTTTCCGTTGACCTTCCCGGTGCTTTGGCGGTAACGAAAGAGCTCCAGGTGCCCGACGGGTACAGTGCTAACGACTTCGCAAACGATTCGTTCGAGTTCACCGTTGCCGTGCCAAAGGCCGCAAGCAAGAGCTTTAGCGCTGTGGTGAAGAATGCCAACGGCCAGCAGCTGGGCGATGTGTTTACCTTGCAGTTCAACGTTGCGGGCGAGGCACAGCACAGCTTGAAGGCAGGCGAAACGTTGTACGTATACGGCCTTGACGGCGGTTGGAGCTATGAAGTTTCTGAGGCCGATCGTGCTGGATTCACTCCGGCCGGAACAGACCTTACGGGCGCTATTGTAGCTGGTCAAACGGTAAATGCGAAAGTGATGAATACCTATAGCGCATCGGGCACGCTTGAAGGAGCGCAGGGCCTTGCGGGCAAGAAGATTCTCACTGGCCGCGATTGGAAGAGCACCGACAAGTTCACGTTTGTTTTGAAGCCCGCCGAAGGTTCCGTTGACGTTCCGATGCCTGAAGGCATAAGCCAGGGCATGGCGCGTGTGGAGGTAACGCAGCCTGAAGGGACGCCAGAGGGTACTGAAGTTTCATTCAACTTCGGCGACATTACCTACACCAAGCCGGGCGTGTATACCTACCAGATTCATGAATCCGCAGAGTTGAGCACGCTTAACCCAGGCGTAAGCGAATCGGAGGCATTGTATGAGGTTACCGTAACGGTGACCGACGAAGGCCATACTGGCAGATTGACGGTAGCTTCTGAAATGAAGAAGCTGCTTTCCGACGACGGCAAGAAGGTAGAGCCACCAACGACGGCGACGACCGAGGCAGCATTCGTGAACAAATACGACACCTCTGAGGTTATGTGGGCGCCTGCTGGAGAGAAGAAGTATACCGATTCGACCGATGCACGTCCTCTTGAGCAGGGTATGTTCCATGTGATTGCTTGCACGAACGACCCCGATGCGCCTTTGCCCAAGCTTGATAACGACCAGGAAATCACAGGCGTACATAACGGTGTAACCTACCGCGGCGCGGTAGTTTCCGTGGACGCGAACGGTGCCATTACATTCCCGCAAGCAACATATACTTACAGCAACCTGGGCCAGGGGCAGACTGAAAAGACGTTCACCTACAAGATCATGGAAGTGGTCTGGGATGGCAGCAATTGGCGCTCCGTGGAGGATGCCCTTAAAGACCCGAACTTTAATTCTGCAGGCGTTAGGTACGACCCGACGATTTGGACCGTCAAGGTAACCCTTAAGAACGACAATGATGTGCTGGTGCTGAGTGCCCAGTACCTGAAAGGTGACGTTCCTCAGGGGACTTCCTTCCAATTCGCAAATAGCTATGACCCCACACCCGCAACGGCAGCAATTGAAGGCTCCAAGACTCTGACCGGCCGTGACATGGCGGACGGCGAAACCTTCGGATTTGAGCTTTCCGCTGCAGACGAAACTACGCAGAATGCGGTAACGGCGGGCACTGTGACGCTGCCCGGTGCGGCTACTGTATCAGGCGCCAAGGCCGATGAAGTGAAGGGCTTCCAGTTTGGCGAGATCACCTTCAAAAAGCCGGGCGAATACACCTTTAACGTGAACGAGACGAAGTGGAATGGCGAAGCGGTTCCTGCTGCCGACGGAAACGGCATGCAGTTCGATCGCAGCACCAAGACGGTGAAGGTAACGGTGACCGACGACCATACCGGCTCGCTCAAGGCAGAGGTAACCTATCCGAACGGTGCGGTGGCGTTTGCCAACAAGTACGCTACGAGCAGTACCTATAACGGCATTCAGGTTGAAAAGACTTTGACTGGCCGTGACATGAAGGCTGGAGAATTCAGCTTCGTCATTGAAGGCAAAGACGATGCTTCTAAGGCTCTTCTTGCTGACACTGACAGCGACAAGGAGTTCACCAACCCCAATAATCGTGCCGAAGGCATTGCCGATGTGATGACGAAGATCGCGGGACACACCTTTACCCAGGCCGATAGCGGTAAGCACTTCGAGTTCACGGTTAAGGAAGTAATTCCCAATGGAGCAGTTCAGGACCAGGAATCAGGGCTTTGGTACGATGAAGCAAGCCATGTCGTGACCATCGATGTTGCCGACGACGGCAACGGCCAGTTGACGGCAACCACCAAGGTCGACGGCCAGCATGGCAACGTGGTTTCCTTCGTGAACAAGTATCGTGCCCAGGATGTTTCGTTTGACACCGCAAACGCAGAACTGAACAAGATCCTGCAGGGCCGCGATTGGATTGAAAACGATTCCTTCGACTTCACCATTAAGGCGTTGGACGCTGATGCGCCGATGCCGATGCGCGATGGCAGCGAAGTATCTTCCGTAACGGTGAAGTCGCCCAATTCTAAGGACGGCGATGCGGTACCGTTTAGCTTCGGCCAGATTACGTTCACGTCCGATATGGTGAAGGATGCTCCTGGCCATACGCGTACGTTCACCTATGAAGTAACTGAAACTGCTGGCAACTTGCCCGGTATTCAGTACAGCACCAACAAGGCAACTATCCAAATTACGGTAAGCGACAACGGCGAGGGCCAGCTGGTTGCTTCGGCAACCACGCAGAACGGAAGCTTTGAAAACCGTTATTCCGCCGAGCTTAACTACACAGCGGCGGGTGGCTTGAACCTTGCCAAGACGCTGACTGGGCGCGACATGACCGATGGTCAGTTCAGCATTAAGATCACGCCTGCCGATCAAGCGGCTGCAGAGGTGCTTGGCCTGCCTAACGATGGTGCGGTGATAAGCATGCCCGCCGCCAACGATGGGGAACAGGTTGTGAAATCTGCGTTGAGCTCCCAGGCGGTATTCGATCAGGGAGACGCTGGCGAGACGTATGTGTATACGGTTGTCGAGCAGGGCACGGCACCTAATGGCTACACCTACGACACGGCGCAGCGCACGGTAACAATTACCGTTGAGGGCGATGCGGCGCAGGGCACGCTTGAGGTAACCACGGTTGTTTCCGGCGGTTCCGATGGTGACAAGACCTTTATTTACGAGAGCAGCGATCCCGCCCCGCAGGCAGCGGTGGTTCCTTTCGCAAACAGCTATACGGCTTCGGGCGAAGTTGACATCGCTGCTACGAAGAGCCTCTCCGGCCGCAGCCTGACCGACGGCGAGTTCAGCTTCGCGCTGAAGTACGCTAAAGGCAACGAAGACGTGGCTACGGCAACCAACGACGCCAACGGTAAGGTCGATTTCGGTACCATCGAGTACACCACCGCAGGCCTTGCCAGGTTGGCAGCGGATGGACATGCCGTAAAGACGGTGAAGGACGGTAAGCCTGCGTGGAACATCTCTTACGTGGCTTACGAGAAGACCGACAACTTGCCTGGTGGCGTTTCCGCCCAGACGCAGCCGATTTCGTTCACGGTTGCGGTTGTTGATAACGGCGACGGCACGCTGGCCGCAACGGCTGATACGGGCAATGGTCTGGTGTTCGAGAACACGTACTCCACGGGCGGCCCGATTGAGGTAGGCCTTTCCGGCGTCAAGGTTTTGAAGGCTGGTGAGGGCTTGACCCCCGCAAGCATTGAGGGCAAGTTCATCTTCACGGTAACGTCCGATGATACTGCGGCTCCTAAGCCTGAGCGCACTACGGCGACCAACGATGCCAACGGCAACGTTGATTTTGGTGATATCAAATTTACGCTCGACGACCTGAACAAGGCGTTGGGTGCCACTAATGCCCGAGTTGAAGATGCTGACAATAACGCAGCTTCCAAGGGCGGGGACCAGAGCGCTCAGGGCGCTGAAAGCCAGAATGGCGCGGCGGATTCCGATGTGGCCGGCCAGGCTGACTCCGAGCAGGGTAGTGCTGTAGATTCCGGCAACGGCGCCGAGGGCCAGGGAGCTGTGATGGCTGCCGACGATGGCCAGGGCGAATCTTCTGCCAAGGCTGCGGTAAGCGATGCCGATGCAGCGAATAACGCTTCCGACCAGGCGCAGGGCAGCGAGCCTTCCACCAGGGCTGGCGTTTCCCGCTCGCACATCTTCACCTACAAGGTGACGGAAAGCGGCTCTGCCGATGGCGTAACCAACGACACCGAAACGAAGACCGTGAGCTTCAAGGTGACCGACGACGGGAACGGAAAACTGACGGTGGAGCGCCTGGGTGCTGCTTCCGACCCGGCGTTCACGTTCACCAATACGTATTCGGTACAGCCGGTTGATTCCAGTGTGACCGATCAGGTTACGGTAACGAAGAACCTTACGGGTCGCGATATGAAAGCAGGTGAATTTGAGTTCCAGCTGCTCGAGGGCGGCAACGTGGTGGCAACGGGTACTAATGACGCTTCGGGCAAGGTGGCACTGAGGCCGATTACCTACACCAAGCCGGGTACCTATAACTACACGTTGTGCGAAGTAGGTGGCGGCAGCCAGAAGGCGGGCGTTCAGTATGACGGCAGCACATTCGCCGTTACCACGACTGTAACCGACAATGGCGACGGCACGCTGTCGGTGGCTCACAAGGTGGACAACGATGCGAATACGGTTGGGTTCACCAATTCGTACACGCCGGCAGCTACTTCGGTGACGCTGGGTGCCTCGAAGGTGCTCAACGGCAAGAGCCTTGATGCCGAAGAGTTCGCCTTCGTTCTTACGGACGAAGGCGGCGAGCAGGTTACCGCAACCAACGATGTGAACGGTATGGTAGTGTTCCCTGCCATCCAGTATGGCGAGGCGGGTACGTACCAGTACACCATTGCGGAAGTGAAGGGCGACGAATCTGATGTGACGTACGACGAATCGGAGTACGCGGTTACCGTTACCGTTGAAGATAACGGCGAAGGCAGCCTGGTTGCCACGGTGGCTTACGAGGGTGGAAATGCCCCCGTGTTCACCAATACGTACAACGCACCTGAAGCCCCGGCATCTCCTGGCGATGGTCCTGCCTCCGTCGTTGAGGCGCTGGTTTCCGGTTCTGCTAAGACTGGCGATTACTTGCTGGTAATTGCTGGCGTGGCCGCTGCGGTGGCCGCTGCGGCTGCTGCTGTGGCCGTGGTTTCCCATCGCAAGAAGGGCAAGCACGCTAAGAGGTAGTGGGGATATAGGGACAGGTCCCGCTTCCCTGCTTAGCCATAGCGCACAATGATAGAGCCTCGCTTGCGTGATTGGTCGCAAGCGAGGCTTTTTGTTGGACGGGAAAAGGTGCTGGGGTCATAACTCGGAAGTTATTTGTTTGGGTTTAATATCCACGAATAAGATTCTCCGTCCAAAGTGGACGCCCCTTTGGATGCCTAGAAATCCTTTGGTCCCTTATGGTCCAGGGGATTTCTTTTTTTGCGGTGTGCGCTGACGCCACTCCCTCCCGCGCTTCTTCTGTTTGCAGCTCGAAATTGGTCTTTAATCCAAAAACAACGGGTTTCAACCCAATACTTTGGCACTTATGCCATTTCATGGGATAATGAATAAAGCATTGTTTCGCCTATCGGGCTAGACCATCGCATAAAAGCCTTGTCTACTAGGCCGTACGAAAGATTGGAATGCGGAAAATGAAGCGGATGCAGTTGATACTGGCAATGGTTTTTGCTCTTTTGTGCGTGTGTTTTAGCGGAAGCTTTGCATTTGCGGATAGCGAAAATGCTTCTGCCGCCAATGCAAACGAAGCATCGTGTGAAACCGATGCAATTGTGGGTACCGTGAAAATCGATGGGCGTCCACTCCATGCTGGCGAGTTCGACTTTGGCGTGAAGTACGCAAATGGCCGCGATGATTTGCTCTCGGCGAAAAATGAAGCCGATGGAACAATTGATTTCGGCAAGTTGAGTTTTACTGTTACTTCGCTCGATGAATTGGCTCAAAACGGTATTGCCGAGAAAACAACGATAGATGGCGTTCCGGCCTGGATTGTGTACTACCTGGTGCATGAGAAGACCAACGGATTGAGCGATGTGGGCGTAACGCCGCATACCGCCCCTGTTTCTTTGGTTGTAACGGTTAAAGATGAGGGGAACGGGGCGCTTTCGGCAAGCTTCCGGACGGCGAACGAACTGCGCTTTGATAATACGTATTCCACGGGAGAGCCCGTCACTATGTTTTTGGCGGGAACGAAGGATTTGCAGGTGGAAGAAGGAGCCTCGCTTATTGATATCGAGGGAAAGTTTCGATTTTCTATATCGACAAAGGATATAGCAGCACCTATGCCCGAATCGACGGATGCCGGAAACGGGCAATGGGGCCGAATCGAGTTTGGGTTTATAACGTTTTCCCTCCAAGATCTGAATAAAGCCCTGGATGTTGATTCTGATTCTGTGGAAAAAGCAGGATGGTCCCGCTCCCATGTGTTCAAATACAAAGTCGCCGAAAGAGGATCGGTGCCGGGTGTGGTGAATGACCCAGAAACGAAAACAGTGAGGTTCAAGGTCACCGATGATGGGAAAGGGAATCTCACCGTTGTATGCTTGGAATCTCCCTTCACTGCATCTACCGCCTTCACGTTCACCAATAGGTGCGTAGTTGTGCCCGATAATTCAGCTAACGATGAGATAGGTCCGGGTGCGGGCGATAAGCCGTTGAACTCTAATGGCGACGCCGATCCTAATGCCGGGGACGTTGTTTCGCCGAGTGCGGGGAATGCTCCAAGTGGTACTTCGGGTGGCGTATCGGTTTCCACGACAGCGAAGACGGGCGATGCTACGTTGACGTTGGCGGTGGTGCTTGCCGCGGTTGCCGGCTTGGCAATGGCCATTGTGGGGCCTGCTTGCGGGAGGGGACGCAACCACAAGAAGTAGCACGCGCAAAAGGAGCAATGCAGGCAAATGAAGCTGCAAGCAGCGGGCCGCCGGAGTAATCCAGCGGCCTGTTTTGTGCTGTTGGCACATGTGCGAAAACTGCGCTGTGCCATTCGCTTGGAGAGGTTGCCGACCTACCGAAACGTAAAATGTGACGAAAATTTGAAGGCAGAACATTTCAATTGCGTTAAGCGGGGCGCCTCCCTATACTTAATCAAGTCGCATAGAGCGATTGATCGTGCGGGGTGGAGCAGTCTGGTAGCTCGCCGGGCTCATAACCCGGAGGTCGTTGGTTCAAATCCAGCCCCCGCGACCAAGTATTTTCGCAGGCCAGAAGCCTAAAAGCTTCTGGCCTGCTTTTTTGTTCCCGAAATGCATGAGCAGAATTTGAGCAGATTATCCTGCTAGGTGCTGCGAATAAATGCAACAGAATTATGGCAAAGGGCCCAACTTTTGATGTATGTCGACGGCATGTAACTCATCTTCAAAGACGAATCGTTTCTCTATGCAAAGCAATCTCTCTACTAAAGATGCGTTAACGGTTCAAACAGGCCGTTCGCTCACAACTGAGACTAGATATGCCCAAAAAACCAGCTGAAAGTGAAATACTAGTTTGATCATGAATAAATGGAAGGTAGGAGTTTTCTAATGAGAATCTGCGAATCGAAAGCTATTGCTTGTGCTCTGTCGCTCGCGATGGCAATATCGATGACGCTTCCCGTTGGTGCCTTCGCTGCTGTTGATGATTCCGATCAGATGCAGCACGAGCAAAAAGCCGTTGACATCGACAACGGCGTCGACGTCAACGCCGACAGAGCCGAAGGCGCAGACAAGGACGCCAGCCAAGATATCGACTCTGGTTTCGCTGGCGATGCTAACGAAGGGGGGCAGCCGGAGGGTCCTTCCGAGGAGGGCGGCGAGCCTGGCGAGCAGCAGCCTGGAGAGAATGTCGGTGGCGAAGAATCCGGCGAGGGCAAAGCAGATAGCATCTATAAGGTGTCCACAAGCGGGGAGCTCGTGTCTGCTCAGGAGGCTATTGCCGCTGCTGAGGGCACGGAAGCCACTATTGTCCTGAAGGCTGACGTAACCGTGTCAGGGGGGGTCCTCTCTAAGCAGCTTTGGCGTTAACGGAAAGCGCATCACAATCAAGAGCGACGAGGGCAAGCTTCATAAGCTGTCCTTTGATGGCCGTGCCGTCTTGAATGGCGATTGCACGTTTGACGACGTTGATGTCCGAGGCTCCTGGATGTACTGCAACGGTCACGACACTGAGTTCACAGAAAACGGCCAGATTCATCTAAGCTATACACTTTATGGCGGCGGATACACGACCACGGTCAGCAGCACTCACGTGGTAATTGCCGCATCCGGCTACATCAATCCAAGCAGTAGCAGCGGCCTGCACGATGTGATTGGCGGCTCCTACAAGGGCTCCGTCGAGGGCGACACATACCTCGAGATCACTGGTGACATAAAGATGCAGGGCGGCAACCACATCAACCCTGGATGCATGAAGGGCGACGGCAGCAGCGGCGACGGATCAGGCGTTCCTAATGTTTACGTTGGCGGCAACGCCACGCTTGCCTACGACAACAAGAACGCAGATACCTATCCCGCTATCGAAGGCGCTTACGGCTGCGAGATGAGGGGCAACGTCACGCTCGATGTCCGCGCTGGTGGGGTATCGGGTATCGTCGGTGCCGAAGAACCGGTAGAGGATTCGGTCATCCGCGGCGACCTGCACATCATCGCAGGCTCGCAGGCTTACGAGAACACGGACCGCATCCTGCGCCTTGGCGGGAACTGGCCCATTGTCGGCGCAGGCAACAGCTTCGCAACCATGCCCGGTGTCTCAGGTAACTACGTCGTCGGCGGCAATATCACCATCGATTCCTACGAGAACGTTTGGGGCTGGGATAAGGGAATCACCCCCGACTCATATGACCTCCCCGAGATTTACGGCGCGATTCGAGGCACGGTCGGCGGTAACATCGCCATCAACGCCCATGGCTCTCATGTACAAAACGTCTTTGGCGCGAGCGATTCTGATGTGAGCGGCGCAGTCACCGTCACTACAACTAACGTCGAGCTCAGGAACAGCGAATACGGGACCGACTATGACGAGGGTTACGTTTTCGGCTTGTGGGAAAAAGGCACCCCCGCAACCGCAAACGGCCCTGTAACCATCAACATCAACGGCGGCGACGTTGGCCTCGTTATGGCAACGGACCAGACCACGGTTCCTGCAGGCTCCTCCATCAATGTAACGGGAAAACCCAATATCCGCACAGGCATACGCGGAACGCAGGCAAGCAGCTATTCCACGGCATTCCCCGTGGCCAACATCTCTGCATGCGAGGCGACAATCCCCTTTATCAAGATGATGTCGCAGGTCAACGTTGCCAGCAATTCCAAGGTTACTGCGCATATTATGAGCAGCGATGCAGGCTTGAACATTGAAGAGAACAGTGTTCTCACCACCGACGAAAGCCAGGTCTGGATTTGGGGCGATGCGGTCGTCGATGGCACGTGGGAGCAGCAGCATCGTCAGATTGCGAACTACAACGATATCTTCGTTTCCGGCAAGACGACGGTCGGCCCCAAGGGCCGTCTGATTAACCAGGGGCTGAGCAATCTGAAGGGCAATGTATCGAACGATGGTATGATGGCCCTGATGGGTCCGGCTCTGCTGCAAGGTGACTACGTTTCCGGCAACGCCGAGCTCCGACTCCCAGCTGTTGCTGATAACTACGACGGCACAGACGATGGCGGCCTTATCCCCGTTGCCATCAAGGGCATTTCCAGCGGAACCACTATCGTCAACACCGTCAACCCAAGCAACTGGGAAGAGCTCCAGTGCCCCAAGCTCGGCGACAACTACATTTTGTCCGAAAAATTCGATGCAGCCGAAACCGCCTCTGAGGCCCCCACGATGAGAACTATGGACACAAAGGCCGACGAGGGTCCTGATCAAGGGGTATTCGTCCTTGGCAACTCGGATGCCACGTCGAAAGGTTCGTACCTCAAGCGTCTGGATGATGCAGCTGGCGATACTGGGATGTTCATGTGGCAGGACGCTAAGGGTACGCCCCCGGCTCCTGAGCCGCCAGTCACACCTGAGCCACCGGCAACAGATGAGTCCAAGCCCAACGCTCCGGGCCCCGACGACTCCGACCCTGACGATGCAAAGCCCGACGCGCCTGATGACGAGGAGCCGGCGAAGCTGTCGAGGGGCGAAAACGAGTCAACCGCGACAGTCACCAGCTCCGATACTCCGCAAACAGGCGACGCAACCAACATCCTCCTATGGTCGGCAGCCGCACTGATCAGCGCTCTTGTTGGTGCGGTTTTGCTGATTATCGGCAGGAAGAAGAACTGCAGCGAGTAGGGTTAGGAAATTCACAAGGCAGCAGTCTGGGCGGTGTCGTTCTTGCGCGACACCGCCCTTCCTTATCAGCGATGGTGTGCGCGTCCATCCTCGCAAGGTGGCAGCAAGGCGATAACAAGCTGCTGGGCGCAGAGTGCAAGCCCTCTGCCCAGCGCGTACCAACCCATCTGCGTTACCATGGCAACCCGCCAACTGGCCTTTCGCCTGGTAGGCCGGTCAGTAACGGGGGCGGGTGGTCGTTTGCCCCTGAAGAGAACGCCTGCGAAAGCAGCGTAAGCCGGCCCTTTTAAAAGGGCCGGCTCTGCTTTATCGG
>ENA-OPCA01001303-OPCA01001303.1-human-gut-metagenome-genome-assembly--contig:-NODE-1303-length-19549-cov-2.918180_pt1 | contig 19549 bp, 18 predicted proteins | sample MGYA00241076_ERZ501468 | MGnify/ENA primary metagenome ERZ501468 (study PRJEB25962, sample SAMEA2042633) | human gut metagenome | biome: human gut; feature: human-associated habitat; material: faeces... | reverse complement strand
CCCGCCGCAACGGAACTGTCAACGCCACCCGACATTCCTATCAATACACTTTTCTGTTCCAATTTATGTTTCCTCCTCAGATATTAAAACGGTAGCCTACACCCCATATGGTTTCTATATACCGCTCATTTTCAGTATTTATCTTATCACGCACACGCTGAATATGCACCGTAACGGTCGACACATCACCTATTGCGTCCATACCCCATATTCTATCAAATAAAACCTCTTTTGAAAAGGTATGGTTCGGATTTTCCGCAAGAAATAAAAGTAAATCGTATTCTTTTGCAGTAAGCGATATTTCTTTTCCGTCCACTGTAACCTTATGCGCATCTTTGTCTATCATAAGTTTACCGACTGTTATTACGTCACCGCTTTTTGATGTAAGCGTATCGTATCGCGATATATGTGCCTTAACTCTTGCGACAAGTTCGTTCGGTGAAAACGGTTTCGTCATATAATCGTCCGCACCCAAGCCAAGTCCGCGTATTTTATCTATATCGGTATTTTTCGCCGATAAAAATATTACGGGCGTTTGTTTCTTTTTTCTGAGTTCCGTTATAACCTCAAAACCGTCCATACCCAGAAGCATTATATCTATTATTATAAGGTCAAAATTTTCCGCAAGTGCTTTTTCAAGTCCCGTTGTACCCCTTGCCGCAATTTCACACTCAAAATCATTTATTTCAAGATAATCTCTTTCAAGTTCCGCGATACTGCTGTCATCTTCTATAATCAATATTTTTTTCATTTTATTCTCCTTAGATTTTCGGCAAAAATACAACCGCCGTTGTACCCTTACCCAATCCGTCACTTTTCAGCCATATCTTGCCGCCGTGTTTTTCTACAATCTGTTTTGCAATACCAAGTCCAAGTCCGCTGCCCTTAATACTCCTCGAACTGTCCACGCGGTAAAATCCATCAAACACGTTTTTAAGCTCATTTTCGTCTATACCGATACCGTTATCGCTTATATTCACGTACACACCGCCGTCACTGCACATTGTACTGACGGAAAGCGTCGGATTATCCTCACTTCTGTATTTCACCGCATTGTCTATCAAATTAGAAAATACTCGGCTTATTTTCTCATAATCCATTCTCACGATAACTTCATCGATCGGAATATCTGTTTCAAGTTTTATACCGTTTTTCTCAAGGTCAAGTCTGTAATCATCTACGAAATCACGCATAAACGAATTAATATCGCCCTCTTTAAATTCAAATATCAGTCTTGATAATTCCAGTTTCGAAAATACGGACAGATTATTCACCAAATCGTCTATAACCTCCGCTTTTGTATGAATTGTATCAAGATAGCGTTTCATCTTTTCGGGTGTGTCGGCAATGCCGTCCTGTATACCCTCAACGTAACCCTTGATTGACGTAATCGGCGTCTTTAAATCGTGAGAAATATTTGCAAGGAGCATATTCCTCTCCTTTTTCATATACTTTTCACGTTCTCTGGCGCGTTTCAACTCCTTACGCATCATATCAAAATTATTACAAAGCATGTCTATTTCGTCATATTCACTTCCCATAACCTCAAAATCAAGGTTATCGGCACGAATATAATCGGCGGCTCTTGCAAGATCATTTATTGAATGTTCAATGCTTTTTGTCATCAATCTTGTGGCAACGATAGTTGAAAGCACGACAAGCAACACGCATATCGTAAGCCACAACACCACATAAAATATTGCACTCGGATTACTTTTGAAAAATTCACCGACCGCCTGTGAAAACACATACGGATCAAGCATTGATGGTCTTGATATATTTAATTCTTCGACAGGAAATTTTAATATAAATATCAGCACAAAACATACCGAAATAACACCTATCAGAAGGATAGGTGTTATCAGCATAATTATATTATATATCGCAAATTTACTTTTAATTTTCATAACATACCTTATATTTCAGTTATTGTTATAAACAATTTAATTTATCAGTTTATTCAATACTTTTTGTTCACTCTCGGTAAATTCATCAAAATTCATGATATATTGAATATTTGTATTATCAATAAATCTACTATATGGTTCTTTTTCGCCATTTTTATTTATGCTATACCCATTTGTATATTCACTTTCAGGAACAGTAAGAAGTATTTTAGCTATATTTTTTTGGTCTATTACAGCATAACCCTCTTTTGTTACAACATAAAATTTATGATCTTTTATTTTATAAGAATCTACATTTTCCAATATCGTCGTGGTTATACCATTTTCGTGAAATTCCAGATGATTACCGGTTGAATAATGTCCTATTTGAAACACACCATCTTCCCATACGAAAACAGTATCTTTACCCATTTTCACATTTTGCTCTCTATCCGTTGATGTTGTGTCGGTAATAATGCTGTGTCTGTTAATATAAATGATACTCGATACTATAATAAAAATTGCAACAATAATTGTTAATGTCTTTTTCACATAAATCACCTCGCAGTCTAAAAATCTACTTTAATATGATGTTTGTTTAGGTGCGACATAACATTTCTGTCCTGATCTTCTGCTGTATCTTATATTTAATAATCCTTACTATCAAATATTATATACGATAATGTGTATAAAATCAAGATTGAGCCGAACAAAATTCCAATCTTCGATATAAGTGCCGTAAACGGAAGCACATTGCCGATCCAAATCTTGTGCCATTGTGAATATGCCGTAAATACCATTTGTCCGACAGGCGTTATATAGTAGTTCAAGTATTTAAAGAACACATACACAACTATACATAAAAGCATTGCAAGCGTCGGGCTTTTTGAAATCATATTTATGAGCAGCGCCATTGAAACTATCGCTATAAGCGGTATCATATTGATAAGATATGCCGCAAATGTTATCGGTACACTTCTTAAACTGTTGCCGGATACGATTTGAACGATTAACGAGATAACAAACATTGCAAGTGTCACCATACAACCAAGCACAAACACTGCCAATGACTTTGATGTCATAACTTTAAATCTTGTCAGCGGTCTTAAAAGCGACGCTTTCATGCTGTCCTCCTGTACTTCGCTTGCAAACAAATCCGTCACTGCCATAAATATTATAAGCGGAACAAGTATATCAAAAACAAATCCGACCATTTCCATTATCAGATTGCTTTTTATAACAACTTCACCGCCCGTAATCTTGCTTACAAGTACATTACCGCCAATTCGGAGAATACATATAATCGCACCTAAAACAGTTAAAACAAGATACTTTTTTTTCATAAGAAGTTTTTTAAGCTCACTTCCGGTATTCAAAATCAGTGCTTTCATATAATAATCTCACCCCTTCTGTCCTTAACAACACTTAGGAAATAGTCCTCCATTGACGGATGAAGTCTTAAAGCGTCCTCCGTAGTTGATGTTGCTATCAATTCGCTTTCATATATAACCGCAACCTTGTTGCAAGTCTTTTCAATCTCGCCTGCCATATGACTTGAAATAAGAAAAGTCACGTTTTTCTCTGCATTGAGTTTTTTTATAATTTCTCTGATTTCCACAACGCCCTCAATATCAAGTCCGTTTACAGGCTCATCAAGAATTATCAAATCGGGGTTAGATACGAATGCAACCGCCAAACCAAGTCTTTGTTTCATACCAAGTGAAAACTTACCCGCTTTATCATTTTTGTACGGCAGAAGATGTACAACGTCAAGTATATGTTCAATGCGTTTTCTGTCTACGTTTGGATACATATTCGCATGCATTTTTACGTTTTGATATGCCGATAAATCTTTATATATCGCCGGTGATTCAATCAACGCGCCTGTTCTTTGCATAATACTTTCAAAATTATCGTGCAAGTCCATACCGAACACCTTAACACTGCCCTCCGCATTAACAAGATTAAGTATTGCTTTCATCGCTGTCGTTTTACCCGAACCGTTCGGTCCGAGTAATCCGAGAATGTCGCCCTGTTCAACGGTCAAATTCAAATTTTTGATACCTCTGCCATTGCCGTAAAGCTTTGTCAGATTTTTAATCTCGATTACATTCATAATCTCACCCCTATCCGTTTTTATAAATTATTCGTCATATCCGTAATATGTGTCAACTTCCGAGTTATTAGAATACTCAACATTCGGAAGTGTGGAAATATCAACTCTCTCAGGCTTTGTAGTTCCGTAGTCTGACATATCCAGTGTTATATTAACTGTTGCCTCATGCTTTTCGCCGTTTGAATCATTGCCGACCATACTTGCTTCCGCATTCAAATTAGTAAATCTGCCTTCATTGTCAACCGTAAATTTCACTGATACGTTTTTAACAATCGGATCTGTTCCAAGCAAGGTGTACGGATCACTGTCATCATCAGAATCAGCGATATTTTCTGAGAACATTGCGGATAAGCCTGCATTCGCGACTTCAGGGATTTGAATTGCGTCAAGATTCATTTCATATGTTGAAGAATTATCATCACCTGACACATAGATTATGTTGTTTTTCAAATCACCAATCATTGTATCACCGATAAGCTCAACGAAATTAACCATTTTTTGATTTCTCTTATCCTCATTTGCATCTTCGGTATAGAATTTATCAAATTCTCCAAATAAATTTAGGTATTCAGATGCGTTTTCCTCAACAAGTGTTCTTTTTTCACCGTCATAATGCGTTGACGAAATTATATTGGTATCATCTTGAACCCATTCTCTGTACTCATTGTTATAATCATATGATGAAACCTTATTTTCCTTGTTGATTTTCACGTCACCGTTTCTGTCATACAATTCTTTCAACGTGTCGCTTGAAATTTCCTTACCGTCAAGGCTTATCTTTGTTGTCATATTCGCGGTGTAGTTTTCATTTTTCATCAAACCTTTAACAGCCGTCTTAGCCACGTCATATCCGTTTGATGTGCTGTAGCTTGCGAATGTCGCTCCGGCTAACACCGTTACACCCAAAACCATACCGATTGCCATTGTTATTTTCTTCTTGTTAGATTTCATTTTAATCATTCCTTTCTATCCCAAACACTGTCTATTATTTCTATAAGGTACCTTATGATTATATTCTATCTGTTCTTTATAAACATTATATAATACAATTCTAAATAATTTATAAACAAATATAAATAAATTATAAAATCCAACAAAAAAACCACTTGTCCAACATAACATTGAACAAGTGGTTTAATATTAACTAATTAAGTCAGTCAAAATCAATTATTTCTGAACTGAATCGTCTTCTTCATAAGCCTTGTTTAGTTCGTCGATAACCTTTTGACCACCTTGTTGTAGCCATCTGTCTCTTTGAGCCTTCCACTCGTCTTCGCTGATTTGACCAACGATGAACTTAGTATTAGCCTCACTCATGATAGCGTCAAGTTGTGGACCTCTTGTTGAATATGTATCTGATACATATGGTTCAGCAGGGTTAGCAACTGTGTGAAGTTTGTTTTCATCATAAACTTCCTGAATCTTTTCAGCAACGTCTGTTGCATACTTAACTTGAAGTTTTGTAGCAACTATACCTGTTGAGAATTGGTTAAGGTCGTTATATTCTTTAGTTAGGTTAGCGTCGTCCTTCTTAACTACATAACCGTCAGCGTCAAGATCATAGTTTCTGCCTTCGATACCGTAGTTCATTAGGTTTAGAGCTTCCTGTTCATTAGCCTTATCCATTACGCCAAGAATGAAGTCAAGATCTTCTTCTGTAGCAACAGATGTCTTAGGGAATACATAGTATCCGTCATAACCTGTTGTTGGAAGTGTTCTTGGTTCTGAGTTTGCGTCCTTTGTAACGTAACCAAATACGTCAACAACTGCGTTAGGATCGATAGCTTGGATATTTTGTGCAAGTCTTCTTGCTCTGTCGGCAACGTCGATGATTACACCGGCTTTACCTGATAGGAACTGCTCATTCCACTTATCTGATGAATATGTAGCCATATCTTGGTTGATAAGACCTTCGTTATAGCACTTGTTCATGAACTTAAGTGCCTCAAGATATTCGTCAAACATAAATGCAGGAGCAAGCTTGCCGTCCTTTATACCATACTGGTTAGGAGCGCCCATCCAAATAGCGATATTGTTAAGAGGACCGTCAAGGTAATCTGTAACGATCATACCGTATGTATCATTAGCGCCGTTACCGTCAGGATCCTGTTCCTTAAATGCCTTTAGTACATTATAGAAATCATCTATAGTCTTTGGCTGTTCAAGACCAAGCTTATCAAGCCAGTCTTTTCTGATTGAAACGCCGGCTCTACCAAGTTCTCTTGAACGATATACACCGTAAACTTTACCGTCGATTGATGTGTTGTGGTTTACAGTTGGATCTGTTTGAGCAAGATTTGGGAACTTTTCAGCATCTGTTAGCTTATCTGTAACATCCCAGAATGTACCTGCTCTTGAGTTTTGGATAACGCTTGAACTTCTTGAACCAACAAGCATAACCTGTGGATATTCACCTGAACCCATAGCAGCTGTAACCTTTTCGTCATAGCTTGTTGACGGTACCCAAGTGATATTTAGTTTTGTACCAAGAAATTCTTCAAGTTTTTGAAGAACAGGGCTGTCCGGTGATGCTGATTCTGTATTGTAAGCCTTTGTCATAACATTAATTGATGGATTTTCCTTGTCGATAGAAACTGCTTTTTGACCGCAGCCGGCAAGTGAACCTGTAAGCATTACTGCTGCAAGTGAAACAGTAGCAATCTTCTTCCAAGTTTGTGTCATTGTATTTTCCTCCTTAAAAATATATATTTTTCTCTAATTAAGCGGCTATGCCGCAATAATTCATTTAAAACTACCTAAAAAATTATTTTCTTAAATTAACTCTCTTAATTAACCCTTAACGGCACCGACCATAACACCTGCTGCGAAGTGCTTTTGTAGGAACGGATATACGATAAGAATAGGAACTGTACCGATAACGATAACAGCCATCTTCAATGTATCTTCCGGAATAAGCGCATTCGGGTCAGTTTGTGTTTCAGCTGTCTGCATTACGATATTTCTAAGCACAAGCTGGAATGGGAACTTTGTTGAATCTTCAAGATATAGAAGAGCACCAAAGTAGTTGTTCCAGTGACCAACCGCATAGAACAAACCGAATGTAGCCAAACACGGAAGTGACAACGGAAGTGCTATCTTTATGAAGATACCAATATCACTGCATCCGTCGATAGATGCGGCCTCTTCAAGTTCTCTAGGAAGTTCCATAAAGAAGTTTCTTACGATAATCATATTATACGCACTGATTGCACCCGGCAAAATAAGTGCTGCATATGTATCGTACATACCAAGTCCTTTAACAACCAAGAACAACGGAATCATACCGCCGCCAAATACCATTGTGAAAAGAACCATATTAAGCAGTGGTTTTTTACCTATAAGATTTGATCTTGAAAGACCGTATGCCATTGTTGTTGTAAAGAATAGGTTGATAAATGTACCTATTGCTGTTACACATACTGAAATTAACAATGAATGGAATACTCTTGTACCCATATCGTTCATATCAAAAATTCTTGCATAAGCGTCAAGAGTAGGACTATCAGGAATAAAGAAAATCGGTCTTGTTTGAATTTCCGCTTCAGTCGCAAAAGACGCTGCAATAACGTATATGAAAGGTATAACCATGATAACCGCTATAAGAGTAAGTAATATGTATATTACCACATTAGCAATTATATCACCGACACTTCTTCTTTTTATACTAATCATGTCTTATTTTCCTCCTTCTATTAGAATAGACCATCCTGACCGGCCTTCTTAGCAAGACGGTTAGCTGTCTGAATACATATGATACTGATTACAGATTTAAACAAACTTACGGCAGTTGAATAACCGTAGTTACCCTGTACTCTACCTATTTGATAAACGTATGTATCGAATGTTTCTGATGTGATTCTGTTTAGGTCATTCTGCATAAGGATGATTTGCTCAAAACCTGTATCAAGAACGCTACCCATACGCAAGATAAACATTGTAACAACTGTGCCCATGATTGCCGGCAATGTTATGTATATAAGCTGTTGGAAACGGCTAGCACCGTCAACGATAGCTGCCTCGTATTGTTCTACGTCAACACCTGCCAAAGCTGCAAGGAAGATGATTGTGCCCCAACCTGTTTCCTTCCAAATGTTTTGGATAAGAAGTACCCAATAAATTGCGATAGGACTTCCAAGTGCATTTAGGTTTTTACCTGTCATTGACTTTATGATTTCATAAAGCGCACCACCGCTCATACCCTCCATTGACGGAGTCTTAACAAGCATGAATGTGATAGATGCGATGACAACCATTGATACAAAGTGAGGTACATAAACAAGTGTTTGAAGAACTTTCTTATACCATTGTACTTTGATTTCATTAAGTAACAGTGCCAAAACAATCGGCAACGGGAAGAAGAATATAATGTTCATTCCCGAAATGATTAGAGTGTTTCTCAATAGTTGCAAGAAACTTGAGTCTGTAAAGAAGTTCTTGAAGTTATCAAAACCAATCCAACCGTTAAAGAAGTTTGAACCGAAGAACGGAATTCCTGCGTAGTAATCTTTGAAAGAAATAAGAATACCCCACATCGGAACAATCTTAAAGATTATAAAATACAAAAAACCGGGCAATAATAATAAGTACATCCACTTATCTCTCTTTATTTGTGCCCATCTTTTTTGCTTCGCCTCTGCTTTCTCCTCAGGTGAAAGCACGACTTTCTGAGCTTTAGCCATAGTAGACCCTCCCTAAAAAAGTTTACTGTTGTTTCAAGTCAATCGAAATCAGCAGAAACCGGGCAAGTATCCGCAAATTGCACAAAGACTAAAAACTGATAAATATATTATAGCTTATTTTATTAACTTTTGCAATAGATTTTGTGAATAAACTGCAAAAATTATTAATTTTTTTTGTGGTTTTGTATAAATTCACCACTCAAATTATGTTTTCGCATAAATATATTTAAAACGGTATTACTTATAATAACACTTCAACCGTTTAAAAGTCCATAAAAAAATCAGTGGTTTTTTGTTCAATTTAACGATAAAAAAATGACGGATTTTAGTCCGTCATTTTTATTTGTTAATTATGACTAAAAGTTTTATTCGGCTAAGAATTTGTTAAGTCTGATAACTTCGATACCCGCAAGCATAACAATACCTGTACCGTGTGTATCGTTTAAGTTCCAGCCAAGTTCATACTTATAGTAGTCGGCAATAAACGAGAACTCACTTCCGCGACATACGCCGTATACGTTACCGTTTGAGTCAACACTTGTCTTAGAAATACCTTTCCAAGCCTTGTATATAGCCTTAACGTACTTTTCAGGATTCTTTAGCCAGCCGAAACGAATACCTCTTGAGAACGCATATATAAACATTGATGTACAAGATGTTTCAGGATATGATTCGTGGTCGTTAAGTACCTGGTGCCACATTCCCTCATCGTCCTGCAATGCAAGATAACCCTCACATAAAGTGTTAAGGAACTCAATAAGGTCGTTTCTCTTTGGATGGTCCTCAGGAAGAACTTCAAGCAATTCTGTCATTGAGAACACTACCCAACCGTTACCGCGTCCCCAAGGAACATTTGTCTTTGAATCATATTTAAAGTCATAAACGTGTGACATAATCTTTTCTTCCGGCATAAACAAACGCTTCTTAAAGCCGAAGAACTGATTTGCCGCATCGTCAAGATACTTTTGGTCGCCTGTAAACTGTGAATATCTTACAAGGAACGGAACTGACATATATAAATCGTCCGCCCACATAGTCATATTATGGAAGTGGTGCATCATTTCCTTACGGAAGAATGTACCGTCCTCAAGTCTTGACTGGTGGTTGTAAATATAATCACCGACATAATCGGCAACTTTCTTTACGTCACGAAGTCCAAGATACTTGTTTACTTCAAGCATCATCGACGCAAACGAACCGCAGTCGTCAAGGCTGTCGATACTTGTAAGCAAGTTGTGTATACTTGTCGCACCGCCGTACTGCTCTTTATCCCAAAGTGCATATTCAAGCGTATCAATACATAATTGAACGTGGTCTTTTATGTAATTCTTTATATCTTCCGAGCCGATTGCAATGGCTGTATGAAGAAGTCCGTACATTGTAACACCCAATGGGTAGTTCCAACGACCGAACAGTGTATTTTCGTTATACGGTCTTACGAATGTATCAGGTGCATCCAATCTCCAATATGTAGCAGGCTCACCGACAATGTGAAGCATATCAGACGCAGTGTCAAACGGAAATTCAAAATCGTTTACGAATGTACCGATATACATCCATACATCATCTGTACCCTTAACTCTTGCCGCATTTTCAAATTCAACAGTGTCACATTCAAGTGTGTAACCCCAGTCGCTGCCATCGCAAATGCACTTTACATATACGTCATATGTACCCAATGGAAGCTGGGCGTCAAAAGTTTCTTTACCGCCGTTTGTCTTGAACACTTCTTTCTTATCTATATACACAACCGTTTCACACTTTGTATCAAGAGTAAACTTGTGTGTTGTGTTGTTAATATCGTCAGCAAATACCTTTGTGTAACCTACGGCATATTGACCGTTAGGTGTACCGAACATACGAGTCAGCTGACCTTTTTTCATTTCGTCATCAGACCAATTTATTACAGGATAAAGCTTTTTGTCAAAATCCTTTTCGCTCATACCGATTTCAAATTCAGGCACATAATCGTCCGGAACAAGTTCTGTAAATACAAAGCCCTCTTGACCGTCACGTTCCTTTGTCGGCATAAGTGTGTACATATCCCACTTACCGATCCATGTACCGAACTGACCGCCGAAGCCTGCCTTTGTCTTTTTAAATTGAATTCTGATGTCGTTCCAACCTTCTTCAACGTCCATAAATACACGCGTTGAAGTTTCAGAATATCTCTCTTTGAAAATATCAGACTTATATGCAACTTCGCCGTTTACATATACAACCATAGGTCCGAAACAGTTTATATCCCAACCGAATGAAGATTTACCGGCTGAATAGAACTTTGTGAATGCCCATACACATTCCTTGTCCTTGCTTTCAGGGAAAATCTTGTTAAAATCAACAAGGTATCTGTAATCGGTTGTACGAACGATACCGTTGTTTGTGTATGCACGATAATAAAGTCCGTGCTTTAGATTTTGTCCCATATATCTGTATGCAAGCGATGAAATTATTGCCTGCGGGTCAGTGCCCTCGTAAGCGTTAATGCTTTGACTGTCATCAAAATAATAACCCATTTCCACTACTCTCCTTAAAAACTTTTCTTATTAGTTTATTATATCATTATCCTTTGTTGCTTGTCAATTAAAAATCAGTTGTTTTGGTTTTATTATTCGGTGTATATTTCGTCTGAATTTTCATCACCGCACGTTTAAATGCCAATAGCAGATAAGTCACGGCAAACGCCATTACCGCGACAATCAAAATCCACCAAGCCACGCCGGGCATACCGTGCAGATTAAACCAACCGTATTCGCTCCCTCCGCTATACATTCTATTAATGTATGGTACAAAAAACACTGTCATCAGTGCATTAACCCAATATTGATTTTGCTTTAAGTATTGCAATAGCGGTTTTTGCGTCATAAATTTTATTATCCATTACCATTTGATAAAGTTCGTCAAGGCTGTATTTCGACACATTCAAAAATTCGCCGTCATCAAGATTTTGTCCGACAAAGGTAAGTTTTCTTGCGAGAAAAATATTAAGTTTTTCTTCACAATATCCCGGTGTTGCGTAATATTCGCCGAGATGTGTAAATTCCTCCGCCTTGTATCCCGTTTCCTCAATAAGCTCCCTTGCACCACATTCCAAAGGATCTTCGCCGTACTCCATTTTGCCGGCAGGAATTTCAAGCATTTCCGACTTAGCGGTAATTCTGTACTGCGTAACCATAAACACCTTACCGTCCCCGTCAACCGCAATAATTCCGACACCGCCCGGGTGGCCGATAAGTTCACGCGTTGCCAAACGTCCGTCGGGAAGTTCGACTTTTTCCTTACGCACCTTTATGATTTTACCGTCATAAATTTCTTCGCTTGACACTGTTTTTTCTTCAAAATTCATTATATTTCACCCTTTCGACAAAATCTTTCAATAGCAGGTTTAACATTCAGCAATTCCTTCAGATTTTCAAAATCCTGTTTTGACTTTTCGTTTTTCTTGCCCGTATACACCGCACGAATCATAATATTTTTAGGTGTTTCAAGCGGTGATATATACTCAATCATACTAACCTTATATCCGACACTTTCAAGATATGCCGCACGAAGTCCGTCAATGTATCTGCAAGTCTGGCTTTTAAAATGCCGTGCTTTGTTATCGCCTCAAACGGTTCATACGAATATTGTTTCAAAATATCCTTATGGCAACACGGAACAGACACAATCGCTCTCGACTTTGCTCTTATACCGAGTGCAAGTGCCATATCCGTTGCGGTATCGCAAGCGTGGAGCGACACGACTATATCGGGTCTTATTGGCGGTGTATACTCCGTAAGGTCAGCCTTGATGAACTCCATATTGTTGTATCCGAGATTTTTAGCCATTCGCTTTGACGCCTCTATTACAGTTTCGGAATAATCAACACCTATAAAATGACACTTCTTTTTAAGTATTTCTTTCAAATAGAAATTCATAACGAATGACAAATAACTTTTACCGCAAGCCGCGTCAAAAATAACATATTCGTCCCTGTCACCGATTTCTTTAAGCACGCCCTGCATTAATTCAACAAAATAATCTATCTGATTATACTTACGGATTTTATCATTTTTAATCTTGCCGTTCTTGGCAAGTATGCCTATTTCTTCAAGCAAATCTTTCGCAAGTGCGGGATTTACGACATACTCTCTGCCCGTCTGCACAACGCTCGTCTTATTTATCTCTTTCGTAACGTCCTCGTGACGCATATTGACTTTTTTATCGTTTGCGTCAATTACAATCTTCGCACCGCGTTCACTGTAAATTATCTGCGCCTCGTCATATTTAAGCAATTCTTCTGCGATTATATCCCACAAACCGTCTTTTTCCACTTTGCGTTTAACCGCTTGATAATCAAGAGTTATATCGTCCGTATACAATATTTTTGCAGGGAAATTCTTAGTTCCCGACTTTAAATTAATAGTAATATCATTAAAAAAATCTTTGTTTTCTTCCATTCTCGAAACAAGTCCGCCGAAAAACAAATTTACTTTTGAAACAGTTTTCTTATTCATTATTTCTCCCTATTTTCTTTAATAAATTTATAACATTATTCTATCATTTAAGTTCTGTACTGTCAATTATTTTACCAACTAAAAAGGGATAATCTTAACGATTATCCCTTCAGACTGTCGACAAATTGTCCGGAACGTGCAATATATTATTTTTATATTTTAAAGTTTTATTTATAGCTATAAAAACAACAGGCAAGCCTATCTTCGATATACGGCTTGCCTGTGCACTTTTTGTAAAAATAAACTCTAACGTACAAACGTACGCCGACGAGTTCATTTTCGCAAAATCCACACTAATTTCTCGACCTCTGCCAGCGTGTAGACACTTTTGTCTACACGCTGAAGGGATAATCTTAACGATTATCCCTTTTGGTTTTTATTTTTTCATATCGGCATAAGCCTGTTCTTTTTCGTCAAGAACAGCTTGATAACCTGCGTCAAGGTATTCCTTGCAAGCCGCCTCATACTTTGCGTCAAATTCTTCAGGCTTACAGTTAATCAAATCAACCTGAATAACTTCCCACTTACTCTTTAAAGTTTCGGCATACTGCGAAAGGCTGTCGATTGATCTGTCGAACAAGAAATCTGTATACTTATATTCCTTAGTCTTTTGATAACCGTCATATGACTGTTGAATTAAGTCCTCAAATCCCGCCGGTGCGTATGTTCTCTTTTGTACGGCAAGGTTTTTCTCGTCACTGCCGTAGTCCTTACCCTCTGTTACAAGGCACCACATATCTTTATTTGAATTGTAGTTCAATCTTTCTTCACCTGTGTAATCGTCAATAAGTACAGGAATTTCGTTCTCTACCTTATATGTAACGTTTTCGATACCGTTTTGCATTACGAACAGATTTTCATCTTGTGCAAGCCACTCAAAGTACATTAGTACTGCCTCAGGGTGTTCACAGTCAACACTGATACCGCTTACCATACCGAACGGCCAATCTGCTCTGCCGGCAGGCTTTGTACCCTCCGGATAACCCGCACCCGCGTCAAGCACTGCAACCTTTGCGTCAGGGCAATTTTGCAATAATGTTTGAAGTACAGGAGGATTTTGTGACAAATAGAAACCGAACACGCCTGCTTTACCCGATACAAAATCAGCTTGCTTTTGGTTACCGTCCTTGTCAAGGTACCATTCAGGGCTGATAAGTCCGTCATTATAAAGCTGATTCATATACTTTAACTTCTGCTTTGTTGCGTCATATGTAAGCGATGCAACCGTAATATCCGAATACATCGCGTTATCTTCTTCCGAAAGAGGATATTCTCTGTATTCATAGTTCGGGAAATATGCGTTGTAAAGGCTCTCTGTTGCCGGAATTGTATTTTCACCGCCAAGCTTTAATTCCTTAAACTTCTTTAGTGCATTTACATATTCCTCTTGGTTTGTCGGCATTGAAAGTCCTGCTTTTTCAAGCCAGTCCGTACGGATAAGAGTTACCCAGTTATAAGCCTGCGGACGAGTTGCCGCAAGGAAGTATCTTTGGTCGTCAACCTTTGTATATTCCTCCAAATCCTTTGTCTTTTCATAGAATGTCGGTGCGTATGTCTTTAACACGTCCTCATCAATCGGCTGGAACGCTCCTCTTGAATAATATGAAATCATTGTCGGATAGTCATAGCTGAAAAGAATATCAGGCTCTTCGCCTGCCGCAAGCAATTCATTAAATACCGTTACATCTTCCTTACGCGTAACAGGTACAAATGTCATCTTGATATTGTACTTGTCACCGAAATTCTTTTGAACATAATTCGTCCAATAGTTGTTGTCTACGTCTGCCTGTCCCTGCATACCTCTGTCATATACAGGTATTTTAAGCTCAATTTGCTCATCATAGGCTTTCGGGCCTGTAAGCTCCGCTTTATCCATCTGCATTTTACCCTTACCGCCGCACGACGCAAGCAAAGATACCGCAGTCACTGTGCTTAGTGCAGCACACAATACTTTCTTTAAATTCATTTTTCTTTTCCCCTCTCTTTTTAAATATGTTTTTTCATTATTCTTTTACTGCACCTATCATAACACCTTTAACAAAATACTTTTGTATAAAAGGATAAACAATTACGATAGGAATAGTTGCAAACATAATACAAGCCGATTTCAAAACTTCCTCAGCCTGCATACTCTCCCCTGCGACTTCCTGCGAAACCGACGAATTTGAACCTGCCGCATTAACAAGCTCATACAACTTTAACTGCAACGGTTTAAGCGATGACTTTGTTATAAAGTAAAGTGCGTCTTGGAATGTATTCCAACGACCTACCGCATAGAACAGTGCAAGTGTCGCCAAAACAGGCACCGACAACGGCAATACAATTCTAACCAGTACAATAAAGTCGTTACAGCCGTCAATCGCAGCCGCCTCCTCCAAGCTTTGCGGTACACTATTTTGCATAAATGTACGAAGTATTATCAGATTATATGCCGAAAATGCAAGCGGAAGTATCAAAACCGCCGCCGTATTTATAAGGTGCAACTGGCTCATAAGTATGTAATCGGGAATTGTTCCGGCAGTGAAGTACATTGTTATAAGAAATATTACGCCTATAACTTTTCTGCCCTTCAGACGTTTTCTTGACAGTGCAAACGCACCGCATATTGTAAGGAACATACCGAGTGCCGTAAACGCAACCGTCACAAACACCGTAAACCACAATGAACGCATCATTGTCGCATCACCGAAAACCGTCTTATATGCGTCAATATTAATATCCTTAGGAATAAGGAACACTTGATTTGACATTACCGCACCGTTACCGCTGATTGAAACCGAAAGAACGTGTATAAACGGTATAAGACACAAAAGCGAAAGTACAGCCATAAACACATATATAAACACATCTGCCAAAACATCAGTAGCTTTTCTTTTCATTATATTATACCGTCCTCTCCCATAAGTTTTGCAAACTTATCCGATGCAAATACGAAGATAAGTCCTACGACCGACTGGAACAAACCAACCGCCGTTGCGATGTTATATCTGTGCGACTGCAAGCCGACACGATAAACGAATGTCGAAATAACGTCCGAGAAATCTCTTACAAGCGGATTATCCAATGTATACGGACGTTCAAACGATATACCCAAAATTCTTCCCAAACTCATTATCAGCATTACAACGATTGTCGAACGAATACAAGGAAGTGTTATATTCCATATTTTTCTCCATCTGCCTGCACCGTCAACCGTTGCCGCTTCGTAAAGGTCAGCATTAATACCTGTGATTGCGGCAAGATATATAATCGTCCCCCAACCCATGCTCTGCCATACGCCGATTAAACAGTACGACACAAGCCAATGCCATTTTTCCGTCAGGAACGGTATGCTTTCACCGCCGTGACGCATTATAAGTACGTTCACAAATCCCGTAGACGGTGACAAAAGCTGATAGAATATACCTGCAATGATTACCCACGAAAGAAAATGCGGTAAATATAAAACCGTTTGGCTGATACGTTTGAAATACTTATTGCGTATTTCATTTAATAATATCGCCAAAATTATCGGAGCCGGAAAACCGATTATAAGATCAAGACCGTTAAGCACGATAGTATTACGAAGTGCTATGTAAAAATCTTTCATTTTGAAGATTTCCTTAAACGCGTCAAAACCTATGAATTTCGCCCTCTCAAAACCGCCGACAACGTCATAATTAAGAAACGCTACCGACAACCCCAAAAGCGGTAAAAACTTAAAGACTATCGCAAATGCCAACGGAAAGAACAACAGCACATACAACTGCCAGTCCCTTTTCAGATAGTATTTAAAGCCTTTTTTATCTCTCTCTTTTAACTTTTTACCCTTTTTCATTAAACAGCTTTACCCCCTCTTTTTACCTTAATTTGTTACTATGCAATATAAATACTATCATTTTTTATGCAATATGTCAATCAAATTACGTTTTTTATATAAAAAAGTCGTCTTTTTATACAAAACAAAAAGGACGTTTTAAAAACGTCCTTTTTGAGTGTTGTTGTTTATTTTTTAATTAATCGGCTGCCGTTCCACACATAAACCGCAGATTTACCTTGCGGCAGATTTACCGAAACGATCTCTGCCGTATTTGCGTTTACTTCTTTTGACACGTTTTGTACACTGTTTATGACATTGTTTTCGTCATAACCGATTACAATAACACTTACCTTTTTCGTACTGTCGGTATTGTTTTCAATTCGTGTTTTGACATTCTTTTCATCACTTGTAGTTTGGATATTGACTTCTTCCTTACTGCTTGAAGAATGTTTATATACGTCAACCGACGGAATAGCTTTTCCGTCAAAATCGAAAAGTGTTGTGTTTTCGACAACGTTAACGTCTGTCTTATCGTCACTTTCCTTTACAGCCCAACCCGACAAAGACGCATTTTTATTATCTTTATCTTCAACGTGAATCATACAAGGGTCCCAATAAAGCACACCCAGACATCTGTTGTCGTCAACGCTTTTTAATTCGTTGAAAAGTTCTGCCATAAAATTTTTATGCCCTGTCATTGTCGGCGGATAAATGTCCTTATACACATCTGAATCCTTTAACTGTCCCGCATAACCGTCTTTTCTTGTTTCGTTCCAATTAAAACCTGTTTCCATAATCATAATGTCTTTGTCGTACTTCTTTGAAATTTCATTACAAAATTCCTTACAGGCTTCCGCATTGTTGTCCGTCCATGCAGGATAATATGACGCACCGATTACGTCATACTTTGCACCGAGTTTGTCAAGTTCATCAAAGAAATATGTGAATTTGTTTGACTTTGAACCGTCGTCAAGGTGAATTATAACCTTTGAGTCCTCCGACACCGCCTTTACCGCGTCATATCCTGCATTGATAAACTTAACAAGACCTTCCCAATCTTTTGGGCATTTTATATCTTCATCTGCGTTTTTATCGTCACCGAACACAAGTTCAAATCTATCTCTGTTCATACTTGCATCATATGTGTTGCCGAACGGAAACAACATTCCGCCGCGAATTTCATTGCCAAGCGAAACATATTCCGGAACAGTCCCCTGTGCCTTTAACTTTGACATAATATCATATGTATAGTTGTATACTATTTCCGCAAATTTATCTTGAATTTCCTCTCTTTGTTCACTTGTCATTGAGTTTAGAAAGTCCGCATTCTTAACGTCATAGCCAAGCTCGTCTTTAATCTGCTTAACCCATTCGGACGGAATAATCTGTCTTGAGCCGTTCGACCAATAATCGGAATAATTAAACGTGAACTGTATTCCCATACCTGCGTCCTTTGCACGTTTGGCAAGCTTCAGACAATCCTCCTCATCCTGAAAACCGCTCGGGAGATAATACACTCCGTCACCTGTACCCTTGCCCGGTGTATTGCTAAGACGTATTCTCGCCATATTCATACCGTTCTGTGACAAAAATTCAAACGGGTCAACCTTGTTTCCGTCATTGTCTTTATATTCACCGCCAAGGCTTTCGATATAATCAACTTCCGTCATATCGCCGCCTTGTATAAAGCCGTTTTGCGTGTCCGTCTTAACAAGGTCAACGTCCGATACTTCAATCACGCCGTTTCCGTCAGTACCAACGCCGATTGTGCATTTACCGTTTTCAACTTCAATTCCTCTTACGTTAACCTTAACACCGTCAGCCGAAACAGGTAAAACAGTACTTGCCGCAGTGTATCCGTCCGACACTCCGTACAAATACGACACACCCTCCTCCGAAGTATTTTTACATACTGCCGTAAGGTCATAATATCCGTTTTCAAGATTAGTTACTTCAACGCTTTTACCGCCCGTAACGTCACCGCTGAAATCAATGCTTTGTGCATATACCGCAGTCTGTAAAACAGCAACCGCCGCTATAACCATTAATATCTTTTTCATACAGCACACTCCTTTTTATTGTTTTAATATTTTTTTGCTTCTTATTGTAAACATTATCGTTGTACAGCTTGCCGCAACGACATCACTTACCGGCTCCGCCAAAAGCAATCCCCACACTCCCATATTTGCGATATTCGGAAGTATAAGTGCAAGCGGAAACAAAAGTATAATTTTTCTAAGGCACGCAAGAAACATTGATATTTTCGCCTCGCCCAACGCCAAAAATGTCTGCTGACATGCACACTGTGCACCCATCACAGACATACCTGCAAGGAAAAGACGAGTTGAGTTTATACCTATATCTATAAGCTCTTGGTCATTTGTGAACATCTTCAAAAACGCCGTTGGGAACACTTCGACAAGCGCAACCGCAAAAAGAGAGAAACATATACTCACCGTAAATTGAAGTTTAAACGCTTTTTTCACTCTGTCAAAACGCTTTGCACCGTAATTATATCCGATAACAGGCTGTGCGCCTTGCGAAAAACCGTTAAGCGGCATCCATATAAGCTG
>ENA-OPCA01001298-OPCA01001298.1-human-gut-metagenome-genome-assembly--contig:-NODE-1298-length-19611-cov-11.190734_pt1 | contig 19611 bp, 23 predicted proteins | sample MGYA00241076_ERZ501468 | MGnify/ENA primary metagenome ERZ501468 (study PRJEB25962, sample SAMEA2042633) | human gut metagenome | biome: human gut; feature: human-associated habitat; material: faeces... | reverse complement strand
GATACTGCTTTACCAACCTTTCCAAAACCACACTATCCCTCGAAAATCGCCATCAACCTTGCCTTGCTTGCCCCTCCCGAAACATTATTGTAATTATAAAAAAACAATTCAAAAGAAATCCAATGTAAAGAGGCAAAGCCATCAGAGTGTCCTAAGAGGGATAGTGATAATAAATCAGAAGTTTATTTCAAAAACAGACTTTCCCAACATACCAAAAGACCGCACCTCATCACAGGTGCGGTCTTACTTATTCTAAACCTTACTGCATCGCAGGATTACCGCCAAGCAGACTGAACATATCAATCCCCGCAAGGCTCAGCAGAAAGCTGACAGCAATGAACAGCACAACAGCAACAACAGCCGCTATCCATACCGTTCTTTTCTGCTTTTTCGTCCAGGTGTGCTGAGGACAGGCTTCATTGCTCACGCTGAATGAGATTGTTTCATCGCTTTTTACTGCGTGCTGTGCGATCATATCGTCATTTTCGTGGTTTTCGCCGTATTCTGCGTTTGCCAATACTTTTTCTTCGCTCATATCCGTCCTTATTTTACTATATATTCCTTAGCCTTTTCAAGAATAAGCTGCTCCCTTTTAAGCACAAAGCTCATCTGATATTCCTTACACTGCTCGGAAAGAGCCTTGAGGCGGCTTACAGCCTCGTCATAAGGCATCCATTCTATTTTATATCCCAGTCTTTCCTGCGAACGTTCAAGCATCGCAGTATCACACTTGTCCGATACTTTCTTTGCCACATAGCAGTGTGAAACCATGCAGAATTTTCTCTTGAACTTATGCTCCTCTATCCATCCGAGATAGCCTAAAAGCTCGGCAGGGTAGCCGGTTTCTTCCGTTACTTCCCTTAAAAATGCCTTGTCGGGAGTTTCTGTTATCTCTATACTTCCGCCGGGCAGCTTGTAATATTTGGAGTCTTCTATCTTCATCATGGCAATGTTGCCCTCGCCGTCTGTCATGACGCCTCTTGTGTTATAACGTGCGTCGTCATCGATGTACTGAGGCTCACCGCCAAAGAAATCGCTTTCGGTTATCTTTGCAATAAGCATTAATATGTCGTCCCTTTCATAGTGCGGAGCTTTCCGCTGTTTTTTTCATACATATAATATCACAAACGCACCTGCATTGCAATATAAAAAGGTAATTCACTTTTGTAGAAAACACCTATATATATACCTTAATTATTGGTGATTATGCACAGTGGAACTTGAGGTGCATTAGTGATATAATAACTTTATCCGACTAAAAAAATATGAGGAAAGATAAAAAATGGAAAAGACAGCAACCGTCAGCGGCACAGAAGTTAAAAAATACAGACGTGCAGGCTTTATGGATGAAGTAAGAGGCTTCTGCATACTCTGTATGGTAGTGTACCACGTCTGCTTCGACCTTAACTACACCTATAATATTCACATCCCGATAATGTTCGACGGCTGGTTTGACATTGTCCGTGACATTTTTGCGGGAGCATTCATGTTCATATCCGGTATGAGCAGCCGTTATTCGCATAATAACGCAAAGCGTGGCATCCAGTGCTTTTTTATTGGTATGATAATTACCTTCATTTTCGCATTCTTCGCACCCTCCGCCCCAATACTTTTCGGAATACTGCACTTTATGGGCGTATCTATGATGATATATGCGATAGGGGATAAGTATTTCCTTAAGATTCCCGCACCGGTCGGAATAGCCGTGTGCGCCGTGCTTTTCTTATTAACAAGAGGAATTATGTACGGCTATCTCGGACCTGCACAAGGTGTCGGAATAAAGCTGCCCGAATTTATCTACAATGCAGGACTTCTTTTTCCGCTCGGCTTCAGATCACCGAGCTTTCAGTCAATGGATTATTTTCCGCTCCTGCCGTGGTTTTTCGTGTTTCTGGCAGGCGCTTACACCGGAAAATATGCCATCGAGGATAAAATGCCGGCGTTCTTCTATAAAACCCATTGCAAACCGCTTGCGCTTGCAGGCAGATATACCCTGTGGATATACGTTCTGCACCAGCCTGTAGCAATGGTCTTTTTCCTGCTGATTTTCGGAAGAATATAAAATTTCAAAAAAGTCTTGACAAACCGTTTTCGGTTTGCTATAATAATATAGCTTGACAAGTATACAACTTTGTCAACATCCCTTGCTCGTACAAGAGTACGGGCTTAATATCCACAAGGAGGTGCTTTATAATGGCAAAGCTCAGCGAAAAGTATGAGGCAGTTGTTGTATTTTCACTCAAGAACGGTGAGGATGCAGTAAAGGCTCTCGTTGCTAAGTTCTCTGATCTGATCAAGGAACACGGCACATTAGTTGACGTTGATGAATGGGGCGCTCGTAAGCTCGCTTACGAGATAAACTACGAAACCGACGGTTATTATGTAGTTTACAGCTTCGACAGCAAGCCTGATTTCCCTATGGAATTCGAGCGTATCATCAACATCACTGACGGCGTTATCCGTTCGCTCGTAACGGTACGCAAGTAATCAAGGTTTGAAAACAGACAGGAGGAACGATAACGTATGTACAACAAGGTAATTATGATGGGCAGGATTGTCAATGACCTTGAGCTGAGATCGACACCTGCGGGTGCTTCCGTGCTTTCTTTCAGAATTGCGGTAGATCGTAGATTTCAGACAAAGGGAGAAGACAGAAAATCCGATTTCTTCAATGTTGTCGCATGGCGTAACGAGGCAGAATTCATTTCAAGATATTTTGCAAAAGGACGCATGATACTTATCGAGGGTGAGCTTCAGAACAGATCTTACCAGGATAAGAACGGCAATACAGCTTACATTACCGAGATCATCGTTGACCGTTCCACGTTCACAGGCGAAAAGGCAAACAACACACAGGGCACATCCTCTGCTTATCAGAGCTACCCCGGTAATGCCACTAAAAACGCCGCTCCCGAACATCCTGCACAGACTTCAAACACAGCGCCCACAGTGTCGCAGGGTAACAATTCGGATTTCACCGTAGAATCCGGTGACGATGACGATTACCCGTTCTGATCAAAATAAGGAGGATAAAACAATGTCTGAAAGAGAAAAGAACGAAAAGTCAACAGTTCGTCCTATGAAGCGTACAAGAAAAAAAGTTTGCGCATTCTGTGCCGACAGAGCTGAATTCATTGACTATAAGGATGTAGCTAAGCTCAGAAAGTGCATGACAGAGCGTTACAAGATTCTGCCCCGCAGAGTAACAGGCTGCTGCGCATATCATCAGAGAGAGCTTACAACAGCTATCAAGAAGGCAAGACAGGTAGCTCTTATTCCTTACGTTTCTGACTAAGTTATAAACAGCTTTATAAAAAATCGATGCTTAAACCGCATCGATTTTTTAGTTTGTAGAAAAATTGGTTTTATAGAAAACAGTGTAAATCCCCTATCCATTTAAGAACGACCGGCATCCATGCCGGCTCAGTCTGTCGAAAAACCTATATATTTTTTTGAAAATGGGGCTTGGGGCGTAGCCCCAAGTGGGGTGAGGGCGGCAGCCCCACACTCAGCCCCGGCACGGACGCCGGGCGTGTATGCCCAAATGCTCTATGCAAGGACGCATACAAGTGGTCGAACAAAGTCGGTGCAGGACGCACCGACAACAAACGACCACGATTGCACAGATGCAGAGCCAACCAAGCATACACTGCCTTTCACCCGGGGGAAGGGGTTTTCGGCAAGGATGCCGAAATAAGGACACACCGAGCTTTGCACGAGGCAAAGCCATCAGAGTGTCCTAAAGGGGATAGGGATTGAAGACTAGCACTTTTTTGAAAAACATACTTTTTCGACAAGCTGAAATCGATGCTTAAACCGCATCGATTTTTTTATTTTTATCTATTGATTATTTCCTTAAAATGCTGTATAATAATAAAGTATGATTGTGAGGTGTGTGTTTTGGCACAGAAAAAAGGAAAAAATAAATTCGGAATAACACCGTCTATGATATTTCTGAATCTTTTACTGGTTCTTATCATCTGCACAGTGTGTTTCTTTACCTATAATATTATAAACGGCGAGGATAATACTTCATCCGAACCGCCGTTCACAGCGGTGACATCTGCACCGCCCGAAACTTCCGCTCCCGCTACTACCGCAGGCAGTACGAAAAATCCCGACAGCAACTCATCCGTTGCCACATCGGATAATGAGCCGACACTTGACTTTGATAAGGACTATTTCTCATCATCGCTGTTCATAGGCGACAGTATCTCCACAGGCCTTAGCCTTTACGGCTTCCTCGATCAGCAAAACGTATTCGCTCAGCAGGGTCTTGCACCCTCTACGGCGCTTGACGCTGACATCGACGGAGTGACGCTTTCGGATAAGATTGCTTCATTCAAGCCTAAAAAGATATTCGTAATGCTCGGCACAAACAGCGTCGGCTACGCAGATAACAAAACGCTTGCAGGCAATATGAAGGAGCTTGTGGAAAAGATTTCTTCTCTTACAAAGGCTAAGATATACGTTGTATCCATCCCGCCCGTAACACCGGAAGCGGAGAAGTCGGACGAGAATGCACTTACCCTTAAGGACATCACCGATTATAATACAAAACTCAAATCTGCAATTTCCGGCACTTCGGCAACATTCATCGACCTTAACAGCATCCTTTCAGACAAGGATGGATATTTCAATGCCGATTATGCAGAAATGGACGGAATTCACTTTATGGGAAAAACCTACGAGGTAATGCTCAGCTATCTGCAGAAGCATTCTTCGTAAATATCAAAGGGGCAACATATTAAGAATGAAACATATAGCTGATTGTAAAACAATAGCGATATCGTTAATCTGTATATTTTCAATAGTTCTTTGCAGCTGTTCGGACGTAACAGTGTCGCAGGATAGTTCGTTGTCAAAAAATGACACAACAACCCCTGTAAAAACATCATTAACCGACACAAAAACATCAACTGTAGCGACAACCGTTAAAATCGTAACAACATCGGCTACTACAGCTGCTACAACGACCGAAACGACACTGCCTGAAACTACAGCTGTAGCAACAGAGCCAAAGCCTGCTCCGACCGATCCGCCAAAAACCTCTGAAACCGCTCCACAAGCCAAACCGACAGCATCGACAGACTTTGATACCTCATTTTTTGACGATGCGCTGTTCATAGGCGACAGCATTACTACCGGTCTTTACCTTTACGGTTATCTCGACGAGTCCCTTGTCTACGCAAAGCTCGGGCTTGCCCCCTCAACCGCATTGGAAAGCGAAATAGACGGTGTAACCATAAACAGTAAAATAAAAGCAAATAATCCCAAAAAGATATATATTATGCTCGGCACCAACAGCGTAGGCTATTCAGACGGCAATTACCTTGCAAATTGTATGGGCGAACTTGTACAACATATTTCACAAATCACAAAAGCGAAGGTATACGTTCTGTCTATCCCGCCGATAACATATTATGCCGAAGCTGACTATGACAACGCACTCACAACATCTGCAATAAACGAGTATAATACCGCATTAAAAAGCGTAATTAAAGGCACAAAGGCGAAATTTCTCGACTTTCATTCTGTGCTGACCGCTCCTGACGGTTATTATTACGAGGAATATCACGAGATGGACGGAATTCACTTTATGGGTTCAACGTATCAGGTTATGCTAAGTTTCCTTGAGAAACATTCTTAATATAAAATGTGCATAAAAGAAAGGAATTATGAACAATGAAAAGCAGTATCACAAAGAGAATAATGGCAGGAATTGTCTGCGCTATGGTCGCAGTTTCAATATGCGGATGCTCCGAAAAACCCGCTCAGTCATCGGCATCGGAAAGCTCCGTAACATCCGATGCAGGCTCTGTTTCCGAGGCTTCTGACAGCAGTACGGCGACCGGTACCGCCGCCGAAATCACAGCTAAGATACAGGAAGATGTCAAGTTCCCCGGTATGGCTGAAATAGGTGAAGACCGTCGTTCGTCATTTTATGATGTTGATAGTGATAAGATAGTTAGCTATAGCGCATTCATTTGCGGTTCGGGAGGTTCTCCTGATGAAATCGCTGTATTTGAAATGTCAAGTTCTGATGACATTCCTGCTGTTAAGAAGATGCTTGAAGAAAGAGTTGCCGGTCAAAAAAGCACTTGCGAGCAGTATCCGCTTGCCGCAAACTATGTTTATATGTTCGATGATAATAACGTTGTTGTAAACGGCAATTTTGTAGCGCTTATCATCTGTGCCGACAACGCAAAGGCAATCGAAGATTTCAAGGCAATGGCTAAGTAAATCAGTAAAATGAAAGGAGAACCGTATGGCTATAGAGTGTCTTGTTATAACGTTTATACTTGGGGCTATAGTGTTCTCATTCGCCAGAGCCGACAGAATCCGCTGGGTCATAGCGACCGTTCCGCTTGGGATACTGCCGCTTGCAAACTGCGTGTCATGCTTTGTCTGTACTGCGTTTTTGGGGTGCGAACTGCCTAAGAATATCGCTGCGGTGATACTTCTTCTTGCAGTGATGGCATCGTGCGTGTGGATAGGCATAGCGTCGGGTTTTCTGCGTACAAACCGTATGCGGATACCTTATATTAGCGCTGGCATCGGCTTCAATGTGGTTCTTGGGCTTATTCTACTGAATTTCTATATCGGATTGTTATAATCCGGCTATGAAACGGAGATTCACAGCTATAAACAAATACCGCACCGCCGTAAATTTCTACGGCGGTATTTTTATCTTTACGTTATATCCGCATCCGTCAATCGTCAATAGACAAATTGTATAAAAATGAACCCGGATTTTTAGTTACTTATTCCTAAAAGACATATTGACAAATCGGAGATAACACTATATAATATTAAATGTATTTCGCTCACCACTACATATTGTGGTTTTACGATTAAAGCTTAAACGAGAGGGAGAAATTAATGCTGACTAAAATTCAAAAGAGAGACGGACGTACAGTACCGTTCAACATTGAAAAGATAGCCGATGCTATATATAAGGCGGCGAGAGCTGTCGGTGGCAACGATTATCAGGAAGCCGGTGAAATGGCTGAAAAGGTTTGCGATTATCTTGAGGCAAACGTAAATAAGACAGGGGAGCTTCCCACTGTAGAAGAAGTTCAGGACGCTGTAGAAAAGGTGCTTGTAGAAAGCGGCCACGCAAAGACCGCCAAGGCTTATATCCTTTACAGAGCCGACAGAACAAGGGTAAGAGAAATGAACACCAGCCTTATGAAGATCTATGAGGATCTTACATTCAAGGCTGCAAGAGATTGCGATATTAAGCGTGAAAACGCCAACATTGACGGAGATACCGCAATGGGCACAATGCTCAAATACGGCTCTGAGGGCGCAAAGCAGTTCAACGAGATGTATGTTCTTGCTCCCGAGCATTCAAAGGCGCACAGGGACGGCGATATTCATATCCATGACCTTGACTTTTTAACGCTTACCACAACCTGCTGTCAGATTGACCTTATCAAGCTGTTCAAGAACGGCTTCTCGACGGGTCACGGCTTCCTCAGAGAGCCTAACGAAATCAGCAGCTATTCTGCGCTTGCCTGCATTGCTATCCAGTCAAACCAGAACGATCAGCACGGCGGACAGTCTATCCCCAACTTTGACTATTCGATGGCTGACGGCGTTAGAAAGACATATAAGCACCGCTATGCTCAGAATATCGTAAGAGGACTTGAGCTTATAGGCGGCATTGAAGACCTTGCAACAGCGGAAGCCGATGTAAAGGCATATACAAAGAAGCTCGAAGAAGAAAAGCAGCTTTGTCCTGTTCTCGCTAACGATAACGGCTATCAGGACGCAGAGCGTGAATGCCTCAGGGAGATTTGCCCCGATATCAGCGATGAAATAATCGAAAAGATACAGAAATTTGCACTGAAGCAGGCTGAAGTGGAAACCGACAGAGCCACATATCAGGCTATGGAGGCACTCGTACATAACCTCAACACAATGAACAGCCGTGCAGGCGCACAGATACCGTTCTCATCAATAAACTACGGTACAGACACCTCTCCCGAAGGCAGAATGGTAATAAAGAACGTTCTGCTTGCTACCGAGGCAGGTCTTGGCAACGGCGAAACACCCATCTTCCCGATACATATCTTCAAGGTAAAGGACGGTCTTAACTATAACGAGGGCGATCCTAACTACGATCTGTTCAAGCTGGCTTGCAGAGTATCGGCAAAAAGACTGTTCCCGAACTTCTCGTTTATCGACGCTCCCTACAACCTTCAGTATTACAAGCCCGGCGACTATAATACGGAAATCGCATATATGGGATGCCGTACCCGTGTAATAGGAAATGTTTACGATCCTACAAGAGAAATAGTAACAGGACGAGGAAACCTTTCGTTCACATCTATAAATCTGCCCAGACTCGGTATACTTGCAGGCGGAGATATTGTAAAGTTCTTTGAGATGCTCGAGGACAGAATGAATCTTGTCGTAGATCAGCTTCTCTACAGATTCAAGATACAGTCGCAAAAGAAAGTAAAGAACTATCCGTTCCTTATGGGACAGGGAATATGGATTGACTCCGAAAAGCTCAACCCCAACGATACTATCGGAGAGGTATTAAAGCACGGTACGCTTTCTGTAGGCTTTATAGGTCTTGCTGAATGCCTCAAGGCGCTTATCGGCGTTCATCACGGCGAAAGCAAGGAGGCTCAGGAGCTTGGTCTGCGTATTATAGGCAGAATGAGAGCAAGAATGGACGAAGAAAGCAAGAAGACCGGTCTTAACTTCTCGCTCCTCGCAACACCCGCAGAAGGTCTTTCGGGAAGATTTGTAAAGATCGACCGCAAGAAGTTCGGCAAAATCGAGGGCGTAACCGACAGAGAATACTACACGAACTCATTCCATATACCAGTTTACTTCCCCATCAACGCATTCAGAAAAATCAAGCTGGAAGCGCCTTACCACGCACTCACAAACGCAGGTCATATCAGCTATGTAGAGCTTGACGGCGACCCGCTTCAGAACCTTGAGGCATTTGAGCAGATTATCAGATGCATGAAGGAATCGGGTATCGGCTACGGCTCGATAAACCACCCCGTAGACAGAGATCCCTGCTGCGGATACACGGGTATAATCGGTGACGTATGCCCCAAGTGCGGAAGAAGCGATCACGGCGACAACACAAGATTTGAGCGTATCCGCCGTATAACAGGCTATCTTGTAGGCACTGTTGACCGATTCAACAACGGCAAGAGAGCCGAAGAAAGAGATAGAGTAAAGCACAGCGTTTCTGACGATGACGCAGAAATCTGACGATTTATAAAGACTGCAAAAGAATCCGGCACATCCTGCCGGATTTTTTGCGTTCAGGGCTTGAAATCGGCGGCGGTTTAGTATATACTATCCATAAGCCGAGCCGTAAGGACTGTGTGAAAGCAAAAACAGAAAAGAGGTATTTCTATGGGCGAATATGGCAAAAGAGCCGAGCAACTGTTTATGGAAGGGTATAACTGCTCACAGGCGGTATTGCTCAGCTATTCGGATATAACGGGGCTTGACGATAAGACGGCGGCTATGCTTGCATCGGGCTTCGGCGGCGGTATGGGACGTATGCGTGAGGTATGCGGCGCTGTAAGCGGAATGTTCATCGTACTGGGTATAGTGGCAGGCTACAGCGATCCTTCGGACGCACAGGGCAAGAAATCCACCTATGCCGCAATACAGGAGCTTGCTTCACGTTTCAGAAAAGAAAACGGCAGTATAATCTGCAAGGAGCTTCTCGGACTGTCAAAGTCCGAAGGCACATATATACCCGAAGAAAGAACGAAAGAGTATTATAAAAAACGGCCTTGTCCGAAAATCGTCTGTATGGCGGCTGATATACTTGAAGAATATCTTGATGAACACGGTTATCTGACCGGGAAAGGAATCTGACATGATCGCACTTATTACGGGCGCAAGCTCGGGAATCGGAAAAGAAATGGCAAAAAACCTTGCTACAAGAGGTGTAAATCTTATACTTATCGCAAGAAGAACAGAGCGTCTGCTGGCACTCAAGGAAGAAATCGTATACAACTGTCCCGAAATAAAGGTCAAGACAATAACAGCCGACCTTTCAAAAGAAGAACAGTGCTTCGAGCTTTACGACAGGGTAAAGGAATATAAAATTGATTTTCTCTTTAACAATGCGGGATTCGGTCTGTACGGTCCGTTCCTTGAAACAGATCTTAAAGACGAGCTTTCGATGATAAACGTCAATATAAAGGCCGTTCATATTCTGACAAAGCTGTTCCTGCGTGATTTTGCCGCAAGAAACAGCGGATATATCCTTAACACTGCGTCTGTTGCAGGCTTTATGGCAGGACCTCTGCTTGCGACATACTATGCGACAAAAAACTATGTCGTACAGCTTACCAAGGCGGTCTACGAGGAACTGAGAAGCACAGGCAGCAGGGTAGTGATAAGCGCACTTTGCCCCGGACCCGTAGATACCGAATTCAACAGCGTTGCAGGCGTAAAGAGCTTCGGAATACCGAGCGAGAACGAGGCTTATGTTGCGGACTATGCTATCGAGCGTCTTTTATGCGGAGATCTGCTGATAATCCCCGGCGTTACCACCAAGGCGGCTGCGGCAGGCTCAAGATTTGCTCCGACAAAATTCCTTCTCAGAACGGTAAGAACGTTACAGGAGCAGAAGAACAAGTAAAGATATAATGTGAGGAACTATGGCGTATACTACAGATTTAAACGCTGGGCTTGTTTCAAAGCAGGCAAGCAAAAACACAAAAATGCTTTTTGAATACCTTAAAAGCATTTACGGCAAAAAACATCTGGCAGGTCAGCAGTATCTGCAAAGCGAAGAAGTCGAGGATCTTGTGTACTATCATCTGACGGGAAAACTCCCTGCCGTGAGAGGATATGACTTTATGGGGGTAAGCTCCTGCAAGAAAACGGACGATCAGGTAGACAGAGCGATAAAATGGGCTACTCAGTGCGGCGGCATTGTCACAATGTGCTGGCACTGGTACGCTCCGAACGATATGAACGATTATTCCAAAGGCTCATCGTTCTACTACAAGACGACCGGCTACGATCACAAGACCTGTTTTGATCTGTGCAAGGGCGTAACCGAAGGCACTGCGGAATATGAATTTATTATCCGTGAGATTGATATGGTATCAGCTGAGCTTAAGCGTATGGCACAGCTTGATATACCTGTGCTGTGGCGGCCTCTGCACGAGGCAAACGGCAACTGGTTCTGGTGGGGAAACCACGACGAACAGCACCGTGAAGCGTATAAAAAGCTGTGGTATATGATTTTTGACCGTATGGAAAATTATCACAAGCTGACCAATCTTATATGGGTATGGAACGGTCAGGACAAGTGTATGGAGGTAAGCCCGGACACGTTTGACATCTGCGGAGATGATATTTATTCGGTAAAGGAATACGATCATTCTTCCCAGAAGCAGAGATTCGAATATATGACTGAGCTTGCACACGGCAAGATGATAACTTTGTCCGAATGCGGTTATATCCCCGATCCCGATGAGATGAAAAAGGATAACGCCATGTGGCTGTGGTGGCTCCCGTGGTGGGGCGAGTTTGTCTACAAGAGGGAAGGGTACAAGCCTGTTTTCGACAAAGACGGCTACACTGTGATAAACGAAAAATATATGACAGAGGACTTTATGAAGCGTGTTATGGCTCATCCCGATGTCATAATGCGTGAGGATCTGCCTTGGTACGACAAGGATAAGCACAAGCTCCCCGATGCGCTTTCGGCAAATCTTGAGAGGATAAACAGCAAATGAGGAAAGCACTCGCTGTATTAATAGCTGTAATCATTGCAGCAACGCTCTGCGGCTGTGCCGATGATGTTTCATCCTCGGTACAGCAGGAGGACAGCTCCTCCCGTTCGTCTACAAAATGGACGGTAACTAAGGTGGCTGACGATGATATTTCCTGCGAGGGTCTTGTACTCACAGCGCTTAACAGCGGCGATTTTCCCGAAATGGTAAAAGCAACGGACAGCACGCTGCTTGATACGATAATGGATTTCAGCAAATACGGTATCACAGATTACTGCGTATATCAGCAGGCGATAAGCGTTGAGCTGTCGGAGATAATTGCTGTGCGTGCAGATGACACTGACGGTGTGAAAGCCGTACTGCAAAGCAGGAAAGACAGCCTGATAAAGCAGTTCGGAACATATCCCGAGCAGGAAAAAATCGTAAGCAGGACAGTGGTATTCCAAAAGGGCAATCTGTGCTTTCTTATAGCGTCGGAAGAGCCTGAGAAGGCAGAGAAAGCAATATCGGACAAAATCAGCGCAAACTCTGTTGATTCGGGGGATTAAAAAAGACGGTCTGAAGCAAAGTAAAAAGCAGAAATATATAATGACCGCAGTTTTCTGCGGTTGCAGACTGTCGAAAAACCTCTATCGTTGATAAAAATGGGGTCGCAGGGGCGGAGCCCCCGTACAGGTCGTCAGCCATTTGTGCCACTGCATCGTGCAGTGGCTTTGTGTGGCTGACTGCAAGCATCCTTGCTTGGTGAGGGCGGCAGCCCCATATTCAGCCACGGCATGGATGCCGTGCGTGTATGCCCAAGGGCTTTGCAAGGACGCAAAGCCAACCAAGCATACACAGTCCTTCACCATGGGGAAGGGGTTTGGGGATTCGGCAAGGATGCCGAGATAGAACGCCCAAAGGCTTTGCAGGACGCAAAGCCCACAAAGCGTTCTTATAGGGATAGAGAACTTGTTCTATTCTTTTAAATAACAAACTTTTTCTACAAACTACCGCAGAACTTCTGCGGTTGCTTTTTTTCTCCTCACTACTTGAAAAGCCGACAGAAAAATGATATAATTGTAAAGGTTTATCGTCAGACGCTTATGTCTGTCGGTTGGAAATAAACGGGTAGAACCGTAGGAAAGGTATAGATTTTATGTTAGACACAATGAAAGGTCTTAAGCGCACACATTATTGCGGCGAGGTCGAGGGTATCGGCAGTACCGTTACCGTTGCGGGATTTGTACAGAGAGTAAGAGATAAGGGCAGCCTTATGTTTGTCGATCTGCGTGACCGCACAGGCATTGTTCAGCTTGTATTCGATGATACAACAGAGCCTGCCGTATTTGAAAAGGCAAAGCAGATAAAGAGCGAATATGTGCTTATGGCGCAGGGACTTCTGCGTGAAAGAGAAAGCAAGAATAACGATATAAAGACGGGCAACGTTGAAATTCTCGTTACCGACCTTCGTATACTTTCGATGGCTCAGACAACGCCGTTTGAGATAGTTAACGATACAAAGACAAACGAGGAGCTTCGTCTTAAGTACAGATACCTCGATCTTCGCAGAAAGAAGCTGCAGGATAACCTTATAATGCGTCACAGGATTGCAAAGACAGCCCGTAAATATTTCTATGACAACGGATTCCTTGAAATAGAAACACCCATGATGATGAAATCAACTCCTGAGGGAGCAAGAGATTATCTTGTACCGTCAAGAGTTCACGAGGGCAAGTTCTATGCGCTTCCGCAGTCGCCCCAGATATACAAGCAGTTACTTATGATTTCGGGCTTTGACCGCTATATTCAGCTTGCGAGATGCTTCAGAGATGAGGACCTTCGTGCTGACAGACAGCCCGAATTCACACAGATAGACCTTGAAATGTCATTTATGGATGTTGACGAGATACTTGAGCTTACAGAGGGCTTCATCAAAAAGCTGATGAAGGATGTGCTTGATGTTGATATTACAACTCCGCTCCCCAGACTGACATATAACGACGCTATGTCACGTTATGGCTCGGATAAGCCCGATACACGCTTCGGTATGGAGATACAGGATCTGTCCGATATTGTAAAGGATACAGAATTTTCGGTATTTTCTTCGGCTATTGCCGCAGGCGGCAGTGTAAGAGCGATTGTTGCAAAGAATGCCGCAGGTGTTCTTACAAGAAAGGAAATCGACAAGCTGACCGAGTTCTCAAAGGGCATCGGCGCAAAGGGTCTTGCGTATATCCGCTGGCACGATGATGCACCTAACTGCTCGTTTGCAAAGTTCCTCAAAGAAGGTGAGCTTGACGCTATACTTTCCGAGCTTGGCTGTGAAAAGGGCGACGTTGTGCTTATCGTTGCGGACAAGAACAAGGTTACGCTCCCCGTACTCGGCGCTCTGCGTCTTAAGGTCGGCAAGCAGATAGGCATAGTACCCGACAGCGGATACAACTTCTTATGGATTACCGAGTTCCCGTTCTTCGAGTGGGACGATGAGTCGGAAAGCTGGCTTGCTATGCACCATCCGTTCACGATGCCTATGGAGGAGTGCCTTGAGTATCTTGATACCGACAAGGGCAAGGTAAGAGCTAAGGCTTATGACCTTGTACTCAATGGCATTGAGCTTTGCAGTGGTTCTATCCGTATCACTGACCCCGAGCTTCAGGAGAGAATGTTCAGACTTCTCGGTCTTACCGATAAGGAGATTGAAGAAAAGTTCGGCTTCCTTGTTGACGCATACAAGTATGCCGCACCTCCGCACGGCGGTCTTGGTATAGGTCTTGACAGGCTTTCGATGCTCCTTTGCGGTGCAGACAGCCTGAGAGATGTAGTCGCTTTCCCGAAGGTAAAGGACGCAAGCGAGCTTATGTCGCAGTGCCCGTCGGCAGTTGATGACAAGCAGCTTGAGGAACTTCATATCAAAACGGTGGTTTCGGAAGAATAACCGTAATTTGCAGATTGGATAAAATTCAATAGGTTCAGAGCGCACGAGAAATCGTGCGTTCTTTTTTTATACCCTCCCGCATAGACTTTACTAAACAAAAAAGACAAGCTGAAAGGAAATGAAAAAAATGATAGAAAGTAAAACCTGCGAATACGATACGGCGATACGCTGTGCGGTAAGAATTTTTCCCGGTCTTGCATCGGTGCCGAATGCGATACGGCAGACAGCGGAAGAAATCCGTATAAGGAGCGGCTATCCGATAATAATCCGCACGGGAATGCAAAACCATATAACGCAGATAACGCCCGACAGCGAAATGCTGGCGGAGTGCATAAGCGCAATATGTCAGAATTCGCTCCATACTTACGAAAAAGATATAGCCAACGGATTTATAACGCTGTACGGCGGTCACAGGGCAGGTTTATGCGGTACTGCGGTGTACGGCAACGGCGGACTTCAGACGGTGAAGAATTTCAGCTCGATAAACATAAGGATAGCACGTCAGCATTACGGGGCGGCAAGGGATCTGATGCCGCTGTTTGAAAGCGAGTGCAGGAGCAGAGGACTTCTGATAGTAGGGAGGGCGCTGAGCGGAAAAACCACGATACTGCGTGATTTATGCAGATGCATAGGAGGAATGTTCAGGGTTTCACTTATTGATGAACGGCAGGAGATTGCGGCGGTGTATAACGGGAAGCCGTGTCTTGATGTGGGGCTTATGACCGATGTCTTCAGCGGATACGGCAAGTCGGACGGGATAATAAGGGCGGTGCGCTGTATGTCGCCCGATTATATCGTGACCGATGAGCTTGGTGCTGATGCAAAAAGTATAAGGCAGGCGGTGAATTCGGGGTCGGGGCTGATAATGACGGCTCACGCAGACAGCATCGAGGAGGCTTATCGCAACGAAGGTATAAGGACGGTTATCGACAGCGGAGCGATACAGCATATAGCGCTTGTGCAAAGTCACAGGATAACAGCGGTGAAACAGCTTATCACTGCCGATGCGAATGCCGTGTGTACGATATGAACGGTATGACGGGAATTGTTATATTCCTGCTGACTACGCTCAGCGGCGGTGCGACGGGTATGTATTTTTCGGGCAGGCTGAGTGAGCGGTGCAGGGTAATAAACTCTTATATTTCGCTTGTGCAGAGTATGAACTGCTATATAGGCTTCAGCGGATACAAGCTGGCTGAAATTTTCAGAGCGGAGCAAAAAAGCTCCGGCTGTTACATTTCGGACAAACTTGTTGAACTCAGCGAAAACGGCGGTGATATAAGCGATGAGTGGGATATATGCGTGTCAAAAAGCGGTTATCTGAAAGAGGACGACAGGCAGATATTATCCGAGCTTGGCAGGACTATCGGCAAAAGCAATACCGACGGCGAAACGGCTGTACTCGCACTTGCGGGGCAGCGTCTTTCCTTTCAGCTGAAAACCGCCGAGGAGGAAAGAAAACGCAAGGGCAGATTGTACACAACGCTTGGGATAATGTTCGGTGCGGCGGTCGGAATAATGCTGATATAGAAAGCGGCGGTGTAGTATGAATGTAGATTTTATTTTCAAGATTGCGGCGATAGGTATCGTTGTAGCCGTTCTCAATCAGCTTTTGCAACGCTCGGGCAGAGAGGAGCAGGCAATGATGACTACTATAGCAGGGCTTATTGTCGTGCTGATGATGATTGTCACGGAAATAAGCAATCTGTTCGATACAATCAAAAGTATTTTCAATCTATAGGCGGAAAGCAAGGAACGGTAAATATGAATATAATTGCATTTGTCGGAGCCGGCATTATCGGAGCTGTTCTGTCATCGGTATTAAAGCAGTACAAGCCTGAATTCAGCATCTATATAACGCTGATAACGGGTATGCTTATGCTGGGTGCGGCTGTGTCGGCGGTAAAGCCTGTGATAGAAACCGTATCTGGCTATCTCGAAACAGCCGTTCCCGATTCGTCATACGCTGACGTGCTGGTAAAATCGCTTGCCGTATGCTATATAACGCAAATGGCATCGGACAGCTGCAGTGACGCAGGCGAAAAGTCGATAGCGTCTAAGATAGAGCTTGCAGGCAAGTTTGCGATAGTCATACTGGCTTTGCCGGTATTCAGCAGACTTATGGAGGTAATAAAACAACTTTTACAGTGAGGGACTATGAAAACAGCTGTTATTAAAACAATTATTCTGCTTATCGTACTGCTCACGGCTGCAGCGTTTCCTTACAGGGCTTATGCCGAAGAAAGCGTGATAATTGACGGGTACAGTGCCGATATACCGTCTGAGCTTGAAAAGAGCCTCTCGGACGCAGGGATAACGCCGCAAAGCATAGACAGCGAGGCACTGTCTGTCGATAAGATAGTAAGCAATGTCACAGGTATGCTGTGGGAAAGCATCAAAAGCCCGCTGAAATTACTTATCTCGCTGATTTCGGTAACGCTTCTTTGCAGTATCGCAAACGTATTTGCGGATAATACAAGCGGAAATCTGAAAACTGTGTTTTCGCTCGTGTCGGTGCTTGCGTGCAGTACGATAACTGTGAGTGCCGCAAGCGATTCGCTGACAGCGGCATCAAAAACGCTTGAGTCGGGAAGCGTATTCCTTGCGAGCTTTATACCTGCATTTGCCGGAATACTTGCAACAAGCGGTCACGTCAGCTCTGCGGCAATGTTCAATACCGTTGTAATGGGCGGAGCGCAGGGCTATATGCAGCTTGCGTCAAAGATACTTATGCCTGTATCAATGAGCATACTCGGAATATCGCTTGCAGGGAGCGTATGCGGCGAACTGAAGCTGGAAACGCTTGCACAGGCGGTGAAAAAGACGGTTATATGGATACTGGGTCTTATAATGACCGTATTCGTGGCGCTTCTTGCAATGCAGAGCTTTATCACTGTGCCGTCCGATAATGTCGGAATAAAAGCCGCAAGGTTTACCGTTTCAAACGGCGTTCCGTTTATCGGGGGAGCGGTTTCCGACTCGCTGTCGGTAATGTACGGCGGCATAGGTATAATACGGAATAATTTCGGTGTTTTCGGAATAATCACAGGGGGAGTGCTTATCCTGCCGTCAATAATTTCTGTGCTTTGCTATAAGCTGGCATTCTCGCTTGCGGCATCGTTCAGCGATCTGTTCGGCATATCACAGCTGACAGGGCTTATGAAATGCGCTGAGGGCGTAAGCTCGATTATCACCGCTATGCTCGTTTCGTTTCTCTTAATGGCGGTAATTTCGATTTCACTGATGATTTTTATGGCAGGAGGTGCGGTATGACGGAAATCAAACAGGCGGCTCTTTGTATATGCATACTCGGTGCGGCTACAGGGCTTCTGAGAATGCTCATCCCATCCGAAAAATATAAGACACGGATAACATTTCTGATTGCCTGCATATTCTCGTTATGTCTTATCAATGCGGTAAAAGGCATCATACCGTCTGTCAGCATTGATACGCAGGCGATTAATGTTCCGCAGGTGGATTTCAGCGAAAAGCTGTCCGAACAGGCAAGGGTCACTGCGGCGAGGGCTGTAAGGGAGAAGATAGAGCGGCTGCTTTGCGATAACGGTTTTGATTATGATAAAGTATATGTAATTGCGCATATTGACGGTGCTTTCTGCATATCTATTACTGAGGTTGAGCTTGTATTTGACGCTGACGCAGACGAAGCTTACATATCCGATGCGGTCGCTCTGGTGCAGGCGGCATCGGGAGATGAAATAACTGTCAGATATTCAAAATCAAGATAAGAAACAGAAAAGGCATTTTATGAAAGATCTACTGAAATCCGATAAGCTGATAAAATTTGCGTTTATTTCAGGCATAGTGGCGATAGCTCTGATATTTCTCTCAGACTTTGGGAAAAGCACAGAAACTGCTGTTACCGATGAGCAGGCGCTGGAACAGCGTATAACCGAAATGCTCACCGCTATGGACGGAATAGACGAGGTGCCGAATGTAACGGTGCGGCTTGATGAAGATAAGCACACGGTACTCGGCATAACCGTAGTCTGTCCTCAGGCGATAAGCAACAGGACGGCAGAAAGGGCAATCAATGCGGTCAGAACGGCTCTTGACGTTTCCGCATCGAAAATATGTATTACAACATAAGCGAGGTATTTATTATGAAAAGACCGAGAATCAATCTTATACTTGGCAAAAAGCATCTGGTGGCGGCAGGACTTGCACTTGTGCTTGCGGTAGGGCTGTACGCTAATTTTGCCATAGGAAGCAGTGCCGACGGCAAGAACGTTTCGGGAGATAACTACGGCGACACAAGGCTTGTTTCAAACGAAAAATCCAAAACTGAGGCAGATACCGACAAGGACAGCGACATTGTCGCAACCGCCGCTAAGAGTGACATCAGAAGTGACAGCGCGTCCGACAGTGAGGAATACTTTGCAAAAGCCCGTATTGATAAGCAGGCGAGCAGAGAAGAAGCAAAGGAAACGCTGAAGAGCATTTACGGCGGCGGAGATATGACCAAAGACGAGCTTGCCGTTGTTGCACAGGACGCTAAACAGCTGACCGACCTTATGGAAGCCGAAAACAAGATAGAAACAACGCTCAAGGCGCAAGGCTTTGAGGATGTTCTTTGCTATCTCAGCGACAACAGCGCCAACATTATCGTAAAGTCGAGCGGACTTGATACCGCACAGGCGGCTCAGATAAAGAGTGCATTACTGTCAGAGGTAGAGGTAGCGGGAGAAAACATCACTATCGTTGAAGTGCAGTGATAAATTGCGTACAGCACCGCAGGCATAGCCTGCGGTTCAGGCTGTCGAAAAACCTATATAATTTTTGAAAATGGGGTTTGGGGCGTAGCCCCAAGCGGGATGAGGGCGGCAGCCCCACACTCAGCCCCGGCATCGATGCAGGGCGTGTATGCCCAAGGGCTTTGCAAGGACGCATACAAGTGGTCGAACAAAGTCGGTGCAGGACGCACCGACAACA